>Ga0164242_10005050_pt1 | contig 14713 bp, 14 predicted proteins | sample OricomgcompostMG_FD_108783 | JGI IMG/M metagenome (GOLD analysis project Ga0164242, IMG submission 108783) | Miracle-Growth compost microbial communities from Emeryville, California, USA - Original compost - Miracle growth compost (MG) ... | reverse complement strand
GTCGATCGCCACCGCTACGACCTCACGGCCGGTCTCCTTGCCGATCCAGCTGATGGCCACCGAGGTGTCCAGACCGCCGGAATACGCCAGGATGACGCGTTCTGACATGAACCAATCTCCTTAAGTTGAACCGCTTTAGGTGAGTTTTTCCAATGTGTCGGCCAGCTCCGCGCCCGTCATCGGATCGCGGGCGGCGACGAACACGGTGTCGTCGCCGGCGATGGTGCCGACGACGTACGGTAGCGCCGCCCGGTCGATGGCGCTGGCCAGGTAGTCGGCGGCGCCCGGCGGAGTGCGCAGCACCGCGAGGTTCGCGCTGGCGTCGGCCGAGACCAGCAGCTCGCTCAGCAACCGGGAAAGCCGTGCGGTGCCGCCCGATACGCCGCGCACCGGGCTGCCGTCCTCGGGGACCATGTAGACGCCGACCCCGCCGTCGGCGCCGCGCAGTTTGACCGCGCCCAGCTCCTCGAGGTCGCGCGACAGGGTGGCCTGGGTGACCTCGATGCCCTCGTCGGCCAGCAGCGCCGCCAGCTCGCTCTGGCTGCGCACCTGCGCCGACGACAGGATCGCCACGATGCGGGCCTGCCGGGCGGCCCGGGTGGTTTCGGGGGCGCTCTTCGAGCGGGTCATGCCTGCCGCTCCAAAAGCCAGGTGAGCAGCGCCTTTTGCGCGTGCAACCGGTTTTCGGCCTCGTCCCAGACGACGCTGGACGGCCCGTCCATCACCTCGTCGGTGATCTCCTCGCCGCGGTGGGCCGGAAGGCAGTGCAGCACAATGGCTTCCGGATCCGCGAGGGACACCAGGTCGGCGTTGAGCTGATACGGCCAAAACGGTGTGCGGCGGTCCAGGCCGTCGTCCTCCTGCCCCATCGACGTCCAGGTGTCGGTGACCAAGACGTCGACACCGCGCGCGGCCGTCCGCGCGTCGGTGGTGAGAGTGACCGTGGCGCCGGTGCTTTCGGCGCGCCGCCGGGCCGCTGCCACGAATTCCGGTGCCGGGGTGAAGCCGTCCGGGGCGGCGATGGTGACGTGGATGCCGGCCGTGACCCCGCCCAGCATCAGCGAGTGGGCCATGTTGTTGGCGCCGTCACCGAGGTAGCACATCCGCAGGCCGCTCAGCGACCCCTTGTGCTCGGCGATGGCCTGTAGGTCGGCGAGCACCTGGCAGGGATGGAACTCGTCGGAGAGCGCGTTGATCACCGGCACGGTCGCGGCGCCGGCCATCGCCTCGAGGCGGTGCTGCTCGAACGTCCGCCACACGATGGCCTCGACGTAGCGGGACAGCACCCGGGCGGTGTCCTCCAGCGTCTCGTCGCGGCCCAGCTGGGTGCTGCGGGCGTCGACGACCACGGCGTGCCCGCCGAGCTGGGCGATGCCCACCTCGAACGAGAACCGGGTGCGGGTGGAGTTCTTGTCGAAGAGCACCGCGACCCCGCGCGGGCCCTCCAGCGGGCGCGCGCTGAACGGGTCCTTCTTCAGCTCGGCGGCCAGCGCCAACACCTCGGCCTGCTCGGCCGGCGACAGGTCGTCGTCGCGCAGGAAATGCCGGGGGGTCATGCCGCGGCCCTGTCGAGAATGCCGGGCAGCGCGGCGATGAAGCCGTCGATCTGGGCCTCGGTGACGATCAGCGGCGGCGCCAGCCGGATGACGCCGGGGGCGGCTGCGTTCACCAGGAATCCGGCCTCGCGGGCGGCCGCCTCGGCGTCCTTGGCGCGCGGCGCGGTCAGCACCACCCCGCACAGCAGTCCGCGCCCGCGCACGTGGTCGACCAGCGGATGGCCGAGCCCCTCGATGCCCTGGTGCAGCGACTTGCCCAGCACCTCGGCGTGCCGGACCAGGTTCTCCGAAGCCAGCACCCGCAACACCGCGAGCGCCGCGGCCGCGCACACCGGGTTGCCGCCGAAGGTGCTGCCGTGCAGGCCCGGGGTCAGCAGGTCGGCGGCCGGACCGACGGCCAGGCAGGCGCCGATCGGCAAGCCGCCGCCGAGCCCCTTGGCCAGCGTCACCACGTCGGGGGTGATGCCGTCGTGCTGATGGGCGAAAAACGTTCCGGTGCGGCCCATTCCGGTCTGCACCTCGTCGAGCACCAGCAGCGCGCCGTGCCGTGCGGTGATGTCGCGGGCGGCGGCCAGGTATCCCTCGGGTGGGACGACGACGCCGCTCTCCCCCATGATCGGTTCCAAAAACACCGCGGCGGTGCCGTCGTCGACCGCGGCGGCCAGCGCCTCGGTGTCGCCGTAGGGCACGTGCGTGACGTCGCCGGGCAGCGGCGCGAACGGCGCCTGCTTGCTGGGCTGACCGGTCAGCGCCAGCGAACCCATGGTCCGGCCGTGGAAGGCCTCTTGCGCCGCAACGAGTTTGGTGCGGCCGGTGAGCCGCGACAGCTTGAACGCGACCTCGTTGGCCTCGGTTCCGGAGTTGCAGAAGAACACCCGCGCCGTGCCCGCGGATTCGGTGCCGCCGGATTCGTGGCCGGCTGGTTCGTGGCCGGCGCCCAGCAGGGCCACCAGTTCCTCGGCCAGCGCCAGACTCGGTTCGGTGGCATACAGATTCGAGGTGTGGCCCAGCGTCGACAGCTGCTTCGTGACGGCCTCGATGATCGCCGGGTGGCGATGGCCCAGCACGTTGACCGCGATGCCGCCGAGCAGATCGAGGTAGGTGTTGCCGTCGACGTCGGTGACCACGGCGCCGTCGCCGCTGGCCAGCGCGACCGGCGGGGTGCCGTAGTTGTGCATCATCACGGCCTCCCAGCGCCGCCGCAGCGCGTCCGTGTTTGTCACCATCGCCGATCCCCCTTCCCGAGCGTCACGCTGGGGTGGTTCTCGGCGCCGAACGCCACGCTGGCGTGACGCTCGGCGGCTGGCAAGGCACCCTTCGTCACGAGCTCACCACCTTGGTGCCGGTGCCCGCGTCGGTGAAAAGCTCCACCAGCACACAGTGTTCGACCCGCCCGTCGATGACGTGCGCGCTGGGCACGCCCGCGGACACCGCCCGCAGACACGCCTCGACCTTGGGGATCATGCCCGCCTCCAGCGTGGGTAGCAGTTGGGACAGTGTGGCCGTGTCGATCTCGCTGACCAGCGAATCACGGTTGGGCCAGCTGGTGTACAGGCCCTCGACATCGGTGAGCATCAGCAGCTTCTCGGCGCCCAGGGCTTCGGCCAGCGCCGCCGCCGCGGTGTCGGCGTTGATGTTGTGTACCACCCCTTCGGCGTCCGGGGCCAGCGTCGACACCACCGGAATGCGCCGCGCCGCAATCAGATCCAGCACCGCGGCGGCGTTGACCCGCTCCACGTCGCCCACCAGGCCGATGTCGGTGGTCACGCCGTCCACGGTGACGCTGCGCCGCACGGCGGTGAACAGCTGGGCGTCCTCGCCGGTGATGCCGACCGCGTACGGGCCGTGCGCGTTGATCAGGTTGACCAGTTCGCGGCCGACCTGGCCGAACAGCACCATCCGCGCCACGTCGAGCACTTCCGGTGTGGTGACCCGGAATCCGCCCTTGAAGTCGCCAGGGATGCCCAGCCGGCGCAGCATCGCGGTGATCTGCGGCCCGCCGCCGTGCACGACGACGGGGTGGATGCCGCAGTTGCGCAGGAACGCCATGTCGGCGGCGAAGGCGCGCCGCAGGGTGTCGTCGGTCATGGCGTTGCCGCCGTACTTGATCACCACAATCTTGCCGTGCAGCTGCTTGAGCCAGGGCAGCGCTTCGGCCAGCACCTGCGCCTTGACCGCGGTGGGCAGCGCTTCGGTCGAGGGCGTCATGAGCTGTAGGCCGAATTCTCTTCGACGTAGCCGTGCGACAGGTCGGTGGTGCGGATGGTGGCCCGCCCGTCGCCGAGCCGCAGGTCGACGGTGATGTCGATGTCGGGCCCGGACAGGTCCACCTCCCGCGCGCCGGGTGTGCCGACGCCGTCGGCGAAGACCGCGGAACCATTGAACGACACCGTCATCCGGTCGGGATCCAGCGCGATCGGCGCGATGCCGACGGCGGCGACCACCCGGCCCCAGTTCGGGTCGGAGCCGAACACCGCCGTCTTGACCAGGCTGTCGCGGGCGATGGTCCGGGCGGCGACGACGGCGTCGTCGTCACTGGCCGCGCCGGCGACGGTGACGTTGACACGTTTGGTGACGCCCTCGGCGTCGGCCTGCAGCTGAGCGCACAGGTCATCGCAGACCCGCAGCACCGCGTCGTCGAGGTCGGCCTGCGCCGGCGTGATCCCGCTGGCCCCGGAGGCCAGCAGCAGCACCGTGTCGTTGGTCGAACACGCGCCGTCGATGTCGAGCCGGTCGAAGGTGGCGGCGGTGGCGCGGCGCAGCGCGGTGTCCAGCGCCACCGGGTCGACGGCCGCGTCGGTGGTGAGCACGCACAGCATGGTGGCCAGCGACGGCGCGATCATGCCCGCGCCCTTGGCCATCCCGCCGACGGTCCAGTTGCCGGGATGGTGCAGCGCAACCTGTTTGGGCACGGTGTCGGTGGTCATGATGGCCTGCGCGGCGTCGTCGCCGCCGGACAGGCCGCCGGCCATGTCCTGCACGATGGTGCGCACCCCGGCGAGCAGCTTGTCCATCGGCAGCCGGTCGCCGATCAGCCCGGTGGAGCACACCGCGACCTCGATGGCGCCGGTCTCGGTGCCCCAGTCCGACAGCGCGGCGGCGACGGCTTCGGCGGTGGCGTGGGCGTCCTGGAAGCCGCCCGGCCCGGTGCAGGCGTTGGCGCCGCCCGAGTTCAGGATGACGGCGCGCAACGCGCCGGTGGTCAGCACCTGCTGGCTCCACAGCACCGGGGCGGCCTTGACCTTGTTGCGGGTGAACACGCCGGCCGCGCCGTAGTCGGGTCCCTCGTTGAAGACCAGGGCCAGGTCGCGCTTGCCCGACGCCTTGATCCCCGCGGCGATGCCGGCGGCCCGGAAGCCGGCCGGCGCGGTGACGCCCTGTTCGCGCAGCAGCCGCGCCGCGTTCACCGTCTCGGTCACGGCGCCACCCCGATCACCGAAAGTCCTTGTGTCTCCGGCCAACCCAGCGCCAGGTTCATCGACTGCACGGCCGCCCCGGCGGTTCCCTTGACCAGGTTGTCGATCGCGGCGATCGCCACCAGCACGCCCGCCGCCTCGTCCACCGCCACCGCGATGTGCGCCGCGTTGCTGCCGATCACCGCCCCGGTCCGCGGCAGCTGTCCCTCGGGCATCAGGTAGATGAAAGGCTCGGCGTCATAAGCCTTTTCGTATGCGGCCCGAAGCGCCGACAACGGCGCGGTGGTGCGGGCGGTGCAGGTGGCCAGGATGCCGCGCGAGGTCGGGATCAGCACCGGGGTGAACGACACCGTGACGTCGCGTCCGGACACGGCCGCCAGGCCCTGGGCGATCTCGGGGGTGTGCCGGTGCGCCCCGGCGATGTTGTAGGCCCGCGCCGACCCGATGACCTCCGAGCCCAGTAGGTCGGTCTTGGCGGCGCGACCGGCTCCGGAGGTGCCGCTGACGGCGACCACGGTGACGGCGGGCTCGATCAGGTCCTCGGCCATCGCGGGCAGCAGGGCCAGCAGCGCCGCGGTCGGGTAGCAGCCCGGCACCGCGATCCGGCGGGCGCCGCGCAGCCGCTCGCGCGCCCCGGGCAGCTCCGGGAGCCCGTAGGGCCAACTGCCGGCGTGCGGCGCGCCGTAGAACCGTTCCCAGGCGGCGGCGTCGGTCAGCCGGAAGTCCGCGCCGCAGTCGACGATCAGCGTGTCGGCGCCGAGCTGGTCGGCCAGCGCCGCCGAATGCCCGTGCGGCAACGCCAGAAACACTACGTCGTGGCCGGCCAGCACGGCGGCGTCGGTGGGCTCCAGCACGCGCTGGGCCAACGGCGTCAGGTGCGGGTGATGCTCGCCGAGCGGGCTGCCGGCGCTGGCCGCGGCGGTCACCGCGCCGATCGCCAGCCGCCCCTGGGCGTAAGCCGGGTGCCCGAGCAGCAGGCGTAGGATCTCACCGCCCGCATAGCCGCTGGCACCGGCTACCGCCACCCTCATCACGTCGGCCATTTCGACGATTCTGCATGGTTATGCAGTACTTTGCAAATCCATTCCATCTAGGTGCGCAGCTCGGCGCCGACCGCCTCGGCGGCCCGGCGCACCGCGGCGTCGCGGGCCGCGGTGGCGTCGTCCTCGGTCAGGGTCCGGTCCGGCGCGCGGAACCGCAGTGCGAAGGTCAGCGACTTGCGGTGCTCGCCGAGCTGCGGCCCGGTGAAAACATCGAACAACTGCAGGTCTTCCAGCAGGTCCCCGGCGCCCTCGCGGACGGCGTCGGCCACCGCCTGGGCCGGCACGTCGGCGGCCACCACCAGGCTGACGTCCTGAAACACCGCCGGGAACGGCGAGACGCGGGGGGCGGGCAGCGTCGCGACGAGGGGTATCGCGTCCAGGTCGAGTTCCAGCGCGCAGGTGCCCTTGGGCAGGCCGGCGCGTTCGACCACCGCCGGATGCAGCTGGCCGGCGTACCCCACCGGGGTGTCGCCGACGAGCACCTCGGCGCATCGGCCCGGATGCCACGGCAGCTGCTGCGCGGCGCGCAACCGCACGTCCACGCCGGCGGCCCGGGCGATGACGCGCACCGCCTCGAACGCGTCGGCGGCCTCGGCGCGACGGCCCGGCCCCCACGGGCCGCGTTGTTCGCGCAGGCCGGTCAGCACCGCGGCGACGTGCTGGGGTTGCCGCGGCAACGACGCGTCCAGGACCGCGATCTCGGCGTCGGTGGGCCGCCGGTCGACCGGAATGAACTGCACCGCACGGGTTTCCGCCGTCGGCTGCACCACCTGCGCCAGCGCGTAGAGGGAGACGTCGACCAGGCCGCGAGACACGTTGCGCACCAAGGCTTCCAGCAGTGCGGGCAGCAGCGTGGTGGCCAGATGCGGGCGGTCGGACTCCAGCGGGTTGAGCACCTGGGTGGTGACGCGCCGCGGGTCGTCGTCCGGCAGTCCCCACACGTCGAACACGCCCGCCGGCAGGAACGGGGTGGGCAGGATCTCGACGTAACCGGACTGGGCCAGCGACCGCCCGATGGCGCGGCGGCGGCGCTGCGCGGCGGACAGGCCGCGGCCGGCCGGCGCCGACGGCAGCACCGATCCGATCACCTCGAGGCCCTCCAGCCGCAGCACCTCCTCGACCAGGTCGGCCGGCTGCAGCAGGTCGGGCCGCCAGCTGGGCGGGACCACCGTCAACGCGCCGCCGTCGGCGGTGACCGCGGCGCCGATCTGGGCGAGCCGCTTGGCCGCGGTGCCCGGCGGGTAGGTGACCCCGGCGAGGCGGTCGGGCAGGTCGGCGGGCATCTCGATCGCCGGCGGTGACCAGCCGTCGCACGCCGGCTCGCCGCGCCAATCGGTCAACGCCTCCGACACCGTGCCCCCGGCGATGCCGGCGAGCAGCGCGGCGCACCGGTCCAGCGCGGCCACCGAGATCGCCGGATCGACCCCGCGCTCGTAGCGGCGGGCGGCTTCGCTGGGCAGGTGCAACCTGCGCTGGGTGCGCGACACCGCGGCCGGGTCCCACACCGCGGCCTCGAGCAGCACGTCGGTGGAATCGGCGCGCACCTCGGTGCTGGCCGCGCCCATCACGCCGCCGATCGCCGCGGTCGCCGCGTCGTCGACGATCAGGACGTCGACGGGTTCGAGCTTGCGCTCGATGTCGTCGAGGGTGACGACGGTCTCGCCGGGCCGGGCGAAGCGCACGCCGAGCCCGCCGCTGATCCGGTTGCGGTCGTGGGCGTGCATGGGGTGGCCGAGCTCGAGCATCACGTAGTTGGTCACATCGACCGCCGGCGAGGTGGCGCGGATGCCCGACAGCAACAGCCGGCGCTGCAGCCACCACGGCGATACCGCCGCCGGGTCGATGCCGGTGACCGGGCGCAGCGCGAACCGCCGCACCCCGGTGTCGGGCTGCACCGTCAGCGGCCAGGCCTCGCCGTCGACCGGCAGCGGCTTGACATCCGCGGGGTCGACGAATTCCAGGTCGTAGGCGCAGGCGATCTCGCGCGCCAGGCCGCGCAACGACATGCAGTAGCCGCGGTCGGGGGTGATCGCCAGGTGGAAGATCACGTCGTCGAGTCCCAGCACCGCGGCGCCGTCGGCGCCCGGTTCGGCGGTGCCCGGCGGCAGCACCAGGATCCCGGAATGGTCGGCGCCCAGGCCGAGTTCGGCCGCCGAGCAGATCATTCCGTCCGAATTGCGGCCGTAGGTTTTGCGCGCGGTGATGGCGAACCCGCCCGGCAGCGTGGTGCCGGGCAACGCCACCACCACCAGGTCCCCTGCTACGAAATTTGTTGCGCCGCAGACGATTTCACGGTCAACGTCGTCGCCGACGTCGACATGGCAGAACTGGATCGGCTTCTTGAAGCCGGTCAGCTCTTCGATGTCGGTGACCCGGCCGACGGTCAGCGGGCCGTCCACCGGCCCCAACTCGATGACCTCTTCGACCTCGTGGCCGATGCGGATCAGGGTCTGCTCCAGCTCGGCGGGCGCGACGTCCCAGTCCGGCGCCCCGGCGGCCACGACCTCGCGCAACCAGCTGTACGGAACGCGCATCAGGCGCCCACCCCGAACGGCAGCGAGAACCGCATGTCGCCCTCGACCATGTCACGCATGTCCGGAATCCCGTTGCGGAACTGCAGGGTTCGCTCCAGGCCCATTCCGAATGCGAACCCGGAGTAGACGTCCGGGTCGATTCCGGCGGCCCGCAACACATTTGGATGCACCATTCCGCAGCCGCCCCACTCCACCCAGCCGGCACCGCCCTTCTTGCCGACGAACCACACGTCGACCTCGGCGGACGGTTCGGTGAACGGGAAGAAGTGCGGCCGGATCCGGGTCCGCGCCTGCGGGCCGAATTCGGCTCGCGCGAACGCGTCGAGCGTTCCGCGCAGGTGCGCCATGGACAGGCCGCGGTCCACGGCCAGGCCCTCGACCTGGTGGAAGACCGGGGTGTGGGTGGCATCGAGTTCGTCGGTGCGGAAGGTGCGCCCGATCGAGATGACGTAGACCGGCAGCTCGCGGGCGAGCAGCGTGCGCACCTGCACCGGCGAGGTGTGGGTGCGCAACAGCTGCCGGGAACCCTCCGGCGCGATGTAGAAGGTGTCCTGTTCGCTGCGCGCGGGGTGGTCGGCGGGGAAGTTGAGCGCGTCGAAGTTGAACTGCTCGGCTTCCACCTCGGGCCCCTCGGCCAGTTCCCAGCCCATCGCGATGAAGGTGTCGGCGATGTGTTCGGCCAGGATCGTGATGGGATGCCGGGCGCCGACCGGCTGCCGGGTCGACGGCAGGGTGACGTCGATGCGTTCGGCGACCAGCACCGCGGCGTCGCGTTCGGCGCGCAACTCGGCCAGGCGCTCGTCGTAGGCCTGCTGGGCCTGCGCGCGTGCGGCGTTGACCCGCTTGCCCGCGTCGGCGCGCTGGTCCTTGGGGACGCCGCCGAGCGCCTGGCGGGCCAGGGCCAGCGGCGCCCGGTCACCGAGGTGCTCGGTCTTTAGGCGCGCCAACGCGTCGAGGTCGCCGGCCCGGGCGAAGGCCTGCCGGGCGGCGCCGACCGCCTCGGCCAACGCTGTTTCCGACAGGTCCACGGGTTGATCACCCACGCGGCGACACTCTCCTTGCTGACGAGGCTCTACGGGCTGCCCGCATCGGCGCCGCGCTGGGTTCGATTCGCCCGGCTCCTCCTCGGTCGCTACGCGAACCGCATCGTCGCCGGGCTGGGCACGATGGTGATTCCGCGCGGCACGGGTCGAGTGCTGATCATAGTGATGCGCTGCGTGCCGCCGCGGCGACGGTCGTCAGCCGGCTACGGCCGGCTGCGGGCCGGTCAGCGGGTCGTCGCCGTCGAGCGGGGTGACCGCCAGGCCGCGGCCGGTGTACGCCTTGGCCGCCGCGTAGGCCACGGCGGCGCCCAGCAGACCGAACACCGGCGTGGCCGCCATGGTTCCCCAATGGTGGGCCAGCATCAAAAAGCCGAAGCCCGAGGACGCCGCCAGCATCAGGTAGCGCGCCGGCGTCCAGTGGATCGGCTGGCGGAACCGCGCCGACACCAGCACGCCCAGGATCACCGCGACGGTGTGACCGGCATCGGTGAAGTCGCCGCCGACGATCGCCGAGGCGATGCCCGCCGCCACCCACCAGCCGACCCAGGCGGCCCGCCAGCGCGCCGGGATCACCGCCGTCATCGCGCCCAGCACCGCCAGCGCGCCGTAGCTCATCCCCACGTCACTGGCCCGGGTGATCGACACGGGCAGCCAGCCGAACTCGACCGACGCTGCCAGCGCGGCGGCCACCAGCAGCGTCGCGCCGATGTGGCCGACCAGAAACGCCACCACCAGCCGGATGGTGCGCAGGTGCAGCTCCGCCAGCGCCAGCAGACAGGTCAGAAAGGGCAGCCAGAAGTAGAGCGGTCCGGCGTCGACGACCAGCGCGCTGCCCAGCAGCGTGCCCAGGTGGCCGTGCGACAGGTTGTGCAGGTTGGTGCTGGCGCGCTGCACGATGACGTCATGCGCCTGCGGGCCGAGCACCAAGATGGCGCAGCTGATGGCCAGCAGCAGCGCCGCATACCCCACGGTGAATTGGACCCGGGCCAGCCGGGACACGATGCCCCCAATCATTGGCACCCATTATGGCTGCGGTTTCGTCTCGTCCGTGTCATCGGAGGCTGACAACTCCTTAAGAGTCTTGAGGCGATATATCGCCAAGTCGGCGGGCATGCCGGCGGGCTTGGGTCCGAAAACCGGTTTGCGGGTGCGTTTGGCCTCGACGCCCAACGCGTCCAACTCGCTTTGCGGTATGTGGTCCAACGTGGAACTCGACACCATGATTCCACCCTTGGTGGCCCGTTCCATAACCCGTGCGGCGATGTTCACATCCACACCCAGCCAATCCGAGGCCAGCCGCTGCGGGCGGCCGGTGTGGATGCCGACCCGCATCCGCGGTGTGTAGCCGGCCACCTCGACCGATCTCAGCGCCTCCTTGGCGGCCAGCACGGCCCGCACGGCGACGGTCGGATCGCCGAACACGGCCATCAGCCCGTCGCCCATCCGCTTGACGATGTGCCCGCCGGCGTCCAGCAGCGGTGGTTCGACGGCGCGGGCCACCTGGCGCAGCAGCGCCAGGGCGGCGTCGTCGCCCGCCTGCAACGACCGGGTGGAGAACCCGACCAGGTCGGTGAAGACCAACGTCACCTCCGGATTGGCCGGACGACGCGAGATGCCCTCGGTCAGCGCCTGCCACACCTGCAGCACCCCGAGGCTGACCTCACGCGACACCGCGTCGCGGTCCCCCAGTAGCCGGTCGGCCGCGCGGGCCGCGGCGCGCGGGCCGCCGTCGCCGGCGGTGGACAGCGGATCGCCGAAGTCGGGGTCGCCCGGCAGCAACCGGCGCGCACGCCGGACCAGGGCCACCGCCCCGGGGCTGTGGTTTCGGTTGTGCAGCCACTGGGTCGCGTTGTGCACCGACAGTGCGGTGCGTCGCGAAGCCGACTGCGCCGCCGCGGATTCCTCGGGCTCGCCCGGATCCAGATCGCGACGCGCGAGTTCCACCTGGCCAGGTTATTTGCTTTCGTCGACGCCAGGCAACGACGGCCGCGTCGCATGTGTCGCAGCTCGCATTCGCACGGGGTGGGGCACGGGCGTCGATCACGGGAGCGGCACACCGGCGTGGAACCCCGATAACACTCCCCGGACACGGCACCGAAATCATAGACAACACGCGTTGTCAAAAGTTATCGTGAGCGCAACTGGCGCAGGAGGCCGCGATGACTGGCAGATCGACCACAGCCGCTGATCCGCTCGGACCAGATTCCCTGACCTGGAAGTACTTTGGCGATCTGCGCACCGGAATGATGGGCGTGTGGATCGGCGCCATCCAGAACATGTATCCCGAACTCGGCGCCGGCGTGCAAGAGCATTCGATCCTGCTGCGCGAGCCGCTGCAGCGGGTGGCCCGGTCGGTCTACCCGATCATGGGTGTGGTCTACGACGGCGACCGGGCGCCGCAGACCGGCCGGCAGATCACCAGCTACCACCACACCATCAAGGGGACCGACGCCTCGGGGCGCCGGTACCACGCGCTCAACCCGGACACCTTCTACTGGGCGCACGCCACGTTTTTCATGCTCATCATCAAGGTGGCCGAGTACTTCTGCGGCGGCCTGACCGAGGCCGAGAAGCGGCAGCTGTTCGACGAGCACGTGCAGTGGTACCGGATGTACGGGATGAGCATGCGCCCGGTGCCCAAGTCGTGGGAGGAATTCCAGGAGTACTGGGAGCGCACCGGCCGCGAGGTCCTCGAGATCAACCAGGCGACGCTGGACATCTTCCGGATGCGCATCCCCAAACCGAAGTTCGTGTTGATGCCGACCCCGCTGTGGGACCAGCTGTTCCGGCCGCTGGTGGCCGGCCAGCGCTGGATCGCGGCCGGGTTGTTCGAGCCCGCGGTGCGCGAGAAGGCCGGCATGCACTGGACGCCGGGCGACGAAGTGCTGTTGCGCCTGTTCGGCAAGATCGTCGAACTGGCCTTCCTGGCGGTGCCCGACGAGATCCGGCTGCACCCGCGGGCGCTGGCCGCCTACCGGCGCGAACAGGGACGGCTGCCCAGCGACGCGCCGCTGGTGGAGGCCCCGCCGTTCATGGCGCCGCCGCGGGACCGGCGCGGACTGCCGATGCACTACTTCCCGCCGCCACCCAGGTTGCCGTTCGACCCGGCCTTGCAGCCCGCGCGGGCGCTGATGGAACGCGCCGGATCGCTGGTGCACACCACGTTGTCGCTGGCCGGCCTGCGCGCCGGGCGAGGCCGGCCGAAACGACCGGTCAGGGCCGCATGAACAGCTCCAGCGCCCGCGCGCTCTGGTAGAGGCAGATCGCCGCGGCCGAGGCCACGTTCAGGCTCTCCGCGCCGCCGGCCATCGGGATGCGCACCCGGTGATCGGCCGCCGCCGCGACTTCGCTTGGCAGACCGTGTGATTCGGGGCCGAACAGCCAGGCCGTCGGCTTGGCCAGCAGTTCACCCGCCCGATCCAGGCGCACCTCGCCGTCCACGGTGGTGGCCAGCAGCTGCAGGCCGGCCTCGCGCACCGCGGCGACGGCCTCGCGCAGGTCCGGCGCGGCGACCACCGGGACGGAGAAGATGCTGCCGGCCGATGCGCGCAGGCATTTGCCGTTGTACGGGTCGACGCTGTGGCCGGCCAGCAGCACGCCGGCCGCGCCCATGGCGTCGGACAGCCGAATCAGGGTGCCGGCGTTGCCCGGCTCGCTGATCTGGACCGCGACCGCGATGAGCCGCGGCGACCCGGCCAGCACGTCGCGCAGGCCGGTGGCCGGCAGGTCGCACACCGCGACCAGCCCGGCCGGGGTGACGGTGTCGGAGAGCGCCTTGGCGGCGCGCTCGGTGATCAGATGGACCGGGCAGTCCAGCGCCGCCAGCAGCGGCGCATACCGCTGCTGCGCGGCTTCGGTGACGAAGACGTCGCGGACCAGGCCGCGGCCCGCGGCCGCCTCGACCAGGTTGGGGCCCTCGGCCAGGAACCGGGCGGCCCGGCGCCGGCCGACGTGGCGGTGCAGTTTGGCCGCCGCGGCGACCCTGCCCGAACGTTCGGTCAGCACCCTGCGGCGTCCCCGTCGTCGCCGGGTCGGTTAGGCCGCTTCTCCGGAGTCCGACGGGGCGTTGACGTCCTCGGGCAGCGCCGCCCGGGCGACGTCGACCAGCGCGGTGAAGGCGGCCGGGTCGGCGATCGCGATGTCGGCGAGGTTCTTGCGGTCCACCTCCACGCCGGCGGCCTTGAGGCCCTGGATCAGCCGGTTGTAGGTGATGTCGTTGGCGCGCGCCGCGGCGTTGATCCGCGAGATCCACAGCTTGCGGAACTCGCCCTTGCGCGCGCGACGGTCGCGGTAGGCGTAGTTCAGCGAATGCAGTTGCTGCTCTTTGGCTTTGCGGTAGAGCCGGGATCGCTGGCCGCGATAGCCCTTCGAGGCCTTCAGGATGCTGCGCCTCTTCTTGTGGGCGTTGACCGCCCGCTTCACGCGTGCCATGGGGTGTTCCTACTCTCGTTCAAACGTCATTCGGTCGGAGGTGCCGTGCCAGCTCACGGACGGGTCTGGCCGGCGCGGGGGTCAGCCGTTCAGCAGGCTGTTGACCCGCTTGGTGTCGTTGGCCGACACCGTGGTGCGGCCTTCCAGCCGCCGGGTGCGGGTGGTCGGCTTGTGTTCGAGCAGATGCCGGCGGTTGGTCTTCTGCCGGACGATCTTGCCGGTTCCGGTGCGCCGGAACCGCTTTGAAGCCCCGCTGTGGGTCTTGGCTTTGGGCATGTTTCCTCTGTTCGGTAAGGACTGTCGTGGTCGGGCGGTGGGTCAGCTCGACGAGGGTTCGGCGTCCGCGGCCGCATCGGAGTCCGATGCCGCGCCGCCGGGGCCCTCGGGATGCCGCGCCCTGGCGCGAGTCTTCGCGCCGCGATGCGGTGCCAGCACCATCGTCATGTTGCGGCCGTCCTGCTTGGCGGACGTCTCGACGAAACCGTATTCGGCGACGTCGGCGCCCAGCCGCTGCAGCAATCGGTAGCCCAGCTCGGGCCGCGACTGCTCACGTCCGCGGAACATGATGGTCACCTTCACCTTCGATCCCGCTTCCAGGAAGCGGATGACGTGACCCTTTTTGGTCTCGTAGTCGTGATCGTCGATCTTGGGTCGCAGCTTTTGTTCCTTGACGACGGTCTGCTGCTGGTT
>Ga0164242_10005049_pt1 | contig 14715 bp, 10 predicted proteins | sample OricomgcompostMG_FD_108783 | JGI IMG/M metagenome (GOLD analysis project Ga0164242, IMG submission 108783) | Miracle-Growth compost microbial communities from Emeryville, California, USA - Original compost - Miracle growth compost (MG) ... | reverse complement strand
TCTGTCGGCTCCAAAATAGGCACCTTATATTTACATGCAGGGTTAGTGAAGCGGTCAAACACGGCTGACTGTAAATCAGCTCTCTACGAGTTCGGGGGTTCGAATCCCTCACCCTGCACCATTTCAAGGAGGGCCTTGCCCTCCGATGTAATTCCGAAGTGAATTCGCAATCACATCTCCTCCCGCCTAAAGCTGGGCTGTCGCCTCGGGGTGACTGTCGGCAGAAGAAGGGTTATCATTTTCATCTAAGCTGCTAAATGCTGCGGTACCGAGTGCCCCGATAGCTCAGTTGGTAGAGCGCATCCATGGTAAGGATGAGGTCACGGGTTCGAATCCCGTTTGGGGCTCCATTTGAAAATGAAAGTTTACTTATGTCTTTGAGCCACGAGGGCCAGGAAGATTTCCCGCGGCCGGTCGTTACCTGGTACGAAGAAGATGCATATGACGCGTTGTCTGAGGAAAGTCTCCTGACGGGCGATGCGTTCTCTACTATTGCCAACCGGGCCGCACGTATCTATAAAAAAATCATGGATGCTCAGCGCGATGGAAAGAAATTGGCCTTTATCGACAATGATGTCGAGACGGTATATCGTATCGACGACTAGATGAAGCGAGCTAGCATTCGGCAGACAGACAATAGGGGCCTAGTCTGCTCCTATTTTTGTTTGTGTGCTTAAAATCACTGATGCGTCCGCAGCGAGGAGAGTATCGTTAGGTTATTAGTCTAAAAGAGAAATGAATATGGAAACGTTTAGCCCTTTTGAAGATCATTATGATGCCCGGTTGGAGCACCTGCACAAAATGAGTGTATTCAATCAGTGTATGGCATTCGTAGACGCCGGGCTCTTGACTGTTCCAGAGGCCAAACTCACTTGTGAACGGGTGCTGCAGGGCGAATCGATGTTTCCCGATCTGCTTGCAGGGGTTATCGCTGCCGAGAGTTTGCGGACGGTCTGCGGCCCTCGGTAGTCAAAGACCGTTTACAAACGGCGCTCCATCTGTTAAACTACCACGGATATGGCAAAGAAGAATGATAAGCGCAAACTGGTCGGCCTCGTCAGTGAAGAGTCTGGTGAGCGTATTTACTACACCTCGAAAAACACCATGAACACCACCGAGAAGCTGAGCCTCAAGAAGTATTCGCCGAAACTGCGCAAGCACGTGCTGTTCGTGGAGACCAAGAAGAACTTGGGCCGCAACGAAGTCAAACCGCGCAAGCACTAGGGACACTCATATTTGGCGCATTTTGAGCGAAAACTTCCGCTCCTCATTGCGTCGTACTGCTAGTACGCCTCCATTCCGGTGCTCATTTTTCATCTCAAACTACACTCAAATATGAGTGTCCCTTTCGGGGATATGAGCGCCGGTCGCAGTCCGGAGGGGTGCCAGCCCCGACGTTAGTCGGGGCGTAGGCGAAGGGCAGAACAGTCCAGCGGACTGTTTCTGTAGACACGAGGGAACCGACTATATCTTGGCCGACAGTGTTCTGCTACGGTGAGATTTCAGGGTGCCCCTTTATAGACTATGAGACGCCTACGTTGGAGTACAGTACAGATGTGGAGCCATCTGCAGGCTTGTCGGTCATCGCTTACCACGGACGTCCGCAAACACACCAACCCTAAGGCTGGAAGTCAGGAAGCTATCCCTGTAAGTCGAGGAGGGTGTTGATGAGCTCGGCGTGGCTCCAGACGAGCGGGGTGACGGACAGCGGCGAACCGTCGGTGGGATTGATCTGTTCCGACAGGACGCCGCTGGGCAAGGCTTTGCTGATAGTCCAGTCGACGAGCGCTTTGGCCTTGCTCTGGCTATTAGTGCGGATATAGTACTGTGCCAGCCACAGGGTCGTCACGAACCATGGGTTGCCGAGGTACGGCGGATCGGAAGCGAAATACTGGTCGTGCTCGTAACGGGGTGAGCCGCCTGATGGCGATGAGTCAAGCAGCGTCTGCTCTATGGCTTGCATGGTCGATTTGACCTTATCGAAGCCGAAATCTTGCAGCGCGAACATCAGTACGCCATACATGCTGGAAACATCAAGCGTGTCATCGAACTGCAGCTGGCCGTTATCTTGCAATAAGAAGCTTTTGCGGAATATATGGCGCTCGTTGTCGAACAGCGGCTCGATGTGGGCAGCGATCTCGGCGGCGGCGGTCTGCCAGGCAAGCGCATCATCAGGGTATTCCAGCATGGTAGCGAGGTCGGCCGCGACGAGCAGCGCGCGGTGCACCAAGGCGACCGTGTAGGTGTGGGTGGCGAATTTTTCTTCCCAGAGGTCATAGCTGGCGTGCGGCAGCTTGGTGGCATCATCGCGGAATTCGGCCATGAAATTAGCTGCCGGCTGCACCAGGGTGACATACAGACTGCTTACGAAATCTTCGTCTTTGCTGGCGGCCAGGTACTCGCTGAGCATACAGATGATGACTGCCGTTTCGTCTTCCTGGATCGCCAGCTCGGTGTGCCGGCCGTGCACCAGCGGGTGCCAGGTGCTGCCGATGGCGCGGTCGGGCTGGTACTTGTGCATGGCATAGCCGCCGTCCGCCAGGGTGTCCCGGCAGAATTCAAAGAAGCGCTTGGGCTCATCGGTGTAGCCCAGCCGGATGAGCGGCCACATGGCGTAGGCGCCATCGCGCGGCCAGACGTAGCTGTAGTAATCGCGCCCGTAGTTATAAATGCTGGAATCGCAACTGGCGATGATGCCGCCCCGCTTATCGGTGTGCGCCTTGATGACCATCAGTGATTTCTTGATGAGCGCCCGCTCACGGCTATCCATGTTCTGCAGGTGATCGCGACCGATATCGAGCCAACTGTACCAGCTGTGCCGGGTCTGCTCAAGCCGGGTCTGCAGGCCTTCGTTCTTGATGCGGTGGTGGATTTTTTCGGCAGCGAACTGACTGTCGGCGGCCACGATCCAGTAGTCGACCTTCATTTTGCCGTTGCCGGCCAACTCCAAGCTGAAACGAATGACCGAATCTACCCCGCCATGCTCCACAGTATTACCGGCCAGTTCACCGTCCTCGGCATCGCGGTAGGTGCCTTCTTTGTTTTCAATGCCATAGTTGCCGACAGAGAACTGATCGAATACTTGACCGTCCTCGCGCTGGCCGTAAATAAGCAAGCTGCAGCGACCTTTGTAGTCCAGAATATAGTTTTCCTCTGGCACAAAAAGGGCAGTATCACCCCGGCCGGCCCGCGATATTTCGAACACCTGGTGCATGAATAACCGCACGGTCCGTTCACCGGCGGCGAGGTTGCGCACCGTGATATGCCGGAAAAAGGCGTTCAGGCCGTCGTTATCTATGAAATCGTTGCAGCGTAGCTCCAGCTGCAACGCGGTGTTCGTCATGGTGATGGTGCTGACCAGGGCGTCCTGCTCGAAATCGACCTGCCGTTCCCAGCCCTCGTCGTCGACCCAGCTGAACTGGCCGTCGACCCAGACACCGATGCGGTGGTCCATGCTGCGGGCGGTAGTGAGATTGTCGAGGCCCACATACGGGTAGTAAAAATCATGCACCAGGCCGTTTTCGTTGAGGCCCACGGTCAGGCTGCCATTGCCCAGGATTACCGGCCTACCCACGGCAAAGCTCCGCTTTGTCAGTTAAAAGTAGAAAGTTAAAAGTAGAAAGTGCTGGAACTTTATACTTTATAACTTTACAAACTTTCAACTCCATTTTCCCACCCATCATGCGCATTATTTTATACCGCGGCACCCTTCTCACTCAAACGGAATTGCAGGTCGTGCCAGGCGTTCATGAAGGCTATGAAGGCGTCGTACGGGTTTTCGTACGGGCTGAAATAGGCGTGGATGTCGCCGTCATTGAACCACTTGGTGCACATGTAGTAGAAGTGGTCCGAGGTTTGCAGCCGGCGCCAATCTTCCACAAGCGCCCAGTCGCCGCTGGCCAGCACCCGGTCTTCCAGGTCGTAGAGCGCCGTAATGGCCTGGGCCTGCATGCTGTTGCCAAGCCAGGCGGACAGATCCCGTTCGGTATCAGCCCAAGTGATGGTTTCCGGTACATCCACCTGATCGACCGGCTCATAGCTGTCGCACGCCTCGCTGACCGTCATGAAGGTGTTGCCGGGAGTCTTCAGCCACTCACCTGGCAGATGCCCAAGAAAGTCGAAGATGCCTGATTCGCTCCACTGGTGTTCGCCGAACGTCTCGTAGTCCATGAACAGGTTGAAATTCGTCGCGTCGCCGGTTTCGTTCAGCCAGTGAGCGAATTTGTCGGCGGTCAGCGGCCACTCGCTCCAATCATGGTCGCCGAAACGGAAGGCGATGTCGTCGCTGAGGCGGTAGTTTTTCATAAGCAGGCGGATATTGTCGGTGTAGGCCGGCCGGTAGACATAGTTGGGCCCGCGCCAGCCCAGCACTTTGTCCCAACCTTCTGCCAGCACGCCCTTGTAGCCGGCTTGGTCGGCCCAATACGCCAAGTCGTTGTTATAAGCCAGCTCGGTGTTACGAAAAACCTGGGGTGTCACGCCGAACAGTTCACGGACCTTGTCTGCGTGCATCTGTACCTGCATCTCGAATTCGGCGCGCGAATAAAAGAAGGCCAGGCTGTGGTGGAACGTTTCGGCCACGATTTCTACCCGGCCGGTAGCGACCAGCTCCTGGAACGACTGCAGCGCTTCCGGTGACCACTGTTCGAGCTGCTCCAGCACGGTGCCGGTTATGGACAGGCTGAGTTTGAATTCCGGATGCTTATGCAGAAGCTCCAGCAGATGGCGATTAGTGGGCAGGTATGATTTCTCGGCGACTTTCTTCAAGATGCGCTCGTTGCTGGTACGGTCTTCGTGAGGGGCGTCGAAGTAATCGTGCTTGACGCCAGCATCGAAAATACTGTAGTGGCGCACGCGGTAGGGCTGGTGCACGTGCAGATACAGGACAATCGCTTTATTCACGCGGCTGCTCCTTGCAGATGCTGGTCGTAAATAGCAAGCAGCTTATCGGCGGCGTTGTCCCAGCTCATACGCCTGAGCTCGCGCAATCCTCCGGCTTGCAGTTCTTCGCGTAAGGCCCGGTTCTGCACGGCGGCTACGATCTGGTTCGCCATTTCGCTGACATCCCAGAAATCGATTTTGAGTGTGCTGTGCAACAGCTCGGCCACGCCTGACTGTTTGCTGATAAGCGTGGGCGTGCCGAAGCCGATGGACTCGAGCGGCGTGATACCGAACGGCTCCGAGACGGAGGGCATGACGAACAGATCGGCGATCATGAACGAATCGCGCCAGTTCTTGCCGCGCTGGAAACCGGTGAAAATAACATTGCGGCTGATGCCGAGGCTGGCGGCGAGTTCGATAAGCTCGAAGTATTGGTCGCCGCTGCCCGAAATAAGGAACAGCGTCTTCGGTTCGCGGTAAATCACTTCGCGGGCGGCGTGCAGCAGATTGGTCAGGCCTTTCTGCACCGTCAGGCGGCCGATGTTCGCCACCACGTGGTAGCCGCGGTCTTTCATGTGTGTCAGGTAGTGGTAGGCATTGGTCGGGTCGAGTGCCAGTAGATCGCCGAAGACATCATGGTCGACGCTGTTGTGGACGACCTCGACTTTGTCGGCTGGGATGTCGTAATCCGTCACGATCATATCTTTGGTGTGCTGACTGACGGCCACGACACGATCAGCCAGCAACATGCTGGTGGCTTCTATCTCGCGGACCAGCGGATTGCCGCTCTGGCCGCCGGCCCGGTCACGCTCGATGGAATGGACATGCAGGATCAGCGGTACGTCCCTGGCCTGCTTCGCTCGGACGCCAGCGCGGAAGGTCAGCCAGTCGTGGGCGTGGATAACATCGTACTCTTTATCTTCGACCAGTCGGGCGACGGCGTGCTCGAACGCCCGCTGCTGGCCATAGATGTCGACCCATTCTTCGTGGCCGTCCTCGAACACGTACTTGTAGCTATCATAAGCGGACGCATTGGCAAGCACTACTCGGGCGCCTTGGGGATGGGCTGCTGTCACGGTCATGAAATCATCGGTGAATGGCGCGTGATAGGGCAGTATGAACTCGATGTCGATGTCTTTTTTAGAGAGGGCTTTACAGAGCTGGTAGCATGCTACCCCCAGACCACCACTGTTATGAGGCGGTAATTCCCACCCGAGCATCAGTATTTTCATGTCTCTCTTTAAGTTTTACTGTTTATTCCATCCCGGATTATAGTCCGCTCCGGTGAAAAACACAACCGTTTTGACGCCGTTCTTCGACTACATGGGGCCTGGGCTGCCGGCCTGGTAAGATCGCAGGCCATCCGGCCCTTTGGCCCACTCTTTGATGACGTGCTCGATGACGTGCCACGAGGCCATCACTTCGTCGGCCGAGGCAAAGAGTGTCTGATCACCGCGGATCGCATCGACGATGACCCGTTCATACGCCTCGGCCGGCCGGACCGAAAAGGAAGTGGCGTAATCGAACGTCATCTCAGCGGTGTCGGTCACATTGGCGATGCCCGGCTGTTTGGCCTGCAAGAACAGGGTGATACCCTCGCGTGGCTGGAGGCGGAAAACCAGCTGATTGTCTTCGCTGCTGGCTTGCCCGGGACCATCGAAGCAGACAGAGATCTCGGTGGTTTTTTGAGCCAGGGCCTTGCCCGTCTCGAGCGTAATCGGCACGCCGCGCCAGCGGTCGTTGTCGATCGCCAGACCGATGCGGGCGAATGTCTCGGTGTAGGAGTCAGGATTGCCGACTTCCTGACGGTAGCCCTCATACTGCCCGCGCAGCGTCTGGGAGGCCACCCGGTCCGGCGCAATCGGTGTGATAGCCTGCAACAGTTTGAGTTTCTCGGCATGGATGGCATCGCTGTCAAACTTGGCCGGTTTATCCATGGTAGTGATAGCCAGCATCTGCAGCAAATGGCTTTGGATAAGGTCGCGCAGCGCGCCGGTCTGTTCGTAAAACGCTGCCCGGCCCTCGATGTCGATCTGTTCGTGTGCGATGACGCGGATGTTGTTGATGTGCTCGCGGTTCCAGACGGCTTCGAACAGCGGGTTATTGAAGCGGAAGGTCAAGATGTTCTGCACTGTTTCCTTGGCGACATAATGGTCGATGCGATAGATCTGGCTTTCGCCGAAGTGCTCATCGACGATATGGATGAGCTCGCGGGCCGAAGCTTCATCGTAGCCGAACGGTTTTTCGACCAGCAGCCGCGGCGTGTCGTTGAATCCCGGCAGCGGGGCATTATGGCCGGTTTCGCCGAGCAGATGGATGATGGGCCTGAAAACCTGGGGTGGAATAGAGAGATAATAGAGCCGCACCGCGTCATCGCCCAGGCGCGTCTCAATAGCTTTGAGCTGCTCCAGTAAATCAGCATAGGCCTGTTTGTTGACGAGGTCCATCTGGATCATTTCGGTGTGCTCGGCCAGCTGCGCCGCCACGGTCGTATTGAAGTCGCTTTCGCCGCTGAATTCTTTCAGCCGGGCATACACATCGTGCACCGGCACATCGCGGCGGCTGATGCCGACGATTTTCAATTTGCCCGGCAGGTCGCCCGCCAGCTGCAAATGGTAGAGTGCCGGCAGCAATTTACGCTGGGCAAGATCACCGGTGATGCCGAAAATGACGAGTACCAGCGGTCGGGCGAGCTGCTCGTCGGTCACGCTGAACCCTCGGTGTCGGCTGGTTCGTGCGCTATCTGTTCCCGCACGCCGGCTTCAGCGCCTTCGCCGTTCAAATTGTGGCCGCCGAATTTGTTGCGCTGCGCGGCGACGACTTTGGTCGCGAAATTCACCTCGCCCTTTTGCGATGCCAGGCGGACATCGAACGCTGCCTGGATGGAGGGCAGGGCGATGCCCATATCTTTGGCCGCTTCGAGCGTCCAACGGGCTTCGCCGCTTTCGGCCACGTAGCCACTTACACCCTCTAATTCTGGATTTTCGGCGAGCGCATCACGGCTGAGTTCAGTCAGCCAGCTGGTGATGACGCTGTGGTGCTGCCAGAGATCGGCTGCCTTGGCCAGCTCTAGTTCACCATACGGCCCATCGTGCAGCATGCGGAAGCCTTCACCGAGCGATTCCATCATGCCGTATTCGATGGCGTTATGAACCATTTTGACATAGTGGCCGGCACCGCTGGGCCCGAAATGATAGTACATACCTCCGGGTTGCGCAAGCGTTTTAAGCGCCGGTTCAAGCACGGCGAAGGCCTCGCGGCTATCGCCGCCGCACATGATCGGAAAACCGTTTCGGTACCCCCAGACGCCGCCGCTGACGCCGGCATCCAGCAGCTGCATACCACCGGCCGTTACTTTTTCGTTCAGCCGCTTGGTACTTCGGAAATCAGAGTTGCCGCCATCGATGATGATCGAGCCTTTCGGTAGCAGCGTCAGCCACTCGTCCACCTGCGCGTCGACCACCGTATCGGGCAGCATGATCCAGAGCACGATCCGGTCACCGCCGAACGCCTCGATAACATCTTGCTTTTCATAGGCTTTGACCGCTCCGTACTGTGCGGCTTCGTCTATAGGTTCCTTATGCCGGTTGTGAGCGATTACCGTGTGCTCGCCGCTCTCCGCCAGTTTGCGGGCGATCTGCATCCCCATGCGTCCCAGCCCCTGAATCGCTATTTTCATGTCAGCCCTCACTTTCTATGAAATCATTATAAACATACACTTCCGGTACGTCATACAAGACTCTTGCCGGCAGATCCGTGAACGGCTCAGTGTTCGCTTGCAGCCGTTTGAGAGCGGTCTGTTTCTGCTCGCCGTAAGCCAGTGCGTAAGCCACATCGGCTCTAGCGAGGGCGCGCGGTGTCAACGTCAGCCGGGTATAGTCACGCCATTCGTAGCCAGCTACCGTGGCCGCATCGTCCATGCACGCCGGAGAGCCCGGCAATATACCGGCCACGTGCCCATCAGGCCCCAGCCCAAACTGGGCGATGACAGCCTCCGCGCTGCCAAGTGCAGCGGACACCTGTTCGGTATAGTAGGCCACTGTTTCGGTCAGCGGCAGATCGCGTGCCAGCACATCCACCCAATCGGCCGCCCCCGGCGTGAAACCGGCCTGGCGGAGCTGCTCGGTGTTGGAATCTTCGTGTCCGGGAGCGCCGTAGCGTTCATCCATTGGCAGGATGGTCAAACGGGGCAGGGCCGGTGCCGCATGGGTCTGCAGCTTTTGGAGCACTGCTACCTCGGCCGCGATATTTGAGCCGCCGCTGACCAGCCACAGCGTCCGTTTGCCGGCCGCCAGGGCATCGCATAAACTGGCGGTGATGGCCTGCGCGGCAATGTCTGTCGGTGCGATAACGAACTGCATACTTTCATAGTACCACTCCCATTGCTATATTTTGTATAGTTTGGCCATGTAACAGATTAAATTCTGATTGAATATGTCGGGTCGAACCGGTACAATACTAAAGAGCTCATGGCAATTAAAGTGGGGAACGATATTTTGGAAGCAACACGCACACCTGAACCGTCTGTGGTAGTCAGCCGGAACCGGTCGACAAACTTCATGAAACGGTGGCGCTGGCCGCTCGTAATCATCCTGGTCGTCATCGTGCTGGTCATCGTCGGCGTGGTCGTACGACGAAATCACAAGACCGACACGCCGGTCAGCAAGAACCCGGTAGTGACGAGCTATCAGCAGAAGCTACCGAGTTTGCAGCAAGCGGTACAAAAGAACCCGAACAGCGCGGCTGACCATGTGGCGTACGCTGAAGCGCTGTATGTGACGGGCGATAAAACAGGGGCCAAGACGCAGTACATCGCTGCAGCCAAGCTCAATCCTTCCGACGCGACTATTCAAAATAACCTCGGCAACACCTACCGCGACCTGGGCGATACCACCGCGGCCGTAGCCGCGTACAAGCAAGCTATCAAGCTTGCCCCGACCAACCAGAACGCCTATGTGAACTTGGCGAATCTGCAAATTTACACCTTGCACGAGCCGGCTGATGGTGTTGCGACCTACCAGCAAGCCATTCAAAAGATCGGCTCCACCGCGCAGTTCGAGCTACTGCTCGGTCTCGCGTACGAACAAAACGGTCAGGCCGCTAAGGCCAAGCAGACCTATCAGGCCATCCTCGATAGCGATCCGACCAACCAAGCCGCCAAAGACAACCTCGCCCGCCTGCAATAAGGGCAGCCAGAATCATCAATAAAACTAACAGGACATTCGTTTGAGAACTAACAAGGCAATAGGGGGACTTAGTTTCGGGCTGCTAGTGATAGTGGCGGCCTGGTTCGGTGTAGCCGCGCTTTTCGGCAATACAGCATACGCAGCTGCGGCACCCACGCTGACTTCAGTGGCGCCTACCCACGGTTCTGTTGCCGGCGGTGATAGCGTTACGCTGACAGGAACCAATTTTGCCAGCGGAGACACCGTAAGCTTCGGCGGCAATCCAGCAACCACCGTCACCGTGGTAAACAGCACAACTATAACGGCCACGACACCGGCTGCAGCCGATAGTAATGGCATGTCGGTAGATGTGGCGGTCACCGACAGCTCCAATCAGACTGCAACGCTTGCCAAAGCCTTTTCCTATGTACCAAGCGGTCTGGTTGGCTGGTGGCAGTTCAACGGTAATGGCAATGACAGTAGCGGTAGCGGCACGAACGCTACGGTCAACGGTGCCACGCCGACAACTGACAGGTATGGGGCGGTGAGCAGCGCTTACGGTTTCAATGGCAGCAGCAACTACATCAATATGGGTAATGTCGATAACATGGGTACCGGCAGTTTGACGCTCAGCGTATGGTTCAAGACCACTCAGTCGAGCGCCAGCGGTAATATGAGCGGGCTGGTCAACAAGTCACTCTACGGCACGCAAGTGGGACGCTACGGCATAAACCGCAACAACAGTATGATCCAAGGATTTTTTGCCGATGGTTCCGGCAATGGCATCAATGTCCAAACCTCAGAAACACCGTATATCGACGGCAACTGGCACCTTGCCACGATGGTCTACGACCGCAGCGGCTCGGCAAGTTTATATATGGACGGTGTGCTCAGCGCTTCGGCCGGCATGAGCGGATACTCGGGCGTAAACATGACTAACACCGATAACCTCTACGTAGGGGTTTATAACGACACCACTGGCAAATCACCGAAGGCCGGTTCGTACTTCAACGGCTCGATGGATGATGTCCGCATTTACAACCGGGCATTATCAGCCACCGATGTGGCCAATTTATATAATGATGCCGCATTAAGCATTTCAGCCATCAGCCCGAACACTGGTTCCACCATAGGTGGTGACACAGTGACCATCACCGGCACCGATTTTGTGAGTGGTACCAGTGTGATTATCGGCGGTGCGGCTGCCACGAACGTGCAGGTTGTCAACAGCACCACGCTGACCGCCACCACACCGGCCGGCACCAGTGGCGCCGCGGATGTCGTCGTCACGAACCCCGACGGCTCCAGCGCGACGCTTTCCGGTGGCTATACTTACAGTACTCCGTTGGCTATCACTGCCATATCCCCCACGTCAGGCAGTACCGCCGGTGGCGATTCGGTAACTATCACGGGAGCAGGTTTTGCCGTAGGTGACACCGTGACAATCGGTGGCATAGCCGCTACCGATGTCGCCATCGTCAATGACACTACCATCGCCGCCACTACGCCGGCTGGTACTGCTGGCAATGCTGATGTGGTGGTGGCGAATACTGGTGGTGGCTCGGCCACGCTGACAGGCGGGTACACGTATATTACTCCGCTGACCATTAGCACTATCTCACCGTCAAGCGGTGATGTGGCTGGTGGCGATGTGGTAACCATCACCGGTAGTGGCTTTCAGGCGGGAGATACGGTGAATTTCGACAGTCAACCAGCGACCAATGTAAGTGTCGCCAGTAGAACTTACGCCATCGGCGACACTGGCCCTGGGGGCGGTATCATCTTCTATGACAAGGGTGATAACACGGGCGGCTGGCGCTACCTGGAAGCGGCCCCGAGCGGCTGGAATGGTGGCAGTACCGACCCGACTATAGCGTGGTGCTCTAACACCACGACCAGTCTGAGTAACACCGATCAGGCCATCGGGGCCGGGCCGGCAGACACGAACACCATGCTCGCTGGCTGTACCAGTGGCGCCGCTAATCTGGCTCATAGCTATACCGGCGGCGGCTATACTGATTGGTTCTTGCCGAGCTACAAAGAGCTCCAGCAGCTGACTGCTGCAGGGACAACTGTCGGTGGGTTCTCACGTGCAGCCTACTGGTCATCATCTGAATACAACGCCAGTGGGGCATGGTATGCAGATTTTCCGAGTGGTATAGGTGCCAGCGGTAAAAGCTCCACCGCCTCGATCCGACCGGTCCGCGAAGTCTCGAGCGAAAATGTCATAACCGCCACAGTGCCAGCCGCCGCGAGCGCGGGGGCAGTCGATGTGACCGTGACCGACCCATCCAGCAGCCAGAGCGGCACACTCACCGGTGGCTACACCTATACCAGCGGTGTGCCATATTCTGACACTTGGATTGGCGGCGACGCCACCAATCCGACTGATTGGTGGACGCCCGACAACTGGAGCCGTGGTAGGGTACCGGGTAGTAACGACGATGTGGTCATCGACGGCGGCACGAACCAGCCCGCACTTACTTTGACCGGACCGTATACTATCCATGGTCTGACGATCGGGCAAAATAATAGCTCCACCCTGACGGTAGTCGGTGGTTCGGCGGCTAATACCCTGACGGTGTCTGGTGATGTAACGATCGGCCCGGCCGGCACAGTAACCCATAGCGGCAATACGACGACACAAGTAAATTCTCTGGTGCTATCTGCCGGTGGAAATCTGACGGTCGCGTCAGGAGGAAAGATCGATGTATCCGGCAAGGGTTACACTGCTGGTAATGGCCCGGCCGGTGCCACGCTGCCGGCCGGCGGCTCAGGCGGTGGCTATGGTGGGGTCGGTGGTGCCAACTCGGTAGGGCAAGCTGGCGGTAGTGCATATGGCTCGGCAACGCAGCCCACCGATTTGGGTATGGGTGGCGGTGGCCCCGGCGGTACTGGTGGTGGTGCTATCCGACTGGCAGCCACCGGGACTGCCACGATCAATGGGACACTGACTGCCAACGGTACGGCCGGTGGTGGCGCCGGCGGTGATTGTGGCGGTGGTGGCGCCGGCGGTAGCATCTGGATAACCGCCACCGATATCACTGGCACCGGATCTGTCTCCGCTAAGGGCGGCGCCGGGTATAATTGCTCGGGCATGAACGGTGGTGGTGGCGCTGGTGGCCGGGTCGCCTTCACCTATACCGACGTCTTGTCTTTGGACGGCATAACCCCTGCGAACGGCACCTTGGCCGGCGGCGATGCCGTGACGCTAATGGGCCATGCCTTCCACGCAAACAGCGTGGTTACTGTAGGGGGTACAAATGCGACGGTCACGAGCCAGAACGGCACGACGCTTGTTTTCACGACACCCGCCGCGGCCGTACCGGGGCCGGTCACGGTGTCCGTGCTGAATCCCAGCTTCACCGGTACGGTCAGCACTGCTGGCGGGGCGGGGGCTACCGGCAGTTCAGGTACTGCTGCGAATGGCGGCACTGGTACCATCAGCCCAACTAGCGCCAACCAGAGCGCAATGCTTGCGGATAGCTTCACCTATACTGCCGGCGCTCCTACGATATCGGCGATTACTCCGGGATATGTTTCGACTGCCGGTGGTAGTACCATCACCCTGACCGGCACGAACTTTTTCACGAACTCCACCGTTACTATTGATGGCCTGGCGGCTTCCATGACCTATGTGAATGCGACGACACTACAGGTCACCACCCCAACCCATGCTGCCGGTTCGGTCGATGTCGCAGTGACCAATGGAGATGGGCAAACGGGCACCGCCAGCGGTGGCTTGACTTATGACACCCCGCCGACAGTCAGCGGTGTGTCGCCGGGGAGCGGCCTGACGACTGGCGGCGATACGGTCACCATCACCGGCACCGGTTTCGCACCAAATCCGAGTGTGACCATCGGCGGTAGTGCCGCCACTGTGGTGACGTATGTGAACGCCACCACCATAACAGCTGTAACCCCGAGCCATGGCGTCGGCGCAGCCGATGTGACCGTGACTAATGGCGACGGCCTCGCCGGTACATTGAGCGGTGGCTATACCTTCATAAACCCACCGCCTTCGGTCACGTCATTCACACCTACCGTCGGCAAGATGCAGGGTGGCGATACCGTGACATTCACCGGCAGCGGCTTCACGAGCAACATGACCGCTTACTTCGGCGGCACCCCCGCCACGACCGTGGGCGCCACCAGCACCACCCTGACCGTCAAGACGCCGGCAGCGGCACTCGGTGACGTTACTATGACCATTACCGCGCCGCAAACTCAAACAGCCACCGTGCCGGGCACCTTCCACTACGCCCCGGATGCCTACGCGTTTACCACGGCACCCCTGACGCTGCACGCTACCCAGCCCGGTTTCATGACGGTTGAAGCACATGATAAAAACGGCGACACCGTCGTCGCACCCTACGACATCACCTTGAATCTTACTAGTTCCTCGAGTGGCGGCTCGTTCAGCGCTGATGGCTCCACCTGGGGCATGACCACCGCCACTATTCCGGCCGGTCAAAGCACCGTTTCGTTCTACTACAAAGATGCTAATAAAGGCGCGCCGAGCGTTACCGCCACCGGCCCGGCTGGCGTGAGCGTCTCGCAAACCGAAACCATCAGCTCGCGCTACATTTTGCTGGTCACCGGGGTCAGCGACCCGATCGACGCCGGTGTGCCCAGCTCTGTTACCGTGCAAGCGACCGATTGGCAGGGC
>Ga0164242_10005048_pt1 | contig 14715 bp, 15 predicted proteins | sample OricomgcompostMG_FD_108783 | JGI IMG/M metagenome (GOLD analysis project Ga0164242, IMG submission 108783) | Miracle-Growth compost microbial communities from Emeryville, California, USA - Original compost - Miracle growth compost (MG) ... | reverse complement strand
TGCCGGACGTCGACCCGGTGAAATCGGCTGCGGCTATGACGTCGGGCGGGCATTCGGGGTGGGCGATGATCTTGAGGCCGGGTTCGTCGGCGCGCATGCTTTGCAGCTCTTCGCCGGTGAAGCGCTCGTGCACCTCGCAGGCGCCTTTCCAGGCGATGACCTCGACCTTGGTCTGCGACTGCACCCACTTCGCGAGATACTGGTCGGGGATGCAGAGCACGCGCGGCGCGCCAAGGCTTTCCACAACTTTCACGGCGTTCGAGGACGTACAAGTGATGTCGCACTCGGCTTTTACCGCCGCAGATGTGTTGACGTAAGTGACGATCGGGACGCCGGGATATGCTTCGCGCAGCATGCGGACATCCTCGGGCGTAATCGAGGATGCGAGCGAACAGCCCGCGCGCAGGTCCGGGATGAGCACGGTTTTATCCGGCGACAACAGCTTCGACGTTTCCGCCATGAAGTGGACGCCCGCCTGTACGATGACTTTTGCATCCGTGCGCGCAGCCTCCTTGGCGAGCTGCAGTGAGTCGCCACGAAAATCGGCGACGCAGTGGAAGATCTCCGGCGTCATGTAGTTGTGCGCCAGGATGACCGCGTTGCGCTGCGCCTTGAGTTCGTTGATCGACTTGATCAGCGGCGCATAGTAGGGCCACTCCATCGGCGTGATGACATGGCGAACGCGGGCGTAAAGCGGCGCCATCTCCAATTCGAGTGCCTTTGACCACTGGTAGGGAGGAACTGCTTTCGCCTCTGGCCGTCGAGCGACGGCGGAGCCCGCCGTTTTTTCGAGGGTAGAAACCATTGACCTGTCTCCCAAACTCATTATATGCTCCAGTAGAGCATATTCAGGATAAAAGTGGCGACGGCATCCTCAGCCGCTCGTTAGGTCAAAAATGCTCTTTTTGAGCATTCTTGATCGCTATTAACATAATGCAGTCGGGAACAGATTTCCAGGGTGGCAGTTCCTGCCAACCCTGGATCAGATTTGCCGTGTGTGTGGATCAGGTCCGGCTCGGCGGCGCCGAGACCCTTACGCCGGGCGCCGGGCGTTCTAGCAAAACGTCGCGGCGGAAACGGAAGAGCTTGGCGGGCCTGCCGCCCGTCCGCGTTTTCACCTCGCCTGTCGGTTCGACGAGGCCTGCGCCTTCCACAAGCCTGCGGAAGTTTTGCTTGTGCAGATGCGGACCGAGAATGGCTTCAACAGTTTTCTGCAACTCATAAAGCGTGAATTCGTCGGGCATCAATTCGAAGACAACCGGACGATATTTGATCTTCGCGCGTGTACGGCTGATCGCCGTCGCGAGAATCCGGCGATGATCCGACTGCATCGGCAATCCGAGCTTCGGACGATCGGTCCATTCGTGTACTGAGTTGCGGTTGTCTCGCACGGCTTCGTCAGCGAGCCCCGCTTCATAGAGCATCTCGAACCGCTCGAGCACTTTCTCCTCGTCCCACGCCATGCCGTCCAGCCCGAAGCAAATGCGGACGCGATCGGCACGCGGAATGGGCGAGTTGAGAGATTTCTGCGAACCCGTTTTTTCCGCCCAGGATTTCAGCCGCGGTTCGATCTCGTGAGCGATGATCTCGGGTCTGCCGCGCCGCCAATCTTCCCAGGGAAAATACTGATACCAGCTGCGCCAGACGCCATTGGTCAATCCATGGTGTCCGACGGCCTGCGTCAACGCGAGATAGCCGATTGAAACAACATGAGGCTTGTCGTCATCAGGATTTGCATGACGTCCGCGATCCGCGAACGTGTAGAGCTGTTCGGCGTAGCCGAGTTCAAGGCCGGTCTGGTCCTGGACCCATGCCCTGAGGCCGCTCTCGAGCGTCCGATGCTCAATCGGATTAAATGGACCGAACGGAAGGATATCCGTTGCACCGATGCTGTCTGCTCCGTCACGCACGACAAGCGCAACAGGTTCGTTTTCAGCTACAGCCACGATCGCCGCATTGAGGCCGATGCCGATGGAAAGAGACTGTTCCGTTTCGGCTTCGGGAGTCCGATGAGACGTGTCGGGCGTCGGTTTTCTCCGGCCTGAAAGTTCCATGTTCATCTATGTCTTCCCCGTGCTCCCCAAGAGGCGAGCTAGAGGGCGATCGTGGCGATTTTCAGATAACCTGCACAACTAAAAAACTGCGCGTACGCCGTAAAACGGCCCGAATGTCAGAATCTGCAAAGCTTGGCGAAACCGTCAAGAAATTGCGCCTCGGCCACGCTGGTGGAATGCGGCGTAAGCGTCCTAAGTTCCGTTTCGAGAGTTTGCGGCAACTCGGGACGCCCGAAAAAACGCTCCGCCTCCCGAGTTTCGAAGCCGGCGAGTTGTGTTGCTTCGTAATATGCTGCGGCGGTGTCTGCACGCTTTATCGCAGCGGTGACGTTCGGCTCGATCCGGCCGATTCCAAAACGATGGTAGATCGCTCTGAGGAGTTTTTCCTCAAACGCTTTGTAGTTCAGCCCGACGGCGGCTTTGAATGGACTGATCAGATCACCGATTACGTACTCGGGAGAATCGTGCAGGAGCGCGGCGCATAGCTCCCTTGCAGTAAAAGCAGGCTCCATCGCCGCAACGATCTCGGTGACGAGGAGACTGTGTTGGGCGACCGAGAAAGCGTGGTCGCCGGTTGTCTGCCCATTCCAGCGCGCGACGCGGGCCAGACCATGGGCGATATCCTCGATCTCGATATCCTCGGGCCTCGGTTCCAGAAGATCGAGGCGGCGGCCCGAGAGCATGCGCTGCCATGCTCGTGGAGGAGTTTTGTTCTCTGCGCTCATAAGCCGGAAATCTTCAGCCTGCTTTGTAATTTGGCGCAGGCAGTATGGCGGAAGCAGGAGACGAGATGGTCGTTGACCATTCCGGTCGATTGCATGAACGCATAGAGCGTCGTCGCGCCGACGAAGCGGAAGCCTTCGGCTTTGAGTGCCTTGCTCATGCGCTTCGAGGCGTCCGTTTCGGTTGGTGCATCCTTGAAGCTCGCAAGGTTGTTGATGATGGGGCGGCCATCAACAAAGCTCCAGATGAATTGCGAAAAGGGCACGCGCTTGCTGAGCGCGAGATATGCCTTGGCGTTCGAAATCGCGGCTTCGATTTTGGCGCGATTACGGATGATGCCTTCGTCCTGCATGAGCCGTGCAACGTCACGTTCGGTGAACCGGGCGATCCGCACCGCATCGAAGTCGCGGAACGCCTTGCGAAAGTTGTCGCGCTTTCGAAGGATGGTGATCCACGAGAGGCCAGCTTGAAACCCTTCGAGCGTCAACTTCTCGAACAGCGCGCGATCGTCCGTCATCGGCACGCCCCACTCTTCATCGTGATAGCGCGCGTATTCGGTTCCATTCGCGCCCGCCCAAGGACAGCGCTCGCTTTCCTTGATGGCGCTCATGATGGCAGCGTTGCCGACGGGCGTGCGGCAAGAGACGCGCTGTAGCGCGTAAGCGCTTCGCCATCGACCTCAATCGTGGTTCCTGCGGAGACGAGATGCTGGTTCTTTTGTTGCGCGTCGAGCACGCGATCGAGACGAACCATTGCGAGGCCATGCGTTCCATCGACAGTACCGACGCGGCCAATTGCAATGTCCCCGAGATTTACATCCGCGCCTGAAGTGAGAGGCCCTGCGCCGGTGATCTTCACGACGCGCTTGCGTATCACCGTCTTGTTCTGCATCCGCGCCACGACCTCTTGTCCTACGAAGCATCCCTTCGTGAAGGACACCCCGTTGAAGAGATCGAAATCGGCTTCGTGTGGATAGGCGTCGCCGAAGTCGTAGTCCTTGCCGCCTTCCGGCATGCCGACATGAACGCGATGCGCGTCATAATCGATGTGGGCGAGTTCCACGACCTGCCGGTCGGGTGGCGGCGGAGCTTCGGTCAGCCATCTCACTCCCATCGCCTGATGGCGAGGATCATCGAAATGGAGGCAGGTTCGCGTTGCGGTGAGAGCGGCGGCACCGTCGCCCCAGATGGCGTAGGCCGCGAAATCGGCCGACCTGTCCTTTATCGTAACGTCGGCGCGAAGCTTATACATCGTCAGCCGCTTCGCGAGCTCGGCGGCTTTGGCGGCGGCGACGTCAAGCAGATAGCCGTTCTCAACTCGAACCACGAAGAACTCGAAAAGGATCTTGCCTTGCGGAGAGAGCAGGGCTGCGTGTCGAGCTGCGCCTAGGCTCAAGCCTTCCAGATCATTCGTGACAAGGCCCTGCAGCAGCTTTTCACTGTCGGCGCCCTCGACGCCCACGACGCCGCGGTCGGTAAGTCGCGCGATCTTTACGCTCGGCATTGGCTTTTGTCTCGATTGCAAACGGGGTGGGAGTTACGTATGCGGGGTCTCAGCCGAAGGCAAGGGCAAGGAGCGCCGCGAAAATGGCCGATACGTTCGATCTCGTGATCCGGGGCGCGACAGTCGTCAACCATGACGGGGAAGGCATCCGCGATATTGCGATTGTGAGCGAGAGGATCGCGGCGATCGGCAACCTTGGCCCGGCCAAAGCCGCTGCGGAGATCGATGCGGCTGGTCTGCATATCCTGCCCGGGGTTATCGACACGCAGGTGCATTTCCGGGAGCCGGGGCTCGATCACAAAGAAGATCTGGAAACGGGGAGCCGGGCTGCGGTCGCCGGCGGGGTGACCGCCGTTTTCGAGATGCCCAATACGAAGCCGCTGACGACGACCGAGGATACGCTTGCCGACAAGGTCCGCCGGGCGCGAAACCGCATGTTCTGCGACTTTGCGTTTTTCGTCGGCGGTACGCGTGAGAACGTCTCCGAAATTCCGATGCTGGAAAAGCTCGAGGCTTCGGCGGGCATCAAGGTTTTCATGGGTTCGTCGACCGGTGATCTTCTGGTCGATGAGGAGGCGGCGCTCGATCGCATCATCGCGAAGATTTCGCGGCGCGCGTCATTTCATGCCGAGGACGAGGCGCGCCTCAAGGCGCGCATGCCTCTCCGGCGCAAAGGCGATCCGTCTTCGCATCCGGAATGGCGCGATCCGGAAGCAGCGCTCATCGCAACGAAGCGTCTCGTCGGTCTTGCCGAGAAGCACGGCAAGCGCGTGCATGTTCTGCACATCTCGACCGCTGACGAAATGGATTACCTGCGGGATCACAAATCGTACGCGACGGTGGAGGTGACGCCGCATCATCTGACCCTCGAAGCGCCGGACTGCTACGAGCGGCTCGGCGCCTATGCGCAAATGAATCCTCCGGTTCGCGATGCGCGCCACCGCGCCGCGATCTGGGCGGCGTTGCAATCGGGCGTGGTCGATGTTCTGGGCTCCGATCATGCGCCGCATACGCGCGAAGAAAAGGATCACACGTATCCCGAGACGCATTCCGGTATGACGGGCGTGCAGACGCTGGTGCCGATCATGCTCGATCATGTGAACGCGGGGCGGCTATCGCTGCAGCGCTTCGTCGATTTGACGAGCCACGGACCGCAACGGTTGTTCGGAATCAGGAACAAGGGGCGCATCGCCGTCGGCTATGATGCCGATCTGACGATCGTCGATATGAAGCGCACGGCGACGATTTCAAACGCCTGGATCGAGAGCCGTTGCGCCTGGACGCCTTATGACGGCGTCAAAGTCACCGGGTGGCCGGTCGGGACTTTCGTCCGCGGCCGGAAGGTGATGTGGGAGGGAGAGATCGCCGGCTCTGCACGCGGCGAGCCGGTTGGATTTCTCGAAGGTTTCGTGCGCTGAGGAAACGACGGCGCGCGAATTCGTGGGCGCTAACCTTCGCGCTCAACCTTGGCCATGCGAGCCGTTTCCGCAGGCAACCGCTTCAGCACGTAGACCGTCGTTCCGACGCTCGCGAGACGGGCAAGATGCGTGACGTTGCCATTCGTCATCCGGATGCAGCCGGACGAGGACGCCGTGCCTATCGATCGTACGTCGTTGGTGCCGTGGATGCGATAGAGCGTGTTGCCCAGATAAAGCGCCATCGCGCCGAGCGGATTGCGAATGCCGCCCGCCATGTGCACCGGCAGCCCAGGCTTGCGGGCACGCATCTCGGCAGGCGGATACCACTCGGGCCAAGCGACCTTTCGCGAGATCTTCTCGACGCCAGACCACGCGAAGCCCTGTTTGCCGACGGCGATCGGATAGCGGTACGCGGTCGAGGACGACAGAACATAATAGAGGTGACGGCCCGCCGTATCGATGACGATCGAGCCAGTGCCGTAGGAATTCGGGAACGCGACCCTCGGAGGCGCAACGGCCGCTATATGCGGTTGCCCGCCGCCCGTCAGAATCTCTCGCGAATCCGCGAACTCTTCGTCGCTATCGCGGGCTTTGTTCTGGGAACGGCCCCAGTCCCAACCCATGCCAAAAAGAGGTGTGGGCGCCGGCTCTGCATGACGCGTGCTCTTCAATTTTTTCGGGGGAACGTATCCATACGTTTCGTCCGCGGGATGGAAGGCCTCGGCCGGTGCGACAATCGCAAAGCTCAAAATGACGGCAGCCAGAACACTCAGGTACTTCATTGGACTGATCCCTCGTGGTTCATCTCATTTGTGCGATCGCAATAAAGCAGAGAGCTACGGTGTGGCACCCCTATGCGGCAATTCGCAATCGTCGGATTGCCCGACTGCGGGCGCATTGCATGCTCAGTCGATGTGCTTGAACATCAGCCAATTACCGTCGGCAGCGATAACGACGCACCACCACGTCCAGCGCTTTTTCTCATGCATGTCAGCGGCTTTTGCCGGGCTGACGAGACGATGAAGATCGACATCCTCCGATGGCGTGAGCTTATCAAGCGGACGTTCCGCGAGGTAGGGCCAGATGTAAACGAGGTTGTTCTCGATGTCGCGGCCGAACGGCTTGGCGGCGGGCGGCATGTTCAACAGCTCGACCAGCGTCGCCAGAATGTCGTGGCCCTGGCCGTCTGCAGATTTTGCCTTGAGCGCCTTGATCGGGTCATCCGCCGCGACAACGCCGATATCGGGCAATGTGCCGCTCATATCGAATGCGACTTTCAGCTCGTCGATATTGCCCGACCGCGCCGCTGCAAGTATGGCATTGCGAAGATCTGCCACGCTTTGCGGCAATCGCGGTGTTTGCGTCGGTTCCGCCACAGCGGGTTGCAGGACATGGACAAGCGTGATGCCCATCACTACGAGTAGAAGCCGGAGGGACATTCGGATAAACGGAGACCGCAGGTATCGTTGCTGCCGCTGCCGCAACGTCGCTGTGGATGTGTCTGGAGAGGATATCCGCATAATCGTTGTGCCGTCCGCTTACGCGTTAGAGTTAAAAGCCGCGCGAGCCACTCGTGGCCAGCGCCAATTCCAGATTTGACCTCGAGCACGCCAGCCTTGATGGAATTTATCCCGAACCCGCTTATCATTCCCGTCGGCATCATCGTTGGGATTCTCATTGCGGCGCCGGTCGGGCCAGTCAACGTACTGTGCATTCAGCGCGCGATCGAGCGAGGTTTTTGGGGCGGCATCGCGGCGGGCATGGGCTCGGTGATGGGCGATGCTCTGATCGCGCTTTGCGCGGGCTTCGGAGTCGGTACTGTCCTCGGCGCGGTCCATACCCATAGGGCCGTCATTCAGGTTTGCGGCGGCCTGGCGTTGATGGCGTTCGGCGCGCGCCTCTATTTGGCCGCTCCACGGCTGCGGATGGTCTCGGAAAGGGACGCATCAACGACGAGTCTCAAGGATTTTGCCTGGGACATTCCTCAGACGTTTTTCCTGACCATCACCAACCCCGGCGCGGTCCTGGGCCTTTTTGCCGTGTTTGGCGGCGTCAGCACGTTCGTCGAGGTGCATTCATCGATCGACGTCCTGCTTCTGGTGGCGGCGATCGTCAGCGGCAGCATGCTGTGGTGGATTACGCTCTCGAACCTTATCGGGCGTTATCGGCACCAGATCGATCTCAGGACCCTGAACTTCATCAACCGGATTGCAGGAGTGCTGCTGGCTGTTTTCGGGGCGGTGCTTATCGCAGAGGTGATCTGGAAGGGCGGCAGCTTCTGAGCCGCCAAATTTTTCGCTTTTTGATTACTGATCGCGGCGGCTCAGCGTGAATTCGCCTTCGACGACACGCTTCTCCAGGCCACGCGTCAGATGGATCACGGCATCTTCACCATAGATCGCGACGAGATCCGTCAACGCCGTAAACAATGCAGCGTACGCCATTTGTTGCGGCTCGACCCCGGTATCGACACCTTCATCCCAAGCGGCGAGGATCAGATCGAGCGCCTTCAGCGTTGGGTTCTTCGTGTCGATATCTTCGAAACATTGCATGTGTGGTCAATCCCATGTCGCCCGAGTGGGCGGCTCCCCGAAACAGTGTGGACTAGCATGAGCGACGGTGAAAGTTCTAAGCGGCGATAATTCACAGTAAACCAGCCGTTGTGGCCGAGGGGCCGCGGATGGTTGTCGGCTTTACGGAAACGCCTTGAGCAGTCCCTCCGAGAGTGAGGTACCTTCCGACAGGAAACGTGTTATCGCGGTTTGGGCCGAAGGACTACAGGTATTGTAAGTGCGGCTATAGCTTCGATAGCCCTGGTTGAAAGCGCGGGTCAGCTTTGCGCGCCGCAGCGCAGTCGATCCTTCGGCTTCCATCAGGTCGTGCATGCGGTCGCGCCAATATTGTCCCTCGTTGGCGCCGCAGAGTTCGCGCAGATAGTGAACGGCTCCAAGGATTTCCGATAGCCTGAACAGGCGATCGTCGTATGGTTTCGCTCCGGATGCGGCCATAGCGGCGGGCGTAAAAAATCCGATCGCGTTCACCATCAGCATGACGGCGAAAAGGACGGTTCCGCGCGAGCGATGCCCGGCGCATGTGGGTACGGTTTGGGCCGACAATTCCATTGTGACTAAACTTAGAGCAGATTCTGGGCGACGTGGCGGCGGCGCCCATATTAAAGTTTCGCGTTCCGATCGAAAGAGTTGGACCATGTGCGCGCGCTACAGCTTAACCTCGTCGCCCCAGGCGGTGTCTCGCGCATTCGATTGTGCGGCGTCCGACGACTTTCCGCCCCGGTATAATATTGCGCCCACCCAGCCGGTATCGATCGTGCGCCTCGATGCCAAAGGTGAGCGCGAGCTGAGATTGGTGCGCTGGGGGCTCATTCCGTCCTGGGTCAAAGATCCACGGGCGTACGGGGCGCTGATCAATGCGCGATCGGAAACGGCCGCAGAGAAACCATCCTTTCGCGGTCCGATGCGTCATCGCCGATGTCTGATACCTGCCACCGGATATTACGAATGGACCGGCGGCCGCGGTGCGAAGAAACCTCATCTTATCAAGCTGAAAGATCAAGAGCTTTTTGCGATGGCCGGTCTTTGGGAAGCGTGGCTTGGTGGCGATGGCAGCGAAATCGAGACGATGGCCATATTGACGACGGAAGCCAACGGCGATGTGGCGCCTTTTCACGAGCGGATGCCGGTGATCCTTGAGCGGCGCGATTATGATCGCTGGCTCGATTGCAGCTCTGGCAGTGCCACCGGCGTCTTGGATCTTCTGAGGCCCTTGCCCGAGCGGCGCATCACGGCAACGGCGGTCAACCCCAAAATCGGAGACCCGGCAGCTGAAGGGCCGGATCTGCATCAGCCGCCGATCCCAACGCTATTGTAAGCGCCCTGTTCGAGCGCGGGCGCGCCAGCGGCCGGGCAGGATTGGTCCGGTGGTGCCTATCGGCACTCGCGGTGGGGCCCAATCGCCGCTAACCTCTACAGGTCAAGAGCTTGCCGATATCTGCGTCTACGACGGGTGGCGCTGGGTAATTTGGTGTGGCGCTCACGTTGAGCGGACGATGGGAGACGACGTATGGCTTACAGGGGGGAGGACCTCGATCTCAGGACTCCGCAGAATTGGGCCGGCACGCCGGCCGAGCTTGTGACGCCGGCTGAGTTGGCGGGGGCGCCGAACGAGAAGCGCGCCGGATATCGCTCCGATCCGATGCTGGTCGACGAGACGGTGCTCGCGTGCTGCAATCAAGCCTACGACATCGCCGTCGCGCATCGCGCCGCCGAGGTTCGCATCGAGCATCTGCTCAATGCCATGACGCGTATCGAGGGGTCTGTCGCGGTGCTCGAGGGACGCGGCATACGCGTCCCGTCGCTCCGGCGCGAAACGGCGGCGATCGTCGCCGGCGACATTCCAGTGACCGCGGGCAACGGATCCGCTTCGCCACGGCGTTCGGATGCGCTTGCCGATCTCTTGCGTCTTGCATCGGGCGTTGCGGCGCGGCGGAACGCGGCGGCCGACGTCGACGATTTGCTGCAGGTTCTCCTCGATCATCGTTCGGAGATTCCAGCTTCCGATATCGTTCTCAGGTATTCATCGCGCGCGCCACTTCGCGAGGTCGGCGAGCCGTTGCCGCCGCTGACGCGTACGGGGTCCGAGATGCGCTATCCGGCATCCGGCAGTTTGCGGTACGTCTCGGACGCAAGACTTTACCGCGGTGAATATCCCGGCACGCCCGCCGATGCTTTGCAGAATTCGCGCATTGAGGCCCTTGAGCAGATGGTGCGCGCGCTCAGCCAGGACGTTTCAAACGAACGCCATATCATTGCAGGAATGGTCCGCGATCTGGGCCATGATGCCCACGCGCATCAAGGCGACCAGGACCAAAGGCAGACCGTCCTTTTGGACCGTATCGGAACGCTGGAGCAAGCCATGCTCGAATCGCGCGGGAGCGCCACCGATCCATCTCTGGTGACGAAACTCGAGGACATCGAAGCAGCGCTTGAGCTTCGCCTGCAAGAGATGTCGCAATCGTGGAGCGTGCTGTCGCAGCGGCTGCAGGAACTCGAACTGGCCATTCGCGATCGTCCGCCGGCCGGCGGAGCGTCGATCGACGATCTGCGCAGCGCGGTCGATCTCAAGCCAATCTCCGACCGTCTCGACATCATTGAGGAGGCGCTTCTCGGCGATCACAGCCGTAACGGAAAAGAGCTTGGCGAACGCTTTGACCAGTTGCACGGCGATGTGCAGCGCGTGCTCGCGACGTCGACCGACGGCGGGCAAAGCGAAACTCTGGTCTCCGGCCTCGCCCGCGTCACCGGGTTGATCGACAAAGTTGACGAACAGCATCGATGGGTCGCGCAGGCGACGGCTGACATCGGCGACCGGCTGGCGGCTGTCGAGCGCGCGCTCACCGGGCAAATCGAGACGGCGGCGGCCAAATACCAAGCCTACGCCAATGATCTCTCCGAGCTTCACGATGCGCTTCTGAAACTCAACCAGAACCAGCACACGCTCGCGGGATCGATGGACCAGTGGCGCACGGATTCCGCAACCGACGTCGCGAATATCTTGAACCGCATGAGCGAAATCGGCCGCGATGCCGCGCTGCCTGCCGAGACGCTCAACGCCATCAACGTGCATATGGATGCCTTGAGCCGGTTCATCGGCGAGCGATCCGGGCGGAAGCCTAGCTTTTGGCGTCGGCTGTTCGGCTCAGGCGATTGGATTGAGGCAAGCTGGCCGCCGCGGGAAAAAAACCAGGGCGGCAAGCAGGGAGCTGGCTTCTGAGCGTCCGATTTCAAGATGTGCGGCAAGGCAGGCGCTGTCGGCGTTTCCTCCATTGCTGCCTTTGCTTGGTGCGGCAGCGGCATCATTTTCGTTTTGCCGATGGCGTTCGTGTCCTGGATCTTGATCGAGAGACCGTCGCTGCGTCTCCGGCCGCACGTGGCCAGCCTTTTGAAGACCCGCAACGGAACCGTGCAGCTTGCAGGTTGACCCAATTCGTTCGGTTCATAGGCGCAGGCGTTGAACTAACGAGCGCCATTCGTTCACCAACACCTGAGACACGCTCCGAAACGTCTTGAGATCCCTGCAGCGTCCGTGCTTCATTAAGAAAGTCTTAACGGGCGTCGCGTGGGGGCAAGGATGTTGCGTCGATATCTGATCACGAACGGCGTCATGACCGTGCTTCTCTACGGTGCCGTTTGGGCTTTCGTACCCTCCGTTTCGGGATTGGTTCACGCTGCGGGATCGACATTCCAGACATTCGCAATGGAAAGCCCGCTGCTGGGGCCGCTGATCTATCGCGTCGTGACCTTCAGCGGCCGGTGATCTCCAGCGTGCTCAGTCGCGTGGCGCTGCGGCTCTCTCAAGGCGATCGTTGATCGCTTCGCCGATCCCGTTGATCGGGACAGGGGTCACAGCGATTGTTCCGGCGCCGCTTGCGTCGAGCGTACGGAGTGCTGCAAAAAGATTGGCAGCCGCTTCGATCAAATCGCCCGAGGGGCTGAGATTGATGCTGGCGCGGCAAGTTCGCGGAGCGACGTTTCCGAAAGCGAGAACGGCTTCGTCCGGGGTCCAGGTCTTGGCGTTGAGCCGCAGTTTGCTCCGTGGCGCGTAATGGCTGCGTAACTGTCCGGGCGATGAAAGGTGTGTTCCGCTCTCGTTCGCGCGGGCGATCTTTTCGCCGATCACCTGTTCTATCGCGTCCAGCGGCACCGCTCCTGGCCGAAGCAACAAGGGCGTTGCGCCAACGAGGCTCAAAACAGTCGATTCCAAACCATGTGCGGTCGGTCCGCCGTTGAGAATCAGCGTGGCGCTGTCGCCCAAATCGGAAGCGACGTGCTCTGCGCGCGTGGCGCTGATATGACCCGACCGGTTGGCAGATGGAGCGGCGATCGGCCGGTGAGCTTCCTTGAGTAGCTCGCGCGCGACCGGATGATCGGGTGCTCTGATCGCAATCGTCGGCAAACCCGCGGATACGAGATCGCTGACATTGGCTGTTTCGAGCTTCGGCACGACGAGAGTGAGAGGGCCGGGCCAGAAGGCTTCAGCCAGGCGGCGCGCCGTTGCCGAGAACGATCCGATCATCAGGGCCTGCTCAATGCCGGCGACGTGGACAATCAGGGGATTAAACGTGGGCCGTCCCTTGGCTGCGAACACGCGCGCGACGGCTTCGCCATTCGTAGCGTCGGCGCCAAGCCCGTAGACGGTTTCCGTCGGAAATGCGACGAGCGCGCCTGAACGGATCATATGAGCCGCTTCGGCAATCCATTCCGCATTCGCGGGCACGATCCTGCCCTGCATTGGCTTATTCACCCGGTTTGCTACGGCTTCTGTTCGGCATAGTGTTCAAAGCAACGCGCAGCGATACCGAGACACCATTCATGACTTATCAGGCTCCAGTAGACGACATCGCCTTCGCCCTCAAGACGGCAGCAAACTTTGACGATCTGATTGCTCGCGGGCTCTATCCGGGGCTTGATGCCGAAACGATCGCCGCCATTATCGAGGAGGCGGGTAAATTCGGCGCGGAGGTCTTAGCACCTTTGGGTGCTCTGGGCGACCGGGCAGGATCGAAGTTTGCTGAAGGCGAGGTGACGACGCCCGAGGGCTTTCGCGCTGCGTATCGGCAATTCTGCGAAGGCGGGTGGAGTTCCTTGCCGTGCTCTGAAAAATTCGGCGGGCAAGGTTTGCCGCAGGTCGTTTCGGCCGCCGTCGGAGAAATCTGGAACGCCTCGGATGTTTCATTCGGGCTTTGCCCATTGCTGACGCAAGGCGCGATCCATGCGCTCGAAGCCGGCGGGAGCGAAGATCTCAAAGCGAAGTTTCTGCCCAAGATGATCGCCGGGACATGGACCGGCACGATGAACCTCACGGAGCCGCACGCGGGTTCGGATCTCGGTCCGCTATCGACGCGCGCCGTGCCGCAAGGAGACGGGACCTACCGCATCACCGGCACGAAGATCTTCATCACGTATGGCGAGCACGACATGGGGGAAAATATCATCCACCTCGTGCTTGCACGTCTGCCGGATGCGCCCGCCGGCACGCGCGGCATCTCTCTGTTTCTGGTGCCGAAGTTCCTGGTCAACGACGATGGCTCGCTGGGCGAGCGCAACGATGTCGTTTGTGCGGGCGTCGAACACAAGCTCGGGATCATGGCGAGCCCGACGTGCGTGATGAAATTCGGCGAGAACGGCGGAGCGATCGGGTACCTGATAGGCGAAGAAAACCGCGGCCTCGCGACGATGTTCGTGATGATGAATGCGGCGCGTCTTGGCGTTGGACTTCAGGGTGTCGGCGTCGCCGAGCGCGCGACGCAGCAGGCGGTCGCCTATGCGAAGGAGCGCCGGCAAGGTAAAAAAGTCGGAGCCAACGATGCGCCGGGGATGTCTCCCATCATCGAGCATGCCGATGTTCGCCGCATGCTCTTGACTATGAAAGCGAAGACGCAGGCGGCGCGCATGATCTGCTATGCGACGGCGCGCGAGTTCGACATCGCGCATTGTTCCAGCGATGAGGTCGAGCGGAAAGCCGCGCTCGACAAGGCGGCGCTGCTGACGCCGCTCTCCAAGGCATTCTCCACCGATATCGCGAATGAAGTCGCGTCGCTTGGCATCCAGGTGCATGGCGGCATGGGATTTATCGAGGAAACGGGCGCGGCGCGGTACTTCAGGGATGCGCGCATCCTGCCGATCTACGAAGGCACCAATGGCATCCAGGCGATCGATCTCGTGACCCGCAAGTTGCCGCTTGAAGGTGGTGCGGTGGTGACGTCGTACCTGGCCGAGCTTGCCGGCGTTATTGCCGAGGTTCGTGCCTCTAACCGGCCCGAATTCGGAGCGATGCCGCGGCGATTGACCGAAGCGCTATCCGGGCTTCAGACGGCGACGTTATGGATGGCGCTGATGCTGCAAAGCGCGCCGGAATCGGCGCTCGCGTCCGCGACGCCCTTCCTGCGCCTGATGAGCCTCGTCGCGGGCGGCACCTATCTGGCCAAGGGCGCGCTTTCC
>Ga0164242_10005047_pt1 | contig 14717 bp, 20 predicted proteins | sample OricomgcompostMG_FD_108783 | JGI IMG/M metagenome (GOLD analysis project Ga0164242, IMG submission 108783) | Miracle-Growth compost microbial communities from Emeryville, California, USA - Original compost - Miracle growth compost (MG) ... | reverse complement strand
CGCCTAGCCTGGACGGATGGCCGAGCGGTACGACGGGCTGGTGATCGCCGGGGGCCGCGCTCGCCGCATGGGGGGCGGCGACAAGACAGCGCTCGCGGTTGGCGGCAGACCCATGCGGGAGGTGGCCGTCGCGGCGCTCGCGGGGGCCGACCGACGCCTGGTCATCGGCTCCGACGGTGATCTGCTCGAAGAGCCGCCGGGCGGCGGGGCACTTGCGGCGATCGCGGCCGGACTGACCCAGGTGACCGCGCCGATCGTGGTCGTGCTGGCCGCCGACCTGCCCTTCGTCACCTCGGAAGCGGTCGAGCGGCTGGTCGATCAGGCGAGCGCCGTCGCGGTCGACGACGCTGGACGGGCGCAGTACCTGCTGGCGGCGTACCGGGTTGCTGATCTGCGGCGCGCGATGCCGCCGGCCCCGTCGGGTCGGTCGATGCGCAGCGTCGTCGACCGGCTCGGCCCGACCCTCGTTGCGCTGACGGGATCCCCTCCGCCGTGGTGGGACTGCGACACCCCCGAAGAGCTCGAGCAGGCGAGGATGTGGACATGACTCTCGAGGAGTGGGTGACGGCGGTCTGCGCCGAGCTCGCGGTCAGCGAGCCGGACGCGAGCATCGTGCTCGACCTTGCACGCGACGTTGCGCACGCGGTGGGTCGTCCTGCGGCGCCCTTGACCTCGCTGATCGTCGGGCTTGCGGCGCATTCTGCTGCCGACCTGCCAGAGGTGATTGCGCGGGTGCGCGGGCTGTTGCCGGAGCCGACCGAGGCCTAGGCGTGATGCCCCGCTAGGTCGTTGACATCGTTCTGGGATCGGCAGGGCCTGGTCGAGATGGCTACGCGCAGTTGACCCATTCGTCGCTGCCGTCAGCGAAGAACTGGTGCTTCCAGATCGGCACCTCCGCCTTGATCGCGTCGATCAGCCGGCTCGACGTGCGCAGCGCGGCGTCGCGGTGTGCCGCCGACACCACCACCACGACAGCGGTGTCGCCGATCCCCAGCCGGCCCACGCGGTGCTCCGCGGCGATCGCGACGACGTCGTCAGTGACGAATCGTTCGCACACGTCACGCAGCGTGGCCTCGGCGGTGGGGTGTGCCTCGTACTCCAAGGCAGTCACCGGGCGGTCGTGATCGTGATCGCGCACGACCCCGATGAAGCAGCCGATACCCCCCGCGGCCGGGTCGGCGACTGCGTCGAGGCACTCATCAAGGATCAGCGGCTCGCCGCTGATCCGCGCCAGCCGCACGCTAATGGTCGCCGCCGCGGAGCTGATCGATGGCGTGGGGGAGTAGCGGGAGCAGGGCGCCGATGCCTTCCTGCACCGCGCCCGGCGAGCCGGCGAGGTTGACCACCAAGGTCCGGCCGACGACGCCCGCGACTCCGCGCGACAGCACTGCAGTGGGAACCGACCCCGACCGGCGAATCAGGTCGGCCAATCCCGGAGCGGGACGCTCGATCAGGGCAGTGGTGGCCTCGGGTGTGACGTCGCGGGGGCTCAGACCCGTGCCGCCGGTGGTGATGACGACGTCCTCGCCGTTGGAGACGGCGGCGCGCAGCGCGTCGCGGATCGTGTCGGCATCGTCGGGGACGACCGCGGTCGTCACGGTGAAGCCGGCCTCGGTCAGCAGGTGCGCGCCGAGCGCGCCGCTGGTGTCCTCGCGCGTGCCTCTGCTCACCCGGTCGGACACGGTCAGCACGTGGGCCTTCACTCGCGGAACCAGTCGCCGGAGCGACCACCCGTCTTGGCCGTCAGCTTCACGTCCGTGAGGACCGCCGCGGGGTCCACCGCCTTCACCATGTCGTGCAGTGCGAGCCCGGCAACCGCGACCCCGGTCAGTGCCTCCATCTCGACGCCGGTGCGGTCCGTTGCCCGGCACGTCACGGCGATGGCAACGCCGTCGTCGGTGACCTCGAGCTCGACGTCCACGCCGTCGAGCCGAATCGGGTGGCACAACGGGATCAAGTCGGCGGTGCGCTTGGTGCCCGCGATCGCGGCGATCCGCGCCACCGCGAGCGCATCGCCTTTCGGGACGCCGCGACCGCGCAACAGCTCGACGACCTCGCCGGAGGTGCGGAGCAGCCCGGTCGCGGTCGCGCTCCGCTCAGTCACCGCCTTGGCGGCCACGTCCACCATGCGCGCCTGTCCGGTCGAGTCCAGGTGAGGGAACGAGGTCATCAGCCGCCGATCGCCGACATTGCACGTTCTGGCTGCTTGAAGTCGACGTGATCGACGCCGTGACCGGCGGCCTTGCCCCACATCGCCTGCTGCCAGCGCCGGGCCAGGTCTTCGTCGCTCGCCCCGGATCGCATCGCCGTGCGCAGGTCGGACTCCTCGGTGGCGAACAAGCAGTTGCGTACCTGCCCGTCAGCGGTCAGCCGGGTCCGGTTGCACGATGCGCAGAACGGCTTGGTGACGGCGGCGATCACCCCGACGCGGTCGGGGCCGCCCTCGATGACCCAGGTCTCGGCCGGTGCGCCGTCGGTCCGCGGCTGCGGGGTGAGGTCCCATCGCGACCCGAGCCGGTCGAGGATCTCGTCGGCCGTCACCATCTGCGTCCGGTCCCAGGAATGCATCGGGTCGAGCGGCATCTGCTCGATGAAGCGCAGCTGGTACCCGTTGGCAAGGCAGTAGGACAGGAGGTCGATCGGCTCGTCGTCGTTGATGCCGCGCAGCAACACCGCGTTGACCTTGATCGGTTGCAGCCCGGCGTCACGCGCTGCCGCCAGCCCGGCCAGCACGTCGTCGAGCCGGTCGCGATGCGCGATCGCCGCGAAGCGGTCCCTGCGAAGCGTGTCGAGGGAGACGTTGACCCGCTGCAGCCCGGCTTCGCGCAGCCGCACTGCCCGGTCGGCCAGTCCGACCCCGTTCGTCGTCAGCGAAACGCCGACCCCGAGTGCCGAGGTCGCGGCGATGATGTCGTCCAGTCCGGGACGAAGCAGTGGTTCCCCGCCGGTGAAGCGCACCTCGCGCACGCCCAGCCGCGTGACGGCGACCGTGATCAGTCGACGTACCTCGTCATCGGTGAGCAACGTCGCCTTCGGCAGCCACGGCAGGCCCTCGACCGGCATGCAGTACCCGCAACGCAGGTTGCATCGATCGGTCAGTGACACCCGCAGGTCGGTGGCCACCCGGCCGTACCGGTCGGCGAGCTGCAGGCTCGTCACGTTGTGGCTCTCACTCTCGCGATCCTAGGGCGCGGCACGATGTAGCCGTGAAGCCGTTCCTTGACCACCTTCGTGACTGCCGTTCGTTGCGAGTACGAGCGACACCGGTGTCGATGTCGATCTTCGACGCGGTCGGTCTCGAGCTCGCAGAGCCAGTGCACGCCTCCGCGCCGTACCCCGCGTTCGTCGCCAGCGCCATGGACGGCTACGCCGTCCGCGTCGCCGACCTGCCGGGCCGGCTCCGCGTCGTGGGTGACGTGCCGGCGGGCAGCGTGCCGGACGTCGGCGTAGAGCCGGGCACCGCCGTACGGATCATGACCGGATCGTTGGTGCCGGTGGGTGCGGAAGCCGTTGTACCGGTGGAGGAGGTCTCGGTCGACGGTGACCACGTCGAGGTCGGAGTGACGACGACTGTTGGCCGGCACATTCGTGGGATCGGCGATGACGTGGCGCCGGGTGACCTGGTCTTGAGCGCCGGCGAGATCGTCCGGACCGCGCAGCTCGCCGCGTTGGTCGCGCACAACGCTGCGACCGTGACGGTGCGTCCGCGGCCACGAGTCGCGGTGCTGTCCACCGGGGACGAGCTCGTGCCGCACGGCACGCAACCGGGTCCGGCACAGCTCGTCGACTCCAACGGCCCCGGCTTGCAGGCCGCCGCTGAAGCCGCTGGTGCCGAGGTCGTTCATCGCAGCCACGTGAGTGATGACCCGGGGGCGTTCCGCGACGCGATCGCGGGGCTGCCGGACGTCGAGCTGATCGTGACCAGCGGGGGCGTCAGCATGGGGGCGTACGACGTGGTGAAGGCGGAGCTCGCGGATCGTGGCATCCGCTTCGAGAACGTGGCCATGCAGCCGGGGCGTCCACAGGGGTGGGGCCGGCTGGACGGCGAGGTGCCGATGCTCGGGCTGCCGGGGAACCCGGTCTCGGCGCTGCTTTCCTTCGAGCTGTTCGGTCGCGCCGCACTGGGTCGTGAGCGGCCGGTGGCGACGGCGCTGTTGGCCGATCCCATCCCTCGCTCGCCGAAGGGCAAGCTTCAGCTGGTGAGAGGGCGGCTGCGCGACGGCGAGGTCAGCCTGGCCGGCGGACACGAGTCGCATCTGGTGGTGGGGCTCGCGCGCGCCGACTGCCTGGTCATGGTCGACGAGCAGGTGGAGAGCCTGCCTGCCGGCGCGACGGTGCGAGTCATCTCGCTGATCTGACCCGGGCGATGCCGTCACACCGGTGCGCCGGTGGCGAGGACCTGAGGCATCGCCTCCCACACGTCAGCAACCCGGTCAGCGGTCACGGCTACCCGGACGTTGTGGCTCGTGGGTCGGAAGGAAGCCGGCGGCTCGCGACGAACGTCGCAGCGTGGGCGTCTCGCGAGCCAGGTGTGCGCGGATCGTCATCGCGCTGGCCGTCCTGCTCGGCGGCGCGCCGCTCGTGGCCGGTGCTGCGCCTGCCGCGCAAGCCGCACCTCGGTCGGGTTTGGTCGCCGTGCCGCAACCTTCGGTCTCCGGCCCGGTCAGGGGCGGGCTTCGTGGCCACCCGTTCATGGGCTTGCTGTCCGTGCCTCGCGGGTACGTCCAGGAGGAGTACCTGGTCAGTGGCATGGCACGGCCGTACTACGGGCCGTTGGTGCTCGCGCAGCTGCATGTAGCGGCAACGTCTCAGCTGCCGGCCATGCCCTACACGACCCGGATCATCGTGGTGCGGCCGATCCGCCCGCAGCACTCGAACCACACCGCGGTGGTCACCTGGGAGAACGTGACGTTCGGCCACGACATCGATGAATGGTTCGACATCGGTCGCCAGGTCGAGGCCGGCGGCTACACCTACGTCGATGCGAGCGTGCAACTTGCGTCGGCGCCGCTTCTCAAGGCCTTCGACCCGGTGCGCTATGCCACGGTCAGCATCCCGGTCGATGCGTACTCCTACGACATCTACTCCCAGGTGGCTCAGGCGTTGCGCCATCCCGATGCCATCCACAGCACCCCGTTGCGTCATGTGCTTGCTCTCGGCGCGTCGCAGTCCGGCTTTGCCCTCGACCAGTACCTCGCTGACGTACAGCCGGTTCAGCAGCGCGTGTACGACGGGTTCCTGGTCGCCGTCGCGAACGGACCGGACCATCACACCGACCGGCCCGTGATCCGGCTGCTGTCAGAAGACGAGATCGACGGCACGTCCGACAGTCCCGACGCGAAGCTCTACCGGCAGTGGGAGATCGCTGGTAGCGCGCACGGCAACAAGGCTGACTTCGACTACATCGCGGCCACCGAACGGCGTGACCTCGGCGTCGACCTGGTCGACCCGCTGGCGGGTGATAACTCCCCGCTCGGCCTCACGGCTTGCCAGATGAACCGCTTCCCGGCTGACCAGGCGTACGCCGCGGCGCTGGTGGCGCTACGGCGGTGGGTGGTCGAGGGGAAGGCGCCGGCGGTGCAGCCGAGGGTCAAGGTGGTTGCGGGTGCGATCGCGCGCGACAAGGTCGGGAATGCGATCGGCGGGATCCGGCTGCCTGCCATGGCCGCGCCGACCGCGGCGTACAACCGCACCGGCGACTGCGTGGCCCTCGACGGCCGGACCGAGCCTTTCACGACCGCTCAGCTGCGCCGGCGATACCCGACGCACGAGATGTACGTCGAGGCGGTGACGCGGGCTGCGCGTCGCTCGGTTCGGGATGGCGTGCTGACCCCGCTCGCTGCGCATCGCGTCAGCGCGGAGGCGCGCGCCTCCCGAGTGCCGGGGCCGTGAGCTCCGGCGGCTAAGAGGTCGCCGGGCGCATCAGGTCCTCCAACGCGGCACGTGCCTCGTCGGGCCATGGCGCCGCACCGGTAGCGGACCTGCAGACGACGACGACTTCGGCGAGTGCAACGCAGTCCTCGCCCTGCCAGGCGGCCTGCTCGTAGGTCGCCGACGTCGTACCGATCCGAGAAACCCGCAGCCGCAGATGGATCGGCTGGCGGTAGCGGGCCTCGCGCACGTAGTCGATCGCGACCCGAGCGATGAGGTTGTACGTCTCGGCCCGATGGAGCGCTGCCGGGACGCCGGCCTCGAAATGCGAGTGGACGCGGCTCTCTTCGAAGAACCGTCCCATCATCACGTTGTTCACGTGCATGTTGGTGTCGAGGTCGCCGAACAGGACGGGCAGATCGAGCCCCGGCCCCGGATAGCACTCGCGATCGGTTCGATCCGGTGTCCAGCGCGCCGCCATCGCCAACCCTTCGCGTCCTGACAGTGGGAGACGACCGGGGCCTGGCGGGCCGTGGTCGCGCGTCGAATCTAGGACGACCCGACCACCGCCCCCGGCATGAGGGGTGGGGCTAGCGGGCGCCCGCCCGACCGCGCGGGTTGGTCGCTGGCTTGAGATACCTCGCGACGGCAGGGCTGACGAGCTCGACGAGCTCCTCGTCCGTGGCGGTCGCGAGTGGCGCGACGCGAAGAACCGTCGCCGCGAGCATGAGGCCCAACAGGTGAGAGATGGCGGCGGCGACGTTGGCTTCGGGAACGCCGAGGATTTGCGCGAAGCGGGGGAGTAGGAGGTTCTCGACGAGGTTGCGCATCAGTGCGGCACTGTCGGGATCACCGATCGCGCGTCGTGCCATTGCCTGCAGCGCGGGTCCGGTGGCCGGGTCGCGCCACGCGGCGATGAAGGCGGCGGTGAACCGGCGTGGAAACCGCGAGCAAGGCCCGCTCGCCAGCAGGTCGGTGACCAGCTCGATGGGGTCGAGCGGCCACTGCAGGACCTCGAGAAAGAGCCGGTCCTTCGTGCCGAAGTAGTGGTGCACAAGCGCCGGGTTCACTCCGGCGTCGGCCGCGACCGAGCGAATCGTGGTTGCGCCGTAGCCGCGCTCGGCGAACTGCGCCCGAGCTGCTGTGACGATCGCGTCCTTCGTCTGGGTCGGTCCCGGCCGCCGGCCGGCGCGTGCCATCGCTTGCCACCTTGTCGTCGATTGACTACGGGCCCGCTGCTCTCGATAGATTTAAACACATGACTAATAGTGCGGTCCTGGTGAGCGGCCTGCGCGTCGTACGCGGCGGTACTGAGGTGTTGCGCGACCTGTCCTTCGAGGTGCCGTCGGGAACCGTGACCGGTCTGTTGGGGCCAAGCGGCTCGGGAAAGACGACCCTGCTGCGCTGCGTGCTCGGCGTGCAGAAGATCGCTGGTGGCACCGTGACCGTCCTCGGCCGGCCGGCCGGGTCTCCGGCGCTGCGCAGCCACGTCGCGTATGCATCGCAGTCCGCGTCGGTCTATGACGACCTGACGGTGGTGGAGAACCTTCGATATTTCGCGGCCGCGCTTCGCGTGCCTGCTGCGGAGGTCGACCGGGTGATCGATGCCGTCGACCTGGCGTCGTACGCCGGACGGCTGACGGCGCGACTCTCCGGTGGCCAGCGCTCACGCGTCAGCCTGGCGGTCGCCATGCTCGGCGCACCGAAGCTGCTCGTCCTCGACGAGCCGACCGTGGGGCTCGATCCGGTCCTCCGGGAAGAGCTGTGGGCCCTGTTCCACCGACTCGGCGCCACCGGCATGACGCTGATCGTTTCCAGCCACGTGATGGACGAGGCGGAGCGCTGCGATCGGCTGCTCCTCCTGCGCGACGGGAAGGTGCTGGCGCAGGAGACGCCGGACAGCCTGAAGCAGCGCACCGGTGCCACATCGATGGAGGAGGCCTTTCTCCGTCTGGTGCGTGCGGCGTGAACCCGCGCATCCTGCTCGCGACGGCACGACGGGTACTCACCCAGCTGCGCCACGACCCGCGCAGCGTGGGCCTCATGGTGCTCGTGCCCTCCTTGCTGATGGTCCTGCTGCGCTACGTGTTCAACTCGGGTACGGCGTTCGACCGTTTCGCGCCGGCGCTGCTGGCCTTCTTCCCGTTCCTGCTGATGTTCCTGACCACCTCGGTGACGATGCAACGTGAGCGCACCTCCGGGACCCTCGAGCGGCTCCTCACGACACCTGCCGGGAAGCTCGACCTGCTCGGTGGCTACGGCATCGCCTTCTCCGTCGTGTCGGTCATACAGGTCACCCTCGCCGTACTGGTGAGCGTATGGCTGGGGTTGTCGATCGCCGGCTCGTTCGCCTGGCTGCTCCTGGTGGCACTGCTCAGCGCGCTGGTCGGCGTCGCGCTCGGTCTGCTCGCATCCGCCTTTGCGCGCACCGAGTTCCAAGCGCTGCAGTTCATGCCCGTGATCGTGCTGCCGCAGTTCCTGCTGTGTGGTCTGTTCCGTCCGCGGGAGGCCATGGCCGACGTACTGCGATGGGCCTCCGACGTCATGCCGCTGTCATACGCCGTCCAAGCCGTGAACCGCGTCACGAGGGATCCCGGGCTATCCACCGAGTTCTGGCGTGACGTCCTGATCCTCGCGGGTTGCACGATCGCGGGGTTGAGCCTGGCCGCTGCGACGCTCCGTCGTCGTACCGACTGACCCGAGAGCCTCGCGTCGCCGTTCGTGCAGCGAGATCGCGACGCTCAGGCCCAGGACGACGACGACGAACGCAAGTGTCGCGATCGTCGGGATCGCGACGTGCTCCTCGATGACGAGGTTCACCCCGATGCCCACGAGGATGACGGCCAGGCCGCGCCGCAGGTGCGCCAGGCGGTCGATGCCTTCGGCCAGCAGGAAGTACATGGGTCGCATCCCCAGCAGCGCGAAGGCGTTGGCGGCTGTGACGACCCAGGCGTCGTGGGTGACGGAGAAGATCGCCGGCACTGAGTCGACGGCGAACACGACGTCGACGACGGCAAGTGCGAAGAGTGCGACCAGCAGGGTGGTGGCACGCCGACGGCGGCCGTTTCCGCTGGCCACCAGGTAGCGGTTGCCGTGATCGCCCTCGGCGATCGGGACGAAGCGCTGCGCGAGGGTCACGATTCGCGGCGGCCCGTCGCCGGGAGCCTCGTCCTCCGCTCGGAACATTCGCAACCCGGACACGATCAGGATCGCGCCGAAGAGGTAGAGCACGAGGTGCACCTGTTCCAGCAGTGCGAGCCCACCGGCGATGAAGGCGACGCGCAGTCCGAGCGCGGCGAGAATCGCGTGGTCGATGACCCGTCGCTGCCGGGCCGGCGGGATCGCCAGACTCGCGATGATGACGGCGAACACGGCGACGTTGTCCAGCGAGAGCGACTTCTCCAGCGTGTAGCCGGTCACGTAGTCCATCGCGGCCCCGCCACCGTGGAGGGCCCACACCACCCCGGCGAATGCCAGTCCGACGACGGTCCATCCGAACGTGTCCACCGCGGAGCGGCGCAGGGTCGGCTGTGTCGTCGGGTCGCGGTGCAGTCGCTGGTCGATGACGAAGGCGGCAGCCGCCGCTACCGCCAGCACGGCCCACGTCGCCCAGGTCGTCATCGGGAGCGTCCTCGAGATCCGATCATCGCGGGACCGACACTAGGCGCCGGGTCGGCGCCGTACTGCGGGAAGAGTCGGAACCAGCCGCTCAGGCTCCTTGCCGGATTCCGGCAATGAAAGTCTCAGGTCGTTACCCCAGGCAGATCACGGGCCGGCCAGTCGAGCAGCCGGGCTGCGAGTAGTGCGAGCTCGACAGTCAGCCGCTGCTGTGCATCATCGATGTCGCGGCTGAGAACTGCCTGAATCCGCTGCATGCGGTAGGTCAGCCCACGGACCGACAGGTGCAGTGCGCGCGCCGTCGCGGTCGCCGAGCTGTTGTTGTCCAGGTACGCCTGCAACGTGTCGATCGCATCCGCGGCACCGCCGCGCAGGCCGGTGAGCGGCGTCAGGACGGAGGTGACCAGCTCGACGAGAAGGTCCGGGTCGCGGGCCAGCGCGAGATAGGCGATCAGGTCGTCGGCGTAGGCGGCGTCGACGTGGAGGCGGAGTCGTTCGCTGAGGAGAAGGCAGTCAGCCGCCTCCCGGAACGAGCGCATCGGGCCTGCCTCACCGGCGCGACTGCGGCCCACCCCGACCTCGAGTTCGGGCGTGGACCGGCGCAGCATCGTGACGATGAACGAGACGGCCTCGCGGCTCTCGGTCTCTGGGCCCGCAACGATGACGATGAGGTTGCCGTCCTTGGTGGTGACGAGCGAGGGCGGGCTGCCGGGAAGCCTGCGGCAGGCGTCGATTGCATACCCGACAATGACTTTCGAGTCGTCGAGCCTCTTGCCCGGCTCGCGGAGCACCGCCACGCGGTGGCCTGCCGCGAGATGCAGGCCGAACGCCTCCGCGCGGGTTGCTAGCTCGCCGGCGGCTCCGTGATGCGCGAGCAGGTCGTCGATGAACTCGCGGCGGGTCGCGGCGGAGTGGGTCAGCTGGTCGGCGTTGGCACGCTGGTAGCCGGCCGCGACGGCAGCCACGACGTCGTCGGAGGTGCGCAGCATCCCGACGCCGGCGTCGAGCAGCTGCGCCGGGCGGGCATGTCCGGCCGGCCGTGCGGTCAACGCCGGCAGCTCGCGCCACAGCCGCCACGCGGCGGACAGATAGAGATCGACCAGTGCGGACAGGCCGACCCCCAATGCGGCGGCCTCCTCACCGTGGCGCTCGTAACGGCGCACCCGTCGCTCGGTGAGCCGGCGGCCGGAGATGAGCGCTCCCGTCGCGTCGACCAGGAAGTCGCCGAGCAGCGACGCCGGCACGCGGCTGTCGGCTGATGCGCCGATCGCGACGGCGGCGAGGATCTCGTCATCCAGGTCGGCACTTGTCGATCGAGGTGCGGCCATGTCTCGAGTGTGCTCGGATTGCCGACTCCCGGCAATCCGTCTGAAGGAACGGTGCCGGTTCGGCCCGCTGGATTCGGCTCGAGGAACGGGCACGCTGACGGTGTCAGACAGGGGGACGAGGAGGTGGATCACGATGCGCGTCCTCTCCACGCGACGAGAGCCCCGGACTCAGGCGGCGGCGTCGATCCAGCCCGACGAGGGCGCGGTGATCGCCGGGGTGCACCCGGGCTCGGGTCGGCTCGACGAGATCGTCGGTCGCGCCCGGAGCCTGGCCGAGGAGCAGGACGTCCCGGTCGTCTTCGTGATGGTGGTGCACCGTCAGCCGCGCGGCGATGAGCTGGAGCGGATGCGTGAGCGGCTGCGGCGATACGGCTACCCCTGCCATCTCGTGGCGACCTGGATCGCGAGCGACGGTCTATCGGCGCGCGGCCGCGACGACCTGGTCGGCCGCGAGCTCGCTGCGGCGGCGGAGCGGTTGTCGGCGTCGGCCATCGTCGTCGGTCACGGCCCCGCCCCTCACGCCGGTCCCAGCCGGGTCGTGTCCACGCTCGCTGCTCGGCTCGCAGACAACACCGAGCTCTGCATTGCTCCACCCCCAGGTGTCGCGTCGACCTTCGAGGCGCGGAGGACGAGAGGAGATGACCCATGGAGCACTTCCTCGGAAGTGGCTGGCGCTGGCAGATCGCCGTCGGCGGCGAGGTGCTGAATCTCGACGCGGTGCTCGCGACGGTCATCGCCGCGGGTGCGGTCATTGCCGGGACGTTCTTCGCGGCCCGCCGGGCCGAGCTCGGCCGGCGAAGCCAACTTGCCGCGCTCGCCAGCATCTCGCTCAACCAGTTCGATCGAGCCGTGACTGCGGGTCCGCAATGGGCCCGGCGTCGGATCGCCGGACTGGCGTTCGCGCTCTGCTGGTTCGTCCTGCTTGCGCACTGGATGCACCTGATCCCGGCGATCACGCTGCGGGCCCCGACCTCCGACATCAACGTGACGTTGGCACTCGGGTTGCTCACCCTGGCTGTGGTCAACGTCACCGCGGCGCAGGTGGTCGGCGTACGGCGGTACCTGCGGCACCACTTGCGGCCGATCTACCTGATGCCGGTTCGCGTGGCCGAGATCGGGCTCAAGACCGTCACGTTGGGTCTGCGGCTGTTCGGTGTGCTGTTCGCCAGTGCGGTCCTGATCGAGGTCGTCAACGACCTCGTACCGCCACCGGTCGCGGTCCTGCCGCTGGTGTTGTGGACCGCGTTCGACATCGCGATGGCCGTGATCCAGGCCTACATCTTCGCGATCCTCGCGGTCACCTACTACAACATCGCGGTCGAGTCAGTCGGCGCCCTCGGCAGTGAGCCGGCGGCAGCTTCCCGCGAGCCGATGGTTGCGCCCAGTGAGCCGGCGCCTGAAGCGCCGACCGGATCCCGCCCAGAACTCGTCACGATTGGAGGCCGCTGATGTCCAGCGCCGGAGACTTCCTGCTCCCAGGTCCGACACTCATCGTCGAGTGTGTGGTGTTCGCGGTGGTGGTGTACGCGCTGTCGCGGTCGGCGCTGCCACGCCTACGCACCGCGATCGAGCAGCATCACGAGCGGCTCGCGAACGCGGATATCGCTGCGGCTGAGGCCTTGGTGCGCCGTGACGCCGCCCTCTCCGAAGCGCAGTCGATCACCGAGTTTGCGCGATCGGAGGCGTGCCGGATCATCGATCGCGCGCACGCTCGCCACGACGAGCTGGTCGCCGAAGGGCGCCGCGCCGGTCGTGCGGAGTACGAGTGGATGGCGGGCCGGCTTCGGCGCGAGCAGGAGCGGGCCGCCCCGCGACGTACTGCCATCAGCCCAGTCCGCCCGACCAAATAAGGAAAGGGAGACACCATGTCCGTTCACCAGTGCCCGAAGTGCCAGCTGCGGTACCTCTACCGCGCCGAAGTGGAGCTGCACCTGCGTGAGGACCACCGTGAGACTGCTCCGGAGACGGATGTCGACGTCGACACCCCGACCCCTGCGTCCACCACGGGGCCGGCGCGGCGCGAGGCAGCAGCCTCGCTAGCAGCAGCTCGGTAAAGCGTGCGCGTCCGGTATGCGTGCAAGTCGCGGCGTCCGAATGCGACAACCCCGGCCGCGACGATCACGACGCTGACTGCGATGAGGTCCGAGTAAGGCAGCGACAGGTCCGCCGGCTCGCGCACCGCATCGGCTGTCGGGACAGACTCTCGTCTTCGTGATTGACCTGATGTCGGTCAAGCAAGTCGCTGCCGCGGACGTCGCGCAGTGTCCGTGGTGGCCTGTCGACGGATTGCTTTCCCGCTGATTGTGGTCGCGGCCGCTTCGGTGTTCGCCGCGCCACCGTCGGCCTACTTCGGTCGTCTCCGCGCCGGCATCTCGGCGATTGCGTTGGCCGGATCGCTGTGTAACACTGCACCAAATGGTTCAGTATTCCTCTATCGACCTCGACACTGCTTTCGCGGCGCTGTCGGACTCGACGCGGCGTGGAGTGCTCGAGCAGCTCGGCCAGGCGGAAGCCTCGATCACGGAGCTCGCCGACCGGTTCCACATGACCCTCACCGGCATGAAGAAGCACGTAGGCGTACTTGAGGTCGCGGGCCTCGTCATCACCGAGAAGGTCGGCCGAGTGCGCCACTGCCGACTCGGCAAGCGCCGGCTCGAGGAAGTGGAGTCCTGGGTCGAGCAGTACCACCAGCTGTGGGAAGCGCGCTTCAGCGCACTGGACGACGTCGTCGACGAACTGAGACTTAAGGAGAAGATCGGTGAGCGCAACAAGAAGTAGCGAGCGGAACCCCGTGACGGTGGAGCGGACGTCGGATCGCGAGGTCGTGGTCACCCGCGTCTTCGACGCGCCTGCTCGCCTTGTGTTCAAGGCGTGGACGACGCCGGAGCTGTTCCGGCAATGGTGGGTTCCGAAGTCGATGGGCATGACGCTTCATGCGATCGATATGGATGCCTGTACGGGTGGGACCTACCGGCTCGACTTCGGGGACGGGATGGAGTTCCACGGCACGTATATCGAGGTGACTCCGTACTCGCGCATCGTCTGGACGAACGACGAGGGTGGCGAGAACGCCTCTGTTACGACGGTCACCTTCGAGGAGGACGGCGACACGACGCGGCTCGTGATGAGCGAGCTCTTCCCGTCGAAAGAAGCGTTCGACGCCGGCGCCGGCGCTGAGGACGCGACGCACGAGACGTTCGGCCAGCTCGACGACCTGCTCGCAGATATGCGCGACTAGATGTCGTAGTAGAGCGCGAACTCGTGGGGGTGCGGACGAAGCCGGATCGCATCGACCTCGTGCTCGCGCTTGTAGTCGACCCAGGTCGAGATGACGTCCGGCGTGAAGACGCCGCCCGCCAGCAGGTACTCGTGATCTGCCTCGAGGTGGTTGAGCACGTCGTCGAGCGAACCCGGAACCTGCGCGACCGACGCCAGCTCGTCCGGCGGCAACTCGTAGAGGTCCTTGTCGACGGGCTGCGGCGGCTCGATTTTGTTCACGACGCCGTCGAGGCCGGCCATCAGCATCGCCGAGAACGCGAGGTACGGGTTGCACGACGGGTCCGGCACCCGGAACTCGAGGCGCTTGGCCTTCGGGTTCGAGCCGGTGATCGGGATTCGGCAGCATGCCGACCGGTTGCGCTGCGAGTACACGAGGTTGACCGGCGCCTCGTAGCCCGGCACCAGCCGGCGGTAGGAGTTCGTCGTCGGGTTCGTGAACGCGAGCAGCGACGGCGCGTGCTTGAGCAGCCCGCCGATGTAGTGACGCGCCATGTCCGACAGCCCGGCGTACCCGAGCTCGTCGTAGAACAACGGCGAGCCGTCCTTCCACAGCGACTGGTGGCAGTGCATGCCCGAGCCGTTGTCCTGGAAGATCGGCTTCGGCATGAACGTCACCGTGCG
>Ga0164242_10005046_pt1 | contig 14717 bp, 11 predicted proteins | sample OricomgcompostMG_FD_108783 | JGI IMG/M metagenome (GOLD analysis project Ga0164242, IMG submission 108783) | Miracle-Growth compost microbial communities from Emeryville, California, USA - Original compost - Miracle growth compost (MG) ... | reverse complement strand
GATGGTTTCGGGGTTCGTGGAACCGCACCCGACGGTGAGGCCGACAGAGACAAAACAGACCAGTGCCAGCGGAATTCTCATACAGACAGCCCACCTCAGCTCAAGAGAACAGGAAAAGGAGCGAACATCTGCGGAATGCCGACACATCGGTCGCATCGCCCACGCAGCATATTGCACATATCGGCACTTGTGAATCAGAACTCTCCCAACACATTGCTGTCGGCGATCTGTGTCAGGTTGAGGTACGTATTGCGACTGATGTTCTCGCTGATGAAGCGGACGGAACCGTCGACGAGTACAGCCTGCACTCCACCGACGTGCATGCTGCGCGGCCCGGATTCGTTATCGCCGCCACCGCAGCCCATTCCCTGTTCCGGCCTGTTGACGCAGGTGGAAACATCTTCGACGCCTGACAGTCGGGAATTCATCGGAACCATATAACTGCCACCGATATCGTCTCGGTAAAAACCGCCGATCAAGGCTCCGCCGAAAGCGACCAGGCCCCACACGCCCCGCTTATCGCCGGTGGTCATTCCGGCCCGATATTCCCAGACAGCAATAGTGTTGGAAGTGCCATCGGTCACGTCGCGTGTCGAAGAACTCGACGCAATACCCAGCAGGCCACGACTGTTGGAATCGACCTCACCCCACCGCTGCCCCACGCGGTTCCCGTCTTTCCAGTCGGAATGAATGCCATCGACGGCACCGACACCGACATAATTGCCCCGCCCCCAGGCAATGCCGTGCTGCTGCCATTTGTTGGAAACGGAAGCCTGCGGGTCCGAGGGACAGACATACGCCGGGAGATGCACTCCCACGACGCCAGAGTTTCCCGACGTCGTATCGGTCACCGACAGACTGGCGTTGAAATTGTTATACAGCGGAGCCTGATCCATGTAGGGGAGAATCTGCAGCAGCCACGACGGCCCCAACGCGGTCGCCGAGGTATGCTGCGAAGCACTGACGGCACCGTCACCCGTGGCGCGACCGGTCGCAGTCCGAAAAATCGCCCCCGGCGGGAACAGGCGATGACTGTCGTGATAATTGTGCAGTGCCAGCCCCAACTGCTTGAGGTTATTTTTGCACTGGCTGCGGCGGGCCGCCTCGCGGGCCTGCTGCACCGCCGGCAACAGCAGTGCAATCAGCACTGCAATAATCGCAATCACCACCAGCAGTTCAATCAGCGTAAATCCGCGAGGAACGCGTCGGCACAGCATGGCAGTCCTCCTCAGGAAAGACAGAGTCCGATAAACTCGCTTCTCGTGTTTCCAGGAATGTGAGACCACAACCCCAGCCTCGATATTCAAATCAATAATGACCGATATTAACGGAAACCGTCACCAGCAAAAGGTACGGATTCGTTTATATTAATTTCGGAGTGGGAAATTTGTGAACGCGTCCGAAAACTCGCGCCCAATTACCCAGACCAACGAACATGCCCCGATTCCCACACAATCCATCGCATTTTTCCGCCAGGCTGCTACATTGATTTCATGCCTCTGAAACTCACCAACCTGCACCTGGGCATCGAAGAGCCCGAAGAATCGTTGCGCGACCTCATCGCGCAAACGCTCGACGTGCGTGCTGACGACATTTCCCACTGGCGGATACTTCGCAAAAGCCTGGATGCCCGCTCTCGCGATTCCCTCAAATTCGTCTATTCCACGGTCGTCGAGCTTGTCGAAGACAAGCCCCTTCCCCCTCGCTTCGACAACGCCGCCACCGTCGAAGCCTGGGTTCCCCCCACCTTCGAAGAGCCTGCCGACGGCACGCGAAACCTCGGCGAACGCCCCGTCATTGTCGGCTCGGGCCCCGCGGGGCTGCTGGCCGCCTGGTACCTGGCGCTGCGGGGCTATCGGCCGCTGGTGCTGGAGCGGGGCGAAGCTGTCAAGCAGCGCGTCCCCGCCATCCGCGATTTTGACCGTGGAGGCGAATTCGACCGCGAGAACAATTACCTGTTCGGCGAAGGGGGAGCCGGAACGTTCAGCGACGGCAAGCTGACCTGCCGCATGAGTGGCCCCGACGTCGACTGGGTGATGGAGCAGTTTGTGCTGTGCGGGGGCAAGCCTGCCATCCGCTACGAACATCGGCCGCACCTGGGAAGTAACCGGCTGCCGATGCTCGTCCGGAACTTCCGGCGGAAGATCGAAGCCCTCGGCGGCGAATACCGGTTTTCCTGCAAGGTCGAGGGCCTGGACATTTCCGACGGCCAGATTCGCGGCGTCCACACCTCCAGCGGATATCTTCCCACGCAGGTCGTGGTCCTGGGGATCGGGCACAGCGCCCGCGATACTTACGAAATGCTGCATTCTCTGGGCGTTCCCATGGAGTGCCGGGCGTTCCAACTGGGGCTCCGGATCGAACAGCCTCAGGAACAGGTGAACCGGCACAAATATGGTCGCCGACAATTCTCGGAAATTCTCGGGGCGGCAGATTACTCGCTGGTGGCGCGGGGCAACCACGACCTGTACACCTTCTGCATGTGTGCCGGCGGCGAAATCATCCCCAGTATTTCCGAGCCCGAAATGTTCTGCTCGAACGGCATGAGCAGTTCCCGGCACGACACCCCGTTTGCCAACAGCGGCCTGGTGGTGACACTCGATCCGCAGTACTTCGACAGCCGGCATCCGCTGGCAGGGGTCGAAGTTCAACGACGCTTCGAGGCCGTGGCATTCGAACTGGGGAAGCGGAATTATTACGCACCGCTGCAGCGGGCGACCGATTTTGTCTCCGGCCGGGCAACCCGCGGTATCGAACGACTGGCCTGTTCCTACAAGCGCGGGGTTGTGGGGGCCGAGCTCGACGCCGTCCTCCCCCCGGTGATTGCGCAGGCGATTCGGGACGGGCTCCCGATTATGGACAAGAAATGGCGGGGCGATTTTCTGAAGAACGCCATCCTGGTGGGGCCAGAAATGCGGGGAAGTTCGCCCGTACGGATCACCCGAGACCCGCTGACCCGGCAGTCGCCGGGCATCCAGGGCCTGTTTCCGGTGGGGGAAGGAGCCGGGTTTGCGGGGGGAATTGTCAGCGCCGCGGTCGATGGACTGCGGAGCGCCAAGACCGTCGTGCAGGAGTTTTCGCCGCTGGAACGGCAGATGAAGCCGCAGGGTCTGTGATTTTAAAATCCTTATGGTTGTCACCCACAAGAGATGGGGGACATCCTTGGAAAATGATCACAAACTGTCGTGGTGGGCGCAGTCTGGAATTGTTGCAGGGATAAATGGGTGAATGAAAACCCGACTCCCCTCGCGGGAGCCGCTTTCATCATTCTCCCCTCGTGGGAGCCGTGTTCTCTCTTTGGGTCGGCGCAGCGGCGGATGAGCGGGAAGCGGATCAGGTCGCGAGCCTGCACCTGGAACATTCCGCCGGCTTAGAACATGCCGCCGACCATGTCCAGCAGGAAGCTGGCAACGGGGTTGTGCTGGTTGACGTCGGTGTGCCAGAGGTTCCGGACCAGGTCGAAGGTCATGGTGCTGCACAGCACCATGATAACCGCGGACATCGCCAGACCGACAAAAGTGCCAGTCCCCCAGTCCTGCTCGACGGGAGCCGCCAGGCCCCGCCCGGCATAGGCCACCGGCAATTCGGCGTGGCTTTCACCGGTTTCCAGCGAGTCTTCGCCAAAGTCGTCGTCCGAGACGCCGAACGCATCGTCGTCCAGCTCGTCGTCTTCTTCATCCTCGAATGCTTCGATCAGGTCGCTGCCATCGTCATCCCCGTGCTTGCGAACCGATGTCGAAGAATATTCGTCGACATCCAGTTCGTCGTCGAGGGTAATGACATTTGCGTCGCTGTCGTCCCCCGAGGCGATGGCGTAGTCGTCGGCATCGTCGTCGTCGCTCATCAGCGGCACTTCGGGATGGGTATCGAATTTGTCTTCGTCGATCCCCGAGGGAGTGTTCATCATGGGGACCGTCCCCTGCTTTCCTCCCTGTTTCCCCGGACCTTTGGCACTCCCCAGGTCGATATCGGAGTCGGGCATCAGCGAGATTCCGCTATCTCCGCCGCTGGGGTCGAGGGTAATTCCACTGTCGCCCACCAGGTTCAGCGTGCTGTCGTGGCTGAGCGAAATGCCGCTGTCGTTGGGGCTTTCGAGTGAAATGCCGCTTTCGCTGGCCAGCATCAGATTGCTGCCCGAAATCGAAATCCCGCTGTCGTCGTCGAACACCGAAGAACTGCTATCCTGCAGACTCGGGGCGGGGGTCGCCGGTTCGGGAAGATCGTCGTCCAGCGGTGCCAGCGAAATCCCTTCGTCGTCGTCATCGAGGGGCGGCAGAGTCAGCGAAGAACCGCCATCGGCCCGGGGCTTCGAACGGGGGGAGGGAACAATGGCGACGTCACTGTCGCTGCCGGTTTTTTCCTTCCGCTTCGAGGGAGGCAGCTTGACGTCGCTATCCTTCTTGCGGATTCCGGACGCCGCTGCCAACTGCACGTCGCTGTCGGAAGTATCGCTGCCGCTCAGCTTCACATCGCTGTCGGAAAACTGGCTGACCAGCTTCACGTCGCTGTCGCTGGTGTCGCCTGAACGGGGCTCCATCCCAAGCTGCACGTCGCTGTCGGAATCGTCGGACAGCGGTATGGTCTGCGTTTCGTCGTCGGGGCTGACGTCGGATTCGACAACCCGCATACTGTCGTCGAAAATCAACTGCACGTCGCTGTCGGAGGTGTTTTCGCCCGGTGTCGATTTGCGGATGATGGTCGGCTGGTCGCTGAGGGCATCGTCGCCGGTCAGCACCAGGTCCGACTGCGACTGTCGCGAGACGGGAGGAACATCGTCTCGCAATGGCAGATCGGGAGCGGAATCGGCCTGCAGGCTGCGGCCCAACCGTTCGACATCTTCTTCCTTGAACTTCCAGGTTCCGCGGTCGGCGAACGCGCGGATTTCCCCTTTTTCGCGGAAGCGATTCAAATCGGAGGTGCTGATCCCCAGGGATTCAGCGGCTTCTTCCAGGCTCAGATATTTCTTCGACATGCGACAAGCTCCGAGAATGCAGGCTCGGGAGATTTCTATTGCCCGCAATAACAGTCAATCCGTTCCTTCCGGAGGTGACCCTGCGAGATGGAACGTCTCACCTGTAGGACTGTGTTGATCTGACTGACGTCTGAAAATGTGATGGTCGGGCCGAGAATGCCGCGTATGACTGCAAGACCGGCAGACACACAGGACTCTGTACATTCATTTTAGGAGCGCCAGGTGACGATGCAAGCAGATTCAGGGACAGCCCCTGCGGAAATTTACCAGTTCAGCAGACCTTTCCGGTCAGCACATCTGTATCAGCACGCGTCCTGACCGGGGGGGATTCCCGGCCACCCGCGACTCGCCAGACAAATTCTGACCAGCTCCCGCACAGACTTCGGGGCCGGCTGCGATCCCGAGTGGCATCCTCGCGAGAGGAAACTCCGGCAAGCGGAGGGCTCCCTGCGTGCATGGCCCTTCGCTGTCGGATCGCTGCTGGAGTTGGGGAATTGCGACAGTTTCGCATTGTATATTGTCGACAGTAAATGTAATATTTCTGAATATTGATCTGTCCGATTGACAGTTCAGGATTTCACCACGTATCATTCCACTTGATACATTGCATCTATCGGCCCCCCAGAGCAAAAACTGGGATCGTTCCCTTGCCGAAATGGAGTGACCTGCCATGCTGACCATCCTTGGGAGTCGACCACGTCCTGGGCAAAACAACTTCTGTGATGGCCTTTCCCGTCGCAATTTCCTGCAGATTGGCGGGTTGGCGCTCGGAGGAATGTCGCTGCCACAACTGTTGCAGGCTGAAGCCGCCAGCCAGGCAAAGCCTCAATCGCATAAAGCGATTATCATGATTTTTCTGCCTGGTGGGCCGCCTCACCAGGACATGTGGGATGTCAAAACCGATGCCCCCTCGGAAATCCGCGGCGAATTCCGACCGATCGCCACCCGCGTCCCCGGCATCGAAATCTGCGAAATGTTTCCCCGCATCGCCGGCATGATGGACAAGTTTGTCCCCATCCGCTCGATTGTCGGTGCCGATGGTGCCCATTACGCCTACCAGTGCCTCACGGGCTGGCGGCAGCGCGACCGGCAGCCCCAGGGGGGTTACCCCTGCCTGGGTTCCGTCCTCTCTAAAGTGTACGGACCGGTGGACCCCGCCGTACCGGCGTTCGTCGGTCTCTCTCCCCGAATGGGGCACATGCCCTGGGCCGACAACGGGACACCTGGTTTTCTGGGCGTGGCCCATGCTCCCTTTACCCCCAACTCCGAGGGAAAAGACGACATGGTACTGCAGGGGGTCACCCTGGACCGGCTGGAAAATCGCCGGGCCATGCTGAATGCCCTCGACCGGTTCCGGCGGGATGCCGACGCCCGCGGCCAGATGACCGGAATGGACGCCTTCACCGAGCGGGCCTTTGGCGTTCTGACCTCCAGCAAACTTGCAGATGCGCTCGATCTGGAAAACGAAGACCCTGCACTCCGCGCCCGCTACGGCACGGGGGTCAACAAACTTCGCGACGACGGCGGCCCACGACGGATCGATACATTTTTAATGGCGCGACGACTTGTCTCGGCGGGGGCTCGCTGTGTCACTCTCGCCTTCAGCCGCTGGGACTGGCATGGCCGTAACTTCCAGCAGGGGCGGGAAGACATGCCTCTGCTCGACCAGGGAGTGACGGCCCTGGTCGAAGACCTCGAACAGCGCGGCATGCTCGACGATGTGTCGGTCGTGGTCTGGGGGGAATTCGGACGGACTCCCAAAGTCAACGGCAACGCCGGCCGCGACCACTGGCCCCGGGTCTCGTGTGCCCTGCTGGCCGGTGGCGGCATACGTGCCGGCCAGGTGATCGGCTCGACCAACCGCCTGGGGGAACATGCCGAAGATCGTCCCGTGCATTTCCAGGAAGTGTTCGCCACGTTGTACCAGAACCTCGGGATCAACATCGACCACCTGACGCTCCAGGACCTGCAGGGACGACCGCAGTATCTGCTGGACCAGAACACCTACCAGCCACTGCCGGAACTGGCCTGACGGCTCCCCCGCCTCTTAAGGATGCACAAACTTGTGCGCCGCGGGGTGAATCGTCAGCACGGGGCAGGGGGCATGCCGGACGATATTTTCGGCCACGCTCCCCAGCAGCACATGCGCCAGCCCGGTTCGTCCGTGCGTCGTCAGCACCAGCATGTCGATGCTGTTCTCTTTTGCGTAGGTGATAATCTCCGAAATCGGCCGCCCCGCACGTGTCACCCGCACGACCTTTCCACTGACTTCCGGACCGGCGGCCGCCAGCAGATCGCTGCCCCAATGTTCCAGGGCCTGGCTGGCACTGGCGACGGCTTCATCGCTATTGCTGGCCGGCTGCAGAAACGCCGTCCCGTTCAGGTCGGTGAGAACCATGTCCTGAACCACATGTATCAGGTGCAGTTCGGCATCGAACAGCTTCGCCAGAGACAGCGCGTAATCGAGAGCGGCCTTCGAGTTTTCGCTGAAGTCCGTTGGGGCCAGAATTCGCTGCAGTTGAATCACGATTCACCCTTATGATTGTGCCTGGGTTTCAAGAAGGTTTAACGACCGGATTTGAACGACCGGAATGATTTTCCGCACCAACGCGCACAGTCCGACCCCCAGACGTCATCCCGGGGAAGAGCCTGGCAAGCCGGAGGCACAACGGCCGATTCCGCAGAGTCGAGTTTCTGAAATTATGAGGGAGAAGCCCCGCATCAGCCGGCCAACTCTCCGTGGCAGGCACGCAATGAAATGTGCCTTGTATTCTACCGTCGGATGACGGGAAGTCACGTATCAAATGTGGGGAATTTCTGAAGGATGAACTTCGTACCTGCCTTCATTCCAGCGAAAAAATTTCACGGGAATCCCCCGGACTTCAGCGGTGGCCGATGCCGGGCTCGCGCCAGCTCGGCATTCCACCCCTGTTTATCGGCATGGAACAGAAAGGGAACCTGCAGCACTTCCGCCAATTGCGCCAGGAGACCCGGAACACAGAAAAAGTCACTGGTCAACAGGATCGGCACCCGCCGGTAGTGCTCTTCTGCCGCCGGGCGCAGCACCAGTATCCCCTGCACCGCCCAGGTTGTCGTCCACTCATGTTTGCTTTTTATGGCAACCTTCCAGGGGCAAAGTTGCACCGCCACCACGGCTTCCCGTGGAATCTGCAATCGTCTGTACCCGCCGTCTTCCAACAGAGGCCAGTTCAGTTCTCCCGCCAGATTGAGACTCGCCAGATCGATAGTTCGAGGAACCTGCAGTTCGAGTTCCCCACCGTTTCGGGGAATGTTCAGTGAGCAGCATTTGCGAAATTCCATCCGGAAGAGGAGACCGATGATCAGAAAAGCTGTTCCTCCCGTGAACGCCGTGATCGAAGTTCCACACAGAATCGCCAATGGCCAGTCGGGCAGCAGATTCTCACGATGAAGCCCCCAACTCAGGATCGCCGCAAACAGAATCAGGAAGGGGATTCCAAAGCCCAGCAGAAAGCTTCTGATTTTGCGAAGCTGATGCCGGTTCGGGCAAAACTGCCAGTCCTCGGGCTCTTCGATCAGTTCATACGTCCAATGGTCGGAAACGATCGAATCTTCCAGCAGCACCGGCTCGGAAGGAACATCCGGCAACATGGCATGGCGGACCCGAACCGGCCGTACCTTTCGGGTCAGCAACTGCGTCAGCGGGATTGCTCCGAGCAGGGCGAAGGTTGCCCAGAAGGCTTTCGCCATCCAGCCTGGTATTTCGGGAGGAGCCGATCCGATTCCTGCCAGCAATCCGAAGGTTCCAAGCGACAGGAATATGACGCCGACCAGGCCGAAGAACCAGGACTCTGGCCAGTAGACCTGCGACTCGATCACCTGCCAATTGCGAATTTCTGTCATCGCCCGTCCGCGATCTGTGGTCAAATTTCCCCGACATGGGGAGCCGTTCTGCAGGTCGTTCCCCAGAATCATCAGGGCGTCGGATTCGTATGGTAACAGAATTGAATCGGGCAATCAGCGCGCGGAGTCAACTGCAGGGAATGCTCCCGCCTCTCGCGGTTCCGCCCGGAACGCGGCTTGCAGCATCTCCGGTGCTCCCCTAGAATCCATTCAGTTCAACTGGTCACTTCCCGCACCGATTTCACAGCATGCTCCGAATCGCCGTTTTAGGCTCTACCGGGTCGATTGGAACCAGTTGTCTGGACGTCATTCGAGCACATCCCGAGCAACTGCAGTTACACAGCATTGCTGCCCGGTCGAGCTGGGACGTGCTGTCCCGGCAGATTGCAGAATTCAAACCGCGGACCGCCGTGCTCAGCAATACCGAGCTGCGGGGGACGGTGAGCTCACCCTGCCGCGAAACCGAACTCTGTTTCGGTGCCGATGCGATCGAGAAAATGGCCGCCGACCCCGATGTCGACGTTGTCGTTTCAGGGATTGTCGGGTCCGACGGACTGGCGGGAACCTGGGCGGCACTCGAATCGGGCAAGCGGGTCTGCCTGGCCAATAAAGAGACGCTGGTGATGGCCGGGTCGCTGGCCATGGATCTGGCCCGGCGGACGGGGGCCACATTGATTCCGGTCGACAGCGAACACAGCGCCGTGTTTCAGGCATTGCAGTCGGGACGGCGGGCAGATCTGCAGCGGATTGTTCTGACAGCCAGCGGGGGGCCGTTTCGGGGCTGGAAAAGTTCGCAGTTGCAGGGGGTCACGCCGGAAATGGCGCTCGCCCACCCGACCTGGAAAATGGGTCGCAAAATTTCCGTCGATTCCGCCACCATGATGAACAAGGCCCTCGAAGTGATCGAGGCCCGCTGGCTGTTCGACCTGCAGCCGGATCAGATTGAGGTGGTGGTTCATCCCCAGTCGATTGTGCATTCCTTTGTGGAATTTATCGACGGGTCGATTCTCAGCCAGCTTTCGCCCCCCGACATGAAGCTTCCCATCCAGTACGCGCTGACATATCCTGAACGCTGGGAAGGAATCAGTCCGCGACTGGACTGGAACTCGATGTGGAAACTCGACTTCGAGCCCCCCGATTACGACAGCTTTCCGGCACTGCGACTCGGTTTTGAAGTGGCCGAACGCGGGGGAACCAGCGGAGCCGTGCTCAACGCCGCCAACGAGGCAGCGGTGGAGCGGTTTCTGGCTGGCGACCTGCCATTCTGTGATATTCCCCGCGCCTGTCGCGGTATTCTCGAGACACACGAATTCGACCCCACGCCGGGCCTGGCCGATCTGCTTCGGCTCGACCGCTGGGCTCGTAAGGAGATTTATCGGTGGCGATCATAGCGGCGATTTCCTCGGTCCAGGACGTCATCAATATTCTGTATGTGGCAATCGGCCTGGGCCTGGTGATCTTTATCCATGAACTCGGTCACTTCGCCGTCGCCAAATGGTGCGGCGTCAAAGTCGAGCGGTTCAGCATCGGCTTTGGCCCCATCTTGTGGCGTTACACCCGGGGAGAAACCGAATACGCACTGTCGGCGATTCCGTTTGGCGGATACGTCAAAATGCTCGGACAGGATGATGCCGACCCCAGCCAGTTGACCGACCAGTCGATTGCCCGCGACCCGCGGTCATTCACCTCGAAGTCGGTCCCGCAGCGGATGGCCATCATTTCCGCCGGCGTGTTCAACAACATGGTCTCGGCGGTTCTGTTCTTCATGCTGGCCTTCATGCTGGGGGTGCAGTATCAGCCCGCGGTCATCGGGGCGGTAGTCCCCGGCATGCCCGCCTGGGAAGCCGGTCTGCGACTTGGCGACCAACTGACAAGCGTGGCCGGCCGCGCCGACCCGCAGTTCCGCTTCATGGATGTCCGGCAGGCCATTGCGCTGTCGGATGGCGGGCCTGTCAAAGTTTCGGGTCTGCGGAATGGCAAACCGTTCGAAACCGAGGTCACCCCGCAACTGAAGGGGCAGCTTGTCCCCACCATCGGCATCGAACCCGAACCGGGGCTGAAGCTCGCCGAATATCGCGATCAACCCAAAGAAACGCCGACTTTGGCCGGTTCGCCGGCCGCGCTGGCCAAACCGGGTTTCCAGCAGGGAGACCTGATCCGCAAACTCGACGAAATCGAAATCGAAAACTATTCCCAGCTTCTACATACCCTGGCGGAACGGCGTGACCAGACTGTCGAGTTCCATGTCCGCCGCAAGGGAGAAAGCCCGGACGAGCCGCTGCATGTCGTCTCCGTCGAGCCGAACCACTTCCGGACACTCGGGCTGCGGATGGACATCGGTAAAATCACCGCGATCCAGAAAGGCTCTCCCGCCGAAGGCAAGCTGCAGGTCAACGACAAAATCACGCACCTGGTGGTCGATAACGTCACACGGTCGATCGGTGTCGACATCGACCCGTTGAGGCTGCCTGGCGAACTGGCCCGGCTGCATGGTCGAGAGGTGACGCTGCGGGTCAAGCGGGAAGTTCCCGCAGGCGACCCCGAAGTCAAAGATATCGTTCTGACCCCCGAAAATCGCCCAGGCTGGATCGAACGACCGATGGGCCTCGATTGTCCGATTTCGATTCCCGCCATTGGCGTGGCTTACCACGTGCTGCACCATGTGTTAAAGGTCGAGCCGGGCAGCCCTGCCGAGGGAAAGGTCTTCGAGAACGACAACATTCTGATGGTTCAATTCGTTCCGCCAAAGAACGAGGCGGAAGGTGAACCGGATCGGGAACCCAAACCGATCGAGTTCAAGGAAGATTCCCGGAACTGGCCGGTGGCCTTCTGGCTGATGCAGGAGGTGACCGACTGGAAGGTGGTGCTGACGGTCAAATCTCAGGGGAAAGCCGAACCGCGAACCGTTGAACTCGTGCCGCAGCCCGATACCGAATGGTACATTCCGCTGCGGGGGTTCATGATGCAGCCGCTGACTCTGGTGCGCAAGGCGGGCAGCATTCAGGAGGCGGTCGTCCTGGGGCTCCAGCACACCCGGGACTCGATTGTGGACATGTGGCTGACGGTCCGACGGCTGACCCAGCGGCGGATTTCGATCAAGGCACTGGGGGGGCCGATCCGCATCGCCCAGACCGCCTACCTGTTTTCGGAGCGGGGAATTCCCGACCTGATTCTGTTTCTGGGGATACTGAGCGTCAGCCTGGCAGTTCTGAACTTCCTGCCGATTCCCGTGCTCGACGGCGGACACTTCATGTTTTTATGCTGGGAAGGAATCCGCGGCAAGCCGGCCAGTGAACGGGTGGTTATGGCCGCAACTTACGTGGGGTTGCTGATGGTGCTGAGCCTGATGGTGTGGGTACTGTACATGGACATTTCCTCTCTGGTGGTGGGACGTTGAGGCAGCCACCCGCCGAGGCACTGTAACAGACGCAGTCTCCAGGAACTTCGGAGTTCGATGCGATGCCGTACAATCATTCTTCGGGGGACAAAGCGGTCGCGCTGATGGCCTCGACGCTGGTGGTGCTCGGCGGGGCGACGAGTTGCCTGTTTATTGTGCTGGTGGGCGGGCTGGATTTCTGGACCGGGCTGCTGGCCTGCGGAAGCTGCTTCGCTTTCATCGTCTGGCTGCTGTGGATGCTGTCGATTCGGGACACCGAAAACCGGGTGGCCACCAAACTCGGCTGGACATTCTGGAAGCGTCGACGACGGCGGTCCGTACAGTGGGCCATGCAGAAAAAGAAAGCCGACACGCCGATCAGCCCCCCTCCCGCACCGCCCACTGCGGAGTCGGTGCGGGATATCGCCGATACGGGGAATACATGGGTCCCGTCGGGGAATGCTCCCCGACGTCGGGGTCGCTAAGGCCCTACCGTTCGACGGCTTTTTCGTCTTTGGCGTTGCCGCCGAACGCGGCGCGAAATTCCTCTTCAGCCGCTTTAACGGTCGCCGCCGGGCCGTCAAATTTCAGGAAGTAGCTTCCCTTGGGAGATTCCAGAATCACTCCCAGCAGCCGCCAGCCTTCCATCCGCTTCGATTTCATCTGGATCGGGGGCCCCACCGGCTTGTTGTAGCTGCCCGAAATGTCCACCAGTGTGTATTTGCCCTGGGCTGATTTCCCTTCGACCACTTTCACCTTGCGACCCTCGGACTCGAATTGGCCGACCCAGCGTTTGACATTGGCGTCGACGCCCCCAGCTCCCCCGGCCCCGAAAAAGTAAACGACCAGGTCACCGTCGGCAGGGTCTCCCTTGGCTGCGGGAATGCCGAACTGTGCCACCCGGAACTGCGATTTCGTTTCCTGGGTCTGCCACCGCATGGGGACCGACAGGTGGAGATCGCCCGCGGTGACTTTCCGGGTTGCGGAAGGGGCCGCATCGTCGGCAACCGCCGACAGGACACCGGTCAGCGCTGTCAGCAACACGGCAGTCGTGGCAAATACCCGCCGAATCGGAAACGGACGTGCAAAGGGATGCGAGATCATGGGGGGCAGTCTCCTGGAAGACGGTTTCGATACGGACGATGTCGAGCACCTGCGCCTGCGACGGGCAGGGGAGGGCAGGTGAATTGGCACCGGAAAATGGCGGGACGCGTCGTCGGTCAGCCTTCGTCTGACTGCAGACCGTCTCATTGTGCTGTATGGTACCCGGCCCGGGAGGCACGAGGAAGCATTCGCCAACCCTACGGCTCCGCCGGTTTGACTCAGGGTCACAATCTTTCTTCTTCCCCGGCTCCGTAGAATCGGCAGTTCCCCTATACGGCGACCGGCGGGTCGATTATCCTGAATTTGTGCGAACCGTTTGTATTTCGGTCGCCAGATGCCAGCGCGCGAGATCTTCACCGGGGCGGTCAAGAGTCCAGGCGATGCAGACGGAACGCAAAACTCAGCCTACTGATGACGGACAGCCGAAAGCCTCCGACTCGGGACAGTGGCCTGCGACCCAGGTCGACCTGCTGGCGCGGATCCAGCAGCCGTACGATGAAGATGCCTGGTCCACTTTTGTCGGGCTGTACTCTCCGCTGATTCTGCGGTTCTGTCAGAAACGGGGCCTGCAGGAAGCCGATGCCCGCGATGTGACGCAAGAGGTTCTCACTCGCATCAATCGGGTGATCGGCCAGTTTCAGTACGATGCCACACGCGGCCGATTCCGGGGCTGGCTGGGGACAATGATCCGCCATGCCATTTTCATACACCACAAGCGGACCGGGCGAGATACCGCCACGGGGGGAGAGCAGCACACGCTCGAGTCCGTCCCCGGCAAAGCGGACTCGAACTGGATCGATGAATTCGGCGACAACATCCTGAAGCGCGCCTTGGCCCGGATCCGTCCGGAATTCGATGACGAAACCTGGAACGCTTTCGACGCCACCTGGAACCAGGAACTGACCGCCCGGCAGGTCGCCGTGTCGCTGCAGAAACCAATCGAATGGATCTACAAAGCCAAGTTTCGGGTACTGCGGCGACTGAAGGCCGAAGTCGAATCGCTGGCATCCGACAGCGTCCTGGCCTGATCGATCTCGATCTCTCGGGCAGACTCCTTCCCCTGACATTTGCCCGGTTCACGATCGGGCTCGTCGATAAACCTTCGATGCTGTGATTTTTTTAATCCTGATGATTGTCACCCACAGAGATGGGGAGCATCATTGGAAAATAATCACAACCTGTCTTGGTGGGCACAGCCTGGACTGTGCAGAATCGGGTGAAAATGGCTTTCTTCGCTTCTGATTCGTCGTATTCGTGTGATTCGTGGTTACTGCTTGTCGCTTTTGAATGGTTGCATCACGTGGCACGGCCGTCCCGACCGTGTTCTCTGGATCACATTCCTCACGGGCGAGACACCCGTGCCACGTGATTGGGGCGGCGGTT
>Ga0164242_10005045_pt1 | contig 14718 bp, 16 predicted proteins | sample OricomgcompostMG_FD_108783 | JGI IMG/M metagenome (GOLD analysis project Ga0164242, IMG submission 108783) | Miracle-Growth compost microbial communities from Emeryville, California, USA - Original compost - Miracle growth compost (MG) ... | reverse complement strand
GGGTTCAGCCTCGGGTCTTCTGCGTCGATCCCCCAGTCGGCCAGACACGCGAGCACCTGCACCGCGAATGCCTCGTTCAGCTCGATCACGTCGAGGTCCGCCCACGTGGCGCCCGCGCGCTCCAAGGCCCGGTTTGCCGCGGGCACGGGCGCGACACCGAAGATGCGGGGATCGTTGCCCGCTATAGCCCAGGAGCGCAGGCGCAGCAGCGGTGAGAGGCCCAGCGCGGTAGCACGCTCGGGGGTGGTCACGATCGCGGCCGCGGCCGCGTCGTTCTGCCCGCTCGAGTTGCCTGCCGTGACGGTCGCATTCGGATCGTCGCGTCCAAGGATCGGGCGCAGTCCCGCCAACGCTTCCAGAGACGTGTCGGCTCGTGGATGCTCGTCGCGGTCGACGACCATCTCCCCTCGCCTTCCCGGGACCACCACGGGCACGAGCTCGTCGTCGAACGCACCGGATTGCTGTGCGGCGACCGCGCGCTGGTGAGAGCGCAGCGCAACCTCGTCTTGCGCCGCACGTGGGATCCCGTAGTCGCGTCGCAACTGCTCGGCCGAACCGACGTTGCCCTCCGGCGTCGGAAACGACCGGCCTCCCGCCGTCTCGCGTCCTCGAGCCAGAGCGTCGTGCAGCATCAGTCCACCCGAGGGGATGCCGCGCCGGCCTTGCTCGGTGTACAACGGCGCGTTCGACATCGACTCGGCGCCGAGCGCGATCAGCACGTCACTGGCTCCGGTCTGCACCTCCATCGCGGCGTTGATCACGGCCTGCAGGCCGGAGCCGCAGCGGCGGTCGAGCTGGTATCCGGTTGTGGTGACCGGGAAGCCCGCGTTGAGCGCGGCGACCCGCCCGAAGGCGGGCGCCTCCATGGTGGGGTACCCCTGGGAACCGATCACACCCTCCACCGCGGCAGGATCGACTCCCGTCCGCTCGAGCAGGGCGCGCAGTACCGTCTCGGCCAGTGCCAGCGCCGACACCGGTGCGAGCGCCCCGCCCATGCGGCCGACCGGGGTGCGCAGGGGCGAGCAGATCACGACGTCGCGAAGTTCAGGCATCCGTCTTCTCCAGTTCGACGACGAGCCCGGCGCCCGTCGCCCGCCTCACGTCGTCTTCGGTGACGCCCGGTGCGAGTTCACGCAGCACGAGGCCGTCGCCGGTGACGTCGATCACCGCGAGATCCGTGATGACGCGGTCGACGCATCCGCGGCCGGTGAGCGGCAGCGTGCACTGCTCGACGAGCTTGGGCGAGCCGTCCTTCGCGACGTGCTCCATCACGACGATGACGCGCTCGGCTCCGTTCACCAGATCCATCGCGCCTCCCATGCCCTTCACCATCTTGCCCGGCACGGCCCAGTTGGCGATGTCGCCGGATGCGGAGACCTGCATCGCACCGAGTACGGCGGTGGCGATGCGTCCTCCGCGGATCATGCCGAAGCTGGTGGACGAGTCGAAGTAGCTTGCGCCGGGCAGCACCGTGACGGTCTCTTTGCCCGCGTTGATGAGCTTCGGGTCCGCCTCGCCTTCCCACGGGTAGGGCCCGACGCCCAATATGCCGTTCTCGGAATGCAGCACCACATGCACCCCTTCGGGCAGGTGGTTCGGGATGAGCGTCGGCAGCCCGATCCCGAGGTTCACGTACGATCCGTCCTCGAGCTCGAGCGCGGCTCGGCCCGCCATTTCGTCGCGGCTGCGCGGCATGTCAGTTCCCCTCCTGATTCGCGAGCTGCGCCGGTCGCTGGCGCACGGTGACCTTCTCGATCGGGAGGTCCGCGGACTGCTCGGGCGTCAGAGCTACCACGCGGTCCACGTAGATTCCCGGCAGGTGGATGTCGTCAGGCGCGAGCTCGCCCGGTTCCACGAGCTCGTCCACCTCGGCGATCGTGATCCGCCCGGCCATTCCGGCGAGGGGGTTGAAGTTGCGAGTCGACTTCTCGAACCGCAGGTTGCCGTGCTTGTCGCCCACCGCGGCACGGACCAGCCCGTAGTCGGTACGAATCGCGGTCTCGAGCACGTACTCGCGCGATGTGCCGAACACATCGAACGGGCGCAGCTCCTTCGGCTCGCTCGCCACGGCCACGGTGCCGTCGGCGGCGTAGCGGATGGGCATCCCACCGTCGGAGACCGCGGTGCCTGCGCCAGTTGCTGTGTAGAACGCGGGGATGCCCGCACCGCCCGCCCGAAGCCGCTCGGCCAGCGTGCCCTGCGGCGTGAGCTCCACCTCGACCTCGCCGCCCAGGTACTGCCTGGCGAACTCCTTGTTCTCGCCGATGTAGCTCGCGATCACGCGGCGGATGCGCCCCGCAGCCAGCAGCTCTCCGAGGCCCCATCCGTCGACACCGCAGTTGTTCGAGACCACCGTCAGGCCGCCGACCCCGCGGGCGAGCACAGCACGGATGGTCACGATCGGCACACCGGACAGCCCGAAACCGCCGACGGCGAGCGATGCGCCCTCGGGTATGTCGGCAACCGCTTCGGCGGCGGTGGGGTACGTCTTATCCATCGTTCTCCCGGCTCTGTTCGGATGTCTCGGCTCCCTCATCCGGCGAACCTGCGTCGGACGACACGGATGATGTCTCGGTCGTACTGGATGTCTCGGCGAAGACCTCGCGCATGGCGGCGAGTGCGCTGTTGGCGGCAGGCAACCCGGCGTAGAGCGCGGTGTGCTGGATCACCTCGGCGATCTGCGCGCGGGTCAGACCGTTGCGCAGGGCCGCGCGCACGTGCATCCGCAGTTCGTTCTCGTGGCCGCCGGTCACGAGGCTCGCAAGCGTGGCGATCGACCGCTCACCCCTGGTCAGCTGCGGTCGCGCCCACACCTCACCCCAGGCATAGCGGGTGATGAAGTCCTGGAAGCCGGCGGTCTCCGGCGTGATAGCCGCGACCGCGCGGTCGACGTGTGCGTCACCCAGCACCTCGCGTCGCACGCGCATGCCGACTGACCGGATCTCATCAGCGGCGCCGCTCGACGACTCTCGGTGCAGCTGCGAGTCGATCAGCGCCGCCGCCTCCTTCGGGCACTCGAGCGGAATCAGGTGCGAGGCATCCAGCTCCACGAATCGTGAGACGGGCAGCGCATCCGCCAGCTGGCGCATGAGCTCCGGCGTGGTGACGACGTCATGGCGGCCGGCGACGATCAGCGCAGGGACTCGCACCTCAGTGAGCGCGTCGCGGCGGTCGAAAACGGCGAGCGCCTCGCAGCACAACGCGTACGAGTCGTCGTCGACATCGATCAGTGTGCGCAGTGCGTGGCCGCCCGGCCCGTCGGGGTTCCGGTCGAGGTAGCCTGGCGCGAACCAGCGCTGGGCGCTCCCCGCGACGACGGAGACGGTTCCGGATGCCCGCACCTGCGCCGCCCGCTCGGCCCAGCCGGCTGGGGTGCCGATGGCTGCTCCGGAGCAGAACATACTCAGGCTCAGCACGCGCTCGGGCACGGTGATCGCCAGTTCCAGCGCAACGGCGCCACCGAGGGAGTCGCCCGCGAGATGAAACGCTCCCCCGCCGACCTCGTCGATGACGTGCAGCACGGCCGCGGCGAGGTCGCCCACCGTGAATGGCTCTCTCGCAATCGGCGAGGCGCCGTGGCCGGGCAGGTCGACCCGAAGGATGCGCGGCCGGCCCGGCTCCGCTGCGAACTTCGCGACGACGCCGTCCCAGAGCTCTGCGGTCGTTCCCAGCGACGGCAAGAGCACCAGGAGCGGCGCGCCGAGCGCGGTCGGTGCGGTCGGGATCATGGAGCCGCGCAGTCGGAGATCCGTCATCGCGTTCCTCCGGCAACTGCGCCGCCCACCGACGCCAGTCCGTCGAACCGCTCGACCGCGGCGTCGACCATGTGCCCGGCAGCGATCGTGTTGCTCTGGTCCGCGGCGCGATGGCCCGTGTCGCTCACCGCCTCTGAGGACGCTTGCGCATTACGTGCTGCCGCCCGACCGGCATGCACGACCAAGTCGCTCGAGGCGTGGTCGAGCAGACTTGCGCTCTCGGCCGCGAGCCGGAGCGTCTCGCGCCAGGCCTGCCACTCCGCGTGCCATTCCCCGGCGGGGCGGGCGTCGTAGCTCAGCGCTGCGGACTGCAGCACGGCCAGCGCTCCCCCGACACGAAGGCCGTTCGCCACCAACAGCACCGCGTCGACCGGGTTGTGCTTGTGCGGCATCGACGAGGATCCACCACCGTGACCAGGCGTGATCACTCCGTCGCGGGCGAGCAGGCCCAGGTCTCGTCCGATCCGGCCTCCGGTAGTGCAGACGCTCGCGGCCGACCTCGCCACCGCGAGCACCGCCGAGCGCTCCGTGTGCCACGACCGCCCCGGATCCGCGAGACCGAGCTGTCCCGCGACCCGGCTGCGGAGCGTGGCGACGGCGGCCGGATCGCCGCTGCGACGCAGCATCGCATTGCCGTCGCCGACCGCTCCGCCGAGCTGCACCGGATACGACACCGAGTCGAGCGCCTCGAGAGCGGATGTGACGGCATCCAGCCAGACGGAGATCGCTGCACCCAGCGTGGTCGGCTCCGCCTCTTGAGTGAGCGTGCGCGCGATCGTGGGCGTCGCACGGTGCTCGAGCGCGAGGTCACGAAGGCTGCGACCCGCAGACTCGAGCTGTGCGCGTGCCCCGCCCAGGGCATCCTTCGACACGATCATCAGCGCCGTATCGAGCACGTCCTGGCTGGTCATGCCCTGGTGAACCCGTTCCCCGCCGTGCCGGCGGAGCTCGTGCACCAGCCCGACGACGGGCACACCCGCCTGTCTGGACGAGCGGAGCAGGGCATCCTTGTCGATCGCCTCCATGCTCAGCTCGCCATGCGAGTCGACGCCCAGCAGCTCGCACCACGCCGCCAGGTACGCCCGCTCGACCTCGACCCTAGACTCGAGCACGCGGTCATCCGAGACCGCGAGTCCCTCTGCGCCGGCCGGTTCGAGCAGGCCCCAGTCGAACGGGTCAGCCACGCCCGTCGCCCTTGAAGTCGATGAACACCGTCTCGCCCTCGCCCTGCAGCCGGATGTCGAACCGGTAGCTGCGCTCGCCGTCCTGTTCGACGAGCAGCGTGCCGCGACGCTCCTCGGGGACGGTCGCAAGGAACGGATCATGGTCTGCGAAGTAGGCGCGCGTGAAGAGGTGGTGCAGCAGCCCGCGCGCGAACACGGTGACGAGTATGTATGGCGCATGTCCCTCCGCCGTCGCGCCCGGCCGCACCGTCGTGAACGTGTAGTGCCCCGCGCGATCCACCGCTGCCCGACCGAACCCAGTCACCGCGTAGCCGTCCCGGTGCAGGCTGCCGCGCTCAGAGATCGGAGCACCGGATGCGTCGGGTCCCCAGATCTCCAGGATCGCGTCGGGCACGGGCTCCCCCGCTCCGTCGTACACGGTGCCGTGCAGCCGGATCGAGTCGGGATCCGCGCGGGAGGCGACATCCGGTCCGCCGTCGTACGGAAGTGCGTACCCGAAGAACGGACCTACGGTCTGCGACGGGGTCTGGAGATATTCCTGTTCAGGCATGGTCGGCCTCCTCCGGCTCCATCCAGGTGGCCTTGCCGCCGGTGAGCACGATGTCCCACCGGTAGCCCATCGCCCACTCCGGAACGCTGAGGTCGTGGTCGTACACCGACTTCAGCCGCTCCCGGGCAGCGGGATCCACGATCGACTGATAGATCGGGTCGAGCGCGAACAGCGGGTCGTTCGGAAAGTACATCTGGGTCACGAGCCGCTGAGTGAACGCCGAGCCGAACAGGGAGAAGTGGATGTGCGCCGGACGCCACGCGTTGCGGTGGTTCTTCCACGGGTAGGGCCCCGGCTTGATCGTGATGAAGCGGTACGACCCGTCGTCGCCCGTGATCGCACGGCCCACGCCGGTGAAGTTCGGGTCGAGCGGCGCCGGATGCTGGTCGCGCTTGTGCACGTAGCGACCGGACGAGTTCGCCTGCCAGATCTCGATGAGCTGTCCCCGTACCGGACGGCCTTCGCCGTCGAGCACGCGTCCGGCCACGATGATCCGCTCACCGAGCGGTTCGCCGCTGTGCTGGATCGTGAGGTCGCTCTCCTCCGGTGCCACGTCGGAGTGTCCGAACGCGGGCGAGACGAGCTCGATCTCCTCGGGGTCGGCGCGCACGAGTTCGTGGGTCGGATGCCGCAGCGTCGAGCTGCGGTACGGCCGGAAGTCCCGCAGCGGGTGCGGCGGCAACGGACCGGTTCCTGCGGCGGCGTGCACCGCAGCGATCTCGGCGCTGATCTGTTCCTGGCTGAGCTCTGTCATGCATCCACCTCGAGTAATCGGCTCAGAACGGGAGTCCGGCGTACTGCTCGGCGAGGGCCGACTGAGCATGACGCGAACCTGTGGTGTATTCAAGCTGGCCGACCTGCGTGCGGTACCGGAATGCCCTCGTCGCCTCGTCCGGGCTCTCGCGGTGCACGTGCAGCATCTCCGTCATCCACTGCGAGAACTGCTGCACCTTCCACTGCCTGGCCAATGCTGAGCGGCTGTAACTCTTCAACGGAGTCTCGTTCCCGCCGTACCCCGCCACCAGCGCCCGGCCGAGCAGCGCTACGTCGGCGATGGCCGAGTTGAGGCCCTTAGCGCCGGTCGGCGGCACGATGTGGCCGGCGTCGCCGGCGAGGAACAACCGCCCGTGCTCGAGCGTCGAGGCGACGAAGCTGCGCATCGGGGTGATCGACTTCTCGCTAATCGCGCCCTCGTGCAGCGTCCACCCCGGCGTGCCGAGCCGCAGCTGCAGCTGCTCCCAGATGCGGTCATCCGGCCAGTCGTCGATCGACTCGTCCGGATCGACTTGCAGGTACAGGCGCGATACCTCGAGCGATCGCATCGAGTGCATCGCGAACCCTGACGGGTGCAGGGCGTAGATGAGGTCATCGGTGGACGGTGGCACGTGCGAGAGGATGCCCAGCCACGCGTACGGATAGCTGCGCTCCAGCGCGCGGATGCCCGGAATTGCCGGCCTGCACACGCCGTGGTAGCCGTCGGATCCGATCACAAAGTCGCAGTCGATCCGAAGTTCGTCGCCGTCGTGCGGGGCCGTGACGAAGGGCGCGTCGCTCTCGACCTCGTGAGGCTGCACGTCGTCGACCTCGAATCGCACGTCGGATCCGATGCGGTCGTGCTCGGCGAGCAGGTGCTTCACTAGCGCCTGCTGCCCGTAGATCGTCACCGTGCGTCCGACGAGGTCGAGAAAGTCGATGTGGTGACGCTGACCCTCGTACTGCAGGTAGATGCCGTGGTGTGTGAGCCCGCGCTCCGCAAGGTCGCTGTCGAGGCCGAGTTCACGCAGGATGTCGACAGACCCCTGCTCGAGCACTCCGGCACGGATGCGCCCCAGGATGTATTCCCGGCTCTTCTGCTCGAGAATGACGAACTGGATGCCGGCCCGGTGCAGGATGTGTCCGAGCAGCAGCCCCGCGGGGCCGGCTCCGATGATGGCGACTTGCGTTCGCACCGGCTATGCCTCTCACGTCGATGGGAAGGTCAGGTTCATCGTGCCGGGACGCGTGACTCGTGCGGCACGGGTTTCCACGGGGTGGAAAACAATTACGGGTGCGCGCCGAGCGCTCCCGAGATGCCGCGGGCGGCCATCCGCACACCGAGAGCGAACTGCGGCTCGTCCCGTCGTTCGGAGTGAGCGATGATCGAGACCGCCGCGACCACTTCGCCACCGGCATCCCGCACCGGAGCCGCCACCGAGAAGGCGCCGCGGGTCAACTCCTCGATCGAGACGGAGATGCCGGTGGAGCGGATGTTCGCCAGCCTCGACCGAAGTTCCCGCTCGCCGGTCAGGGTGTTCGGCAGGAATTTGCGCGGCTGAGCCGCCAGCACCTCCTCGAGTACCTCCGGGGAGGCGTGCGCGAGCAGCACGAGTCCCACGCCTGTCGCGTGCAACGGCAACCGGGCACCGACATCGCTGATCACCGAGATCGCGCCCGCTCCGGAGAGCCGTTCGAGGTAGATCACGCCGAGGCCGTCGCGCACGGCCAGGTGCACGTGCTCGCCGGTTGCCTCGAGCAGGTCTTCCAGGTACGGCAGCGCCAGTTCCCGTAGCCGGCGGGCGGTCGGCTGTCGCACGCCCAGCCGCCACAGCTTCATCCCCACCCGATACCGTCCGTCGTCGCCGCGCACGAGTCCGCCCCAGTCGACCCACTCCTTCAGCAGGCGGTGCGTCGTGGAGACCGGCAGGCCGGCCCTACGCGCGACGTCGCTCAGCGTCAGCGCGTCGCCGCGCTCGAACGCGTCGGCGACGGCGAACACCCGCTGTGCGACGCCGCGGTCATCCATCGGGTGCACCATGAACGCACCATAACCGACGCCGCGTTCTCCGCATCCCGCTCGTTAGGCTCGAGCCATGAGCCGGATCTTCACCACCACCGTCGCCTCGGTGTATCCGCTCTACCTCGCCAAGGTCGAACGCAAAGGTCGCACGAAGGCGGAGCTCGACGAGGTGATCGGCTGGCTGACCGGATACGACGCCGCGGCCCTCCACAGCCGGCTCGAGTCGGGTGCCACCTTCGAGGACTTCTTCGCGGATGCCCGCCTCAACGAGAACGCCTCGCTCATCACCGGCTCGATCTGCGGCGTCCGCGTCGAGACGATCGAGGACCCGCTGATGCAGAAGATCCGCTACCTCGACAAGCTCGTCGACGAACTCGCGAAGGGCAAGCCGATGGAGAAGATCCTGCGTATACCGGCCGCCTGATCCTCAGTGCCAACGCCATGCTCCGCGACGCTACCCTCTAGCGGCCACGCACCGCAGAGTACGAGGCGAAACGCGGCGTGAGTGTTAACGGGCGACGCCCGACGCACCCCACATCTCCATGGCATCGAGGACGAAGCGGAATCCGTGGCACAACACCATCAGGCATGCGCAGAACCCTGCCACGTCCGATCACGATCCGCGCGCCGACGGACACGGCGAACGACGCAGGGTATCCCTTACACCGCGCGAATGCTCAGGCGATCTGGATTCGCTCGTCACCCAGTTCGACCTCCACGCGAAGGTGGCCGCCGACTGCCTCGACGTACTTGCGCAGGGTGTCAACCTGCGCGCGTTCGATGTCGCCATGCTCAATCCGTGAAACGCGGTTCTGGCTGACGCCGAGCCTTCCGGCGAGTTCGACCTGGGTGAGATCGGATGCCTCGCGTAGCTCGCGCAACCGATACGCACGAAGTTCATCGAGCCTCCGACGCTTATGGGCGTCGACGCGAGCACGGTCGACCGGACGCTCCCGCACCAGCTCGCCAAGCAACTTCGTCATGGCCTTCTCTCCTTCCTTAGCTTTTCCAGATGCATCGTGAACCGATCATCGGCGATCGGAATGCTCTCCCGGTACCACTTGCTCCAGTTCCCGGTCTTGTCTCCGGCGACCAAGAGGATTGCCCGCCTTTCCGGGTCGAAAGCGAACAACACCCTCAACTCCGTACGGCCACTCGAGCCCGGTCGCAATTCCTTCATGTTCTTGTGGCGAGAACCGACGACGGTGTCGACCAGCGGTCGTCCCAGTTGCGGCCCGCGTTCGGCAAGCAATCCGAGCGCCGCGATGACCTGCTCATAAGATGACCTGCTCATAAGAGGACTGATCCAGCAACGTCAGCCACTCCTCGACTAACTCGATGTCCACGTCCCACACCAAAAGCAGATTACACCACGAGAGTTGTATAGCCCTGACGTTGTATTCATAATAATACAGACCTTCGGTCAGGAGTCGCGTCTGCCGCGCTTCGCGGGCGGCGCAGCTGTTTGAAGCGAGTTGATCTCCACCCTCCGATGCCGCCCGGGGAAGTTCCCCTATGGTCAAATCATGGAAAGCACCGCATCGGAGCGGAGCGGCAACCCACTCCGCATGGGAATCGTCAGAGAGCCCGATGGCGAGACGCGTGTCGCCGCGACCCCGGACACCGCGGCGAAACTGGCCGGCCTCGGCTACACGGTCGTGGTCGAACGCGGAGCGGGAGCCGCGGCATCCTTTCCCGATGACGCGTACGAGGGCGCCGACGCCGCGATCGTCGACACCGCCGAGGCGTGGTCGTGCGATGTCGTGCTGCGGATCAACCCGCCAACCTCCGACGAGATCGCCCGGTTGAAGGACGGCGCCACCATCGTCGGCATGCTGAGTCCCTCGCTTCGGCCCGAACTCCTGCAGTCGCTGGCTGTTCGCGACCTCACCGCCATCGCGATGGATGCCGTTCCCCGCATTTCCCGCGCCCAGTCGATGGATGTGCTCAGCTCGATGTCCAATATCGCCGGCTATCGCGCCGTCGTCGAGGCGGCCCACGAGTTCGGCCGTTTCTTCACCGGGCAGGTGACAGCGGCGGGAAAGGTGCCGCCGGCGAAGGTGCTCGTGGCGGGAGCGGGTGTCGCAGGCCTCGCCGCGATCGGAGCGGCATCCAGCCTCGGCGCCGTGGTGCGGGCGACCGATCCGCGCCCCGAGGTCGCCGACCAGGTGCACTCGATTGGCGGCGAGTACCTGCCCGTCGACGTGGCCCTCGAGCAATCGACCGACGGATACGCCAAGGCGACCAGCGAGGCGTACGACCGTCGGGCCGCCGAGATCTACTCGGAGCAGGCGGCGGAGGTGGATGTCATCATCGCCACCGCGCTCATCCCCGGTCGTCCGGCTCCCCGGCTCATCACTGCCACGGACGTCGCCAGCATGAGACCGGGCAGTGTCATCGTCGACATGGCGGCGGCGCAGGGCGGGAACGTCGAGGGCTCCGTTCCCGGCAAGCGCGTCGTCACCGAGGGCGGGGTGATCATCCTCGGCTACACCGACCTCGCCGGACGGCTGCCCACCCAGGCATCCCAGCTCTACGGCACCAACCTGCTCAACCTGATCAAGCTCCTCACGCCGGGCAAGGACGGCCGCCTGGTCATCGACTTCGACGACGTCGTTCAGCGCGCGGTCACCGTGGTGCGCGACGGATCGATCACGTGGCCGCCTCCGCCGGTGGCTGTCGCGGCGGCTCCGAGCACGACCATGCCCAAGCCCGAGAAGGAGGCGCCAGAACCGAAACGAAGGATGTCGCCGCGCGCCCTGACAGGGCTGGTCGCACTGGGGATCGCGGCGCTCTTCGCGGTGTGCGCGTTCGCTCCTCCGCCGCTGCCGCAGCACTTCCTCGTTCTCGTGCTCGCCGTGGTCGTCGGGTTCTACGTCATCGGTCACGTGGCGCACGCACTGCACACCCCGCTGATGAGCGTCACGAACGCGATCTCGGGCATCATCATCGTGGGCGCGATGGTTCAGATCATGGCGCCCTCCCCCGTGGTTCAGGTGATCGCCGCGGTCGCGGTGCTCGTCGCATCCATCAACGTGTTCGGCGGCTTCGCCGTCACCCGTCGCATGCTCGCCATGTTCACGAAGGCGGAAGACCGGTGAGCGCGGCAACCGCGATCGCCGACGCTGCTTACATCGTCGCGGCACTCCTCTTCATCATGAGCCTCGCCGGGCTCAGCAAGCACCAGACGTCGCGCCGCGGCGTCGTGTACGGGATCATCGGCATGACGATCGCCCTCGTGGCCACCGTCATCGTCGTGCTGACCGGTGCGTGGGGCTCGTCGTCCCTGCCGCTCGGCCTCACGTTCCTCGTGGTCGCGATCGTCATCGGTGCGATCATCGGCCTGTGGCGGGCGCGCACCGTCGAGATGACGGGGATGCCTCAGCTCATCGCCCTGTTCCACAGCTTCGTCGGCGCGGCGGCAGTGCTCGTCGGCTGGAACGGCGCGATCGACACCAGAGGTATTCCGGCGGATCTCCTGGGCGTGCACCATGGCGAGGTCTTCATCGGGGTCTTCATCGGCGGCGTCACCCTGACCGGGTCCGTCGTCGCGTTCCTCAAGCTCTCGGCACGCATCTCCTCGAGGCCGCTCATGCTGCCCGGCAAGAACGCGCTGAACATCGGCGCCCTCGTCGTCTTCGTGGCGCTCACCGTCTGGTACATCGCCGCACCGCAGCTGTGGCTCCTGATCGTCGTCACGGCGCTCGCCCTGGCGCTCGGCTGGCACCTGGTCGCCTCGATCGGCGGCGGCGACATGCCCGTCGTCATCTCGATGCTGAACAGCTACTCCGGATGGGCCGCGGCAGCTGCCGGGTTCCTGCTGAACAACGACCTGCTGATCGTCACGGGTGCGCTCGTCGGCTCCTCCGGCGCCTACCTCTCCTACATCATGTGCAAGGCCATGAACCGGTCGTTCCTGTCCGTTATCGCGGGTGGCTTCGGGATCGAGGCACCGTCGAAGACGGATGCCGGCGGCGGCGAGCACCGGGAGATCGACGCGGCTGGAGCGGCGGCGATGCTGGAGGGCGCCTCGAGCGTGATCATCACGCCCGGGTACGGCATGGCCGTCGCCCAGGCGCAGTACCCGGTCGCCGAGCTCGCCCGTCGCCTGCGGGAGCAGGGTGTCGAGGTGAGGTTCGGCATCCACCCGGTCGCCGGACGCCTGCCGGGGCACATGAACGTGCTGCTGGCGGAGGCCCGGGTGCCGTACGACATCGTGCTCGAGATGGATGAGATCAACGACGACTTCGCGTCCACCTCGGTCGTGCTGGTGATCGGCGCGAACGACACGGTCAACCCGGCCGCCGCCGAGGACCCGGGAAGCCCGATCGCGGGGATGCCCGTGCTGCGGGTGTGGGAGGCGGAGAACGTCATCGTGTTCAAGCGATCGATGGCCGCCGGATACGCGGGTGTGGACAACCCGTTGTTCTACCGCGACAACACCCAGATGCTGTTCGGTGACGCGAAGGAGCGGGTCGAAGACATCCTCAAGGTGCTGTCGAGCCAATCGGAGCCGGCCCAGCGCCAGGCCCGATGAACGGCCGCATCGAACAGGTCTCACCCGGCGGGTGGCGTCGGCTCCCCCAGCGACAGCATCAGCCGGTTCGCCCAGTTGAAGAATGCGGCACCGTGGATGACGTCGGCGATCGCGAGATCGTCGAGCCCGGCATCCCGCAGCTGCCGCACGTTCTCGGCGGTGAACTGGCCGGGCGTGCGGATGAGTGCGACCGATGCGTCGATCGTCGCGCGCCACTGCGGGTCGTCCTGCGGGGCTGACGTGCCGTCGTCCAGAAGCCGCTGCACGTCGTCGGGTCGCTTCGACTTCTGCGAGGCGAACCGGGCGTGCACGGACGCGCAGAACAGACATCCGTTCGTGCGCGAGGCCGCGGCAGCGGAGAGCTCGCGCTGGGCGCGGGTGAGTCCGCCCTTCTCGTTGTAGAAGATGTCGTTGTCGGTGCGGGTACGGGCGCCGAGGATGTCCGGGTCCCGCACGAGCAGCCGGAAGTACGGGCTGTTCGCGCGTCCCTTGTCGACAAGCCCGGCGTAGTGACGTTCGGTGAGGTCGTCGACGGGCAGCGGTTCGAGCCACGCCTCCCAGCCGAGCTGGGCCTGGGTGAACGCGTTGGGACGTTCGAACGAGTGACGGATGACCTGCTCGGGCATCACAGCTCTCCCTTCAACACGGTGAGGCCCGCGACGACGCGGAGCTGGAAGTTCAGGAACGACACGAGCTGCGAGAGCGTCACGATGCCGGTGGTCGACCAGCCGGCGTCCAGGAGCGCTTGCAGCGCGTCGGGCGTCGCGTCTCTCGGCCGGTACGTGAGCAGATGGGTGTGTGTCAGCGCGGCCGCCAGCCGCGGACCGACCACTGCGGCGAGCTCGGCCGTGGGCTCCCAGTGCTCACCGGCGACGTTCTCGGTCGTGAGCGGTCCTTCCGGATAGTCCCCGTACGGGCCGGTGGTGATGGCACCGGGCACTGCCGCCTCGAGCGCCGCAAGCGTGTCCTGCGAGGCCGCCGCCAGAAGTTCCCGGTAGTGCGAAGCGGTGCCGCTCTGCGCGAGCGCGACCGCCCAGTACGCGATCGCGAGCCTCTCCAGCTGCGAGACGTGCTCGAGCTCGTCCGAGGCGAACAGGGCGTCGTAGCTCGCCTGCGCGTTCCGTTTCGCCTCAGGACGCCGCAGCCGCAGCTCGAAGACCGCGTCTCCCTCGCGGATGCCCACGAGTTCGTCGATGACGTCGGTGGCCATGGGGTTCCTCCTAGTGTTTCCAGCCGAGTTGAGGCGCGATCCGTTCGGCGATGAGCTCGAGCGAGCGGAGCACCACCTCGTGCGGCGGATCGACCGGATGCGCCTGCAGCACGATGTCGGTCGCGCGCGGCAGGATCGGGTCGTCCTTCAGCGTCGCCAGCACCTGCTCCGGAGTGCCGATGTGCAGGTCGAGGTAGGCGGCGAGCTCGGCATCGTCTGCCTCGGGTACGGTGACGCCCTGCGCACGGAGTGCCGGAAGCGAGCGTGCGATGCCCTGCGCGCGCCATTCTCGGGCATCCTCCTCGCTGTCGACCACGAGAACGGAGCGGGACGCCATCACGCGCGGCTCGACACTCGGCAACGCGGCGACGTAGCGGTCGACGATCTCGACCTGATCGGATACCGACCCGCGGCCCGTGTACTCGCGTCGCGGCTGGGTGCGCGAGAGCATGAGTCCGTGCCCGGCCCCGCCGATCCGCTCGGCGCCCGTGGCGGAGAACGTCGCCTCCCACAGCGTGTCGGCGAGTTGCGGCGCAGGCGGATACAGTGCGCCGCCGTCGCTGGTCAGCACCTCCCCGGACAGAGCGCGTAGCAGGGTCTGCTTGTGATCGGCGTAGATCGCCGGCCGGTCTTCGGGAGCATGCCCGAACGGTGGGAACGACGACGCCGTGCCGCCGGAGCCGATGCCGAGCTCGAGCCGGCCGTC
>Ga0164242_10005044_pt1 | contig 14718 bp, 12 predicted proteins | sample OricomgcompostMG_FD_108783 | JGI IMG/M metagenome (GOLD analysis project Ga0164242, IMG submission 108783) | Miracle-Growth compost microbial communities from Emeryville, California, USA - Original compost - Miracle growth compost (MG) ... | reverse complement strand
TCCTGGGCCTGTGCAACTTCATAATCTTTAAGAATACTCTGGTTAAGCGCTTGTTGATTTTTTTGCAGCTGCTGATTTATTCCCTGGAAGTCGAGGATCAAACGATCGGGGTTTTGTGTCATAAATCCCATAGGAAGCTGACGCACTATATCATTAAAATTTAAGGTAATAGTAGCGCTGTTACTATTACCTGCTGTTTGAATAGATTCTAAAGTAAGTACATTAGCAGGAGCCGCACAAGTAATTGCGCTGAAGAACAACATAAATAACCATGAGACTAACAAACGTATTGAAAAAGACTTTTGGCCCGGTGCAGTCTTCATTTTCAATTTCCTTGTCATACTTAAAACTCCACTCAATTTTATTTGGCTGCCGACGTTATGTTATGTGAACCCGTCCATAACGTTAATTTCGTATGATGTTCAGTCTTGCTATCACCTTCCTCTATCATCTCAACAATGTCAAGATGCTTTTCATGCACTGCAACCACGGTGCCATCATTCTGTCCTAAATGTTGGCCAATAGTAATTTGATAAAGCTTTCCATCAGGTGCAGTAATTAATCCCCAGGTCTGTTGACCGCGCGTAATTATACCCACTAAATGTAAAGAATCTAAAGGAAAATTTTCAAGCACTTCTTTAGGACGTTTTGCTGCGGTGTCCTGTATTGTATTCGGTTCAAATGGACTGCGTAAGTTTGCCACTTCATATTTTAACATAGGATATTGTTTTATCGGCGGCAGAGGTGGCAAAGGCTTTGGCGGTTTCGCCTTTATAGAAGCGATATATTGTTGTACTTCCTTTTTATGCTGGCCATCGGAACAACCCATTAAACTGACGCAGCTAATGATGATTAGCCCACCGGTTAGCAGAATTTTCCTAAAATAACTATTCGGTGTTAATTGCATGCCGCCTCACTGCTTAGAACTTGTAGAAGTAGTGGTTTTTGCTCTGGTTTTTGTTTTGGCTTTTGCTGCAGCAGCTTTTGGATCTTTTGCTGTTGTTGCTGCAACATCACCATAACGGTAAGTAGTAGCAGTTATATTCATTACTAAACGTTCATCACCAGGCTCTGCAACTTCTGGTTGCGTAGCGCCGGGTTTTGCTTTATCGGGTTCTATATCAAAATCCGCTAAAGTTACAATTCGATTTAAATCTGCAACCTGTGTAATAAACTGACCCAATTGATGATAATTACCCACTACCGAGATCTGAATAGGTAACTCATTAAAAAAGCCAGCATCTTTTTCTGGCAATGGCTTAAATAAATTGAATTGTAAGCCATTGGTAACACCTATTTTTGAAATTTCTTCTAATAAATTAGGAATTTCCGTACTGTTAGGTAGCTGTTTAACCATGCCTGCCAGGGTTAATTGTATCTGCTCTAATTGTTTTTGATAAAGCGGTAAACTTCCTGCTATGGATTCTTTGGTTTGGAATTCTATCTGCAGTACTGATTCTTGGCGCTTAGCACTGTGAAGCTGGTCAAATAGCGGACTGATACCAAACAAGTAACCTAAAACTAATATTAAGAAGCAACAAACAGCAATAATACCTGCTTTAATAGGTAATGGCCAAATTGCCAGGTTATCTAAATTCAATTCCTTTAAATCAATCGCCTTCATATGCTTTATTTCTTTAGTGTAGCTTATGGTTTAGTGGTCTTTTTCACTGTTTTATCTTTTTTACCGTCTTTTAATGCAGCCTGCGCATTCGCTATATCCTGCGTTCCTTGCAGCACCTTTAATTTTAGTGCTAACAGAAAATCATTGTGATAACCATTAATGCCAGGTTTGCTTTGAATCTGGCTTAACGAAACCTGGTCTACCCATGGCAAAGTTTCTAAGTTACGCATAAATTCTGAAATACGTGCATTGGATTCCGCCTTACCTGTAATAGCTATATTATCTTCCACCAGTTTTATACTGGTTAAATAAACACCGGATGGCAGTATCTTTACCATATCACTAAAGATAGTGGCTACCTGCGAACGCGTTGCTTGTAACTGATCAATAATACCAATGCGATCCACCACACCTTTTTGCTGTTTCTTTAGCTCGTCAATGATAGTCAACTGCTGGTTAAGCTGCGAAATTTCATGTTGATAGAGATAATTGATATTATTTTGATTTTTTATAGCGGTACTGATAATAAAATAGACGATTGCTAATAATAGCAATGAAAACAACATAGCGGCTGCCAGCATATTAAAAAATTCGCGCTTAAGCTGCTCACGCGCCTGCTCGCGCCATGGGATAAGGTTGATTTGTTTCATCACGTTATTAACCCACTAACTAATATTTCGTAAAGCCAGGCCTGCACATAATAACAAGCCTGGTGCTTCATGCTGTAATACTTCCGCATCGACGGTGGATGCTAATTGCATATTAGCAAAAGGATTAGCAACTGACACTTTTAAATTTAATTGTTCCCCAATTTTATCTGCCAGCCCAGGTAAGCGGGCACTGCCGCCTGCTAATACAAAATAATCTATTTCTAAAGTCTGTGCCGTAGAAAAAAAGAATTGTAATGAACGTCGTATTTGTAATAATACCAGCTCTTTAAATGGCTCTAACACTTCCTGGGCATAATCATCAGGTAAGACGCCCTTTAATTTGGCCTGTTCAGCTTCTTCATAGGACATGTTGTAACGTTGCTGGATCATTTTAGTTAATTGATCACTACCAAAATTTTCACTGCGTGCAAAAATAACTTTATTATCATGGAGTACCACTAAAGTTAAGACCAATGCACTTAAAACAAAAATAGCAACGGTTTGCTGGTTACCCTGTTCAGGCCACTCATCACGCAATAACTGGCATGCCCGCTCAATCGCATAGGATTCAACATCGACAACTTTTACGTGTACGCCGCCAGCCATAATAGCAGCAACGCGGGACTCTACATTATTTTTATGAGAAGCTACCAGCAAAACATCAAGTAGCTGTGGATTTTTAGCATTAGGACCCACTACCTGGAAATCGAGACTGACTTCATCCAGGGGATGCGGCAAATGTTGCTCTGCTTCAAATTGAATAAGTTCTTCCAGCTTCAGCTCACTTAAGGAAGCATCCATTTGAATCACTTTACTGATGATGGCATTGTCTGGCAGAGCAAGTGCAATATGTTTAATTTTGCCGCCGGTCATATGAACCAATTGTTTAACAGCCTGAGTGATGGCGTCACTATCTTTAATTTCTTTTTCCAGCACCGCTCCCTGAGGCAAAGGTACGGAAGCATAGTGTTCGACCTGAAAGCGATCCCCTGCTTTACTTAAACATAAGAGTTTAAGGCTGGTAGCGCCAATGTGTAGACCAGCGATGGTGGGTGCTTTGACACCAAAATAGGTTTTACAAGCTTGAAGGTAATTATGTATTTGCATATCCTTGATAGTATTTCCTAAATCTTACCCTTATGAGATATTATGTCGCCATCTCTCATTTGTAAATGCATATTATGAAATTAACGAACAATTTATTTCGCCATCTTCTCTGGATGGGTTTCAGCCTGCTTATTACGGTCACGATATTAGGTAGCTTTACTTATCTTTATCTCAATAGTCAGCTACCTGATGTACAGGCATTAAAAGATGTGCAATTACCTATTCCATTACGAGTTTATACCAGTGATGGACAATTACTTGCTGAATTCGGCGAAATCAGCCGCACCCCGGTTCCTTATAATAAAGTACCGCCGTTATTAGTCAAAGCCATTTTAGCAACCGAAGATCAACGTTTCTTTGAACACTCAGGCGTCGATATATTTGGTTTATTACGTGCAGCCGGCGAGTTAATAATAACAGGCACTAAATCACAGGGTGGCAGCACTATTACTATGCAAGTTGCGCGTAATTTTTATTTAACGCGCAAGAAAACCTTCATGCGCAAGCTAACAGAAATAATGCTGGCAATGAAGATTGAACGTAAATTAACCAAAGAGCAAATTCTTGAACTTTATTTAAATAAAATTTATTTAGGTAATCGCGCTTATGGTGTTGATGCCGCCGCTCAGGTTTATTATGGCAAACCGCTTAATCAGTTAACCTTGCCTGAAATTGCTGTCATTGCAGGCTTACCTAAAGCCCCTTCTACCATTAACCCGATTGCCAATCCTATTGCGGCAAAAGATCGCCGTGATCACGTATTAACCCGTATGCATGATTTAGGTGAGATTGATAATAAGACTTACCAAGCCGCTATGAATGCGCCATTAACCGCTGCTTACCATGGCCCTGTTATTCCTGTACATGCACCTTATGTAGCTGAGATGGTGCGCGATATGATGGTAACCAGTTTTGCCGATGATGCTTATACTAAAGGTTATAGTGTTTACACGACTGTTAGTAGCCAGCAACAGCAGGCTGCAAATAAAGCGCTGCGTGATGCGTTAATGGCTTATGATCAACGCCATGGTTATCGCGGCGCTGAACGGAATATTGGGAACTATTCAGCTGCTAAAATACCAAAATGGGAAGCGATATTAGAACGCATTCCTACCGTTAATCATTTACAACCGGCTGCAGTGACTCATGTTGGTGATAAATCCATCACTGTTTTACTTAATGATGCCAGTCAAGTCATGATTCCCTGGCAAGGTCTGGCCTGGGCTAAACCACAACAAAAAAATGGCTGGCCTGGACAAGCACCTAAATCTGCGCATGATATTGTTAAAGTCGGCGATATTATTCGGGTAGAACAACAAAATAATAGCTGGCAGCTATCACAAGTTCCCAAGATTGAAGGCGCATTAGTGGCTTTATCACCGCAAACAGGCGCCATCACTGCATTAGTCGGTGGTTTCGATTTTCGTAAAAGTAAATTTAATCGCGTAACACAAGCACAACGGCAACCAGGATCAGGTTTTAAACCTTTTATTTATGCAGCAGCATTAGCTAAAGGTTTTACTCTGGCAAGTGAATTTACTAACGCGCCGTTAGTATTTACCGTGCCTGGCCAGGATAAATTATGGCGCCCGCAAAATGATGATCATAGTTTTGGTGGCCCTACTCGCTTACGTGAAGCCTTAACACACTCACTCAATTTAGTTTCGGTGCGTGTATTACAAGCAATTGGTGTGCCTTATGCAATAAGCTATGTCGAACGTTTTGGTTTCGAACAAAAACAATTACCTGAAAATTTAACATTGGCATTAGGTACAGCCGATGTTACACCTTTACAAATGGCAAGAGGTTTTGCAGTGTTTGCTAATGGCGGCTATCGTATTAATCCTTATGTCATTGATCACATCACCAATAATCAAGGACAGGTTGTTTATCAAGCACAACCTAAAATGGCTTGTGTTAATAATTGCAGCGATGCCAATGAAGATTCTTCCCAAGGCAGCGGACAATATGCACCGCGCGCGATTCCAGCACAAATTGCTTATCTTATGACATCAGCATTGCAGAGTGTTACTAAAAACGGTACGGGCTATCTGGTTGATCAACAATTAGAACGTACGGATTTAGCCGGTAAAACCGGTACTACGAATGATAATATTGATACCTGGTTTACCGGATTTAACAGTGATATTGCTGTCTCTACTTGGGTTGGTTTTGATCAACCTGCTTCAATACATGAATTTAGCTGGCGCGCAGCTTTGCCTATGTGGATTGATTTTATGAAAGTGGCACTGGCCGGTAAACCAGAGCACACTATGGCAATGCCGGACGGAATTGTCACAGCACAAATTGATTCCGTAACAGGTTTATTAGCAGCGCCAGGCGATCCTAATGCAATGACAGAATATTTCCGCAGCGATACCGTGCCACAACAAACTGCGCTACCACCTGTTGTTAATGGGACACCAGGAAATACTGCAGATAGCAATGAACCACTTTTTTAAATTGTAATGGATATACTTTTAAATGAAATTAATGGCGTACCAAGCAATAATAGGATTATTCAGAAAGGCTTTATCAGTGAATAAATTAATAAAGCATCGCGCTTAGTCGCCATTGGCAGAGAAGTTAAATCTATGGTTTCCTGTGTAGAGTGTTCATGTTGACCAATAGGACCCAAACCTGCTAAACCAGCAGGCACCAGCGCAGCAATAAAGGATATATCACCTGCACCACGTAATTTTGGATCCAGGATTTTTATAGGACCATACCCTAAAGTCTCATTAATAGTATTAAGTTGTTGCATTAATTGTTGATTTTGTTTAGTGGGCGGCATGTCAGGAATAATATCTTTAAAAGTAATATTAGCCGACGTTTGCGGCAAATTATCCTGGATAATAGTTTGCATCCGCTGCTCAGCCTGCTTTTTCTCTGCATCAGTAAGATAGCGCAGATCACCGATAGCTATTAGTTTGTCTGCAATAACATTTTTAACGCCACTGGCTGTTCCACTTGCAGCGCTTTGATCATAATTCATTTGAGTGCCACCCAAAATTAAGCCTGGATTAAACGTTACATCCGGTATATGACTTAATTGTTCTCTAAAATTATTGAGGATATAAGCGCCTGCAAAAATAGCGCCAGCCCCCATCGCAGGTTGAAAAATCAGTGAGGAATGGCCCTGCTTACCTTGTACATCCAACTGCCAGCCACTAATGCCACGTCTACCAATACTCGGTGGACCTGATTCAAAATCTAAAGCCACATCACTTTGTTTAGCTAAATCCATTAAACGCTGACGTGATACACTGGTAGGCTTGCCGGAATTTTCTTCATCTCCCATTAAAGCAACAATAATAGTCGCATTACCAAGTGCATGAACGGCTTGTAAGGCTTTTAATGCATATAACATCACTACATCGCCGCCTTTCATATCAACTACACCGACTCCTTTTGCCTGTTGCTTAGATATTAATTGGAAGGAAGGTTGCATAACGTTGGCAGGAAAGACGGTATCCAAGTGACCGATTAATAATAATCGTTTGCCGCTATTACCTTCTTTTACTGCAAATAAATTACCTGCACGCTGCATATCTTTGGGCAGATTTACCCAGTAGGTTTTAAATCCTAGCGTATTCAATTGTTGCTGCAAAATATTGCCAACAGCGCGCACACCTTGCAGATTCGTAGTCTGGCTGTTGATATTGACCAGCTGAGTTAATAACTGTACAGCGGCTGCTTGATTTTGATCGATATAATTAACGATGTTTTGCTTAACTGGAATATTGGTATCTGCAATAGCATATTGTGAAAATAATGCCAACAAAATGATAATCAGATACTTTCTCATAAAAGCCTGCTGATAAAAATCATGATTTTATATGATATATCACGAAACTTTTATCGGATAAAAAATTAGTTTCTTGTAGGACAATATAGTCATTTTAGAAATTGCGTTTTAATTTCTTCCCCCTGGAAGGGGGAAGGAATAATTCGCACTTTCTAAATGGAAGCAGTATATACTTATGCTACAAGGTAGTTCAAAAATATACCAAGAAAAATGACTGCTCCGACCCAATGGTTATTACGAAAAGCACGCAGGCCGCTCGGCGGATGTGGATTTTTCAATATTAGTTGTTGATAAAAAAATAATAACCCAGCAACCACCAAGCTAATATAATAAATAATACCAGCCTTTATCCATAATCCTAACCCTATTAATAATAATAAAATACCAAGCTGTATTATACTAATTATTAATCTATCATACTTACCAAATAAAATGGCGGTGGATTTAACACCTATTTTAAGATCATCTGCGCGATCATCCATCGCATACATCGTATCGTAAGCCACCGGCCACAGTACAGCAATTAAATAAATTAACCAGCTGACTGCCGGCAATGTGCCAGTTTGTGCAGCAAATGCCATAGGTACTGCCCAGGCAAATGCCATACCCAATATCACTTGAGGTAAATAGGTAAAACGTTTAGTAAATGGATAAATAATAGCGAGTAATAAACTAATTACTGATAATTGAATAGTAAAAAAATTTAATTGTAATACTAATAACAGCGCCATTAAGCACAATATACCAAACAAAATTAACGCTGCTTTAGGCGTAACTTTTCCCGTTACTAGGGGGCGCTCACGCGTGCGTGCCACATGACCATCGAATTTGCGATCGGCAAAATCATTGATCACACAACCGGCTGAACGCATTACAATAGTACCTAAAATAAAAATAATAACTAATTTTAAATCCGGCCTGCCCTCAGCAGCTATCCATAATGCCCATAATGTTGGCCATAATAATAACCAAATTCCTATGGGCCGGTGTAAACGCATTAATTGCACGTAGTTTAATAATTGCTGCCACATTTGAAGCTGTCTCAAAAATAGTTATTTTACCCTTACGAGCTCAAAAAATTCAGGAAAAAATATTTCAGTCAATAATAAAGGCTTCTGATGTAATTTAAAAATTGAGCGCCTTGCCCATAGGTGCGAGGTAGTATTACGCTGTTGGGTTGCCCACTGAAACTCTAAATGGTGTGGTTGTAATAACGCCACCTCAAATTCACTGCGTTGCATAGTAGGTTCGCGAAACAATAATTTACCTAATGGACGCTGATCAAGTTCAGCTAATAAATAGCGTGTTTTACCTGTAAATAAATAATCAGGAAACACGGCTCTGGCATACATCCAGATTTTATTCTGGCAACTTAAATAGGTTTCTCTGATTAACGCCTTGCGCCGCAAGGGAATTTTTAATGGTTGTGCTTCTAGATAATGCGGGTAATACCATGCCTGTTTTAATAAATCCACCTGAATCTGCGCGGCATATTCCTGCTGCATACGCCGGGTCGTTGAACCTGGATCCAATAAAAAATCACGCAATTGATTGGGAATCATATAATGCGGAATGCAACGTGCAAAACGCCAGTGCGCAGGTTGTGCAACAGACAAAATCATCTGGCATTACTCATTCAAATTAGATGCCTTAACCCCTAACGCCGCCAGCCTTTCATTGAGATCAGGATGTGTTGAAAATAAAGTCGCTATAGATTGCATGGGTTTAATACCGCATTGTATAGGATCATAAATATAAGCCGCCCGCCTGACATCTTCATGGGCAGTTTGGCTATATTGCTGACTATAAGCATTAGCATTGGCAGTATGATCTTCATGGATTTTAAGTAAAGCGCGCGCCAATGGTACATTATCACGCGTTAATTCAACACAACCAGCATCTGCCATCAATTCACGGGTACGGCTTAAATAGAGTGTTAACAACACCGTAATAAAGGGTAACAAATAACGTAACAAAATAATAATCATCACCAAACCACCACCGCCTTCACGGCGGCGATCCCGGCTAAAAACTACATTATAAAAAAGTAAATCGACTGCTATTAATAAAATATTACTTAACACAGAAGCCATTAAAGTTAATTTAATATCGCCATGACGGATATGACTGAACTCATGCGCCATAACCGCTTGCACTTCACTGCGATCCAGCTTGCTCAATAGTCCTGCTGTAATAGCTACCATCGCAGATTTTTCACTATAACCACTGGCAAAAGCGTTCATATAATCTGCTTCGATAATATACACCTTAGGCATATAGCTTAACCCGGCAGCAATTTTGAGTTCTTCTATAATATTGTAAAACTGTTTTTCTACCGCTGATGTTGCGGTTTCCGGCGTGATCTCACGATAGTTGGTACCTAACAGCATAATTTTGTCATAGAAACTATAGGTAACAAATAATGAAATTAAAGCAATAGCGCCTGTAATTAGTGTAACCACCGGTGTCAGGTGAAACGTGATTAAGGCCATAAAAATAGTTGAATAATCCATATTGTAGTAAGTATTTCCATACATATACGTATCAATGAGTAAACCAAGCCCCAGATAAAATAAAATAAAGATTGCAATCACCCAGCGCGTACGCGCCTGATTGCGCCGCAGTTGCGCGCGCCAGTCAGGGACTTTGATATTATATTGAGATAAATCTGTCATATTTATACTTCAAAAGAATTATTTTATATATTATCCCCTCAAGGGGAGAAGGAGTTAAATCATAATTTCACCGTATAGGCTTCTTGTGCTTTAATTTGATCGTCTGGCAAATTCCAGTAAACAAAATTCTTATCAAGTCTGGTTTTTGCCATATTCACAACCATTGACTCAAAAAATGATTTCTTAGTGGCATTGTATTGTTCGATACTATCGTTATAGGCCTGCTTGGCATACGCTAATTTATTTTCAGTGTTCACAATTTCTTCCTGCAATTGCAGCGCATTTTGATTGGCTTTTAAATCTGGATATTGCTCAAACACTAAATGGATGCTGGAAGCTATTTTCGATATTTCATTTTCTGCTGCAATGCGTTGTTGTTGATCACCACTTGCCGCAGCCTGCTGCGCCTGATTACGTAAAGCCACAACATCTTTCAAAGTAGTTCTTTCATAATCCATATAGTTCTTTACTACGTTGATTAATGATTCAAATACTTTATAGCGTCTATCTAACTGAATATCGATCTGCTTGTTATTGTTGTTGACCGCCTCAATCAGGCGAATCAGCTTGTTATAAGTCGCTACAAACCAGAGAAATATGACGGCGATTATGACGATTAAGATAAACAAAGTACTCATGCATGCACTCCTTAATGGATAGGCCATAACAGCCTGAATATGCTTTATTATATAGATATAGCAAATTTTAGCGACTTTTGGGGGCTATTGATACATTTTTCTCATAGAAAGCTATAGCCTTTTAACTTTCTCTACAGTAGTATAGACCAGCTTATTCGGTCTTCAGGCCATGTTTATAAGCATCATTACAATCAATTACAAAGGTGATAACTATGCTAAAACTAAAGAAGTCTCTTTTAGTTGCGATTTTTGCAGGAGCAAGCTTATTAGGCGTTAGCTCTTTCGCTAATGCGGCATTACCAGGATTTTATGTAGGTGGCCAGGCTGGCTGGGGTGATACTCATGCAAGTTCTGCTTATAGTAGTCCTTCAAGCAGTAAAGATACTGGTCTTGCAGGCCGTATTTTCACTGGTTATCAAATTGATCAAAATTGGGCTGTTGAACTGGGTTACACTAAATTCAGCAACGCCAAAGTTAAATATAATTATGGCTCTGTTGATGGCGTTAATTTAGGTAGCGCAAGATTTACCACTAAAGAACAAGCTGTTGATTTAGTAGCTAAAGGTATTTTACCGCTACAAGATGGCTTTGGTTTATATGGTAAGGCGGGCGCTGCTTATTTAGATGGTAAAGTATCCGGCTCTGGAAACGTTCTGGGACATAATCTCAGCGGCAGCATTACCGAGCATAAAATACTTCCTACCTTTGGTGTAGGCGTAAGTTATGATATTACTCCAAACGTGCCTGTTGACCTTTCTTGGAACCGCATCCAGAAAGTTGGTAATACCCGCTTCCTGAGAAGTACTGACTTGATCGCTTTAGGTATTGCTTATAACTTCGGTTAATTCTATTAATTGAGTTAATAAGAAGCCGTTTATGGTTCTGCTATAAACGGCTTTTTTATTACCCTTTTTACTCAATTAACGTGTCCCTAATTATTACCCGCCAAAAAATCATTAACCACTCTGCAAAAGCGATCATTTTCTTCGATGTGAGGGTAATGAGCTGATTTAAAGAAAATTACTTTGTTGGTGTTTCTGAAAAGGGCGTCCTGGCCATTCATGATGTAATCATGCAAACCATTTATCCATATAAAAGGAATATTTAATTTATCAATATCAACAGAACATTTTTCCAGGCTTGAATAAAGGTCTTTTCTTACGCTCATAAAAGTCTTTTTACTGATTGGCAGATTAAATTCTTTGGGAATTTGCTGCAATTCTTCATAACACGCTAAATTTGCCCAATACATTTTTGTTCTGGCTGTGTTTTGTAGAAATAACGGATTGAGTTCTTCCGTGAGGTCCCATAATTTTTGAAAATCCAAATTTTCCATTGCTGCGAGAGCTGTTAAATATTTCTGATTGTCCACTGACTGCAAATATTTTAAATCCAATAATAAATTATTAATTCTCGGTGTTAACATGGAATCAGCAATAGCAACAAAGATACCTGGAATGTTAATGTTAAATTGCTGATAAAAATCAAAGAGTAATTTAGCGCCATAGCTATGCCCTATAAATCCATGAATTTTTAACCCTTGTGATCCAATAAGAAAATGATATATTTCATTAAGATCATTGATATTGTCTTGATGAGTAGGTTCGTTAATAAAATCTTTTGATCTACCGCAGCCTCTTTGATGGTAAAAAATCATATCATAATCTAATTTTTCAAAAAGAGGCTTATGTTCTATCAGGTATTCGAGTGCACTTGCATTCATACCAGGACCGCCATGTATAAACACTAAACAAGGTCTGGCGGGAAGTTTAGAAAATTTTGTTATGAAAAAATCAGGATGTGAAATTATTTGTTTTAAAAACTTCATGCTTTAATCCTTTAAGCAATAGCATTTGATATTGTTTCACGCTTAGTTTTTTTAATTTTTAATATTTTTTGTAAAAAATGGCCCGTGTAGGATTTAGGTTCTTGCGCAACCATTTCAGGGGTGCCTACACAAATTAAACGTCCGCCTTTGCTGCCACCTTCAGGGCCTAAATCGATGATCCAATCGGCGGTTTTAATAACATCTAAATTGTGTTCAATTACTAAAACAGTATTACCATGATCGCGTAGGCGGTGTAATACTGATAATAACTGTGCAATATCATGAAAATGTAAACCAGTAGTGGGTTCATCTAAAATATATAATGTACGCCCGGTATCACGCTTGGCTAATTCACGTGCAAGTTTTACGCGTTGTGCTTCACCACCGGATAATGTTGTTGCACTTTGACCTAATTTAATATAAGACAATCCCACATCCATTAAGGTTTGTAATTTACGCGCTACCACTGGAATGGCATCAAAAAATCCGCGTGCCTCTTCTATAGTCATTTCTAACACTTCATGAATATTTTTACCTTTATAACGAATCTCCAGGGTCTCGCGGTTATAGCGCTGGCCTCTGCAGACATCGCATTGCACATAAATATCCGCTAAAAAATGCATTTCAACTTTAATAACCCCATCACCTTCACACGCTTCGCAACGACCGCCTTTTACATTAAAACTAAAACGGCCTGGCGAATAACCACGTGAACGTGCTTCCTGGGTGCCGGCAAATAATTCACGGATAGGTGTAAATAAGCTGGTATAAGTGGCAGGATTTGAACGCGGCGTGCGGCCAATGGGACTCTGATCAATATCAATCACTTTATCAAAATGATCTAAGCCTTCAATATCTTCATGAGCGGCAGGTGTGCGTTCAGTAGCACCATTCAAATGAGTCGCTGCAATAGGATACAACGTATCATTAATTAAAGTAGATTTACCTGAACCCGATACACCCGTAATACACGTCATTAAACCCACAGGAATATCGACATTTATTTTCCGTAAATTATTACCATGCGCACCACGTAATTTTAATACGCGGCTTTTATCATAAGGTACGCGTTGCTCAGGAATATGGATGGCCAATTTACCGGATAAATACTGTCCGGTTAATGAATCGGGTTTTTTAATGATATCCGCCGGTTTACCTTGCGCAACAATCACGCCACCATGAATACCAGCGCCTGGACCAATATCAACCACATGATCAGCACTGCGAATAGCATCTTCATCATGTTCTACCACAATCACGGTATTTCCTAAATCACGCAAGCGCGTTAAGGTATTTAATAAACGCTCATTATCGCGTTGATGCAAACCAATCGATGGCTCATCGAGAATATACATCACACCAACCAAACCTGAACCGATTTGACTGGCCAGGCGAATACGTTGTGCTTCACCACCCGATAAAGTATCCGCGGTACGTTCCAGAGTAAGATATTCCAAACCAACATCCACCAAAAAAGTCAGCCGATCATGAATTTCTTTTTGTAAACGCGCCGCAATTTCGCCACGCCGGCCTGCTAGCTTTAATTGCTTAAAAAAATCTTGCACTTCACTAATAGGTAAGGCGGTTAATTGTGGCAACGTAATATTATCTACATAAATATAACGCGCTTCCCGCCGTAAACGGCTACCCTCACAGGCTGTGCAAGGTTGATTATTAAAAAATCCCGCTAAATCTTCACGCACTGAAGAGGATTCACTTTCCCGATAGCGGCGTTCCATATTGGGAATAACGCCTTCGAACGGATGTGTCTTGCTAAAACTGGAATATTTAAAACGAATGTCTTCATCACCGCTGCCATACAATAAGATATTTTGTATGCGTTTGGGCAATTTATTATAAGGCGTATCTAAATCAAAATCGTAATGTTTAGCTAATGATTTTAACACCGCATAACAATAATGATTATTTTTATCCCAGCCGCGGATAGCGCCACGCGCTAGACTTTCTTCCGGCCGATGTACTACACGGGCGGGATCTAAAAATTGTTTAACGCCTAAACCATCGCAGGTAGGACAGGCACCGCTTGGATTATTAAAAGAAAATAAACGCGGTTCTAACTCCGCCACGCTATAACCACAATGCGCGCAGGCAAAACGTGCTGAAAAAATTAATTCGCGTTTTACATTATTATCATCATCGAGAATCGCAACTTGTGCCAAACCATTCGTTAATTGTAATGCAGTGGCAAAAGATTCTGCTAAACGTAATTGTTGATCGGCGTGCACTTTAATACGATCAATCACGACTTCAATGGTATGCTTTTTACGCAGCCCTAAAGCAGGAATCTGATCCAATTCTATAACTTTACCATCTACCCGCGCACGCACATAACCCTGGCTTTTTAACTCTTCAAATACTTGCACGTGT
>Ga0164242_10005043_pt1 | contig 14719 bp, 9 predicted proteins | sample OricomgcompostMG_FD_108783 | JGI IMG/M metagenome (GOLD analysis project Ga0164242, IMG submission 108783) | Miracle-Growth compost microbial communities from Emeryville, California, USA - Original compost - Miracle growth compost (MG) ... | reverse complement strand
CGCCTTGGTGTACGGATGCTGAGGGTTCTGGAAGATCTGCAGCGCCGGCCCGGTCTCGACGATCTCGCCTCGACGCATCACGCAGATGTGGTCTGCGAGGTCGGCGACCACGCCCATGTCGTGCGTGATCAGCAGGATGGCGCTGTTCAGCCGGTCACGCAGGTTGCGTAGCAGATCGAGGATCTCGGCCTGCACCGTGACGTCGAGCGCGGTCGTCGGCTCGTCCGCGATCAGCAGGCCAGGGTCGCAGGAGATCGACTGCGCGATCATCGCGCGCTGCCGCTGACCGCCGGAGAGCTGATGCGGGTAGGAGTTGAACGCCTTCATCGGGTCGGGCATCTCGACCATGCGCAGCAGTTCGAGCGCGCGATCCTTCGCCTCGTGCGGCGAGATGCCGTAGTGCACGCGCAGCGTCTCGATGATCTGGAAGCCAACCGTGAAGACGGGGTTCAGCGCCGTCATCGGCTCCTGGAAGATCACGGCGACGTTGTTTCCGCGCACCGCCCGCATCTGCGCGGACGAGATGCCGCGCAGCTCGCGTCCGTTCAGCTTGATGCTGCCCGATACGCGCGAGTTCTTCGGCAGCAGATCGAGGATGGACATCGAACTCACGCTCTTGCCCGATCCGGACTCGCCGACCAGCGCCATCACTTCGCCGCGTTTGATCGCGTAGTTCATCTTGATCGCAGCGGGCACCCAGACGTCGTCGACACCGAAGTCGACGCTGAGGTCGGTGACCTCCAGCACGGGGGTGTCCTCGGCGCCGGTGGCCGGACGCGTGGTGTTGGTGGCCATCAGGAGGTGGTCCTTTCTCGGCAACGCATCCGCGTGGCCGTCACTGCATGGTGCTGCCGGACACGGGATGCTGCCACGATGGAACCATGGCATCTCCCGACGCGCCCGCCGCGACCGTCTTCACATCTCGTTTCAACCGCATCATCGCGGTCGTGATCTGGGTTTTCGACGCGCTCGTGCTCGGCGCGCTGCTGATCGGTGCGCAGTCCGACCGGGCACTGGCGTTCGTCCCGGCTGCGTTCGTGGCACTGTTCGCCTGGCTCGCGCTGTGGCGCCCGAACGTCGAGGTCAGCGACGCGCGCGTGCGACTGCTGAACGTCTTCCGCACGATCGAGGTGCCGTGGGCCGCACTGATCCACGTCGACACCCGCTATGCGCTGACGCTGTACACGCCCGGGCACCGCTATGCGGCCTGGGCCGCACCGGCGCCGGGACGCACCGGGACCAACATCGCCCGCCGTGCCGAGCGACGTGGCACGGTCGGCCCGGCCCCGCGACCAGACGGAACGGTGCGACCCGGCGACCTGCTGGCCAGCGAGTCCGGGCAGGCGGCGTACCTGGTGCGCGACACGTGGGCGCGACTGCAGAACGCGGACGCCATCGAAGCCGGTGTCGCCGAGAGCACTCCCGTGAGTGTGCGCTGGCACTGGCTGAGCGGCGGTGCGCTGGTTCTGCTCGCGCTCGGGTCGCTTGCCGCGCTGACGGCGCTGCGACTCTGAACCGAGATCGACGGCGTGCACAGTCGACCTCACGCCGACTGCTTCGCCGGCTCCGCCGCGGGCGCTTCCTTCGTGCGGCGCACGCTGAAGCGGCGCTGCCGCGGATCGAAGGCATCGCGCAGGCCGTCCCCGACGAAGTTCACCAGCAACGCGAGCGTCACGATGAACGCGCCAGGCCACCAGAACAGCCACGGCCGGGTGGAGAGCGCCGACTGGTTCTGGCTGATCAACAGACCGAGCGACGAGTCGGGCGGACGGATGCCGAAGCCCAGGTAGCTCAGCGCGGTCTCCAGCAGGATCGCTGCCGCGATCAACAGTGTTGAGGCGACGATGATCACACCGACCGCGTTCGGCAGGATGTGTCGGAAGATGATCCGGGCGTCCGAAGCCCCGGCGACGCGCGCCGCCTCGACGAACTCACGCTCACGCAACGAGAGGAACTCGCTGCGCACCAGGCGGGCGATCACCATCCACGACACGGCACCGAGCAGAAGCGCGAGACCGAGCGCACCGAAGCCGCCCGAGCTCTTGCCGACGACGGCGCCGATCACGAGCACGGGGATCACGATGAAAACGTCCGTGATGCGCATCAGAACGGCGTCGACCCAGCCGCGGAAATACCCGGCGACCGCTCCGACGACGACGCCGATGACCGTGGCGGACAGCCCCAGCACGAGCATCACCAGCACGGAGTTCTGGATTCCGCGCATCGTCAGGGCGAAGTAGTCCTTACCGATCGTGTCCTGCCCGAACGGGTGCTGCCCGAGGTGGATGCCGGCGCCCCCGAGCCACTTCGGAACGAGCGACAGGGTCGGCGTTCCACCGTTGAGCAGGGTGGGCAGGTCCTTGTATGAGTAGTGCCACCAGCCCGGGATCGGACCGAGGCCGATGGCCGAGATCGCGAACACCAGAATGATGAGGTAGAGGATCACGGAGGCGACGGCGAGTTTGTTGGCGAGGAAGCGCTTGAGGATCAACCGCCCCTGGCTCTCGCCCGCCCCGTCGCCTTCGACGCCGGCGGCGTCGACGCCGTCGGGGATGTTCGGCTCCAACTGGTTGCCTTGGATTGTGCTCATCAGTGGGTCCTCACTCGCGGGTCGAGCGCCGCGTAGGCGAGGTCGGCCAAGAAGTTGAAAACAATGGCCGTGATCGCGATCACGACGAAGTAGCCCATCACCGGGTTGACATCGGTTCGATACAAGCCCGATATGAACAGGTGACCCATGCCGCTGATCGCGAACACGGTCTCGGTGATGACCGCACCTCCCAACAGCGCACCGACATCCGTGGCGACCAGGGTCGCAAGCGGGATGAGCATGTTGCGGAACGCGTGCCGCACGATGACCGTACGCTCCGGCAGACCCTTCGCCCGCGCGGTGCGCACATAGTCTTGGTTCAGCACCTCGAGCATTCCCGATCGCGAGTAACGGGTGTACCCGGCGAAGGTGATCAGCAGCAGGCTGATGGTGGGCAGCATGAGGTGCGTGAAGGTATCCAGGCCCTGAATCCACACGTCACCGGTGAGGCCGGGTGTCTGTGCGCCGACCGTGGCGATCGGACGTCCGCTGACATCGTTCACGTACTGGTTCCACGACTGCATGAAGCGATCGACCAGCACGACCCCTGCGCTCAAGAACGCGACAAGTGCGCCGATCCGCATGTTCATGCCACGGTCGTATCCGCCGACCAGCCAGCCGACGATGATGCCGATCGCGATCGTCGCCAGGCCCAGGAACACGATGGTGCCGATCGACGAGATGTCGAACAGCCATTGCAGGCTGAAGTACGAGATCACAGCCAGTAACGCGGCGATTCCCGCGGTGAGCATCGCGCGCCGGTTCCGGACGCCCGCGATGATCAGCGTCACCAGGTAGGCGATCGCCGCGCAGAGCACGATGATCACGACCGGACCGAGCGACGGCTTCAAGAACCAGTTGGTCGCCGACATGTACCAGAGGATCAGCGCCGTCGCGGCGCCGATGCCGAGGAACAGATACAGCCGACGGCGCCACGGGCCGCCGATGATCAGCTGCATCACGGCGCCGACGATCACGCCGATCACGATCAGCGCCACCGGGCCGATCACCGGATCGGCGAGGAAGTTGTTGAAGCCAAGCGCGATGAAGACCTTCAGCAGCACCGCCATCAGGAACGACGGCAGCGAGAACAGGAAGAAGCTGATGAAGGTCACGCTGTAGTCGAAGCCGCTGTACTGGCGCAGGGCGGTGATCATGCCGAGCGCGATGCCCAGCACGACGGCCAGGATGAGCGCCAGCGTCACGAGCTGCAGCGTCGAGCCGACCGCCTGCGGAACCAGCACGGTGACGGGCTGGTTGGTGAACGTCGTTCCCAGATCGCACTGGTTGGCGAACGGGATCACGCACTTCGCGGCGCCGGCCAGCCAGATGCCCCATCGCAGTGGCGGGATGACGTCGAGGTGTTGCGCGTTGACGCGAGCGTCGATGAGCGCCTGCCTGTTCGGCGAGGTGCTGTTGCGGAGATCCTGAAGCGGATCCCCCGAGTTCGCCGCAAGAACATACATGATGAACGATGCGGCGATAAGAATCAGAATCGAGACGAGAATGCGTCTCGCGATGAAACTCACCATACTTCGGGTTCCTTTGCGGAAGCGATGTTGGGGGCCCGCGAGGTAGTGGGACCCACCGGACGATCGCGGCGGATTGCTGCGGATCATCCTATGTCAAAGGTGTCGCCTCAACGATGAGGCGCTGGGTCCGGTTCGGACCCAGCGCCCCACACTAGTCCAGATTCACTGGCGGGCGAATCCGGGGGTTGTTACTTCTTGCTCCAGTCCCAGATGTTCCAGACGATACCGGTCTGGCCACCGAACCACTTCACACCGTCCACCTTGCTGTCGGCCGCGAAGAGGCCGGGCGTCTGGAAGAGCGGCAGGCCGTAGCCGTCCTGGAAGGCGAGCTTGTCGATCTGCATCTTGATGTCGAGCAGCTTGCTCGCATCCAGAGTCGACTGCGACTGAACTGCCAGGTCGCTCGCCTGCTTGTTGTTGAAGTTGTTGTAGTTGCTCGGGTTTCCGATCTGGAACAGCTGCGGCAGCGCGGCATTGCCGACACCCGGGTTGATCCAACCGAAGATCGAGGCGTCGTAGTCGCCACCGGAAAGGAGCGTGCTCCAGTCAGGCGATCCGCCGTCCGTCACCTTGAAGCCGGCCTTCGCCGCCGAGGCCTGGATGGCCTGGAACGAGTTGACGCGGTTCGGGTTGTTGGTGTTGTACAGGATCTTCACCGTCGGCGTCTTGCCTGCCAGCAGCGACTTGGCCTTCGCGATGTCAACCTTGTCGTATGCGCTGGAACCGTTCTGCTTGATCGCCTGTGCGTACTCGGGCTGGCTCGGCAGGAAGATCTGCGAGTCGAGCACGACCGCCTTCGGGTTGATCGGCTTGGTGATCGAGTCGACGATCTGCTGACGCGGGATGGTGAGCATGAACGCCTGGCGCACCGTCGGGTCCTTGAACACGCTCGACTTGAAGTTCAGGTCGAGGTGGTCGTATGCGACCTGGTCGCCCTGGATCAGCTTGGTACCGGAAGCCGCCTTCAGCGCCTTCACCGTGTCGGCGTCGGCCTGCGGCTGGATTGCGTCGACCTCGCCGTTCTGCAAGGCGGTCACCTGTGCGTTGGCGTCACCGATGAAGCGCACCACGAGCTTGTCGAACTTGATCGCGTGGTCGCCCTTGTACTCCGGGTTCTTCACGAAGGTCATCGACTGCTTCGGTGTCCAGGCGGACACCATCAGCGGGCCGCCCGAAACGAGCAAGTCCTTGTTGCTCGGCAGCGACGTCGCGTCGTAGCCCGTGTTGACGAAGTCGGCTGCCTTCTTGAGCACGTCGTTCGCGGGCGCCGGGTTTGCCGTGTCGCCCTTCGGGGTGTCGAGGAAGGCCTTGGTGAGGTCCTCTGTGCTGACGCCTGCCGCCTTCGCGACGACGTGCGCCGGCTGCGCGATCGGGTTCACGATGTTCCAGTCGACGTACGGCTTGGTGTAGCTGAACGTGATCGACAGGTTGTCGTCGCTGACCTTCGGCAGCTCCGAGGTGAACGGGCAGCCGGCCGCGGTCACGAAGTACTGCGTGCCCTTGGTGACCTTGCCGCTGTCGTCCGTGGTGGCCGAGTCGTAGTAGCAGGAGGACTCCGCCCAGCCCAGAACCAGGTCGTCGGCCGTCATCGGCTTGCCGTCCGACCACTTCAGGCCCTTGTTCAGTGTGTACTTGACGGTCAGCGGGTCATCGCTGGTCTTCTCGTACGTGCCGAGGTCCTTGTTCGGGAGGATCTTGAAGTTCGGGTCCAACGTGAAGAACTGCGGCGCGGTCATGTAGTTGATCATGCCGTTGAAGTCGAGGTTGCCCTGCGGGGTGTTGTAGTTGAACGAGGTGGCCTCGTTCACCTGAGCGATGGTGATCGTTCCGCCGGACTTGGACGTCGGCTTCGTCGTCGAACCCGATGTCGTGCAGGCCGCGAGCATCACTGCCGCGGCTCCGGCGATTGCGACAGCCCCCAGTAGGCGCTGCCGCTTACGCGTGATCTTCAATGTTCCTCCTCAAGGAAATTGTGCAGACGGCAGCGTCGAGTGTGACGGCGCGGCCGCAGTTGATAAGAATGACGATAGGCAGCGGTGGTGCCTCTGAGCAAACTCGACCCGAAACTGTTACCGACTGGTAACTCAGTTGGTTGATTGTTGCGCGACGCGGCGCATTTGTGCGGCATTAGGGGCGTCGAGCGCAATGATTTTACGAGAACGTGCAATTCGCCTGCTCTTGGCCGCCTCTCGCGTGTGCGTTCGGCATGGGATGATTGCGGAATGCACTCGATCGGACCCGCCGCCCGCGGCGTCTTGGTGTTCGACGGCGACTGCGCGTTCTGCAGCAGTTGTGTGCGGATGCTCGCCACGCTGCTGCCCGCGATGCCCGTCGCGATTCCGTTCCAGCGCGCAGATCTCGACACCCTCGGCCTGACGCGACAAGAAGCCGCCGAACGAGTGTGGTTCGTGACCGAGCGCCATCAGTTCGGCGGACACCTGGCGCTGGCCTGGATGCTGCGCCACCAGCCCCTCGCCTGGCAGCGCGTGCTCGGCTGGCTCGCTCTGGCGCCACCGTGGTCGTGGGCGGCCGGCGCCGCGTACTCGTTCGTCGCCCGCAACCGCCACCGATTGCCCGGAGGGACACCAGCATGTCGGCTGGAGAACTGAAAACATCGGAGCCGGCCGCGCTGCCGCGACCCGATCGACGCCGCCTGTGGTGGGAGATCGGGATCGTCCTCGCCCTGTCGCTCGGACAGTCCGCCGTCTACTCGATCGTCGCGATCATCGACCTCTCGACTCGGTCGAAACCGCTCGGCGACCAGTCGGCATCCATCAACCCGTCGCAGAGTCCACGGGAGTGGCTGGACGCGACATACCAGTTCCTCGACGTCGCCTTCGCCCTGGCCGCGGTCGCCCTCGTGATCTATCTGCTCTGGACCCCGGCGGTCAGCGGTTCCCGGCGGGTCGGACTGGACTTCGGCCGATTCGGTCCGGATGCCGGTCGCGGCATCGGGCTGGTCCTCGTCATCGGGGTGCCCGGAATCGGTTTGTACGTCGTCGGCCGGCTGCTCGGAATCACCGTCGCGGTGGGAGCAGCGCCCACACATTGGTACTGGTGGACGGTACCGATCCTGGTCCTCTCCGCGGTTCGCGCGGCGCTGCAGGAAGAGGTCATCGTCATCGGCTACCTGTTCACGCGGCTGCGCGAACTGGGCTGGTCAAGCTGGACCATCATCGTTGGAAGCGCGGTGCTGCGCGGCAGCTACCACCTTTATCAGGGCGTCGGACCGTTCCTCGGCAACGTCGTGATGGGCCTGGTGTTCGGCTGGTGCTACACGAGGTGGAAGCGGGTGATGCCGCTGGTGATCGCACACACGGTCATCGACATCGTGTCCTTCGTCGGCTACCCGCTCGCGCTGCTCTGGTGGCCAGGGGTATTCGGCGCACACTGAGTTGCACCGGTTACCGGGCCGAGCCGCCCCGTTGTGCCTTGCCCACCCGGTGCCCCCGCACGGATTCGTACGTCAGTCGCAACGACTCGACGAGCTCGTCGTAATCGCGACGCTGCGCGATGCGCACGAAAAGGGCATCGACAAGAGCCAGCTGGGCGATTCGACTGGACATCGCGCCGGAACGGTACCGGTTCTCGCCCGCATTGGTCGCCAGCACGAAGTCGGCTGCCCGGCCCAACGGCGACATGGGCTCGTTCGTGATCGCGACCGTGACGGCGCCAGCCAGATGCGCTCTCTGCAGCGCGTCGTTCGCCTCTGCCGTCGTTCCCGAGTGCGAGACGGCGATCGCTACCATCATCGGCTTCAGGATCGCCGCGGACGGCAGCGCGAGATGGATATCGCTGAACGCGTACGCGTTCATCCCGATCCGATGCAGCTTCTGCTGCAGGTCCAACGCGGTCAATGCGCTGGACCCGAAGCCGTAGATGTCGGTCGACGGACTGTCCACGATCGCCGCCACGACCGCGTCAAGCGCTGCGAGATCGAGCGAATCGGTCGTTTGGACGATGGCTTGCGTCTCTTGGAACGCGATCTTGGCGACCACCTCTGCGGCCGTGTCTGATGGGTCGATCTCGCCGTCTGCCAATTCGAACCGGTCGAGTTCGGCTTCCTGTCTGCTGGCTGCCGCCGCGACCTCGACCCGTAGCGCCCGGTAGCCGTCGAGCCCGACGGCGCGACAGAACCGCGCGACGGTTGCCTGCGACGTGTCGCAGCGCGCTGCCATCTCCATGATCGTGGAGCGAAGGACCACGTGCGGATCTTTCAGGATCTGCGCGGCGACGCGCCGCTCGGCTGCGCTCAAGCGTTCCTGCTCGTACCGGATCCTCAGCAAAACACTGCTTGTCATCGCCACCACCCTAGAGCCGATGTATGAAAGAAACCTACCAATTTGATGTCATCCATGGAAGAATCCTCCTAAACAATTCTGCCAGGAGGTTTTCAATGAAGCGGACCAGGGCAATTGCGCTCGCCGCAGCGCTCTCTCTGTTGACGATCGGCGTCGTCCCGGCAACAGCCGCCGCCGCGTCAGCGGACACCGAGCTCACCCTGCACTATTACCGCGCAGGTTCCACGCACGCCGAATCGGTGACCGCGAGCACGGTCGACGGCAAGCCGGGTGCGCCCACGGCGACCACGCACACCGGAGCGTGGTGGACGACGACGTTCACGTTCGCCGGCCTGACGGAGAAGAATGCCACCGTCGGATTCGTGGTCGCCGACGACAGCGCATACCCCGATCAGAAGAGGCTCGTGCGCGCATCCGGCTCGAGCGCCCAGGCCTGGGTCCTCGACGGCGATCCGCAGGTCTATCGCAGCCCCGAAGAGGTCGATCGATCTCTCATCGTGCAGAAGGACGACAAGGCATACGTCGCCGTCGAAGATCTCGGAGACCTGCTCGGACTCACCTACAAGTACGGGAAGAACGGCTACCTGTTCGACGGCGCAGCCACCGGCACCGTCGACATCCTGACGATCTATCGGGGGCGTGACTACTTCGAGATCAACCCGCACACGAACCGCATCGGGTCGAACGTGACCGGCAACATGCTGAGGAACTACACCGACGTCGTGTTCTCGGATGTGGACGGGTTCCAGCAGGACGGCAAGTACTACCTGTCGTTCGGGTACATCGAGCGGCTGTTCCAGGTGGGCACGCTGGTCAGCGACGACGGGGCGTACATCCTGCCGCGTCAGTACGTCGCATACAACACGATCCAGCCGGCCGGCGATGTCTCGACCGTCGGCTTCTCGCAGTCCGGCCTGGACGCCATCGACGACTACGTGAAGCAGCAGGCCGACAACGGCGGCCCCTCGCTGGCGATCAGCATCGTCAAAGACGGAAAGCTCGTCAAGGACTCCGCTTACGGCTACGCGAAGAAGTACGACACGCCTCTGGTCAATGGCCAGTACCAGAAGGCACAGCTGCTGCCGCAGGATCAGTGGCAGAAGGCGACGCCAGACACGCTCTACGACCTGGCCTCGAACACGAAGATGTACGCGACCAACTACGCGATCCAGCAGCTGGTCTCCGAGGGCAAGCTCGACCTGAACCGCACCATCCAGTCGTTCCCCGGCTGGGAGAACTACACGGACGCCAACAGTGAATACACCGGCCAGTGGACCGTCGGCGGTGCGGGCGGCATCACGAAGAAGTACACCGGCAAGTCGACGATCACGGTCGCGGACCTGCTGCACCACTCGGCCGGCGAGATTCCGGACCCGCAGTACCAGAACTACTCGGTCGCCGGCGACCTCTATTACCAGAGCTCAGACATCCACGATCGTTCCGGCATCATCGATGCGATTTCGCGCACGCCGCTGATCGCGGCGCCGCGTTCGAAGTACCTCTACAGCGACGTCGACTTCATGATCCTCGGGCTCATCGTCGAACAGGTCACGGGGCAGACGCTGGATGCCTACATGGCCGACCATTTCTACACGCCGCTCGGCCTGACGCACACGACGTTCAACCCGCTCGACCACGGCTTCGCCAAGGACCAGGTGGCGGCGACCGAGCTGAACGGCAACACGCGAGACGGGAACGTCAGCTTCGGCACGCTGCCCGACGGCAGCCCCGTGCCGATCAGGAAGTACACGCTGCAGGGCCAGGTGCACGACGAGAAGGCGTACTACTCGATGGGCGGCGTCTCCGGGCACGCCGGATTGTTCTCCACGTCGGGCGACATGGCGGTGCTGACGCAGCTGATGTTGAACGGCGGCATCTACAACGGCAAGGAGTATTTCTCGAAGGACGTCGCGGACGAGTTCACGACGCCGTACAGCGCTGACCCGGCGAAGGTCGACACGTCGACCATCGGGCTCGGCTGGGAGCTGCACTCCAAGTCGGCCGCCGCGTACTACTACTTCAACTGGGGCCCGAGCCGGAATACCTATGGGCACGAGGGCTGGACCGGCACGCTGACGATCATCGATCCGACCTATGACATGACGATCACGATCCTGACGAACATGCGGCACTCCCCCGTGATCAATCCGCCGAACGGTTTCGAGGACAGCAACTTCCCGATCGCCGACATGGTGCCGGTCTCCGCTCGCGTGTACGCCGCGCTGACCTCGGAGAAGACGCAGTACAGTCCCGTCACATCGGTCACGCCGGTGAAGCCGGTGACCGTGCAAGAGGGCACATCCGCGGCCGACGCCGTGGCGGCGCTGCCTGCGACCACGACGATCACGGACGCCGACGGCGCCACGCACTCGGTGGACCTGACGTGGAAGATCGACGGATACCACGGTGACGAACCGGGTGATTACGACGCGACCGCGACGTTCTCGCTGCCTGCGAATGTGACGCAATCGGATCCGCCGACGACGCTGTCCACCTCGACGACGGTGACGGTCGCACGTCCGGCCGCCACGGCATCGATCGACAAGACGATGGTGGATGCCGGCGACACGGTCACGGTGCACGGCTCCGGCTACCAGCCGGGCGAGACGGTCACGGCCGAGTTGCACTCGACGCCGGTGAAGGTCGGCAGCGCGGTCGCGACCGTGGACGGTGTCGTCGAGTTGTCGGCGACCATTCCGGCGGACACCGCCGCGGGAAGTCACACGATCAGCCTGACGGGTGACCATTCCGGTCAGACCGCGACGACCGACCCGTTCACGGTGCGTGCCGCCGCGGGCGGCGGGTCGGGCGGCACGACGACCGGAGCAAACGGAGCGAGCGGACACGACGCAGTCGACTCGGGCGACGGATCGGGTGCCGGACTGGCCGACACGGGAAGTGACGCGTTGCCGTACGGTGCGCTCGCGCTCCTGTTGCTGGTGGCCGGCGCCGGCGCCCTGTTCGCTCGGCGCCGGGCAGCGCGAACCACGCGCTGATCCGGGCAGCGCGCACCACGCGCTGATCCGGGCAGCGCGCACCCGTGAGGTGCGGACTTTTGTCGCTTGCGCAACGCGTCAAGCAACAAAAGTCCGCACCTCAGCAGGGTGATGAGAGGAGCAACCGGCCGATGGTTGCATGTCTGGACCCATGACGACGGCGGCGGTAGCCTGTGCCTCAATGAGACACAGACAGCGCGGAGTCGTCGGCTTCATCACGTTGGCTCTGCTCGTGGCATCCGGGCCAATGTTGACGGCCTGCACCGCGGCGCAGGCACACGCGCACGCCGCCGCCCCGGCATCGAAATCGGGCCCTGGCCCCGTTCCCCCGGTCCCGAGCCCCGACGCAAGCGTCGACGCCGCCTCGCAGCACAAGGCGAACGACTGGCTGGCCGGCGCAGCCGTGCCGCCAGCTGCCGCGAGATCGAAGACCCAGCCCGTTGGGGTCGCCAACAATGCAGCACCGCAGATGTGGTGCCAGCCGATGGCACACGCCGTCGGGTATTGGACAGTGCCGAACATGCCCCCGGACGACACACTGGCCTGGTTGAGGGCGCATGCGAGCCGCGGCATGGACGTCTATGCCGGCAGCGGCAACGCGTACACGGACAACGCCACGGACGCGGGCGGGACCGTCGTGGACCAGCCGGAGCTCGGCTCGCTGGAAGCATTGATCTTCACGGTCACGTCGGTCGGCTCTGGGGCCGGCATCCGCGCCGACGCGTTCACTATGGCCGCCGACTCCGTCTGTGTCACCCCGCCGCCCGGCACCAGCCTGGGCATCGGCGGGTAAGGCGACGAACGCCGCCCGCACCTCACGGGAAGAACTGTGCCGCTAGGCGAAGGCCTGTGCCGCTAGGCGAAGGCCTGTGGCGGCGGGCACGCACAGAACAGATTGCGATCACCCCATGCCTGATCGACCCGGCGCACGGGCGGCCAGTACTTGCCGCGGATCAGCGTCGCCACCGGGTACACGGCCTGTTCGCGGCTGTATGGATGCTCCCACTCGCCGGAGATCACCGACTCGGCGGTGTGCGGAGCACCATGCAGCGGGTTGTCGTCCAACGGCCAGGTTCCGGCACCGACGGCATCCGCCTCGGCTTTGATCGCGATCATCGCGTCCACGAAGCGGTCGAGTTCGCCGAGATCCTCGCTCTCGGTCGGCTCGACCATGAGCGTTCCCGCGACCGGGAAGCTCATGGTCGGCGCGTGGAATCCGTAGTCGATCAGGCGCTTGGCGACGTCGTCGACCGTCACGCCGGTCGCCGTGGTGAGTGGACGAACGTCGAGGATGCACTCGTGGGCGACGAGGCCGTTCTCGCCGGAGTAGAGCACCGGAAAGTGATCGCGCAACCGCGCCGCGACGTAGTTCGCCGCGAGCACGGCGGCACCGGTGGCCTGTTTGAGACCCTCGACGCCCATCATGCGCACGTACGCCCAGCTGATCGGCAGGATGCTGGGGCTGCCGTATGGCGCGGCCGAGACGGGGCCGGCGGAATGCGGGACAGTGATCGGTCTCGATACGGCTGGGCCCACAGCCACCGGTTCCGGCGCGTCGCGAAGCGACGTGACGGCCGTGTTGCTGGGGACTCCTTCGTCGCTCGGTCCTTCGCTCACAGGCTCGCTCGGCGCTGGGCCCACGCCGCCGGTTCCGGACGATGCGGAGCATCGGCCGGCCGTGCCGGTGGGGAGGGTCGCCGGATCGCTGGCGCGATCCCCTGAGCTCCACCGCGCTCGACCAGCGGAATGGTACTCCCGGCCCTGCGCGAAGGGATGACCGGGCAGGAACGGCGCCAGGTGCGCCTTCGCCGCCACCGGACCGACGCCGGGCCCGCCGCCGCCGTGCGGGATGCAGAACGTCTTGTGCAGGTTGAGGTGACTGACGTCGCCACCGAAGTCGCCGAACCGCGCGTAGCCGAGCAGCGCGTTCAGGTTGGCACCGTCGACGTACACCTGTGCGCCCGCGGCGTGCACAGCATCCGTGACGGCGCGGATCTCGTGCTCGTAGACGCCGTGCGTCGACGGATAGGTCACCATCAGCGCGGCCAGTTCGTCGGCGTGCTGGGCGATCTTCGCGTGCAGGTCGTTCAGGTCGACGTTGCCGAGTTCGTCGGTGGCGACGACGACCACGCGCATCCCGGCAAGCACAGCGGATGCCGCGTTGGTGCCGTGTGCGCTCTGCGGGATCAGGCATACGGTGCGTGCGTCGTCGCCGCGCGAGCGGTGGTAGCCGCGAATGGCGAGCAGTCCGGCGAGTTCGCCCTGGCTGCCCGCGTTCGGCTGCAACGACACGGAATCGTAGCCGGTGACCTCGGCCAGCCACGTCTCGAGCTGGTCGATCAGCGTCAGGTATCCCTGCACGTCCTCGGCGGGCGCGAACGGATGGATATTCGCGAACTCGGGCCAGCTGACGGCTTCCATCTCGGTCGCCGCGTTCAGCTTCATGGTGCAGCTGCCGAGCGGGATCATGCCGCGGTCGAGCGCGTAGTCCTTGTCGGCGAGTGACTTCAGATAGCGCATCATCGCGGTCTCGGAGTGGTAGGCGTTGAACACCGGGTGGATGAGGTAATCGCTGGTGCGCGCGAGGTCTGCCGGGAACCGGCGGAAACTCTCGGGCAGCGCCGCGAACCACGCACCGTCCTTCGGTGCGAAGTACTCCGGACCATTCGGCGCTGTGACGCTCGACACATCCGCGACGACCTCGACCACGGTGCCGAACCCGTCATGCTGGTTCACCTCGTCGACGCTGAATGACAACGTTCCCGCATCCACCACCCGTGCGAGCACGTTGAGGCCGCGCAGCTTCTCGGCGACGGCAGCAGCGTCATCAACCCGCACCTGGATCGTGTCGAAGAACACGTCGGTGAGCACCTCGACGCCGTGGTGGGCAAGCTGATCGGCCAGGATTGCAGCATGCGCGTGCACACTCTGCGCGATCGCCCGAATGCCGCGCGGCCCGTGGTAGACGGCATACATGGATGCCATCACGGCCAGCAGCACCTGCGCCGTGCAGATGTTGCTCGTCGCCTTCTCACGCCGGATGTGCTGTTCGCGCGTCTGCAGGGTAAGCCGATAGGCCGGCTTGCCCGCGGCATCCTGGCTGACACCGACAAGCCGCCCGGGCAGCTGGCGCTCGAGGCCTTTGCGCACGGCCATGTAGCCGGCGTGGGGACCTCCGAAGCCCATCGGAACGCCGAAGCGCTGGCTGGTGCCGACGGCGATGTCGGCGCCGAGCTCGCCGGGCGAGGCGATGAGGGCGAGCGCGAGCAGGTCCGCGGCGACCACGGTGAGACCGCCCTG
>Ga0164242_10005042_pt1 | contig 14720 bp, 15 predicted proteins | sample OricomgcompostMG_FD_108783 | JGI IMG/M metagenome (GOLD analysis project Ga0164242, IMG submission 108783) | Miracle-Growth compost microbial communities from Emeryville, California, USA - Original compost - Miracle growth compost (MG) ... | reverse complement strand
TTTGCAATCAGCATTCTTTCAGAAATACCATGCAGTCTTTTTCTCAACTCATGATAGCGGAGTATCTTTTCCTTCAGTAGGAAGGCCAGAATATTGATTTTCCAATGACCTCCGATTAAACAAAGCGTCCGGGTAATCCCGCAGTTCTCTTTCCAGTAATTTTCATTAAGGGAGCTGGTGGAGTTTTCTTTTCTTTTCACCATACTTACTTTTTTGTCAGTATCCTACAATTTAGTAGGTTCTTTTAATTCTGCAAGTTAATAAAGAATTTTGCAGCATTCATCAAAATAATGAAAAATGGAAAAAGTATTATCCGCCATTTATTGGAGCAGCTACGGCTATGTTTTGTATGTTTTTGGCTACGCTTCCCTTTTCAAGGTCTTTCAGAAGACCTCTATGATGCAGGGGATGGAAAAACTGGGTTTCAATAAGAGCTGGACCATTGGTATCGGCATCGCAGAATTACTGGGAGTGCTTTTACTGGTTACGGGACTATTTGTACCCTTTTATAAAAACCTGGCTTTAATATTACTGCTACCTTTTGCCATTGGCGCTTTTACGGCCCATATGGCGCATAAGGAGTATCACCATTTTTACAATGCGCTATTGATGTGTATACTCTGCGTGCTGCTATTATTGCTGGATCAGGATTTCAGGGTCGTGCTTTAAATGACAAACAATCAGTAGGTCCTTTGATCACTTATCCCCCGCTCTCCTCCATGAGTTTATTGAGTGTGTCCTGTACCTGTTTCTGATAGGTAATGGAGACCGGTATGGTCTTGTCTGCGATGGTGATCGTGTTTTTATTCCAGCTGGTCACCTTTTCAATGCCGACAATATAAGAGCGGTGTACCCGCATAAAGCGCTCTGGAGGTAATTTTTCTGTGACGACCTTCATGCTCATATGTACCAGGTAAGGCTTGGGTTTCACATTGATTTTAATATAGTCATCCAAAGCCTCAATATAATCTATGTCTTTATAGCTGATTTTAAGCCATTGGTAGTTGTATTTGACCAGTAAAAAACCTTCTTCGACTTCTTTGGCCTGCCTGAATCCGATAAGTTCTCTGGCTCTTTGAACGGCCGCCTCGAACCTGCTGAACTCATAGGGCTTGACCAGATAATCGACAGCGTTCAGGTTAAATCCTTCCACCGCATAATGACTGTATGCGGTGGTGAAGATGACTTCAGGTTTTAAAGAGAGTTCTTTGTAAAAAGTAACCCCGTTGACATCCGGCATCTGGATATCCAAAAAGAGTAAATCAATCGTATTGTTTTCCATATATTCCTTTGCTTCCATGGCATCGGAAAATGTGGCATCGATCTGCAGCCAGTCTAACTTTTGTGCATATTGTTCAATTAACTGTAAGGCTAATGGCTCATCATCGATGGCAATGGCGTGTATAATTATACTCATTGTTTTTCTGTTATATATTGTCAGGGTTTGCCAACAATTCAATCTGTCAAGTGAGCACTAAGGTAAGCATTAAGGATAAAATTAAGCCTTATTACCGGTTTTACCTTCCTGAGGAGCAATATCCAGTTCCAGATATACCTGATATTTGTGGTCTGCGGTCTGGATCTGCAGCTGATAGTTCTTTTTATACAACAAGTCAAGCCTTCTGCGGACATTGACAATCCCTGTCCCTGTCCCTTCCGGTGTATTGACTTTGGGCAGCAAATCATTGATGCAGGTGAAAATCAGTTTGTTATTTCTGACCCGGATGCCGACTTCGATCTGGGTGTGTTGCCTGGCGCTTACTCCGAACTTGAAGGCATTCTCAATAAAGGGGATCAGCAGCAAAGGGGCTATTCTTACCTGCTGGCTGACCGTATCAACTTTAAAAACGATCTGGACCTTTTCTGTGGATCTGATCCGTTGAAGTTCCAGGTAATTATTGATGAAATTGACCTCATTTTGCAGGGGAACATATTCACTTTGTGATTCTTCCAGGGTATAGCGCATGATACCGGATAACTTCATCACCGCGTCGGAGGCTTTCTCATCGCCGCTGACCGTTAACGCATAGATCGAGTTTAAGGTATTGAACAGGAAATGCGGGTTGACCTGAGAGCGCAAAAGAGACAACTCGGTCTGTAGCTGCTGTTTGGAGACTTCTTCTTTTATCTTTTCTGCATAAAACCACCGGGCGATCAGCTTGGATACGCTGCTGAAAGTAAAGGCCAGCAGGAATAGAACGATGGGGCCGAGTCGAAAAAAATAAAACCAGCGCCATTCCCTGCGTCTGCCCCTTCTGCGGGCAAAACCCTCTATGGTCTCGGCCGCATTATACCACAGCACGTAATAGATGGTTAGATAAAGCAAAAAAGCCCCTAAAATGCATAATGAATAAATTAAGGCTTTCCTTTTTCCTAAGAGCCTGGGTATCAGAATGCCGGAGTTGACATAAAAGAAGGCAGCCAGGTACAGTATGGAAAATATATAAAGCTCAATGAACCGGCTGCTCTGAAAAGCAGACTTATCCCTGTCAAAAGGAAAGAATAAAAAGGGCAGCATTAAAAAGCAGGCCCAGAAGACCAGGGTAAAGACGGACTGTAATATTTTGTTTTTTCCGGTTTCCATAAAATTTAAAATATATGGATGGTTGGTCTTGCCTGAGGTTTAATAGGACTCTTGCTCACTGGGGAAACTGCCGGATTTAATATCCTGAATATAGTTTTGTATGGCACCCGTCACCTGGGACTGTAAATCCAGATATTTACGAACGAATCTGGGGTGAAAGTCCTGATTGATGCCCAGCAGGTCATGCATAACGAGGACCTGTCCGTCGCAACCGTTGCCGGCTCCTATTCCGATGGTCGGGATACTAAGTGAACCGGATACTTCCCGGGCTAAATCGGAAGGTATTTTCTCCAGCACCGTGCCAAAAGCACCGGCTTCCTGCAGGGCCAGGGCGTCTGTTTTTAATTTTTCTGCCTCGGCGTCCTGTTTGGCTCTTACCGTATAAGTGCCAAACTTATAGATACTCTGCGGAGTGAGGCCCAGGTGTCCCATGACCGGGATGCCTGCGCCGATTATTTTTTTAACGGCCTCCACGATCTCTACCCCGCCCTCCAGTTTGAGCGCATGGGCACCGGATTCTTTCATCATCCGAACCGCAGAGGCAAGGGCCAGTTCCGGGTTGGACTGATAAGAGCCAAAGGGTAAATCCACCACCACCAGGGCACGTTTTACAGCTCTCACCACGCTGGACGCATGGTAAATCATCTGATCCAGCGTAATAGGTAGCGTGGTCTCATGACCGGCCATGACGTTACTGGCGCTATCCCCCACCAGGATAACCTCCATGCCTGCCTCATCAAAAAGGCGGGCAAAGGAATAGTCATAGGCGGTAATCATGGATATTTTTTCACCAGCCGCTTTTAGCTTCTGAAGCGTATGGGTGGTGACTCTTTTTATTTCCTGGGTGGCTGCTGACATAAGTATTATAAATAAATGAATTGAATAGTAAAAGCGAGGACCGAAAATATTCAAGGTAGGCATTAAGGCATGTTATCCAATAAAACCTGCAATTCTGCGTCGGTTTTAATCAGGACATCTCTGGCCTTTGACCCCTGGTTGGCTCCTACAACGCCGGCCATTTCCAGCTGATCCATCAATCGCCCGGCGCGGTTATAACCCAGTTTCATTCTTCTTTGAATCAAAGAGGTGCTGCCGACCTGGTTTTGCACAATCAACCGCGCGGCGTCCTCAAATAATGGATCTCTGTCTTCCAGATCAGAGCCACCAGATGACCCCATTTCTTTCTCATCAATATATTCCGGTAGTAAGAAAGCCTCGGGATAACCCTGCTGTTCTCCGATAAAATCACAGATCTGGTCTACCTCCGGAGTATCGACGAAGGCGCATTGCAGTCGGGTAATCTCACCGTTATAACTGATCAGCATATCGCCTTTTCCGATTAACTGTTCCGCTCCGCCGGCATCCAGGATGGTTCGGCTATCGATTTTGGAGGAGACTTTAAAGGCGATACGGGCCGGGAAGTTGGCTTTAATGGTACCGGTAATAATATTAACAGAAGGACGCTGGGTGGCGATGATCAAGTGAATCCCTACGGCCCTTGCCAACTGGGCCAGACGGGCAATCGGCATTTCTACTTCCTTGCCGGCCGTCATAATCAAATCCGCAAACTCATCAATAACCAGTACAATAAAAGGCAGGAACTGATGGCCTTTTTGCGGGTTCAGTCTTCTTTTAATAAATTTCTCATTGTATTCCTTGATGTTTCTGCATCCGGCTTCCTTTAACAGGTCATAGCGGTTGTCCATTTCAATACAAAGCGCATTGAGCGTGGTCACTACTTTTTTAGTATCCGTAATGATGGCCTCTTCTTCCCCGGGAAGTTTGGCTAGAAAATGATGTTCAATGGTACGGTAAATACTGAGCTCTACTTTCTTTGGATCCACCAGGACAAATTTAAGCTGGGAGGGATGCTTTTTATATAGCAGCGATACCAGCAGGGCATTTACCCCGACGGATTTACCCTGACCGGTTGCTCCCGCCATTAACAGGTGCGGCATACTGGCCAGATCCACAATAAAGTTCTCATTATTGATCTTTTTCCCTATGGCAATAGGAAGGGAAAATTTATTGTTTTGGAATTTCTCGGAAGAAATCAGGCCGCGCATGCTGACAATGGTCTTATTGATATTAGGGACTTCAATACCAATCGTTCCCCTGCCGGGAATGGGCGCAATGATACGGATACCGAGTGCTGCCAGACTTAGTGCGATGTCGTCTTCCAGATTTTTGATTCTGGAGATACGCACACCCGGTGCAGGTACAATCTCATAAAGGGTTACCGTAGGCCCCACGGTAGCTGAGATACGCTGGATATGGATGTCATAGTTTTTAAGCGTGGTAATAATCTGGTTCTTGTTTTGTTCCAGTTCTTCGGGATCATGCACGGCTTTCTCTGACCCGTGCATTTCCAGCATATCGATATTGGGATATTTATAATTACTCAGATCCAGCGTAGGTTCATAATCTCCCTGTGCGACTACTTTTGCGGCCGGATTTTCCTCGCCCACTATAATTTCTGAGGGAACATCATCCACCTCTTCACTGATCTCCAGCTTAAAGTCTTCCGGACTCGCGTTCTTACTGACTTTAGCCGGTGTGTTATTAGTCGGCATGGTGGTGGCAGCACGGGACGGCTTATTGTCTAAGGCTATGCTTCCATCGGAGGACAGCTCTTCGGCATGCTGACCGGCCAATTGTTCATTCACGCTGAGCGGCAGGGTGCCTGAAGAGGCCTGCCCGGCTGCTTTTTCAGAGAGGGAAAGACCTAATGACGCGTCTTCGCTGCCCTGGTCCGGCATCGTGACCGTGACGCTGCCGCTACCATTTTTCAGTCGGTTGCCTGCCTGGTTAGCGGCCCCCGGTTGTTGAATATAGAGGCTTCCTTCCTCCTCATTGTCCAAATCCGGTGCAGTGTCCGTTTCATTGTCATGGATATACTGGCTATCTGATTTTTTACCTTTTTTGCGTTTACCACTGCCGTTGAGTTCCGGTTCAGCATCTTCTTGTTGCATATCTGTTGCTCTGAAATCAGCCACACGCTTTTTAAAGCTGGCAATACTGAATTTAGGATCAAAGCGCCAGATGATATAAAAGAGTACGGCCAGCAGTAAGATACAAAAAGTGCCGAGCGAACCAATCCATTTAATGAGCCACTCGCTGATGAGTTCACCCGTGCCGCCGCCCCAGGCAAAGCCAGTGTGCAGCAGCTGACTGTTCAGGTAGGCAAATGCCACACTTAGAATCAGGATGCCTGCAATCACATATTTAATATTGCGTTTCAGGCTGAAAATCTTCTTGCCGCTCATCAGGTTCACGCCCAATACAAAAAAGGTCGTACAGATTAAAAATGAAGCGAGGCCAAATCCGTTATATATCAGGTTGTGAGAGGTATAGGCCCCTAAAACGCCGAATAGATTGGATACTTTTACGTCATCGGTGCTGAATATCTTTATGCCGAAATTGACCACCTTATCCTGGTCTTCTTTCCAGCTAAACAGATAGGACGCAAAGGATATAAAAAGGAAAAATCCGATCAACAGCAGGGTCGCTCCTACTATTTTATAGGTTCTTTCATCTTTTACGAATTCTGAAACAGTCACCTGCACCTCAGGCTCTTCTTTGAGCTGCTGGGTGGCACGGGCCTGTTTTGGGGATGTTTTTAATTTATTAGCCATAGATCATAACAAATACTCAATAATGCGGCAAATTACCGAATTTGACCCGAATTTGAACCCTTGTGGACAACCTTTGCCCTAATTAAGTGGTTTTCGGGGGCAAAACAGCTTCTTTGAGGGTAAATCAAGTAATCAAAAACTTATATTTGCACGAAAATCAATGTTATGGAGGCAAAAAAAGCGGCTGACTCGCTGGTGGTCATGAATGAACTGGTCCTGCCCAATGATACGAATACCTTTGGTAATCTGATGGGGGGACGCCTGATGTACTGGATGGATATCGGAGCCGCTATGGCTGCAGGAAAACATTGCAATAAACCCTGTATGACGGCCAGCGTGGATAATATCAGCTTTAAAAACCCCATCAAGCTGGGTAATATTGTGCATATCGAAGTGAAGCTAACCAGGGCCTTTACGACCTCTATGGAAGTGCGCATCCGAGTCTGGGGAGAGGATCCTTTGCATCAGCACCGCTATGAGAGTAACGAAGCGTATTTTACCTTTGTGGCCCTGGATAAAGATAACCGTCCAAGCCCGGTTCCGGAACTGATTGCCGAGACAGAGGAAGAAAAAAGCCAATATAAGGCTGCCCTCAGAAGAAGGCAGTTAAGGCTGATCCTGGGTGGCAAAATGGCTCCTGATGACGCGACAGAGCTTAAAGCGCTTTTTGTGCCTGCTGCCGGTGCCACTGAATCCAAGACTTAGGCTATGGATAAATTGCTGCTTATCATAATATAAATAGCCCTTAAGCGTTATAGAAAAGTAATCCGTCGCGACAAAAGGCTGTTTATGTTTAAATTTTATAATAGATTGAGTCAGTTAAACAGAGTTCAAAATAGGGTCAACTTCGGTGGGCAGGGTAAAAAAAGCAGAATGTATTGCGGTCCTGGTCAATTATTCAGACGGCTGGCATGGCTGCTCCCCCTGTTAATCCTACTCTTTGCCGGTCATATTAATGCGCAGTCCTCCACTGCCCAAAAGCTGGGCTTTGAGATCAGCGGCGGGGCCATGCGTTACGGCGGGTCACTGCCTACCGTGGATACGAAAGCGGCCGTTTCTCTGGGACTGCATTATGAATTGACGGATAAAATTCATATTCAGCTTGTTTTTACGGCCTCCGAAGCCAAAGGCGGTGATTCCTCCCTGGTAAATAGTGCTCACTTAGGCAATGATAACCACAGCGATCATTATTATTTTGCGAGTAATATCAATGAATTTACCCTCACCGGTTCCTATGATTTCTTCAATTTAAATGAAGGGTACCGTTTTACGCCTTTTGTCATGGCGGGTGGTGGCTTTTATAATTTTAAACCGTATCAGGTCGTAGAATACACAAATGCGAAAGGAGCCCTCAGAAAGGAAAACAGGGCCATGACCCAGGTGGAACCTTTTAGCAACTGGCAGGTGAATGTGCCTCTGGGGGTGGGTATCAAATGGGGACTTTCTGCTAACACACAGCTGAAACTGGAAGGTAAATACCGGGTGCTTTTTAATGGTTACCTGGATAATTATATAGCCGACGGCTCCAATGATCATTATTATTCCATCTCGCTGGGTTTTATATTCCGGCTGGGCAAGAGAAGCGGCGGATATAGCAGGCCTGCGGGAAGAGCCGGCAGAAAGGATTGCAATTGTCCGCCGGTATATTAATATGGATCATCTCCCCGCTCTTCTTCTGATCCAAATAATCCGGGTCATATAGTGCCCCTAAACACTGGTGCCGCTTGCTTGCTACAGGGCCTCTTCCCGCTTGTCGCCATCTGCCACAGGGCCTGTGTATTATTATATCATTATTTGCCCATTCAAAATGCCCGGCTAAAGGGCTTTTCGCATTTTAACCTGCTTATATTGCAGGTCCACTGAATTTAGGGTAAATTTGCCAGGGTTAGAAGCAATTGAATTATTAAGCATTTATAACTTATAGACGATGTCATATAAGAGTTTACAGCAAGCAGTTGAAGACCTGGAAAACACGGGCCGACTTATCCGGATTAAAGAAGAAGTGGATCCTTATCTGGAGATGGCTTCCATACAGCTGAGGGCTTATAAAGAAGGCGCCCCTGCGATCCTGTTTGAGAAAGTCAAGGGGTCTAAATTTAAGGCGCTGGCAAATCTTTATGGCACGATGGAGCGTTGTAAATACCTATTCAGAGATACTCTGCCCAAGGTGCAGCACTTAATGGAACTCAGGGGCAATCCTATGGCGGCCTTTAAAAAACCTGTCGCAGGGGTTAAATCGGGCGTGGCGGCGCTGACGGCCCTCCCCTTGAAGGTAAATGCAAAGGCCTCGGACTACTTTGAAGAGGTGCAGATTGCTGATTTGCCGCAAATTCAGCACTGGCCTTTGGATGGCGGCGCTTTTATTACATTGCCACAGGTGTTCTCTGAAAATCCCGACCAGCCGGGCGTGATGCAGGGCAATGTAGGGATGTACCGCATTCAGCTCTCCGGGGGTCAGTATGAGCCAAACCGGGAGATCGGGTTGCATTATCAGATCCACCGCGGTATTGGTATTCATCAGTCGCTGGCAAAAGCCAGCAATAAACCCTTAAAAGTAAGTATTTTCGTAGGCGGACCGCCCGCACATACGGTGGCTGCCGTTATGCCGCTACCCGAAGGGATCAGCGAGCTTACTTTTGCCGGTCTGTTGGCCGGTCGCAGGTTTCGGTATTTCTATGAGGACGGTTATGTTATTTCTAAAGAGGCCGACTTTGTCATTACCGGAGAAATTGCCAGTGATCAGTTGAAGCCGGAAGGACCTTTTGGCGATCATTTAGGTTATTATAGCCTCTCCCATCCTTTCCCCTATTTAAAAGTACATAAAGTCTTCGCCAAAAAAGATGGCATCTGGCCCTTTACCGTCGTTGGACGACCGCCCCAGGAGGATACCAGTTTTGGGGATCTTATTCATGAAATGACCTCGGGAGCCATCAGTCAGGAGATACCTGGTGTTAAGGCGGTGAATGCGGTGGATGAGGCAGGCGTCCATCCTTTATTACTTGCCATCGGCTCTGAACGCTATACGCCTTATCAGGCAGTTGCAGAGCCTCAGGAACTGTTGACCCAGGCTAACCGGATTTTAGGAACAGGGCAGTTAAGCCTGGCCAAGTACCTCTGGATAACAGATGACCCTTCGGGTAAATTATCCGTCAGAGATATCCCTGGATTTTTTAAACATATACTGGAAAGAATCGATTTAAAAAGAGATTTGCATTTTCAGACCTGTACGACTATAGATACACTGGATTACAGCGGCACGGCGCTCAATAAAGGCAGTAAGCTGATCCTTGCCGCCTCGGGAGCTCCCATACGGGCACTGTCAGACAGGGTTGCAGGGCCTTTAAAAAACGCCCTGGAAGACCCTATATTACTGCAAGACTTTCCGGTACATCTGGTTATGCCGGGTGTGATTGGCATTACCATGCCTGCCGCTAAGGACGAGGCCCAGGCCAATCATGATTTACAACAGCTGCAAGGTATTTTAGCAGATCATAAAATGGAATTACAGGGATTGCCACTCATTGTGCTTACAGAAGACAGCCATTACCTGGCAGAAAATCTCTCCAATTTTTTATGGATTAGTTTTACCAGAAGCAATCCTGCAGCGGATATTTACGGGGTGGAGTCCTTTACCCATCAAAAGCATTGGGGGACGGATACCGCCATTATTTTGGACGCCAGGGTAAAACCGCACCATGCACCTGCCTTAACAGTAAACCCTGCAACAGAAGCCAGGGTGGACCAGCTGTTACAGGGTTATAAAAAGTATTTTCCGACAACGGTAAAATAGGGGTTTGATCAGGATTCCAGAGCTGCCCAGGTGTCCAGTACTTGTTGGGCCTGGTCTTTGGTGTCGGGCTTGGTGATGATCGCCTTTATGATGCCTTTTTCATCTATTAGAAAGGTCGTTCTATGGATGCCTAAAAAAGAACGCCCCATGAATTTTTTAGGGCCGAATACCCCATACGCTTCTAAAATGACTTTGTCTTCATCTGCAATAAGCGGAAATGGCAGATCAAATTTTTCTTCAAATTTTTTGTGACTCTTTACGCTGTCACCGCTGACGCCGATTACCTGATAACCCTGCCCGGTTAAATCATCATAATTATCTCTGAGATTACATGCCTGCGCGGTGCAACCCGGTGTATTGTCTTTTGGATAAAAGTATAAGACCACTTTTTGCCCTTTAAAATCAGACAGGGAAATGACATCACCGTTCTGATCTACACCTTTGAAGGCGGGGGCTTTATCGCCTGCTTTTAATGAAATTTCGCTCATATATTTGTTGTATTTATTGAATGCCTGTTCAAAGGTAGTTAATTTAAAAGCAACCGGCCGGCAGTTGTTAGGACCTGCCCTTATTTTTTCTGATGCTAAGCTGTTGCCTCATCTCTTTTTCTTCTAATTTTTTGCTGCGCCTGTCGGCTGATTCAACCAGATAAAAGACTACGCCGATGACAATAAACAAGATGCCTGTATTAACACATAGGTCCTTGATGTATTTAAGACAGGCTAAAATACCCATAACAATAAGTAATCCCGAATATAACAGCACGCTGCGGTGTTTGGTGAAGATGCCTTTCAGTATGATATAGAGTCTAGCCATAGGTTATAAAGTTTGCCCCTGCCTTGCCGTCAGGAATTATTTTGGTTTTTAAATAAAAGAAGTCGTTGATTTCTATCTGAAAATTATGAAAATTATCGGATAATACAAAGGCGCCGTGTAAAATTTAATATTGGGATACCTTCCCTACTGAAGGTGGCAGGCTTAGGGAGACCAGGCTTTGTAAGCAAGGCCGATTGTTAGCTCTGATGACAGGCAAATTTCTCCTTATCTGAGAGGGATGTGAAGCAGGCAGTGCATTGATTTAGATAAATACGCCGGAGGTCATATCAAGAGCCGCCTTAAGGGCATTGTCATTTAAGGATAAATCAAATCCTTTTTCATGAAAATAATGAATCATCAGCTCCGTATCCATATTGCCGACCAGGTCGTCCTGTGCCATTGGACAGCCTCCGATTCCTTTTAGCGCGCCGTCAAAGCGGCGGCATCCGCCCTCCAAAGCCGCCTGTATTTTAGCCAGGCTATCTTCTTTTTTTGAATGCAGGTGCACGCCAAAAACAATGTCCGTATATTGAGGTATAAGGATGGTTAATGCGTCTTTTATCTGCTTAGGTGTGGCCAGCCCTACGGTATCTGCCAGAGAAATAATCTTTATGCCAAGCCCCGCAATTTTCTCCGCCCATTCGTTTAATACGGATGAGTTGTAGGGATCTGCGTAGGGGTTGCCAAATCCCATGCTCAGGTAAATGACCAGCTCTTTGCCATGTTGGATGCAAAGCTGTTGGATGGCTTTCACTCTTTCAAAGCTCTCCGCGCGGGTGCTATTTGTATTACGGATCTGGAAGGTCTCTGAAATGGAAAAAGGAAAGCCCAGGAAATGAATTTCTTCATGCAGGCAGGCCTGCTCAGCGCCTCTCTGGTTGGCTACAATTGCCAGTAGTCTGGTAGGGGTCTTAAGGCTTTTAAAGTCCAGTCTTTGAACAACAGCTGCCGTGTCAGCCATTTGTGGGATAGCTTTAGCAGATACAAAGCTTCCAAAATCCAGTACCGGAAAACCAACTTCAAGCAACTGGCGCAGGTAATCTACTTTGGTTGCAGTTGAAATAGGATGTGCCCAGCCCTGCATGGCATCTCTGGGACATTCCACCAACTCAATTTTAGAAAGATGCTCTGGCGCAATTTGTTGCATTTTGAACGGTTTTAATTGATTTTTTCAAAAGGGAATAAACCGCCTGTCTGACAAAGGCTTTAAGCGGGCAGGCTTGCTTTTTATGCTAGCTTCCCTGCCTTTGAAGCTTTTGTTTCATGGCTTCATATAGGGTAATGCCTGCTGCAACAGAGACATTTAAAGAATCAAAATCGCCGGCCATCGGAATGGCGTATTTGTCTGTTGCGGCTTTGGAAATATAAGACTGAACGCCGGTGTCCTCACTTCCCATGACAAAGCAACAAGGAAGCGTCAGATCCAGCTCGTAGAGTTTTTTAGAAGCGTTCATTTCAGAGGTAAAAATACTGATGCCGTTTAGCTGCAATTCTTCCACCGCTTTGAGCAGGCTCCCGACCCGGCAGATATGAATCTGTTCCAGGGCGCCGGCGCTGCTTTTAACGGCGTCCTCTCCTAGAGCCCCTACGCCTTTATCCGGTATGATAATCGCCTGGGTACCGGTGCAAAGGGCACTACGGGCAATGGCTCCGATATTGCGTACATCTGTTACTCCGTCCAGCATTAATAGCTGTGGCACTTCTCCGTTTCCGACAATCATATCAATGACCTGTTGCAGATCCTGATAAGTAACGGCGGACTTATAGGCAATGACTCCCTGGTGATTGGTATTGGTCAGTTGATTCAGTTTCTCCTGCGGCACGGGCTGTACCGGGATATTTAATTGCTTAGCCTGATGTCTGATGGATTGAATCACATCGCCCGAAGCATTTTTAAACAACAGGATCTTATCAATATTGACACCGCCTTTCAGGGCCTCCATAACAGGATTGCGACCCACAATGATATTTTTCTTGGATTGATAGTTATTTGTACTTTTCTTATAAAAGGCCATATATCGGTTTTTAATAAGGGCTTTGATAAACTGATGGATGGCCTGATTTTGCCATCCCTATATTTTCCGCCTGCCCTCTTGAGGCAAAGGTAGTAATTAAGCGTCAATAAGCTGCATTTCCCCTGGTCAGGACTATTAAGGGAATTGTACATGCGTGCTATTAGTGTACTGATTATGAACTCATTTAATAAAAGGCCCCTGTATAAGATCTGGGCTTTTACAGGGGCTTTAAAAGGCAATTGGGTATTGGTTTACCTGGTTATTTTAATCACTCTTTATGGAACGGCGGCCTAAAGGGTCCCTGCAGGATTCATTTCCCCATTATTTAGCTTTGTTGTAGGCTTCCATGGCAGCAGCCACACTGCCGTAATTCAACAACAATTGTTTTGCTTTTTCGGGTTCAAGGTTCGTTTTTTCAAGAATCATCCTGGTTCCTCTTTCAATAAGTTTCTGGTTGGTGAGCTGCATATTGACCATTTTGTTGTCCAGCACCCTGCCCATGCGGATCATGGCAATGGTGGATAACATATTTAAAACCATTTTCTGGGCAGTACCACTTTTAAGGCGGGTGCTGCCTGTCAAAAATTCCGGGCCGACCACGACTTCAATGGGGAAATCCGCCACCTGGCTGATAGGTGCATTTTTGTTACAGGTAACGCAACCTGTAACGATGCCCAGCGATTTAGCCTTTTGCATGGCTCCAATCACATAGGGGGTGGTGCCGCTGGTCGCAAGGCCAACCAGTATGTCTTTTGATCCAATCTGATGCGCCTGCAGGTCCTGCCATCCCTGTTCACTGTTATCTTCTGCATTTTCCACTGCGTCGGTCAGGGCAATATTACCGCCTGCAATTACGCCGATAACATAATCCTTTGATACGCCGAAAGTGGGAGGAATCTCACTGGCATCCAGTACGCCCAGACGGCCACTGGTCCCGGCGCCAATATAAAACAGACGGCCACCTACTGCCATGGCCTCCACAATGGCCAGCGCCAGGGCTTCTATTTGCGGTAAGGCTGCCTGAACAGCTTTGGGTACCTGCTGGTCTTCTTTGTTCATGGCACTCAGTAACTCGTTCAGTGGCATTTTTTCCAGATGACGGTAATGAGAGGGTTGCTCTGTCGTTTTAATAAAGGACTCCATAGGTAGATCTTCGGTTTAGTTATTACATTTAGATATTGGTCATAAAGTTATAAAGAATTTGCTCACCAACAGCGGCACTTTTTTCCGGATGGAACTGTACGCCGTAAAAATTATCTTTATGTAATGCGGAGCTATAGGGTTGAATATACTCCGTACGGGCAATGGTGTGCTGGCCGACTGCCGCGTAGTAACCGTGTACCAGATAGATATAGCTTTGTTCGGGGACCTTATCAAATAAAGGTGTTTTTAAATCGGTGATCTGGTTCCAGCCAATCTGGGGTATTTTTAAGGTCTCTGACTTAAAACCCAGCACTTTCTCCTCAAAGATTCCAAGGCAGGCGGTGTCGCCCTCCTGGCTGTGGCTGCACATCAGTTGCATCCCCAGACAAATCCCTAAAAATGGCTGTGTTAAGGTGGGTAAGAGCTGGTCCAGCCCTTTTTGTTTTAAATATGCCATGGCGGAGGCTGCATGCCCAACGCCTGGAAAAATGACTTTGTCTGCATTTTTAATCGTCTCGGGGTCGTCCGTCAGCAAAATGTCCTTGGTGAAGCCTATCCTTTCAAGGGCATACAATACGGATTGTACGTTGCCGGCATTATATTTTACAATTACTGTATTCATGTGTGTACTAGTGCGGTTCTAACTAAATAACAAGGTGGCTGCTGCATTTTTCGAAAATGCTGCCTGGCCGTTATAAAACGGTATCCAAAAATGATTGGGTGGCCGTTGTAATAGC
>Ga0164242_10005041_pt1 | contig 14722 bp, 12 predicted proteins | sample OricomgcompostMG_FD_108783 | JGI IMG/M metagenome (GOLD analysis project Ga0164242, IMG submission 108783) | Miracle-Growth compost microbial communities from Emeryville, California, USA - Original compost - Miracle growth compost (MG) ... | reverse complement strand
TTTTTCAGCTCCGTCAAATGTGCCTTTTTGCTTTCGAGGTCATTGCCCTTTTTGCAAGAAATTAGCAGTATTACTGCAAGTGTCAGGATATTAATATTGATCTTCATCTTTTCAATTGTTTCTAAAAAAAGTTTAAATTATTCAGAATATAGTGTTCCAAGTGCTTTTTGATAATCAATTTTGGCGACTATAACGTCATATAAAGCGTTGTAATAGTTGGTTTGAGCTTCCTTATAATCATTTTCGGCAGTAACAAGTTCCAAGTTAGACCCCACCCCTTCCTGGTATTTAATTTTTGTAACCCGGGTCACTTCTTCTGCCAAATCAAGATTCCTCTTTTGTGTTTCAAGCGATTTAAGCTGGTTTATTAAAGTAGTTTTTGCCTGTTCTGCTTGAAAATTAATTGCATTTTCCAAATTCAACAAGCTGTTATCCACTTTTTCGTATTCCAATTTTGCCTGTTTTATACGGTAAGAATTTCCCAGGCCTCCAAAAATAGGGACATTTAAAGAAAAGCCCCACCTCCCGTATCCGTACCAGGGCGCATTGAAAACATCTCCAAAATGATTGCGCTGTGTATTATAACCTGCTGATGCAAAAGCAGAAAGATTAGGTAAAAAAGCATACTTATTCTTTTTTAGATTCAGTTTTTGCAATTCTTTATTTGTTTCCAGCAATTTATACTCCGGTCTATTGGAAAAATCTACACTTGCCGTAGTATCTACCGAATCTAAAGGCAAAGTTGCCAAAGAATCTTTCAGGCTAATAGAATCCTGTACCGGCATACCCATTTGAAACTTCAACAATAGTTTACTCACCACTAATAAGTTTACAAATTTACTTTTCTCTGTTAAAAGATTATTATAAGCAACCTCCAGGCGGTTTACATCGAGTTTTTCGACAAAGCCTTCTTTATTTAAAGCAGCTGTTTGCTTCAGTAAGGTATCTAGCCTGAAAATATTTGCATCCAACAAATGCATCCTTGCCTGATTGACAAGTACAAGATAATAGGCCTTTTTAACATTTTCCGCCGTTGTTACTTTTGACTGATCGAGTTGTTTTTCGACAAGTTTTCTGTAGGTACTTGCGGCTTTCAATCCAACCAGATAGCTTGCGTCAAAAATAAGTTGAGAGGCTGTTATGGATGCATCGCCCGAGCTTCTTAGTTGGAAAAGGTTTGGAACGGCTACAACTTCTCCCGGTTTCATTCCGGGACCTGCCGGAATTAGGGGATTTATGCCCACCTTAAAAAACATTCTTTGTAAGGCCGGGTTATCCACTAAAGATAAGCTGCCATTTATCTGGGGCAACCCTATTGCCCGAATCTCTCCGACTCTGGCTTTTGCACTTTCGGAATCCAAGCGGGCATTGACTACGTTTACCTGATTCTTTATTGCATACGCAACCGCTTCATCGACTGAAAACGAATTAGTTTCCTGTGCCAACAGTTGCCCTGCCATAAGCACAAATCCGATTAAAAAATAAAATATTCTCATTTTCCTATTCTTCCTCAATTATGTGTTTATACTTATTTATTAATTTATGTCCTTTTATTGTACAGATACCATGTAGGTAATGGTCTAATAATTGCATTTGCACCTTCCCAAACTTATATTTTCCTGCAGGGAAAACAAAAGGGTTAAATACAAGGCGCATTATCTCTATCCTAAATGTTGCTAAAATATCTACATCCAATTCTTTTCTAAAAAGTCCAAGTTCAATCCCCTTTTTCAAATTGGCAACAATTGTAGTATAAATCCAGTTTTTGCGATGATTGGCATACATTTGATAAGCAGCAGGATGATATTTCTCCACTTCATATAACAGAGATGGATTCATATTTTGCAACATAACTGAAGTATGCTCTGCCAATTTGAGAATTTCATCGATAGGGTCTAAACTTGTTTTTTCTATTTCTACGATGGCTTTTTCCTGTTCTTTCAGTGTAAATAAAGTAACCTCCTGCACCAACTTATCTTTATTCTCAAAATATTGATAAATCGTTTTTTTGGAAATCCCAAGCTGTCTGGCAATATCATCCATCGTTACAGCCTTTACGCCGTAACGCATAAACATATCATTTGCCCCTTCTACAATTCTGTCTTGTATTTCCATTAAGACACAAAACTATGGAAACTTTTAAAAGATACAAAGTTTCCATGAAAAAAATTCTTCCGGAAATTAAATACTGCTCACTGTTCCTATTGCGCAGCAATATACTTATAATATTAATTATTTTACTAGCGTACTGCTATTTGGCTTTAAATTTGAAGACCTGTTTACGCCTTAAAGGATTTTTCCTTGTTGGATTTATTCAATTATTTATAATAGTATAAAAATAGGTTTGCTGTTTATTTCCCTTTGAGTTCTGTTATTTATAGATATAACCTGGGTTTAAAACAAAGCTATTGAAGTAGTTTCACAGCTTCCTATTTTTAACTTTCCCTTTTTATACTCATATAACATTACGTTTTTTTGGCTTGTTTGCAGTCCAATTAATAATCGAACGCAGGTTTAAAAGGCATTAAATTTTATTCAGTCAAGACTATTTACGCTAATCATCCATTCATTACATCAAACGCTGTTTAGATAAATATTTGTCATTTTTTTACAAATAAAGGTGTTAAACAAAATATTCTGAGCGCACGTAAACTAAGATATTTGGCATACCACCGCTAAAAGAAACGGCAATGGAAGAAAATAATAATAAGACACTTACCAGTCTGGATTACTTAAAAAAGGTTTCTTTAAATAACGAGGCTTTTATAAAAGAAATGATAACGATCTTTCTCAGGCAAACCCCTCAACTTTTGGAAGCACTTAAAGATGCAAGCAACAAAGAAGACTGGGTAGCGTTTCGGGCAATCGTGCACAAATTAAAACCATCGCTCCAAATGATGGGTATAAATTCAGCGCTTCCTTTAATCCCTCTAATTGAAAGGACTTCAAAACTAGAGAAAGAGATTGACTTATTCCCGCAAAGACTGGAACAACTCTGCCATATATGTACTCTTAGCATGAAAGAATTAAAAAATAAGCAAAAGGATTTGTAACTAACGAACAATCTGCAACCAACCTTTTTTTACTTCACTTTTCAGGTCAATAGAATAATAATATATGCCATCGGGAATACTGGCGGCATCCCAGTGAAAACCTTTATCCTTACTTTTAAAGATCAAACTCCCCCACCTGTTATAAATCGATACACCCACAAAATAGGAACTGCAATTTCCATCGGGCATATCCGGGATATAATAAAAGTCGTTGTGTTCGTCATCATTAGGCGTAAATAGATTAGTTGGCCGTATTTCTGTAATTTTAGTAGGAATATCTTCTACGCCAAAATTTACAGACACCTTTTGGGGGTGTGCCGGCACACAGCTTTCATCTGTAACGGTAAAATTTACTGTTAAAGGGGACTCTGCTAATCCTGTACACGAAGGTATCCAACGAAAAATACCAAATACACTATCCTTCTGAGTTGCTGTGGTAAACTGCATTCCCAAGTCAAGCGGATCAAAGCCGTTACCGTCCATAGTCAAAGAAAGCATATCAAGCGAATCCTGATCCGTCCCAAAGACAACAAAAGAGAGGCTGTCTTTTACTTTAATATTGTATGAATTTTTAGCCGGTACAAGCCCTATTGCCGGCTCATGAAATTTTTGTCCTTTTAGCAAAAAGATCGTTTTGAGTGTATCTGTTTCCGGTGTCGGACAAGCATTGTCAGAAGCAATTACCTGCAGTGTAAACAAAGAATCTCTTTCCAAAACAATTGTCTTGCAGGTATTTATACATATATCATGCTTAGAAACAGGATTATAAGGACTTAATATAACAGAACTAGGGCTTAAACTAAAAACGGAAGCGGGCAAGGTTCCTCCCTTTTTTAGACCAATAGCTTCATTGCCCATATAGGAAGAGGAGTCGGACACATCGGCTGTAAAACATGCTTCTTTCCCAAAGGGGACTACGATAGTATCTTTCCCGGAAAAATAACCGCCTGCCGGATTTTCAAGTACTACTTTTGGGGGAGGGTTAATCGCACATTGAATAACTTTAAACTGAAAATCTCTTCTGCTCAAGCCTATTTCTTTCCCGTCTCTATATTCTTTTACAACAACAGACATTACAAAAAGCCCTAATTTGGTAGGTTTAACAGAAATAACGCCTGTATGTGGGTCTATAAAAAGTGATGGACTACCGGGAATCATATTGCTTTCCCCATAGCCAAATTCCCAGTCGACCGGAGCATAAGGAGCGGGATTTCCAGTGGGGGCAACGTTCCCAAAATCAAGGGAGGAATGCCCTTTAAATGGAGTATCCAATGAATACACTAAAGAATCTCTATTTGCATCGGTTGCCCCAAAGTCATACGATTGTTCTTTCCCCAAGCAAAAGTATTCCCCTTTAATTGGTTTAAACATTGGGGAAGAGTTCCTGAAAGTAGTATTATCTTTTTGCAAGGGTGGTATTTCAAGGTAAAAAGTAACACCTACCTCGTCCGGGAATTGAATATTGGTAATAATTGCATTTCTACAGCAACGCTCCCATTCAAAATAGTATCCCTCCGGGTTCGTAAATTCAGAGGGATCGAAGGAAAAAACCTTACTGTATTCTAAAATACGTGTGCGAAGATCCGGGATTTCACAACCCGGAACATCGTATTTCACAAAATTGTCTTGATTTTTCAAGGGTAAAGGAAATTCCTTTACAAAATTATTGGTCCCTTTCTCAAACATGTAAACCGTAATGCCATTGTCAATCAATCCATCGGCTGCATTTATATCATCGAAATACATCAAAAGATTTAATTGATAGTTGTTGCCCCTTCCTGTCCATAAAAATTGTATCTCCCCTCCTACAATATGAGTAGCTTTTGCACTAAAGCTCAGCATTATTAAAAGTATTACAAAAAATGGGCTTATTCGGGCGAACATTTAATTCTCTTTGTGAAAAGTATATAACTAAAAGCTTACTATTTTTATTATTTTTACCGCTAAATTATGAAGAAAAAAACCAAGTTTCTATCTAAGCTGCTAATTTCTGACATAGCGAGCCAGGGGAAATGCATTGCCCGCCATGAGGACAAGGTTATTTTTGTAGAAAATGCAGCCCCCGGGGATATCGTAAATGTGCGCATAACAAAAGATAAAAAGAAATTTGCAGAAGCAAAAATTGTATCTTTCGAAAGCCTCTCCCCCAATAGAGAAACCCCTTTTTGCAAACACTTCGGAATATGTGGCGGCTGCAAATGGCAACATTTGCCCTACCAACAACAATTGGCTTTCAAAGAAAAAGAGGTCATCGATAATTTCGAAAGAATCGGCAAACTTACATTTCCCAAACCGAAGGCGATAATCCCTTCCCCAAATACTACTTTTTATAGAAATAAACTGGAATATACTTTTTCCAGTAAACGATGGCTTACCAAAGAAGAAATAGATTCCGGACTGGAATTAGAAAGAAATGCATTGGGTTTTCATGCACCCGGCAGGTTTGATAAGATTATTGATATTGAAACCTGCTATTTGCAAAATGAGGTTTCCAACCGGATTAGAAATGCGGTAAAAAGCTATGCCCATGAAAATAAAATCCCCTTTTTTGACCTCGTAAAGCAGGAAGGTTTTTTACGAAATCTGATTATCCGTAATTCCAATACAGAAGAATTGATGGTCATTTTGCAGGTTTTTGCAGAAAAAGAAACGGAAGGACTCCTAAATTTGCTACAATTTATAAAAAATCAATTTCCGGAAATAACGGCACTCCAATATGTATTAAATACAAAAGGGAATGAAACTTTTTATGATCTGGAGGTAAAAACCTTTTCAGGGAAAGACTATATTACAGAAGAAATGGAGGGTTTGAAATTTCGTATTGGACCCAAATCTTTTTTCCAAACAAACGCTGTTCAGGCTTATGAACTCTATAAAATAGCGAGAGCCTTTGCTGAGCTCAAGGGGGTAGAAACCGTATATGACTTATATACTGGCACAGGTACTATTGCCAACTTCGTAAGCAAACAAGCCCAAAAGGTTGTAGGTGTAGAATCGGTAGAAATGGCGGTAGAAGATGCAAAAAAGAATGCGGCATTAAATGGAATAAACAATACCCGGTTTTTTGCCGGAGACATGAAAGATATTTTAAATGAAAATTTTTCTATAGAACACGGAAAACCGGATGTAATAATTACCGACCCGCCAAGGGCAGGTATGCATGAAAAGGTAGTACAAGCTCTATTGGATCTTGCCCCTCAAAGATTGGTTTACGTAAGCTGTAATCCGGCTACACAAGCCCGGGACTTAGCTTTACTGGATACAGCCTATCAAATAACGGCGGTGCAACCGGTAGATATGTTTCCCCATACGTATCATGTAGAGAATGTAGTGAAGCTTGTTCGAAGGTAAAATATCGGTTCACTTCGCCTTTGCTCTTTTTATCAAATAGCTTATTATTAACATGATACTTGTAAAATATACGCCCATAAAATGAACTAATGTGAACCGTTGTCTCACTTGGAAATCTAATAAATGAACCGAAATATGCGACCGATTCTAAGCCGAAAATCAAATCGGTCGCATATTTTCCAGAGTAAATTTATCCACTGATTTGTAGCTATTTTCGTTCGTCAGAATTATATTCGGATAAAAGTGAGATCAAATGGCCAGAAGAAAGCTTCTTAGTTCGGTTGTAAAAGTTAAGGATGGATACAGGGTTGTTATCTATTACAAGAATGTCTGCTATTCAACAGGAAAGACTATAAGAAAAAAGTCGGATTTTAAAGATGGTTATCTAACCTCTCTCTGGGGTGAGGGATATAAGCAAGCTAACAAGGAAATCTATGAACTTAAGCTATATATAGATTCTTTAATATCCGAAGCAAATTCCAAAGGATTAGAACCAAACACATATATAAAAGCATACCGAGAAGAAAAATCTAAGGAACTGGTAAAAAAAGCCAAAGTAAGCTCTTCCTATCTTTCAGACGTTTTTTCTCAATATCTGGAAGATAAGAAGCTTAGGAATAGGTTTAAGAAAGAACAGTCCTTTGAAAGATATGAACAGGAGCTTGAAAGAATAAAGGAGTTTGAAGATGAAGAATATAAGATAAAAGCTACAGATGTTAACCTACGGTGGATTTGTGATTTCTGTGAGTTTTTAGCTAAACCAAGGATCAGAAAAAAAGTTGTAAAAGATAAGTATAGGGAGTATGAGGCCAAGAAGAAATACGGAAACTCCAATGCTACGATTAATAGATTCATACAGGATTTTAAGACCTTTCTGGATTGGCTTTCTGTGAACTACAAGATCAAAGTATCTGAAAACATTAAACAGTTTGAGCTTTTTGAAACAAAGACTGTAGAGGACTGCATAATAACCTTTTCTTCTGACCAGTGGGAAGCATTTAAAAATTACAAACCACAATCTCCAAGTGAAGAAAAAACTATTGATGCTTTTACCTTTTGCTGTTATACCGGGCTGAGATATAGCGATTTTATTACTCTTAATTCAGAACACATATTGAAAGGATATAAAATCAAGAAGCTGGCTGAAAAAACAGGAAGAGCTTTTGAAGTACCGATGAATGACAAAGCTTTAGAAATTTTCAGGAAATACAATGGAGATTTCAGACAAAAGTTCCCTCAAAACCAACAACTAAATAAGAACCTCAGAAGTATCCTAAAAAAAATTCCTGAATTTCATGAGGAAGTAGAAATTCAAGAATTTGTACTTAATAAGAAGACTATTGTTAAAAAAAGTTTTTATGAGATCGTTTCCTTTCATGTTGCAAGGAAAAACTTCAACACCTTCTTAATTAGCTCCGGAAAATTTTCTTTAAAACAAATACAAGCATTTACAGGCTGGAGTAACGATATGCGGATGCATAGTCATTACCTGAATAAGTTTAATAAAGTAAGTGAAGAACAAGAGGAAACCGAAAGAAAGAATATTGATTTTTAAAATTTCATACTTAACGGAGAAGCAACCTCTTCTTTAAATACCTCTTTGAAATCTTAGGTAGCATTTTAAACTCCTTCACCTCTTTATTCCAAACATGGCCACTTGCGTATGTAGTTGTATACTGATCTTCTGTGAAACAAAACCTTTTATAGGAAGAGATATGAAAGAAATCTCCATAAAAGCCGTAAGAATATGAGTAATCCTGAAAGAGGCTACATAACTCTTCCACCAGCTCGATCATCATATCCTCTGTCATGAAAATTTCTATCTGCCTTTCTTTAAGGTCATTTATCAAGGATTCTATTTTTTCAACCCTAAAATAAAACAACTGATCTGAAGCTATAGGCTTCATTGTCCCTCTGTTAAAGTTGTTAACTTTTTTCATAATAATTAGATTTAAACATTTCATACTTTTTAGGGGAGTAAAATTTCAACCAAGTCAAAAAACTTTTCAAGTCTATTCCAGCCCTTCCATAGTCTTTAAAGCTTGAACTATTCTTCAACAAGGTTGATTTATGGAGCTTCACTATCCGGTTAATTTCATTTTTTGAAATCCTTGTATTTGGCGGAATATTGTCTATAAAGGAATCCTTTTGCTTATCCTCTTCTATTTTGAGATTGGAGAGTGTATCGGTAATTTGATTATCTAAACCGGAGAATAATCTGTATAAGTATTTTCTAAAGCTTTTCAGCTTTTCAATATCATTAGGATATAGCATCTCAATCTCCTGATTATTTAGGAATCTCTTAATGCACTCTGAAAAGAAATCTGGATTTGGTTCCCCTGTAAGGTACAAAACACTAAAAATCTCTTTCGGAACCATATATTCCGAAATGGCACTTGAAGAACTCTTTAAAGGAGATGGGACGATATGTAGTTTGCCTTCCACATATCTGTATAACTGGGATTCGAAGCGAAAAAAATCAAGGAAAGAAGATTTTTAGACCAACACCTTTACCAGTTCGATAAAATTGTTTAAAACTCCCTTATTATTTTTCATTTGAACCCAAAAAACCTCCATCAAAAAATTACTACAACAAAAAGGGGATAGGAAACCATTAAAAAATGGCTTTATCCTCCCCCCTGTTAATCTTATAAAAACTCTGGTCAAAAAAACGGTCGTTTTTTTGCTTATGGGTAATCAATCTTTACATATTCAACTGTATTAAAAAGTAATGGTTCTTGATACTCCTCGTAAGATAAAGACGGGAAGAACTTTAAAACATAATCGCACTTATACTTTTGTGCAAAAAGCTTGTATTTACCGTCCGGTTTGTTTTCAAAGTAGGTATAATCTAATAGGTTGCTAATTTCATTCACATTACAATGTGTCCAGTAAGAGGATTGGGTCAAGCCCTTTACTTCAATCCTTCCCTTTTTTTTCTTAATCTCAATCTCAAAATTAACATATGGTCTTAGGTTTGTATATTCCATAACAAGCCTTGCTCGTACCTTTACAGGAACAACATAGTTACATTCTTTATTCCGGACTTTTGCCGGCTCGAATAGTAGTGCTCTTTTAAGTTCTTCCTTGTTTACTACAGCAGAATCAACCTTTACTGTTTTATCGTTATCTATAACAAACTCCACCTTATCAGCACCTTTAGCGACAGGTTTAAATTGTTTAGAAATCAATCCTTCACAGACCTTTCGTAAGGAATCTTTATCTCCTATAAATTTAGGAGATACATTTATATCATCAGGAGAAAAGAAAAATTTCTGGTTAAAAGAGTGATACTCCAGAATCCCCTTTAATCTCTCACATTCTTCTTTTGCTTTCTTTTCTTCAAGCTTCTTTAACGCTATTCTTTTTTCTTTCTCGGTTTCAAGTTGTTTTCGATCTTTATCCGACAGTTCTGCATATCCCCAAAAGTCAATAAATGTTTCATACAACTTGTAAGACCGGTCATAGTTTAGCCGAATAACTATTCTACTATATTTATAGTCACCAGTAAGTTTCGGTTTTGTAATAGCTACTTCAGAAAATTTCCCTTTAATAAGGATTCCTTCTTCGTCTTGCTCTTTTATTTCTTCTCGACTTACTATAATATCTTCTATCACTGGGTCACCATAAGCAGTTTCTCTAAAATAAAAAGTCTTATTGCTAAGAAAAAAAGTACCAACACATCTGTAATTTCCTAAATTTTCATAGTAGCCTTCCCCGTTAGCTAATTGTGGCACATCCTTGTTCAGCCGAAATAAGGAATATTCTTCCACGTTAAAAGATTGCCCGAAAGAGTTCTGTATCAGAATAAGCACAAAAACAACGTTTAATAAACTCTTTCTTAACATGTACACCATTCTTTTCATTATAATATTATTTATATAAATAACTAAGGGACAATTAAATAATAGAATTGTTTTCCGTATAATTTTTCTATTCTCCATAGTTCCTCTTATACAGAATACCTTAACTTATATCCTTCACTTTTACGCTTTTTCTTGTCCTTACTTCCTTTAGGTCTTCCGGGCGATTTTCCCTGGGTTTTAGCACGCTTTAAGCCTTCGATAGTTCTTTCCCTTATCAACTCCCTTTCAAACTCTGCGAAGGCACTTAAAATCGTGAAATGCAACTTTCCGGTAGCGGTAGTAAAGTCCAGTTTTTCTGAGTAAGAGTGAAACTCTATTTTCTTGTTCAGCAATTCCGATATTTCCAGAATAAGCTCTCGGCTACTTCTTGCCCAACGGTCAAGCTTATAAACGATTACCCCGTCATATTCTCCCTTTCTAAGCTTGGCAAGGAGTTCCTGTTTTACAGGTCTTGTTTTTCTCGTGGATTGGTTCTCAGAAAATATCTCGTAACTCCAACCTTGGCTGTTAGCATACTGGACAAGGGTGTTTTGCTGGTTAAGGGTAGTTTGTTCTTGCGTACTTACACGAGTATATATTGCGATTTTTTTTGGTTTATCTTCTTTCATAAATCTCTCAACATCGACTTCCAGAATGGAAACTGATGCTTTTAGGTTTTTAAAATTATTCGTGATTTGTTTGATTGATTAAAAATTATTCCTTTTAAGGACAAGTTTCTCCTACCCATCCTCCACAAGGTTGCAATGTATCTATTACAAGTTGTCTATAATTTCCAAATTTTGTTACTTCATTTGGAATACGCGTCTGATAGATACCGCCATAGTTCATTCTTGTATTCCTTATTCCAGGATAAAATATTTTTTGTGAAGGTTGTTCTGGACCAGTGAATGTAAAATATATATCTGATGAGGTATTTCCTTCATAATCTTTTATTTCTCTCAAATCACAAGATGTATAGGTAAACTCATAGCTTTCACCTGGCTTTAATTCTTTTTGGTCGATATTATGATACTGTTCATATTCTGGTGAAGAAGCTACTTGACCTTGTAAAATAAAGGTTCTCGTAATATCAAACCCGTTTGTGACCTCAACAATAATTTTGCAACTGTCAGATAAGGGTAAAGGATAACCTATTACTTTATTGTTATCGTTTGGATCATAGATTGTATCGTTTGTGCCGTTATTAGTTTGGTTGTTAGTAGTAGGATTATTCTGGGAAGGGTTGTTGCCTGTGTTAGAACTATTATTTGGTTTAGGTTCATCATCGGGCTTGCATGCGAAGACACATAATGAAATCAACAGAACTAAGGAAGAAGTTTTTAATAAATTCATAAAGGTAGTTTGGTTATTACCTTCAGCTCCAAAAGGTAGGTATAAAAAAATTGCGTGGAACTGTAACCTACCCGAACACAGGCATCGCCAAACGCCCACAACGAAGTAAGAAACAGCCCACGCATAACGTGGGTGCCTCTTAGCTTTCTCTCGTTGTAGTGTTGAAATTGGCGATTTCGTGTTCAGAGATAAGCTAACGCAACCGTTAGATTATTAATATTTTATATATAGATACTATATCATATCACTATATTTTTTCATTAAAACTAAGAAAAAAACATTATTTTAAAAATTTCTGATTAAGCGATTTTAAACGCCCATCTTCCGTTAGACTTATGAAAATAGTTTTTACCTGTTCTTCTTTTTTCCTCTGTAGTAATTTTGTTTACTTCTAAATATGCAGAAAGCCAATTTTTAAAATCTCTCGGATTTATGGTGTTCTCTCCACCAGTAAATTTCTCAAATTGCTTCCGTAGGCTTATTACATCATAAATCTTTTCCTTTTGAAGAGGGTGTTTATGTATGAAAGTTAGAAAACGCTTATTCGTTCTTGATGATAACTCCATTTCTTTTTCAACATCTGCCGGTAAGTTAATCAGACCATTTTTCAGAAAGTCCTGAATACAGCTAAACATTAGCAGGTAAAAACTATTCCATTCGCTTGTATTCCAATCCTTAAAGAACCCTTTGCCAAATTCTTTTTCTGGGGTATGAAATTCACCGTAATGGTCTGAAAGTTTAAATATAAACTGCCTTCTTCTTTCACTAATATCATTGACTTTTTGCAGATTAAAGTTAGAACTTATAGCTATTTTAGGTGATTGTTGAAATGGCACTGCGTATGCTTGCTTATGTTTCTTATTAATAATCAAGTCCTCTGTAATAGCAGAAAAGAGTGATGGGAAGTGAAAGTCATCCGGAACATCATGATAAAGAATCACATTTGTATCATTATTTACCATTTGAAAAGAAAAGTCACTAAAGCTATAGTTTCTACCATCTATCGGGATTGCTTTCCTGAGCTCTGCAACCGCATTAAATAAAAGATTTTTTCCTCTACCTCCGTTGGCTCCTTTTACATTTTGATGAATATCATCCATCAAAATAATTGCTTTGACTTTAGCAGGGTCTTTATACCTACTACAGAGATAACCTAAACAAGCTTTTAGCGATAAAAATCTGGAATCATTCTTACCGGCTACGTTGAACATAAATTTTTCAAAATCGGACTTTTTAGCTCTTTTCCCTAAGTCAATTTCAAACTTTATAACTTGAGACTCCCAAATCGCCCCGTTTAAGGATGAATAAGGCAAAAGTTTAATACCTTTCCTTGTTATTTCAACAACTCCATTTTGAAAATACACATACACAGAATTTTTAGTATCCCAATGGATGGGCTTATCATAATAAGAAAGAGAGCCAAATGTATTCTTATCAAACAAACTACTCCCCTTATTAGTGAGCAAATCGCTTAAACTTTCCTTGCTAAAGCCTTTCAAAGCATTATCAGGTAAATCTGTAATATATTTTTTGAGAAAATCTCTGACTGAGTGCTCTTCATATTCCTTTATTACTCCATTTACCTCTCGCAAAACAATAGGCAATCCCTTGTTACTGTACCTGTAAAAGTCTTTAGAAGATAAAATTTTCACCACTGAGGATGGTTGGATATCAAGACTTCTACGGCTTCCAAAACCTGTTTCAATCCAGAAAGTATCTCTACTGGATGGTTTAGGTCCAAAATAACTAATCACCTCACCCATAGTTGTGAAGTAATCAAAATAAGAGGAGTTGCTGGTTTTACTTAAGGCATATTTAAATATTTCCAGAAGTTCTTTGACTGGAGTAATTCTCCTGTCTTTTAAAGCAAACTGTAAAAACATACTGAGTTTTTCGGTGTTAGAAAGCTTCAAATCATTAATTACACTTGCTACATACACCCAATTATCCTTCCCAGTTGTTAGCTGTGTGTTTGTTTGCTTACTATAAGATAGCAACTGATATGCATACACTTCCCGTGTTACATTCTCTTTAGATATAAAATTTCCCATAGGGCTATTAACTGGGATTTTTTAGTGAAAAATTTCAAATCAGCATTTTTTCGATAAACGCCCAAATTAAACGATTTGTAATTGATATATTTTTAGATTAAAATCAACAGGGAGAAAGGGATAAAAATTTCAGAAACTTCTTTCTGAATGAATAAAAAGAAAGTATAATACAATAAAGACTTTCTCTTGCTCCCTGAAAAGAAGTAGTAAAAAAAAGGTTTGTCGCACCAAAGGTGCGACATTCGTGCTTCTTATGAAGCACGAAGTATTAAGTCTTATTCTTCTATAATCCAATGTGAAGGGATTAAAGCTCCATCTTCTTCACCTTCTCTCCATCTCTTTATCAACTTAATATTTGATAAGTTTTCCCATCCAGATTCTCCAACATGTTCTAAGATTATGATTTGAACTCCTTTTGCAACTTTGTCAAAAAAATCCGACAAGGCTTTAAAAATTAGTCTTACCTTTTCCAAGTCTTTATCTTCTATAGTCTTTAAACTACCTTTTTTTAGTTCTGGAAAGTAAACTTGTGTAGGCTGGTCAATTACAAGGAATTTCGGAACTTTACTTTCATCTAACTTATTTAAAAACTGGTGTATTGCCAACAAAGTCGAAATATGATACGCCATAAAATTGTGACCGCTGCCAATTTCCCATAAATAGTTCTTAGTCCCATTTGGACTTGTGAAAGATAATGTTAGATTATCAATATCAAGTTTAATTTCAGAACTTGATCTTTCCGCCGAAAAATGTCCTCCTGAATAATATCTAATTAAACCACTAATTGAATTTAAGGCAGCTTCCTTTCTTCTTTTAATTTCTAAAGAATTAACAATCGCATCTAAGTCACTTTCTTTTTTCTTAAGATTTTGGAGGATAACATTAAGCTCATTACCTTCATTTGCCAAATCATAAAATCTCAGGGATTCATCCAATCTTCCTATAAATTCATAAACTTTGTTCAGAGTTTGCCTGTGTAAATTATACTCAGAACTTTCACTTATTAACGCTCTTTGTTCTTTCCTAATGTTATTTAATTCAGCTTCCTTATTCGCTAACAAGTTCTTAA
>Ga0164242_10005040_pt1 | contig 14726 bp, 15 predicted proteins | sample OricomgcompostMG_FD_108783 | JGI IMG/M metagenome (GOLD analysis project Ga0164242, IMG submission 108783) | Miracle-Growth compost microbial communities from Emeryville, California, USA - Original compost - Miracle growth compost (MG) ... | reverse complement strand
GCGCTCGCGCGGGCCGACCGGGAGGTCGTCGCCAGTGGCTACCTGCGCACACCTGAGCGGATCGCCATCCTCGGCGAGTCTCCACTGCGGCCGTGGAAGCGGGTTCTGGAGGAGGTCGCGCTCGGCATCAGTGAGAGCGCCGGAGGCGCGAGCGTGGCCGACGTCCGGCCCCGGGCACGTCGCGCCCTCGCCGAGGTCGGTCTGATCGACCTCGAAGGCGCATGGGCGGGCGACCTCTCTCCCGTCGACGAGCACCGCGTCCTCCTGGCACGGGCGCTCGCAGGTGACCCGGAGCTGCTGCTCGCCGACGACCCCTATCGCGACCTGGACGCGCTCGACCAGCGGCTCCTACACCGGTTGGTGCGGACCGTGACAGCGCGGCGCGACCTCGCCACGTTGGTGATCACCAACGATCCCCACGAGGCACTGGTGCTCGCCGATCGCATCATCGGCCTGGCCGACGGCCGCGTGCACAGCGACCTCACGCTGCGCGGCGACGGCATCACCGAAGCCCCTGTCGCCGAGCGGTACGCCGCACTGCACCAGCACCTCCTGGCACTGATCGGCATCGCCGGAGCACAGCGCCCAGCGAGCGCGGCAGGCGCGGTGAGCCGCAGGGAGGCCCCCAGCATCCGCACCGCTTGAAGCCCGGCGTCACGCACGCCGATGCCCTCGGCTGGGTCAGAGCAGCCGATGGATGACGCAGGGCCGCGACTCTTCGGGATGGGAGTCGCGGCCCTCGCGTCACGGACTCGGCCGAACTGCGCGCGCCGCCTCTTGCGCGCCGGGGCTGGCAACGCCGGGTTGGCGACGCGGGATGAGCACAGGCGGGTCGGCGCCCTATGGGGTCGGGGTCGCCGCTCCGTAGCTGCCCTCCAACGCCCGCGCCAGACGCTCCTCGGCCTCCGCACTGATCCGCGCGCCTGCGACATCGACGTCGATGCCGAGGCGTTCCTTGATGAAGGGCCGGATCATCGCAGCCGTGGTGACCGGGCGGAAGGTGCATCCGGTGCAAAGCCCGAGCATGCGCAGGCCAAGCCGGCCGTCTTCGGTGAACCCGGTCTGCTCGATCGCGCCGCCGTGTGAGCGCAACGCCAGATTGAGCTCGGCGACGGCCTCGTCGACCTCGGACCGAGAGACCCGGGTCGGGGCACTCATGACAGCACCGCCTCCACGGGCACCCGCTCCGCCAGATCGACCTTCATGAGACGGGCGAAGTTCCCGCCGAGGATCTTCACCTTGTCCTCGCGGGTGATCTGCGGGTACCCGTAGTCGATGCGGAGCTCATCGCGGATGGAGAATTCGTGCACGAACGCCTCGAGGTAGGGCCGGGGGTTGCCCTGCGCGGCAGCCTCGGAGCCCCACAGCAGCTTCTCCACGCCGACCTCGAGGAGCAGCCGGCCGACCTGCTCCTCGACCCTTTTGGGCATCACGAAGTAGGGATTCAGGTTGCCCGACAGCGCGATGTACACATTCGGGAACCGCCCGGCGATGCTGATCGCCTCTTCGAAGAACGGCATGGCGGCGTGGTGGATGATGAAGTTCATCTCAGGGAAGTCGCGCGCCGCCGCTTGGAGGTCCAACGGCGAGAGGTCCTCGATGTTCTGCTGGCCGAACGGGACGCCCTTATGGAACTGCACCACGTCGATCCCGTTCTCCAGCATCGCCCTATAGAGCGGGTACGCCATCTCCTTGTCGTCGCATCGCCAGCTGTTCTCGATGTGACCGTTGTAGAGCTTGAACGACTTCGCACCCATCTCGTTGGCCTGGATGTCGATCTGCTTCAGAGCGCCGTCCAGGCCCTGCGCGACCGGGTCCACCCCGCCGCAGAAGATCACCTGGTCGGGGTACTTCTGCGCCATCTCGTACTGGGCCTTGACCGGAGCGAACCAGTCTTTGTACCAGTCGTAGATCGGCACGGTCTGCGCCATCGCCAGGTCGGTCCCACCGCGGGTGAAGACCATGTCGTAGACGTCTTCCGCCGACCATCGGGTGATGACCGGGTAGTCGGCGTTCTCCGGCTGGATGCGGGCGAGGCCCTGCAGCATCGCCATGTGATCGCGCCCGTGCCGTGCGGTGGCCGCGTCGGTCAGGTTCTCGTCGCTCATGTCGTAGACATGGATGACACAGTCGAAGATCGGAATTCCGTCGATCATGGCGTCGCCTCCTGGCGTCTGGGTTGAGAAGGATGAGTCACGGGTGGAGGCCGACGCTGACGGCCGCGGCGTGCACGCCGGCGCGGCGGCCGGAGTACACGCAGTCGGCCAGCGACAGGCCACTGATGTAGGTGTTGGAGCAGATGCCGACGGCGGTTCGCCCGGCCGCATAGACCCCGGCCACCGGCTCGCCGTCAGCATCGAGCACCTCGCCGGTCTCCTCGTTTACAAGCAGGCCGCCCAGGGTGAGTCCTGGGGCCGGGAACGCCCGTGAGTTCTCGACCGAGATGTCGACCGCATAGAACGGTCCCGCGGTGAGGGCCGAACACAGCTCCGCCGCCTTGTGTGCCGGATCGCCGGCCTCGGACGCGATCCCGTCGTTATAGGCCGCGACCGTCGCAGCCAGCTCCTGGGCCGGTACGCCGATCCGCCCCGCCAGCTCCTCGAGACTGCTCGCCTTTACATGCCCCTTCGTGAAGACGTAGAGGCCCATCACCAGTTGGAAAGGCTGGCTCTGCGCGCGCAGCTGTGAGCGCGCCTTGCGCCACTGGTCGGCGTCCAGGATCAGATATCCGCGGCCCCCATGCTGGTGGATCATGACGTCGGAGAACGTCGCGCCGTAGAGGTCCTCGTTGGTGATGCGCTGGCCGCTCGGCCCGACCGCGACCCCTTCCAGCAGCGCCGTCGGCGGTGACAGGAAGCGCCACGCGGTCATCCGCTCCATGCGGCCCGTCGCGCCCCCGACCGACTCACCCAGCCTGATGCCAGCACCGTCGTCTCCGACGGTGCCGAGCGGAGAGATGCCGGAGTACGGCGCGCCGTACTCCGCCTTCATCTGCGGATTGAAGACGAACCCACCGGCCGACAGGATGACCGAGCGCGCCCGAACATGGTCAGGTCGCGCCTTGGCGCTCCAGATCGCCTCGGCACGAGCGTCGATCCGCCGCCCGACGGGCGGGGCCCAGTTGACCAGCTTCGCGGCTGCCATCGTCAACCTCCGATGCTGGCGGCCGGCGGCGGAGTCGGGATCCATCGAGGCGAAGCTCACAGCGACCGTAGCCCCGTCCTCGAGGGTCAGGCCGTCGACCCGGCTGAGCGGGCGGAACACGACTCCCCTGTCGACCGCGGCCTTCCGCAGCAGGCCGAAGAGCGCCTTGCCTGAGCCCATCCCCTTGGCCACCTGACGGTGGCCACGCGGGGCCGGCACAGCATGCTGCGCGTAGGGCCAGGCCTTCTCGTTGCCGGAGTAGTAAAGGTAGTGCGCGTCCGTGGGGTAGGACGTCTTGTACGGGCATAGCGTGCCCTCGAACCGTGCTCCTCGTTCGGCGAGCCAGTCGATGGTCGACGCGCTCGTCGCGCAGAAACGGCGGAGCGTCTTCTCCGTCACGACATCGCCGACCTCCTGCCGCAGGTACTCGAACATGTTGTCCGGGCTGTCCTCGACCCCGGCTGCGCGCTGGATCGTCGTACCTCCACCGGCGTAGACCACACCGCCCGACAGGGCACTGGCTCCGCCGCCATACCCGCGGTCGAGTACGAGGACACGCGCACCCGCCTCGGCTGCCTCGATGGCGGCGGTGACACCGGCCATGCCGAATCCGACAACGACGACGTCAAAGTCAGTCATGAGTACCTCTCTCCGCCCGGGCATCGCCCAGCTCGTCGTCGACGCGCACTCCGGGCTTGCGGATGACGACGTCACCGGACACCGTCACCTGGCAGGCCAGGCGCACCCGGTGCGGGTTGATCCGACGGCTGCGGCGGCCCAGGTCGGCCAGCATCGCCTGCTCGGCATCGGTGCGCGGCGAGAGACTGTCGAGACCGTCGATCACCTCACATTGGCACGCGGTGCACTTCCCTAGGCCGAAGCACAGGGTCGGCCACCAGTACCCCTGACGCCACGCCGCCTCGATAAGCGTCTCCCCGTCCCACACCTCCAGGATGTGGCCGGCAGGCTCGATCCGCGCCCGCGACGCGATGCCTCCGTCGGGCCGCTGCTCACGCACTCGCACCGGGCGGGTCACCTTGCGAGATACCGATCGATCTCGTTGTGCATCGTGTAGATCATCGCCTCGTAGCGGGGAGACATCGTTGCTTGGGTAAAGGCCTTGCTGCGATAGCCGGCCTGCTGCCTCACGATGTTCTCGATGTCCTGGCGCAGGATGAACGGCCACTCGTCCAGCTCGAGTGGACCCTCGGGACGGGCCGGCGCCTGCTCACCCTCAGCGGTCACCGGGATCTGCATCGCGAACACCTCGAAGACGCACGAGTTGGCGTCGGTGCCCTCCGGCCGGACACGGTAGAAGAGCAGGTTGCCGGTGATGCCGAGCATCACCATGTTCGGAAAGACGAAGCCGAAGTTCGTCGCGTTCGGATCCGGTGGCGGTAGCGGGATACCGGCGTCGGCGGCGTATGCGTAGTACTCCTCGAAGAAGGCCGGTAAGAGCTCCTCGTCGGGAAGGCCGCGGTTGCGCACCCGAGCCGCGATCAGGTCATCCCGCACCGTGTTGCTGGCGTCGGTGCCCTCGAAGAGAATCTGGTTCTGCCGCAGGAACCATTCGCCGAAGCCCATTCCTCTCACCGGTCCCTCGGCGACGACGTACGCCGCCTGAGGCTCGACCTCCGTCTCAACCGGCGTCGTCGTGTCGACATGTCCCATCCCGTGCTTGGTGTAGGGAAGGAAGTCGATGTTGTAGTCCTCGCCAGTCGCGCCCATCGCAAGCTCCGGGTGCGCCTGCATGATGTGGTACGCCTCCATGAAGGCCTCGAGCGCCACCTTCCAGTTGGCGGGGAGTACGGCGTACTTCCACCACCGCACGCGCATCAGGTCCATCCGCATCGGTGCGAGGTGGAGATCCATCGAGCCGAAGAACTCCTCGAGCGCCGGTGCGTCTTCGTCGAAGGTGATCCAGACGAAGCCGTAGCGGCTCTCGGAGCGAATCTCCTTCAGCGCGAGCTTCTCCGGGTCGACCGAGCCCTCCACGAATCCGCGCCGCCCGTACAGCATCGACTGCGACCCGTCCGTGTTCCATCGCCACCCGTGGAACGGACAGACGATCTGACCGGCGCCGAAGGTGCCGCAGTCGTTGTCCGCCACCAGACGGGTCGCGCGATGCGGGCAGACATTCTGGAAGACCTTCACCGTGTCCATGTCGACCCTGACGACCATCACGGACTCACCGGCGATGGAGTACTCGATGTAGTCGCCAGGGAACTGGACATCCTCGAGGCGGGCCGCCCACTGCCACGTCCTGAGCCACATCCTGTCGTTCTCGAGATCGGCGAAGCCCTGGTCGTAGTAGCGCTCGGCGGGGATATGGACGCCGTCGGCCATCCGGAACGGCACGGCCGTGGTGTCGGTCTCCGGGTCGGGCAGACAGGGCTCAGCCACGGGGTCTTCAGTCGCTCGGCCCAAAGAGGCGGGCGGGCGCTCGATCTGTGTGGTCACGTCGCGGTCCTTCACTGTCGGTCCAGCATCACGGACGAATGATCAAACTGTGTCCGGCGTCACTAACTAACCGGCCGGTTAGTTCTAACGCGAGACCTACGTCACAGTCAAGGGCCGCGCCGGAGGATGCGGTGGCAGCGCGCGCTATTCGACCGGTGCGTACAACAGCGCGCCAGAGAGCAACTGCTCCACAGCGCGCACCGCAGCGACGTGCCGCGTCCTACTGAGGTGGCTCGAGAGGTAGAGGAGCCCCTGCACGACGGCGGCGAACGCATCGACCACGGCGCGCGGGTCCAGCCCCGGAGCGAGCTCACCGCGGGCCGCCGCCGCCCGGGCCATGTCGCGGTAGATCGTCGACTCGAGCTTCGGGCGGCGCTCGATCGACGCCGCCAGCCGTGGGTCGTTGGCCGCTTCGATGAAGACAGCACTCGAGAATCGCGCGGCCTCGGGGTAGTCGGCGCTGAAGCGCAGCGCCTCCTCCAGGATGGCTAGAAACTGCTCACGCAGCGAGCTCGTGCCGCCGATAGCCTTCCTGATGCGGGCGATCCACTCGTCGACGAGTGCGCCCAAGATGCCGTCCACAAGCTCCGATTTGGACGGGTAGTAGTGGTAGATCGCTGCCTTCGTGATGCCGACTTCGTCGGCGATGCCACGCAGCGACGCAGCGGCGTACCCCATCGAGGCGACATGTCGGATTGCCGTGCGCTCGATCGCGCTTCTGGTCGCCTCACCGTCACTGCCGGCGCGTCGAGCCACGCTCTTATGCCTCCCGGCTCAGTTGGCTGCGGCCTTGTCGGCGCCGCGACGCCAGCGGATGCCAGCCTCGAGGAAGCCATCGATCTCACCGTCGAAGACCGCTTGCGGGTTGCCGGTCTCGTAGCCGTTCCGCAGGTCCTTGACGATCTGGTAGGGGTTGAGCACGTAGTTGCGCATCTGGTCCCCCCACGAGGCGGCGACGTCGCCCTTGAGATCCTTCTTGAGCGCCGCCTCCTCGGCCTTCTTCTTGGCGAGGAGCTTGGCCTTGAGGACGACCATCGCCGAAGCCTTGTTCTGCAGCTGCGACTTCTCGTTCTGGCACGAGACCACGATGCCGGTCGGGATGTGGGTCAATCGGACCGCGGAGTCGGTGGTGTTGACCGACTGGCCGCCCGGGCCCCCGGAACGGAAGACGTCGACACGGACGTCGTTCTCATCGATCTCGATCTCGTCGGTCTGCTCGAGCACCGGGACGACCTCGACCGCGGCGAACGAGGTCTGGCGGCGGCCCTGGTTGTCGAACGGGCTGATCCGGACCAAGCGGTGAGTGCCGGCCTCGACACTGAGCGTGCCGTAGGCGTACGGGGCGTGGATCGCGAACTCCGCCGACTTGATGCCAGCCTCCTCCGCATAGGCCACGTCGAAGACCTCGACGGGGTACTTGTGCGCCTCGGCCCAGCGCGTGTACATCCGCATCAGGGTCTCGGCGAAGTCAGCCGCGTCGACACCGCCGGCGCCGGAGCGGATGGTCACGATGGCCTCGCGCTCGTCGTACTCCCCCGACAGGAGGGTGCGGACCTCGAGCGCCTCGACGTCCTTCTTGATCCGGGACAGCTCGGCCTCGGCCTCCGCCAAGGTGTCGGCGTCGGCCTCCTCCTGCGCGAGCTCGACGAGCACGCCGAGGTCCTCCACGCGGCTCTGGAGCCGCTCGTAGCGCTCGATCTCGCCTTGCAGCAGGGAGAGGCGACCGGTGATCTTCTGGGCGTTGGCCTGGTCGTCCCACAGGTCTGGTGCGGCCACCTGGGTCTCGAGGTCGGCGACCTCGTTCTTCATAGCCGGCAGGTCCAGGACCTGCTCGATGGTGTGCAGGGTCGCCTGGAGCTGCTTGATCTCGGCGTCGAAGTCGGTGGCTGCCACGAGGGACGAGTCTAACGGTCCCCGCGGCAGCCACCGATTCATCAGGATCCCGTCAGCCGCGGTGGTCCTTCGCCGCGGCCACCTTCGCCTTGCGCAGCTCGTGCTTGAGGTGCTTGAGCTTGTGCCTGAGCCGCTTGAGCTTGTGGCTCAGCTTCTCCACGCGGTGTGCTTCGTGGGCCTTGTGCGCTTCGTGCAGCCTGGTCTTGACCTTGGCGATCGCCTTGTGAGTGGCGTGGACCGCGGCCTGGACGTGCTCGACCTTCGACGACGTGGTCGAGGGCGTGCTCGCAGGCTTGGTCGACCCCGGCCGCGTTCCACCGGACGTGCTCCCGCCTCCGGGCTTGGTCGGAGCCTGGTAGCCCTGAGAGCCCAGCTTCAGGTCGACGTCCATGAGCCCGCTCCACAGCGAGTGGCCGCCGTCATCGGCGAGAGTCGAGACGCCGGCCGCGCTCGTGCCGAAGTTGCCGTCGTCGGACCAGACGGCCTTGCGTTCACCGTTCACCGCGGTGGACACCGGCGCGACGGCGAAGCCCTCGAGGTTGTTGTCGGGCAGGCCCGCCGGGCGCGCGTAGTGCTTCTCCGGTGTGAAGTGCCCGTCCGAGCCGATCTTGAGCAGCGTCAGCGTAACGCCGCAGGTGTTGTCGCACTGGGCCCAGATCCGCTGCAGCCCCGCGTCGTAGGAGACGTCCATGACCCCGGCCATGCCCGTGGCGACGTCGGCCACCCGCTTGAAAGTGTGGTCCTTGTCGAGCGCGTAGGCCTCGAGGTGACCGGTCTTCTCCACCGCGGCGAAGAACAGGCCGGCCGTCGCCTTGTCGGGGTACGTCGAGGGCTTGTAGAACGTGCTGGTGTTGTCGTCGATGAAGCCGTTGGCCGTCAGATAGCTGTCCGGCACGTACGTGACGCCTTCGAAGCCGAGGTTGGCGTCGGCGCTGTCGTCGGCCGCGAAGAGGTCCGAGGTCAGGTTCCACTCGTCGGTGGCGGTCAGCGTCGTGCCCGACTGCGTCGGGTCGAAGCGCAGGATGCTGTCGTGCGGTACGTCGTTGTCGGCGTTGTCCCGCTCGGTGGTGATGTAGAGAGCCCCGTCGGGACCGACCGTCATGCCCTCGGAGTCCGGCAGGCCGGTGCCGCCAGGAAAGGTGATGTCCTTGCCGTCGGCCCAGCCGTCGGTGGTGACCTTCTGCCACACCCCGTCGCTGTTCTGGGTGAGCTTGAAGACCACGCTCTTGTTCTTGACCGCCCACAGGATGTCCGGGTCGGTCGGGTCGAAGACCAGGCCGGAGAGGTCCTGCTGGGTGCCGCCACCGTCCCAGGCGCAGGTGTCGTCGGCGACCTTGACCTCGGGGCTGCCGGGCCACGCGAGCGCTCCGGTCACCGGGTCGGTCGTCGGTCCCGGTGCCTCGGTGGTGCAGGGGACGTCGCTGGTGGCGACGGTAGCCGGCGGCGTACCGGTGGAGCAGGGGGTGGCGTTGCTGGAGCCGAAGCTGTACGCCTTGACCATGAGGTAGGTGTCCCCACCGTCGGGACAGGCCGCGAGCGACTTGTAGGTGCCGTCGGTGTTGGCGGACTCGTCGACGCCCGCCTGGCCGGCGCCGTAGGTCACGCTGTCGATCAGGCTGCCGTCGGGCGCGTAGAGCTTGACCGCGTCGCCGCCGCTGCCCAGACCCTTGACCGACTGGAACACGGCGTAGCCGTGGGCCGGGATGGTCATGTCGGCGGCAGGCGTCGTCGAGCCGTTGACGTAGATCGGGCCGAACGCGGTGGCAGCGCTGGCGTCACCGCTGTCGATCTGCTTCCAGCCGCTCAGGTCGACGGGGTCGTCGCCCTTGTTGTAGAGCTCGACGGCGTCGGGCAGGGGGTCTCCGGCGGCGATCTGGTCGGCGGCGGCGTTGTCTGAGGAGACCTCGTTGATCGTGATGTTCTTCCAGTCCGGGTCGGCCGCCGCCCAGGTCGAGGTGTCGACCAGGGTGATGCCGTCGAAGAGCTTCGCGAAGTCGGACGCGGCGAAGGTGTCGGGCACCGCGGTGAAGGTCTCGGTCTGACCGGCGGCGAGCGTCGTGCCGTCCGGGATGGTGATCGCCGTGCCGGCCGTGTCCTGCACCGTCCACCTCGAGATGTCGTGCGACGAGGAGCCGGTGTTGTCCAGGGTGACGGTGCCCGCGGTGGCGTCGACCGCGTCGATCTTGACGACCTTGTCCGCGTCCTCAGCAGCAGGCGTGTCGCGGACATCGGCGGGGGTGCTGGTCCCGTACGTCGATGCGCCCGGCGAGCCGACCGCGCCGTTCGCGCTGGTCCACGATCCCTGAGCGCCATCGACGGTCTCGTCGGCCCAGCCCGAGGAAAGGTCGGGCGCCGAGGTTGCTGTCGTGGGGTACTTCGCCTCGCCCTTCTTGTTCGGGAAGGCACCGCTGGCGTAGGTGACCTGATCGGCAACCGAGCCTGAGGCGTCGAAGACATAGGCGCCGTTCGGGCCACCGTCCAGCGTGTGGGTCTTGTTGTTCGAGACGACCTGCACCGAAGGTTTCAGGCCCCACTCGGCCCGGAACTCGTCGGCCGTCACATCGGTCACGATCAGCGACGCACCCGCCGCCAGCGTGCCGGAGAGCGGGATGCCTGTGCCAGCCGCCGGTGTGGTCGCACCGGTGTCGTAGGTCCATCCGGTGAGATCTTGGGCGACGGTGCCCTCGTTGGTGAGCTCGACGTACTCACCGTCACCACCGGTGGCCGAGCTGCCCACCTTGCCGCCGTAGGCGATCTCGGTGATCTGGATGTTGGTCGCTGCGGCGTGCGCGGGCGAGGCGAGGACAGCGGCCCCGGAGAGGCCTAGACAGGCGGCCGGTACGACGGCCAGGACACGACGAAGCGGTTTCACGAAGCGGTTCCTCGATGTGGGCGGCCCGAGATGGACGTCCGCAGACTGCTGGCACGCCCGGAACTGAAGGTGAATCGCTGACGACGCCCCGGCGAATCGGCGACGACGCCTCAGCGGTCGACGGCCACCACCGCGTCACCTTCGGCACCGACCACCGGATGGCCGGGCGAGCCAGGGATGCTGAGGGGCAGGTGGAGGGGCGCACGCAGGTGGACGCGCACCCGGCGCGCAGTCTGGTCGATGCTGACCGAGGCGGTCAGGCCGGGATAGCGCCGGTAAGCGCCGACGCGGGCGAGGTAGCCGTCCACTGCCCGCTGGGCGCTGGCGGTGCTGATCCGGAGGTCGTCCGCGTCCAGTCCTCCGGCGTACACCTGCGTGCCGGCGGCGCCGAGGTCGGCTCCCTGGAGGGCGGCACCGTCCGCAAGGGTGTCGAGGGCCTGGCGGCGCAGGTAGGCGGCGGAGGCGTCGACGACGACGGCGATCACCAGGACCAGGACCAGCGCGAAGCCGATGATCAGCGGGATGGTCGAGCCACGCTCCGCTCCTGTGTCACGGCGCATCGGCGGCCTCCGACGTGACCTCCTGATACTGCCCGACCGGCACCACCTGGGTGGCGTCGAGAGCGAACCGAGGGGACCCGCCGCCGAGGAAGATCGGCAGCACCGGGATCCGCACGCTGCTGACGATCCTGACGGTGACGACCGAGGTGCCGCTGTGGCAGGAATGCGGATAGGGGGTGCAGGAGACGGTGACGTCGAGGGGCGCGTCTTCCAGACCCTGGTCGGCGAGCGCCTGTCGGGCGGCAGCGCGCGCCCGCTCCGCACCGAGGTCGTCGGTCGGCGCAAGGACGTAGGCCCGTCCCGCTGCACGGGCGGCGCCACTGACGGCGAACGCGCCACGTTGGACGGTGAAGACCGACAGCAGGATCCACACCAGCGGAACCAGCAGCAGGATGCCCAGCCAGGTGAGCTCGATCAGCCCGCTCCCCCGGTCATCGTGACGTCGTACCCGCCTCACCGTGGCTCCCTGGCCGGCTTCTGTGCCGATTCCCGGATCGCGTGGCCGGTCACCGTCAGGCGGACCGCAGGGCCGCCGAGGCCGAGCGCCGGGATCTTCGCGTGGACAGTGATCTGCACGGCCGGCGCGCCATCGATGATGGTGGCGGAGGCGCTGATGTCCTCGGCGTACCGCTGGGAGACGGCACCACGAAGCTGTGAGCGCGTCCGGGCGACACCGTCGTTGCCGTCGTGCCCGAGCGTGGCGGCGTAACGGGCGCCCTCCGACGCCGCCGAGCCGAGGGTGTTGCGGACGTAGAGGACCAGGGCCACCTGAAGCACTCCGAGCACGACCGGGATCAGCACGAGCAGCACCAACACGAAGTCGACGACCGCCGACCCGCGTGCCGGTCGCCGCGCCGGACGGCTCACTTCACCTGGTCGAGAGCGTTGGTGAGCATGTCGTTGAGCTGACCCTTGGCGACGCCGTAGAGAGCCGCGCAAAGCCCGGCCGTCATGACGACCACCAGAACCCAGCCCGGCACGTCACCGCGATCGTCGCGGCGCTGCCGCAGGTCGTGGAAGAGGTGAAGGAGGGTGAGATAGATGCGGTCCATCGCGTGTTCCTTTCCGAGAGTGGACGCGGGGAGGGATGGCTCAGGAGACGCCCAGATGCAGGCCCAGCACGCCGGGGAAGAAGGCGAAGATCACGGTGGTCGGCATGACGAGGAAGACGATCGGGACCATCATCAGGACCTCCTTGCGGGCGGCCACCTCGATCAACTCGCGGCGACCCGCCTCCCGTACGTCGGCGGCCTGCGCATGGAGTACGTCGGCCAGCGGGGTGCCGCGCTCGACCGCCACCGCGACCCCGGCGGCGAAGCGGGCGACCAGCGGTAAGCCGGTGCAGACCGCCAGGTCGTCGAAGGCAGCCGCGACGGGCTGGCCGGTCCGCACCTCGGCGAGGACACGGGCGAGCTCGCCGGAGAGCGCGCCGTCGCTGCGGCGTACGACCCGATCCAGGGCCGCGACCGGCGACTCACCGGCTGCGACCGCCAAGGCGAGCAGTTCGGCGATGGCGGGGAACTCCGCGACAATGCGTCGCTCACGTTCGCGCACCTGACCGGTCAGCCACGAGTCTCGCGCGAGCACGCCGAAGACGAAGGCGACCAGGCAGACGATCAGGGCGGCGGCCGCGCTGCCGGAGTCCTGCAGGCCGCGCACCAGCCCGTAGAGCGCGGCGACCACGAAACAGCCGAGGCCCCAGAGCACTTGCTCGACCCGGAAGTCGTGCACGGTGCGATCGAGCGCCGCCCGGTCGAGCCGGCGCTGGATCGACGCTGCACCACCGAGAACCCGCTCGACCGCATCGGCGGCCGCACGCAGGGCCGGCCCGAAGACGGCGGCGATGACCGGCGGGAGCGGCCCGGCCGGCGGGGCGGCGCCGGCCGAGGAGGGGCCTGAAAGAGTGGAGAGGTCACGGACGTAGGGCAGCACCCGGTCGGCGAGCCGGGGACGACGGACGGTTCGGACCCGCGCGGCAACCAGCAGCACCGCGCCCCCGGCGATGGCGCCCAGCGCCGCACCGCCGAGCGTCCCGGCGCTCATCGCGGTCCCCGTGCAGAGCGGAGCGGAGCGGGCAGCTGGATGGGATGGCTCATCGCAGGATCCGCCGCTCGGTGGGGAGCCGGCCGATGCGGAGCATGACGCGGTAGGCGAGCACGCAAGCGGCAGCGCCGCCGAGCAGCACCACGACGCCGCTGGCTGAGGAGTAGCGCTGGATGACGTCAGGCTGGAAGGAGAGGAAGAGCAGCACCAGCCATGGCGCGGCCACCGCGAGCCTGGCGCCGTTGACCGCCCAGGCGGATGTACATACGTCGCGTTTCGCGGCAACCCGGCGTTCCTGTCGGTGCCACCTCGTACGGTGAAGCCACGACGAAAGGCGAGCACCATTGAGTGACAACCCGACGACGAACCCGTTCCAGGCGACGATCACATCTGTCTTCGGCCGCGGTCAAGGCGGTCCGCGATCGATGCCGTCAAGCGCCAGCATGATGCTTCGCGACGAAGCCGGTCAGATCCTCACCGTCGGGATGCCAAGAGATCCCGGGAACGTTCGCGAGGGCGCGCAAATGATCGCTCTGATCGCGCGCCGAGACTTCCCGATGTGCCCGATCTGCTTCACTCAGGACCCGAAAAGCGACGAGCACGTTCCACAGGGGACGCTCGGTGGTCGCCGCATGACAGTGACTTGCGTGCGCTGCAACAACGTCCTGGGCTCGCGCCTAGAGGGTCATCTCCTGGATTGGTTCGACCGCGCAATCACTCTGCGGGTCTCCGCGGACCACATCCAGGGCAAACGGCGTGCCGGACGCTACCTGCATCGCGAAGCCGAAGACGGCCGCTTCATTCTCTTGGACGAAAGCGGCCGACGCGATCCCGCGCTCGGCACCATGGCACAGAGCGGCAAGATCACGATCCACTATCAGCAGCCAACGATGCGACTGATCCGTCTGGCCGCTATGAAGCACGCCTACCTCGCCGCCTGCCTGTGGATAGGCGGCATCCCTGGCAGCGATGATGCCGACCAGATCCGCCGCGCGCTGGCCGACGTCCGAGACCAGGGAAACGGCAAGAAAGTCGTCGTGCCCGACTGCGTGCCGGCCGACCGTCTACTGGTGGCGAGGACCGAGTCCTCAGTGCTGCCGCCGGGACGCCTTGCGCTGATGAGATCAACGGGCACTCGTTGGTCCTATTTGATCTCCCTTGCAGGAAGCCTGGTCGTTTCTTGGCCGTTCAGTGACTTCCCGCCCATGACCCCCATTCGCAGCGTCGACGTCTCGCAATTGGCTGTCCGTCCGTGGGAGACCCTCATCCCTCGATTGAACCTGTCGGCTGACGCCCGGCTTGCGGCCGATGACGACCAAGCTGACGCGATCGAGGCCTAGGGTCCGATGCATGACATGGAACTGGGGCGACGTGCCCACTTGGGTACAGGCAGCCACCACGACCGCTGCGCTGTTCGGAGCATGGATGGCATGGAGGGAGTCCCGGCCGCGAACGATCGCGAGGCGCAGCGTGATCGTCAGCGCCATGAGGACGCCGTCCGAGATGCACAGGCACGACGGGTCGCTGCATGGCCTATCTGGCGCGGGCGCCCGACGCAGGCATACCGCCGCGCGGGTGCCACTGTGGCGAATGGGAGTCAGTTGCCCGTCTACGAGGTGAGGTTGACTTTTGCGCGTGCAGGCGCACCCGTCGCTGAGGTGTCGTTGACGATGCTTCCTCCAGGCGAGCGCTTCGTGGCGTTAGACGAGGAGGTCGCAGGTTCCATCGGCCTGGCTCCTTTCGGCGCCGCCACT
>Ga0164242_10005039_pt1 | contig 14726 bp, 11 predicted proteins | sample OricomgcompostMG_FD_108783 | JGI IMG/M metagenome (GOLD analysis project Ga0164242, IMG submission 108783) | Miracle-Growth compost microbial communities from Emeryville, California, USA - Original compost - Miracle growth compost (MG) ... | reverse complement strand
TTTTTATTAAAAAAAGACACATTAATTCTTTGTCATTTATGGCTAACAAAGGTAAAATTAAACAAATCATCGGTGCGGTCGTAGACGTACATTTCCCTGATAATCAGCAACTGCCTGAGATCTTCAATGCGTTGGAACTTCAAAAAGAAAACGGCGAGAAGCTGGTTTTGGAAGTGCAGCAGCACTTAGGAGAAGACAGTGTGAGAACCATCTCCATGGAAGGTACAGAAGGTCTCGTACGTGGTACTGAAGTTGTTGATACCGGTCGTCCTATCACCATGCCAGTAGGGGAAGGTATCAATGGACGTTTGTTTAATGTAACCGGAGATGCCATTGATGGTCTGCCTCAGATCGATAAAGCCGGCGGACGTCCTATTCATAACATACCTCCAGCTTTTGAAAACCTGAATACTTCTACTGAAGTATTATTCACGGGTATTAAAGTAATTGACCTGATTGAACCTTATGCAAAAGGGGGTAAAATTGGTCTGTTTGGTGGTGCCGGTGTAGGTAAAACCGTATTGATTCAGGAATTAATTAACAATATTGCCAAAGGCCATGGTGGTCTGTCTGTATTCGCCGGTGTAGGGGAAAGAACCCGTGAGGGAAATGACCTACTGCGTGAAATGATTGAAGCCGGTATCATGAAATACGGTGAAAAATTCAAGCATTCCATGGAAGAAGGCGGATGGGATCTGAGCGCTGTGGATATGGAAGGATTAAAAGAGTCAAAGGCGACCTTCGTGTTCGGTCAGATGAACGAACCTCCGGGAGCTCGTGCCCGTGTTGCCTTGAGTGGTCTGACTATTGCCGAATACTTCCGTGATGGTGACGGTACTGGTAAAGGTAGAGATATCCTTTTCTTCGTAGATAATATCTTCCGTTTCACACAGGCTGGTTCTGAGGTATCTGCCCTGTTAGGTCGTATGCCTTCTGCGGTAGGTTATCAACCAACCCTGGCTACAGAAATGGGTCTGATGCAGGAAAGAATTACTTCTACAAAAAATGGTTCCATCACTTCCGTACAGGCGGTTTACGTGCCTGCGGATGACTTGACTGACCCGGCACCTGCAACAACCTTTGCCCACCTGGATGCCACTACCGTACTTTCCCGTAAAATTGCTGACTTAGGTATCTATCCTGCGGTTGACCCGCTGGATTCTACTTCCAGAATCCTGACTCCTGCCATCGTAGGAGACAAACATTATGATACCGCCAACCGTGTTAAACTGATCTTACAGCGTTATAAAGAATTACAGGACATCATCGCCATCCTGGGTATGGATGAATTAAGTGATGAAGATAAACTGACCGTATCCAGAGCACGTAAAGTACAGCGTTTCCTGTCTCAGCCGTTCCACGTAGCTGAACAGTTTACAGGTCTGAAAGGGGTATTTGTAAGCATTGAAGATACCATCCGTGGCTTTAACTCCATCATGGACGGAGAAGTGGATGAATATCCAGAAGCAGCATTCAACCTGGTAGGTACACTGGAAGATGCAGTTGAAAAAGGTAAAAAACTATTGGCCCAGGCTCAGGGATAATTCAAACCCGGACGGATCAATATTTTACCTAATTAAATTGATACTCATGCTTTTAGAAATATTAACACCAGAAAGAAGAATCTATAGCGGCGACGTGTATGGCGTTCAGTTACCAGGCGTCAGCGGTTTATTTGAAGTCCTGAACCGTCACGCACCTATGGTAAGTGCTTTAACTAAAGGCCAGATTAAAGTACTGGTTAATGCAAAAGGTACCAATAACCAGCAGTTTACTATTGAAGGAGGTTTTGTAGAAATCCTGGATAATAAAGCTACCGTACTGGTTGAAGGTGCAACAGAAATCGTCTAACATCTTAGCGCTGCCTGCAGCGTTTTGGAAAAGATAAAAAACAATAGGAACCCAACTTAATAACAGCGGGTTCCTATTTTTTTGTGCCTGCCTGCAGGCACGATATGTAATGAATGAAAAAGACGGTCTTCGTTTGCCCGGCAGCCTCAAGGATCAGCCTATCCCAGCTGGTTTTTAATCAGGTCGTTAACGGCTGGCCGGTATATTTCCCCGATGGGTAATTCGGTTCCTCCGATCAGTGTCAGGTCATTTTTTTTCATGCGCTGTATCTGACGGGTGGCGATGATATAGGATTTATGAATGCGCATGAAGTCCGGAGCCGGCAGGTAGGCCTCAATGGATTTCATGGTGGCTCTTGTCAGTAAGGGCTGTGGCTGGCTTAATAGATGAATATTGATATAGGATCTTAACCCTTCAATATAAATAATGTCAGACAGCATCACTTTTTCCAGACTATACCCGACGTTTACAAAAAGATAGTCCGGAACAGGGCTGCCTGCCGGGGAGGGGCCGGATGGCGGCTGTGCTTGCTGAGCGCCGGCGGTTTGTCCGCTCTGATCTGACTGCTGTCTGGATTGCATGGCTTTTTTAAGTAAAAAGAGTTCATGCGCTTTATTACAGGCTTTGATAAACCGGTCCAGTGCCACGGGCTTTACCAGATAATCCACCACATCCAGATCATAGCTCTGTAAAGCGTATTGCTTATAGGCTGTAATCAATATCACAATGGGCCGGTTTACCAGCCCTTCAATAAACTGTAAACCTGTGAGCCCCGGCATTTGTATGTCCGTGAAAATAAGGTCAATGGAGGCTGTCTGCATGATCTCAATAGCCTTGAAGGGATCATTACAGGACGCGACGAGCTCCAGAAAAGGCACTTTACTGATATTATCGGCCAGCAGGGCCAGGGCCAGCGGTTCGTCATCCATTGCCAGACATCTCATCATCATTATTATTGTTTTGCGGGACCTAATTCCAGTTCCAAATGTACGGTAAAAGTGTCCTGATCCCGGTGAATAAAAAAGCTGCTTCTATTCTGATACAAAAGTTCAATTCTTCTTTGGACATTGGAAAGACCGATGCCGGATACGCGGTCCTTGATTTCCGTACTAACCGGATCATACCGGTTGCTGATTTCAAAAATCAGCCGTCCGCTTTTTGTAATCAGGTGTATGTCAATTTCCGGATGCTGCAGGTAACCACTGCCATGTTTAAAGGCATTTTCCACAAAGGGGATTAGCAACATGGGCTCGATTTCTGCCCAGTTGTTCTCTAACGCTATATCCTGGTGAATCTGGACCCTGTCTCCAAAGCGTTGCTGCTGGAGCTCAATATAGGTCTTCAGATAGCTGACTTCGGTGGTAAGCAGCACCTTTTCCTCACGCGTATCATAGAGCATATACTGTAACAAAGCGGAAAGCTGAATAATCGTGGGTTCTGCCTGCTCACTTTTCATGCGGATCAGTGCCGTGATATTATTTAATATATTGAATATGAAATGCGGGCTGATCTGAGACCGTAAAAAAGAAAGTTCTGTTTTGAGATTCTCCTCTTTTTGTTGCTGCAAGAGCTGAGCGGTCTTGGTCTTATCACGCCAGATCTGCCATAGAGAACTGGACAGTATGGCCAGTATAAAAGGGGGCAGGCTAAAAGTAATGGAGCGAATAAAATTATAATGACCGTCATGGATGACTGTCTTTACCAGAAGATAATTAACACCTAACGCAAAAAAGAAAAGGATAAAAATACTGATGGTATAAGCCGTCCACTTTTTAGGAGTGGCCAGCCTTGGAATCAAAAGGATACTGTTCAGATAAAATATGACAATCCACACCAAATTATTTAACAGGGAGAGGTGTAAAAAAGCTAACCTCAACTCTTCGCTGGGCGGGCCCGGCACCCGGTGGCGATCGCTGTTATACTGAATAAATGGCAGGGATAATATCGCAATCCACATGATGATATGCAGCAGGATAATCACCCTTTTATCAGAAAAGTTGATGCGCATGGCTCTTTGTATCATCGTATGAAGATAGCCATTATTTGGTTTGTACTGCGTGTTTATACTATGTTGATCGTCGGTTTTCATCATTTAAATCAGGCTTTTTATGAGCCTGTATCTTCGGCGTATACTGACAGCCTTTTATTTAAAAGGCTGTCAGTATACGCCGTCATTGTTTATTAGGTATGCTATTCATAACGCAGCGCCTCAATCGGGTCAAGCCTTGCCGCTTTTTGCGCCGGATAGTAACCAAAAAATACCCCTGTAATGCCACATACCAAAAATGAAATCATAATGGAGGTCTCTGATATGAGTACCGGCCAGTGGGCCAGTTTGGTGATTAAAAAGGAGGAGAGTAGCCCCAGTCCCACACCAATCAATCCGCCTGTGATACTAATAATGATGGCTTCAATTAAAAATTGCATCAGGATGTCGGAGCCTCTGGCACCTATAGCCATTCTAAGACCAATTTCCTTGGTTCTTTCCGTAACGGATACGTACATGATATTCATGATGCCGATCCCCCCAATGAAGAGGGAAATCCCGGCTATAGAGGTCAGTAGCACTGTAAGCATGCTGCTTGTTGCACTGATGGTGCTGATCAGCTCCGCCTGTGTTCTGACGTTGAAGTCATCCTCCTGCTGATCAGTAAGATGGTGATTGGCCCTTAATATGGACGTAATCTCATTGGTGGCAGAGTCACTGGCCGCCTCACTGATGGCAGATACGTAGATCTGATTGAGATAAACGGTACTGGCAGTGATTCTGTTTTGTACGGTGGTGTAAGGCGCCAGGATGATATCATCCTGATCCTGACCAAAGTTACTTTGTCCTTTAGGGTTCAGAATACCGATTACCTGAAAGGGCGTCTTGCCAAAGCGGATGTATTTGCCTACGGGGTCTACGCCTGGTGCAAAAAGGTTATCGATGACCGTCTGGCCTAAAAGGCATACTTTGGCAGAGGTAAGGATATCCTTGTCCGTAAAATTAACCCCGTCTTTCAGACTGAATTGGCGGATATGCAGATAATCCTGACTGACTCCGTATATGCTGGTAGGCCAGTTTTGCCCGCCGTTGACGGCCTGGCCGCTGGCATTGACCACCGGTGATATACCGTCAATTTTGGTCGCCTGTTTTTTTATCGCGTTCACGTCTTTCATGGTCAGTGACTGAAAGCTGCTGCCTCCCATTCTCACGCCGCCTTCCAGGTTACTCTGGGGGAAGATGGTAATCATGTTGGAGCCCATGCCGGACAAAGAGCTGCGGATGCTCTCCTTGGAACCTTGTCCGATGGCCATCATGGCAATCACTGCCGCGACTCCAATGATGATACCAAGCATGGTCAGAAACGCCCTTAGCTTGTTGCGCTGCAGGGCTTTTATAGCGAGTTTAATCAGATTTAATATAGCCATTGCTGTAAAATTTTATTTGAGTTAGCCTTGCTTTGGCTCCCTTAAGTCCTGTCTGGATAAAGCATGTCCTTAAATCGAATAGCTGTCTGCCGGAGGCAATTCTTCCAGTGCCTGTCTGGCTGAGCGGACTTTTTCGTTTTTAAGATCCTTTTGTACCAAGCCGTCCCTGAGCATGATGGTCCGGCTGCTGAAGGCAGCTATATCCGGTTCATGGGTGACAAATACGATGGTTTTACCTTCTTTATTAAGATCCTGCATCAGGGCCATGATCTCATAAGAGGTGCGGGTATCCAGGTTACCGGTGGCCTCATCGGCCAGTATCATGACCGGTTCACCTACCAGGGCCCGGGCAATGGCCACACGCTGCTGCTGACCGCCGGAGAGCTGATTGGGCAGGTGATCCATCCGGCCATCCAGTTTAACGGCCTGGAGGGCCTTGATGGCTCTTTGCTTTCTTTCTGCAGCGTTTACCTTTTTATTATAGAACAAGGGTAGTTCCACATTTTCCAGTGCTGTGGTCCTGGCCAGCAGATTATAGGATTGGAATACAAAGCCGATTTTTGAATTGCGGACCCGGGCCAGCTGGTTACGGTCCAGTTTGCCGACATCCTGACCGTCCAGCATATAAGTGCCACTGGTCGGATTATCCAGACAACCCAGGATATTCAACATGGTGGTTTTACCGGAGCCACTGCTACCCATGATGGTAACAAATTCCCCTGCCTGGATGGAAAAAGATACATCCTTTAAGGCGTGCACCGTTTCTCCTCCCATGGCAAAGGACCTTTTCAGATGTTGGATGTTTAATATTTCTTGTGCCATTGGTCTGATTTTACTGTAATGTACCAAAGTATCTTAACGCGTATGCTGAGATCGCTCTTAGGGACTACCGGTCTATCCGGTTGCTTTTCGGATACGCTTATTTCTTTTTGTTGTTTCTTCTGGGCGGATGCGGCATAAATGGACTGGAGCCGTCGGCCTGTGCGCTCGCCTGCTTCAGGGAAGTTTGCGCTTCTGCCGTTACGACCTGATCATCTGCGCTGAGTCCTGAAAGCACCTGTAACTGCGTGTTGTCATCCAGTCCGATGGTGATTCTTCTTTGTTCCAGCTCTGCATTTTTTCTCACCCAGACAAAGCGTTCATTGTCTTTTAAAGCTGAAGTGTCAGCTGCATATTTAAGCGTATAAAGTGCATCCTTAGCCGGAGCAGCAGGTGTATAAGTTGCTGCTTTGGCCGGTATTAACAGCGCTGTGTCAGCTTCCTTTGTATAGATGATAATACTGGCTGTCATACCAGGTTTTAATTGGAGGCTGTCATTAGGGGCGTTGATAATGGTGGTGTAGGTAACCACATTGGAAGAAGTGGTCGGACTCAAACGGATTTCCTGAACAGATCCTTCAAATGTCTCTCCAAGGAAGGCATCAACGGTAAAAGTTACACGCTCTTTATCTTTAATATTTCCAACGTCAGCTTCGTCTACGGAGGCCTGAACCTGCATTTTTTTCAGGTCTTTGGCAATGGTAAACAAAGTAGGCGTACTGAAACTGGCTGCCACTGTCTGACCTTCGCTTACATTTCTGGAAAGTACAGTACCGTCAATGGGAGAATATATTTTAGATAAAGACAGATTCTTTTCTGCTGTCGCCAGACTGGCCTGTTGCGAATTGACACTGGCCTTGGCTGAATTATAAGCATACACCGCATTGTCATAGTCCGCTTTGCTGATGGCTCCGACTTCAAAGAGCTGCTTTTGTCTGGAAAGATTACTGGTCTGGTAGGTCAGGTTGCTTTGAGCAGCTGCCAGATTTCCTTTAGCCTGATCCACAGAAGCGATAAATAATGACTGATCTAATACGCAGAGCAACTGTCCTTTTTTAACGACAGAGTTATAGTCTGCATAAATGGCCTGAACGGTACCGGATACCTGGGTACCCACAGCCACCGTGTCCACAGGCTGGATGGTTCCGGTAGCGGTTACGGTTTCTGCGATATGACCGGTGGTAGGTTTTTCAGAAGTAAAAGTAGTGACCACCGGGCTGGGTTTCAGAAAGAAAAACCAGACCAGAAATGCCAGGATGATGACGGCCAGTGTAATAATAATGGGTTTCTTTTTCATCCGTATGATTTTTGAAGTGATTGTTTTTAAATGTTTTAAGGCTGTTACTGGTTGCCTTTATTATTTGTTGACCACCGGAATGCCGGCGTAGAAGTTATAAATTCGTGCCTGTAGAGCCGCGGTATATTTTGCCTGAATGAAGTTTTGTTCAGCCTGTACGTACACCGTTTTTTGCTGCAGGTAATCTGCGGTCACATAGTTGCTGACTTTCATTTCCTCGCCGGCGACTCTGTAAGCTTCCTGCGCGTAGGTTAACTGCTGCAGCGCTGCCTCATACTGACTGAGCGCATTATTGACATTCAGGTAAGCCTGTTCAACCTGCTGGGTTAATTGCAGTTTGGTATTTTCCAGCGATAATTGCGCCTGTTTTATCGCAATGTCTGCTTTGGAAGCACTGATCCTGGTCTGCTTTCTGTCAAAAATGGGAATACTCAGCGTAAGGCCTAATTGCTGATAAAAATTATTATTGAGTTGAGGGAAATATCCGCCGGAGATGGTGGAACCGTAACTGGAACCTACGGAACCTCCGAGCGATAAAGTAGGTTTCAGGCCGGCTTTGATCTTAGCGAGTTCGGCCTCTTCAACCTCAACATTGATGGCACTGCTGGCTACTTCAGGACGGGTATTAAGCGCGCTGTTCTGGGCTTCTGTTAAAGGCAGCAGGGCAGGGACATCCTGTAAATTAGCGTCACTGCTGATATCAAAATTGGTCCCGGTTGGAAGCTGCAGTATTTGTTTGAGGGTGAGGATATACTGTTTGGCCGTATTTTCTGCGTTAACCAGTTGATATTTATCGCTGGCCAGCGTTGCCTGAAGCTCCAGGAGATTTTTCTTAGCCACCGTACCCACTTTATAAAACTGTGCACCTTGATCAACCAAGGCCTGAGAGGACTCAATCAGACCTTTATAATAAGTAATGTTCTCTTTGGCGAGCAGGATATTTAAATAGGCCTGAGTAATGGACAGGGTGATATCATTTTCCGTGGTTTGGATATCCAGGCCTGCTGCCTGTAAACTCAGTTGTTTGGATTTGATGTCATTTTTCAGGTAACCGCCCTGATATAGCGTCATGTCTCCATTCACGCCGTAGGTGCCATTAATTCCGGTGCCGCTGTGCTGGTGATTTAAGTTCTGAGAGATGCTCGCGTCCACAGAGGGGAGTCTGTTATATTTAGATTGTTCCAGGTCCTTGCCCGCACTTTGCTCGGTCAGTTGCATGGTCTGAATGGTAATATTGTGCGCACGGGCATATTCCAGACAGGTTTTAAGATCCCAGATCAGGGAGTCAGCAGTATTTAAGGAAACAGCTGCATCTATTGGCCGGATCCCGGCACTGTCGGTGACCGTGATGCTGTCCTGGGTCGTCTGGGGTACCTGCGCCTGGGCCGGGTTTGGAATCGCAGCCGCCAGAAAGCCTGCTGCCACGAGTAAGGCAACGAATTTAAATTTGCTGCCGGCAGTGCAAAGGCTGGTTTTATTATGAGATTGTTTTATTGCCATAGCCATTTATTTTACTTATGGACCGTAAAATTACCTGGTTGGATTAAGTAATAAAACGGCTTTGATACCAAACGGGTAAATCCTGCGACAAAATCCCGGTGAAAAGATATCTGACTAACAAAGCCTATTGAATAAGCCCGCTAATACGCGCCCCAGGTTCAATAAATGGCATATAGCAGCACTAATTTTCAAAATTGGGTTATGCGGTTTTGTGCGTGTTTTATTGAATGATATTGTTAACTTATGGCGATTTAAGATAATCGGAGTTATTTATTAAATAGATGATAATTAATTAATTATAAATTCTGTCAGTTTAAATGATTAAAATTTGTGCAAAAATTATTTTTTATTTAACTTTAATTCTGTAATTATGTAAGATAATTATTGCGGAATTGTGATTTTTTAAGAAAATATTTTATCCGAAAAATGCAAATAGTTTGCAATAAAATGCACAAACAGGAGCAAGGCTTATTGCAATCCGGTTAGTAAACTAGGGATTGTTAGCTTATGTCTGTACAGATAGGGCCTATCCAACAACCATTTGAAAGAGAGAATTTTTAAAAAATGATCTCCTTTATCTATTCTAATTATCCAAAATTGATCCTATGCACTTACCAAAAAAGAAAACTGTCAGGGCGTTATGTTTGGCCAAAATACAAAGAGCCAGGCTATCTCATACTTTGCCAATGGAAGATCCTATGTCAGACGCAGTTGTTGGGAATATACGGGCGAATACTCTTGCTCCTTTGTTAACAAAAAATGTGGCCATTGGAGTGAATCGTCAACTCAGCATTGTCTTTGTACTGATCGCCTGCTTTTTGCTGGGTACGGTTCTGTGTCCGGTGAAAGTACTTGCTCAAACCGGCAATACCGGCGCCGTGGTGGAAATACACGGGAATGTTTATAATCAGGCGGATGGTACGCCCATAGAAGGCGCCTCAGTCACTATTAAAGGGACGACGCAGGGAACACTCACAGATGCCAAAGGGAATTTTCAGTTGCAGGTTAAATTGCCTGTTGTCCTGTCTGTGACAGATATTGCGCATTTACCTCAGGAGATTCCGGTCAATGAGGACAAACCGGTCAGTATAGGGTTACAGGCCGCTTCACAGAGCCTCAATGACGTAGTGGTGGTGGGGTATGGAGAACAGCAAAGAGGTCAGGTTACCGGAGCCGTCAGTACGGTAGATGTCACGAAGACTTTCAGAGACCGCCCTTTAAATGACCCGATTAAAGGGTTACAGGGGGTGGCACCCGGTTTATCCATTAGTTATTCCAATGGAGGATTAACGGCGCCTGCCAGCGTCAGAATCAGAGGCATCGGTTCTTTAGTCGGATCTGGCAGTCCGCTTATCATGGTGGATAATGTAGAAACAGATGATTTATCGGTTATTAACCCGGATGATATAGAAAGTGTTTCTGTATTAAAGGATGCGGCCTCCACCGCCATTTACGGAGCGAGGGCCGCATTTGGTGTGATATTGATTAAAACAAAATCCGGCCGGATGAACACGCCGACTAAAGTGACTTATTCTAATAATTTTTACTGGAGCAATCCGACTACCTTACCGGATTTTGCAGACCCCACACAGGAGCTGCCCGGCATTATTAAAGCAGACGAAAGAGCCGGTGTTACCCCGGAACTCTTTGGGATGGACTTAAATCAACTGTTGACCGGGATTCAGAACTGGAAGGAAAAATATGCGGGTAAACGCACGTCAGATGAAATGGTGCTGGGAGAAGATTTTGATATGACAGATAGTACGGTCCCTTATTTTTACCGGATCTGGGATGTTAAAAAAATGATGCTTCGCACGCAGCCCGGGCAGCAGCATAATATCCGGGTTTCCGGAGGTAGCGAAAATATCGCCTATTACGTTTCCGCAGGATATAGCAAGGAAGGGGGTATTATGCGGGTGCATCCAGATCAGGTACAAAAATACAATATCTCCACCGGCGTCACTGCCAACGTCACTGACTGGTGGAAGCTGAATGTAAAGATGCTATATCGCAATTTTGAATATGATTATCCATTTGGCTATTACGGAGCCACGCAGAACTATTTTTACTACATGTGGCGCTGGGGGGCTTACTGGCCATACGGTACCTACCAGGGAAAGTATTTTCGTAATATACCCGCTTACCTGAATGCGGCTCAGGATAATAAAACCATTGATAATTACAGCAGGGTGGATCTGAGCTCTGATATTAAAATCACTAAGGATTTAAACCTGCATGCGGATTACAGCATCGTACGTGACAATGCCATCAATCAGTCAACCGGCGGCCCGGTGATGGCCTGGGATAGCTGGACCTCAGGGACTCCTTATGAGAATATATCTTCATCCGGTTATGATTATACTTCGGCCTCCCAAAACAGAGATAATATAGATGTGTTTAATATCTATGCCACCTATGACAAGCATTTTGGCGCAGACCATCATTTGAAACTGATGGCCGGTATCAATGCGCAAAAAGATGGTAATATTTATTTTTACGCGGATCGTAAAAATGTGCTGGATCCGACTAAAGGATATCTGGATCTGGCATCCGGAGATATGAGCGCTTCAGGAGGCAATGCGCAGAGTGCATTTGCAGGTTATTTTGGCCGTATCAACTACGACTATAAAGATAAATACCTATTGGAACTGGACGGGCGTTATGACGGTTCCTCCTCCTTTGCTGCCAAAGACCGCTGGTCAATGTTTGGTTCTGCCTCTGCCGGTTATAGAATCAGTAAAGAGCACTTCATGGAATTTATCAGACCCTTTATTTCTGACTGGAAGTTCAGAGCTTCTTATGGAGCTATCGGCAACCAGGATCTGGGTGGATCAAATCGTTATTTGCCGCTGATGTCAGCGGGTGCAGTGGCCTGGGTCGTAGACGGAGTGGAAGCGCAAGGAGTTGGTTCTCCTAACGCTGTAGCCGCTTCTCTGACCTGGGAGAAAATTACTACGCTGAACCTTGGGACGGATATCAGTATGCTACATGATAATCTTTCTTTGAGCTTTGATTGGTTCCAGCGTTCTAATGACGGGATGCTGACCCAAAATGCTGTGGCAAGTACCTTTGGTACTTCTGCCCCCTGGGTTAACGGAGGCAGCATGCGGACCCGTGGCTGGGAACTTTCAGTGAACGGTAATCTGCCCGTTAGTAAGGAACTGGCACTATACGGATCTCTGACCCTGACGGACTATAAAACGGTAATTACCAAATGGGATAATGCGTCCAAGTTACTGTCTCAGAATTATTCCGGTGAAACCTATGGTGATATCTGGGGTTTTGAAACAGACCGTTATTTTACTGATGCTGATTTTAATGCAGATGGCAGTTTTGCTTCCGGCGTGGCGGATCAGTCAGCGCTTGCCAGCGGCAACTTTAAATACGGCCCCGGTGATATTAAATATAAGGACCTGGACGGAAGCGGGGTGATAGATGGGGGAGATTTCTCCGCCAATAATCCTGGTGACCTGAAAGTTATTGGTAATACGCAACCCCGCTATATGTATAGCTTCAGAATCGGCGGAGTATACCGCAATCTGGATTTTGACTTTTTCTTCCAGGGAGTAGGTAAACAAAGTTACTGGGGGACAGGCGATGTGGCCATGCCAAACTTTAGAGGAGGCGATATCCTATATGCCCACCAGTTGGATTACTGGACACCGGATAATACGGACGCCAAATATCCTAATCCTTATTCCGGGAATGCCAGTGGCAAAATCCCCGGACTTGCCGCAGGCGGGAATAACTTTTATCCACAATCTAAATATTTGCTCAACACCGCTTATCTGCGTCTGAAAAATGTATCCATTGGATACACACTGCCTCGTCAGTGGCTGAGCCGTTATAGTATTAAATCAGTCCGGTTATATGTCAGCGGGGAAAACCTGTTTACATTCGATGATTTAGGGGTACCCCTGGATCCGGAAGCCCTTGATGGATATAGCTCTTCCACCGGTAGGACTTTCCCGATACAGCGTATGTATTCTTTTGGTGTACAACTCAGTCTCTAACCTTTTCCTGACGTAAAAAATTACTATTATGAAATTTTCAATCAATAAATATTATTTACTGGGTCTGTCCTTATTGATTACCGGCCTTTTTACCGGATGTGCCAAGTTTGTGGACAAGCCGCCCTTGGATAACTTTTCCAATGATGAGTATTGGACCAGTGAGACCAATGTCAGAACCTATAATTGGGGCTTTTATGAACTCTTTACCGGTTTTGGAACAGGCACCAATGGGGATTTTTATTTCAGCTGGCTGTCTGATGATCAGACTCCTTCCGGATTTACCAACTTTACCCTGACCGCTCCGGCCAGCGATTCCAGATGGACTTTTGCCTATATCCGCAAAGCGAATATTATGCTGGAAAATGTGGATAATGTGCCGATGGATGAGGAAGCCAAAAATCATTGGAAAGGCGTAGCTCGTTTTTTCAGAGCATTGTCTTATTTTAGGTTGGTAAAAGTTTTCGGGGATGTACCCTGGATTAATAAATCTCTGGATATCTCTGAAACGGATGTGATCTATAAGGCCAGGGATTCAAGAGCCCTGGTTATGGATAGCGTAATGGCTGATCTGCAATATGCCTATGCGAATTTAAGGGACGAGGACCAGGATAATACAGTAAATAAAAATGTTGCCCTGGCACTGATTTCCAGAGTGGGATTATACGCGGGAACTTACCGTAAATATCATACGGAACTTAATTTGCCGGACGCTAAAAAGTATTTACAGGACGCAAAAGATGCCAGTGAAAAATTGATGTCGGCCGGATATAGCCTGAATGCTGATTTTAGAACGGTTTACAGCTCACTGGATTTAAGCGGAGATAAAGAATGTATCTTGTATAAACAATATGAGCCGGGTGTTTTGACCCATTCTGTTATTGGTTATACCAATAGCAGTACTACGATGGCTGGTCTCAGTAAAAATGCGGTGGAATCTTTTGTCTGCACAGACGGTCTTCCGATTGGTCTTTCCAGTGAATATGAAGGGGATGCGGATTTAGACCATACCCGCGCCAACCGGGACCATCGATTACTGGAATCCATCAGCGATTTTCTTTGTTATAAAACTCACCTGGTCGGTGGGCTGAGTGCTTCCACAGGTTACAGGCCGGCTAAGTTCCTGCAGCCTGCTGATGAAAATCAATTGGCCCCTTATAATAGCACGGATGCGCCGATTTTCTGGCTGCCTGAAATCCTGGACAACTACGCCGAAGCCTGTGCGGAACTGGATGATTTAGGTGCCTATACCATGACCCAGGCCGACCTGGATAAGTCTGTCAACCTGTTAAGGGCAAGATCAGGAGTCGCTGCCTTACAGGTAACGGGGCATCAGGGTACTGCTATTGACGGCGTCAGTTTTACCGATCCGGATAAGGACAGTGACGTGCCTTCTCTTATTTGGGAAATCAGAAGAGAAAGAAGGGCAGAACTGATGATGTGCGGATTCCGGTTTTATGACCTGATGCGTTGGAAAAAAGGTGAAAAACTGGATAATACGGTAAATCCGGATATCTTCCTGGGAGCCAAGGTGCCCGCCGCTGAAGGCATCACCTTGACCAGTGATGGTTATCTGCAACCCTATAGTTCCAGCAGTAACCGGACATTTGCGGATAAAAATTATTTGTCACCCGTTCCAACCGGACAGATTTCTTTATATCCTACAGAAATACAGGACGGTATGCAAAATACGGGCTGGTAATAAATAGGCCCTGGATGACGATTTAAAGCCGTCATTAGGACCGACTTTTTGATAGCCGTAAGTACAATTATTGAGTGTCCAATGTAATACTGATTAATAGCGCAGCCTTCCAGAAATAATTGGAGGGCTGCTT
>Ga0164242_10005038_pt1 | contig 14726 bp, 15 predicted proteins | sample OricomgcompostMG_FD_108783 | JGI IMG/M metagenome (GOLD analysis project Ga0164242, IMG submission 108783) | Miracle-Growth compost microbial communities from Emeryville, California, USA - Original compost - Miracle growth compost (MG) ... | reverse complement strand
CGCCCTTGGTGCGATTGCGCGCGCAGCCGGCGACGGCGAGGGTGCACGCGGCGATCAGCGCAAGCGTGAGCGGACGGGACGTGATACGACGCATGGGCGAGGTCTTTAGCCGAGGGGAAGCGACCCGAACAATCCCCATTCGTCGATGAGCCTCAGGTGAACGTCGGGATCGGCTGGCGCGGTGGCAGCGTTGTCGCTAGAGGACCCGCGACCCGCTCGAGCCGCCTCCGTTCGCCCTGAGCCTGTCGAAGGGCGCTTGTCGCGAGGTGGCCGGGCTTCGACAAGCTCGGCCCGAACGGCGCGGAGCGCTCATTGAACGAGGACAAGCCATGCCCGCCACCCTGCTCGCCACCCGCCGCGTCGACAAGCCGTGGGGGCGCCATGACCTGTGGCCCGGCTTCGCCGATCCGGCGCCTGATGCCGATCCCGTCGGCGAGGTGTGGTTCCAGACGCCGGGCGCTGGCGATCCCGAGTTGCTCGTCAAATACCTGTTCACCAGCCAGAAGCTGTCGGTGCAGGTCCATCCCGACGATGCCGAGGCGCGTAAGGCCGGTTACAAGCGTGGCAAGGACGAAGCGTGGCTGATCCTCGCCGCCGAGCCCGATGCGACGATCGCGCTCGGCACCAAGCGGCCGCTGAGCAAGGACGAGCTGCGCGCCGCCTCGCTCGACGGCTCGGTCGAGGAACTGCTCGACTGGAAGCCGGTCAAGGCCGGTGACTTCATCTATTCGCCGGCTGGCACGGTCCACGCGATCGGCGGCGGCCTGACGCTGATCGAGATCCAGCAGAATGTCGACCTGACCTATCGCCTCTACGACTACGGCAGCGATCGTGAGCTTCACCTCGATGCCGGCGTCGCGGTGTCCGACGCCGGGCCGTTCGAGCCGCTGCCGACGCCTCAGCAACCCACCCAGGGCGATCGACGGATTCTCGCCGAGGGACCCAAGTTCGTCATCGAGCGCTGGCCTGCCGGCAAGCGCGATATCGCTCTGCCAGAGGGTGTCACCGGCTGGCTGGTCCCGGTGCGCGGTGAGGGCGTGGTCGAGGGCGTCGCCTGGCGCGAGGGCGAATGTGTCACGGTAACCGGCCGCGCCGAGCTTCACGCCGAGGAGGGGAGCGATCTGCTGTTCGCCTATCCCGGCGACAAGCGACTTTAGCGGGATAGACCCTCACGCTTCCGCGTCCCCTCCTGCGCGGGGACGCTCCCTCCCTCTCCCGCTGGGAGAGGGAAGGGGCCCGCGAGGCGAAGCCGAGTGGGAAGGGTGAGGGTGGACGCGGCGCCGTTCAGCGATCGCGTCGCACACCATCCAGATCGCGGTCGAGCCGATTGGCCTCGGCCTTGGTCACTGCCTTCTCCGCCTTGCTTCGCCCGAACGCCGCGCGGTTCGCTGCGGCTATTTTCTCTTTCTCGACACGCCGTTTCGCCTTGCGTGCCAGCCGCAGGTTGACGACCTCGCCCATCGTCAATCGCGCAGGTCCTTCGCCAGCGCGTCGAGCAGACCATTGACGAAGCCCTTCTCCGGCTTGTCGTAGAAGGCATCCGCGACATCGAGATATTCGCTGATCACCGTCTTCGTCGGCACGTCGGGGCGCGCCATCAGCTCATAGGCGCCGGCGCGCAGGATCTGGCGCATCGGCTTGTCGAGCCGCTCCAGGCTCCAGCCCTTGGCGAGCTTTTCGGCAATGCGGCGGTCGATTTCCGGGCGGCGCGCGTCGACGCCGCCGACGAGATCGTCGAAGAACGCAACGTCAGCCTCGGCGAATTGGGTATCGTCGATCCGCTGCCCGAGCCGGTGATGGTGGAATTCATGGAGCAGGGCAGGGAGCGCAATACCTTCCATCTCCTGCTGATAGAGCGCCTGGATGGCGGCGAGGCGCGCGGCTGCGCGCTCACGGGAACGATGGGTCGATTGGCGGCTCATGGCGCGCCCGTGTAGCCGCTCGCCGCGCCGCGTCCAGCAATTTTCCGCGCGCCCGGCGGTTTCATCCAATCGCATCACGACACATCGCCGTAGCATCTGCGCCCGCAGCGGCGAGTCGGCTTCCGCCGCTCTGGAGAGCGGTGATGGCGCGCTATACCCAAATGCTCATAGGAGTGGCGGTATATCTGCTGTTCCTGGCGACCTTCCTTTATCTGATCGGCTTCGTCGGCGATCTCGTCGTGCCGCGCACGATCGATGCGGGCCCGGCGGCCCCGCAGGACATCGCGCTGGCAATTGATATCGCACTGATCGTGTTGTTCGGCGTGCAGCACAGCGTGATGGCGCGGCGCGGCTTCAAGACGGCATGGACCCGGGTGGTGCCGCTGGCGCTCGAACGTAGCGTCTATGTCGCGGTGACCAGCCTCGTCCTGATCGTGCTGATGGCGCTGTGGCGGCCGATCCCGGCGCCGGTCTGGTCGGTCGCCGGCGCGGGCGCGATCGTGCTGTGGGTGCTGTTCGCGATCGGTTGGGGCATGGTGCTGCTCAGCACCTTCCTGATCAACCATTTCGAACTGTTCGGGCTAGAGCAATTGTGGCGCCAGTTGCGCGCCCTACCCGCGGCGGGGCCGCAATTCCGCGAGCCGCTGTTCTACCGCTGGGTGCGGCACCCGCTCTATTTCGGCTTCATCCTCGCCTTCTGGGCAACGCCTCGGATGACCGTCAGCCATCTGCTGCTCGCGCTCGGCATGACGATCTACATCCTGATCGCGATCCGCTTCGAGGAGCGCGACCTGCTCGCGTCGATCGGCGCGCCCTACGCCGATTATCGACGGCGGGTGGGAATGCTATTCCCCGGCCTCGGCCGCGCGCGCTGAATTCAGCCGGAGCGCGACCGATCGCGCATGCGCTGGCAGCCCCTCCGCCTCGGCGAGCGCGACCGCGGCGGGGCCGACCTCGCCGAGCGATGCGGCATCAAGGGCGAGGAAGCTGGTGCGCTTCATGAAATCGAGCACCGACAGCCCCGATGAGAAGCGGGCGCGCCGGCCGGTAGGGAGGACATGGTTGGGGCCGGCAACATAATCGCCGACCGCTTCGGGCGTGTGGCGGCCGAGGAAGACCGAGCCGGCGTGGCGGACCTGATCGAACAGCGCCTGCGGCCCGTCCACCGCCAGCTCGAGATGCTCGGGCGCGAGGCGGTTGACCAGCGGCATCGCCTCGTCGAGCGTCGCGGTGACGATGATCGCGCCGTTGGCGTCCCACGCCGCACGCGCCACCTTGGCGGTGGCGAGCGTGCCGATCTGCAGCTCGATCGCCTCGCCGACCGCGCGGGCGAAGGCGGCATCATCGGTGAACAGGATCGATTGGCTGGTCGGATCGTGCTCCGATTGGCTCAGCAGGTCGGCGGCGATCCATTCGGGATTGTTCCTGCCGTCGGCGACCACCACGATCTCGCTTGGCCCGGCGACCATGTCGATCCCGACGACGCCGTAAAGCTGGCGCTTGGCCTCGGCGACCCAGGCGTTGCCGGGGCCGGTGACGACGTCGACCGGCTTGATTCGGTCGGTGCCGTAGGCGAGCGCGGCGATCGCCTGCGCACCGCCGACGCGCCACACCTCGTCGGCCTCGACCAGCGCGGCGGCAGCGAGCACCAGCGGGTTGACCTCGCCCCTGGGCGTGGGCGTCACCATCACCAGCCGCTCGACACCCGCGACTCGCGCCGGAATCGCGTTCATCAGCACCGACGAGGGATAGGCCGCGCGGCCGCCGGGGACATAGATGCCGGCGGCATCGACCGCCCGCCATCGCGCGCCGGTGCGCACGCCGGCGGCGTCGGTGGTCTCGCTGTCCGCGGGCCGCTGGCGCTGGTGATAGGCGGTGATTCGCGCGTGGGCGAGTTCCAGCGCGGCGCGCAGCTCGGGCGCCAGCGTATCCAACGCCCTGACGCAATCGGCCGGCTCGATCCGCCAGCCGGTTTCGTTGAGGTCGTGGCCGTCGAACTTCTCGGTAAAGGCGCGCAGCGCCGCATCGCCCTCGTCGCGCACCGAGGCGACGATCGTCCGCACGTCGCGTGCGACATCGGCCTCGGCCTCGCGCCGCGCGTTGACGAGCGCGGCGAAGTCGTGACCGAAGCCGGGATCCGAGGTGGAGAGGGTAATCATCTGTAAAGCCCCTCCCCTTCAGGGGACGGGTTGGGGGTGGGGCGTCTCTCACCGAGACCAGCACCCGTGTTCCCCACCCCAACCCCTCCCCTGAAGGGGAGGGGCTTATTCTCCACCGCCCGCCGGAAAGCATCGACCAGCGGCACCACGCGCGCGCGGGTCTTGAAGGCGGCGCGGTTGACGATCAGGCGGCTCGACACTTCGGCGATGGTCTCGACCTCGACCAGCCCGTTCTCCTTGAGCGTCCGCCCCGACGAGACGAGATCGACGATCCGCGGCGCCAGCCCCAGCGTCGGCGCCAGCTCCATCGCGCCGTTCAGCTTGACGCATTCGGCCTGCACGCCGCGCGCCTCGAAATGAGCCTGCGTGACGTGCGGGTATTTGGTGGCGATGCGGACGTGGCTCCAGCCGCGCGGGTCGTCGCTTTTGGCCATGGCGGCAGGCTCGGCGACCGACAGGCGGCAATGGCCGATGCCGAGGTCGACCGGCGCATACAGCTCCGAATAGTCGAACTCCATCAGCACGTCCGATCCGACGATGCCGAGTTGCGCCGCGCCATGCGCAACGAAGGTGGCGACGTCGAATGCGCGTACCCGGATCAGCTCGATGCCCGGATCGCTGGTGGTGAAGCGCAGCGCGCGGCTGCCCTCGTCGGCAAACGCCGGCTCGGGCTCAATGCCGACGCGCGCCAGCAGCGGCAGCGCCTCGTCGAGGATGCGTCCCTTGGGGACGGCGATGATGATCGGGTCGGACATGGGCGAGGCGGGCTTTACTTAGGGGCGGCGGCAGAGGCAATGCAGGGAAACTTCACTGCCGTTCGTGCTGAGCTTGTCGAAGCACGATTGGCCACGCCCTTCGACAGGCTCAGGGCGAACGGAGATCGATTTTGGCAGGTGAGCAGAACAACCGGGGCGCCTTCCGCATTCAGGAATTCTATTGCGCGAAGATGGCGGCGCCGATCTATGCGCGGATTTGCCACGCGCTCGCCGAGCATCTGACTCGCGACAGCCGCACCGGCGCGCGGGTGCTCGACTGGCCCGGCGAGCCGACCCGCGACGCGCTGCCCTTACGGCTGATGGGCGGACTCAACGCACTGGTGCTCGCCGGCCGTGACGACGATCTGGCGGCGATGTTCTCGGGCGCGATCGAGGCGCCGGAGGCGGTCGCGCGCGTAGTGCAGGACGTGCTGATCCGGCATGACGCCGAGCTACTGCCGTGGCTCGACGGACCGCCGCAGACCAACGAGCCGGGGCGGTCGGGGCCGCTGATGACCGGGCTGATCGAGGTGGCGCGGCGGTTCGGACCGAAGCTCGAAATTCTGGAGATCGGATCGAGCGCGGGGCTCAACCTGCTGATCGACCGCTATCGCATCGATCTCGGCGGCACGATGGTGGGGCCGGCCGAGTCCCCGGTGACGCTCGCGCCTGACTGGCAGGGGCCGCCGCCGCAAGCCGTGCCGGTCGAGATCGTTTCGATCCGCGGCTGCGACGTGAACCCGATGGATGCTACCGATCCAGCGGTCGAGGCACGGCTCGCCGCCTATGTCTGGCCCGAGGCGCCCGAGCGGCTCGCGCGGCTGCGCCGGGTGGTCGCGATGATGCGCCAGCGCGGCGTCCGGCTCGACGAGGCCGATGCCGCCGACTGGCTGGAGGCGCGCTTGATCGAGCCGCAGGCGGCGGGCGTGACGCGGGTGCTGATTCACTCCGTGGTGTGGCAATATCTGCCCGAGGACACCGCCGCCCGCATCCGCTCGGCGATGGCCGCGGCGGGGGCACGCGCCGGCATCGAGCGGCCGCTTGCCTGGGTCAGCATGGAACCCGATCGCGCCACCGCGCAGCAGGTGGTGCGCGTCCGCTGCTGGCCCGATGGCGCCCCGGCCGAGGTCGTCGCGACCGCGCACGCGCACGGCGCCTGGATTCGCGCCGGGTCGCCGGAGGCGGCGGGTGCCGCGATCGACCTGCCCGGCGAGGCGAGGATCGAGATCTGAGGGGTGATGCGCGCCGGGCCGACGCTGCTATAAGCTGCCGGTCATTCGAACGAGACAGGAACAGCGCCGCGATGCCGAGCCCCTTCGACGATCCGCATAGCCACCGCCATGGCCGGTCCCGACGCCGCCACCATCGCGAGCGAGCGCCGGCGGTCGAGGTGAAGCCCGATTACGTCGTGTGGGGTGTATGGGCGGCGCTGTTCGTGCTGTTCCTGATCGGCGCGGTATCGGCACTGCTGCGCTGAGCCTCAGCCGCCACGCGCGGCAAGCCAGTCGCGCATTGCTTGCGTCACCGCCTCGGGCGCTTCCCACGGCACGAAATGACCGGCGTCGACCTTGACGATCGTAAGGTCGGGCACCAGTGCCTCGAGTCCGTCGAGCTGACAGGGCAGCAGCGCCTTGTCACGCACTCCCCAGATCGCCAGCGTCGGCACGATGATCGGCGGAAAGGGCGCGTCAAGGAAGGCGGGCCGTGGCATATTTTCGTCAACGGCGGGCACCTGGACGGCGCTGGCACGATACCAGTTGAGCATCGCCGTCATCGCGCCGGGCTGGCTCCATTCGTCGAGATAGGCGGCCTTGTCCTCGCCGGCGATCGCGCTGGTGACATGCTGGACGAAGGTCGAGCCGAAGAAACGCTCGAGCCCGGCGCCGACCAGCCCGCGATCGATCGAGGTGTCGCGGAAGCGGGTGATATACTGGCTCGCCGCGCGCTGCTCGGGATCGTCGAACAGCGTCTTCTGGAAGAGGAACGGGTGCGGCGCGTTGGCGATGATCAGCCGGGCGACGCGGCCGGGATGCTGCAACGCCGCCATCCAGGCGATCGCGCCGCCCCAATCGTGGCCGACGAGCGTGAAGCGGTCGATCCCGAAATGATCGGCGAGCGCGAGGCTATCGGCGACCAGCTTGTCGGGCGTGTAGCTCTCGACGCCCTCGGGCTTGGACGAACGCGCATAGCCGCGCTGATCGGGCGCGATGACGAAATGGTCGTCGGCGAGCGCGGGAATCTGGTGCCGCCAGGTGCGGTGCGATTCGGGGAAGCCGTGGAGCAGGATGATCGGCGGCTTGGCCGGATCGCCGGCGGTAGCGACCTGGAGCGTGACGCCGGTGGAGAGAGCGACAGGTGTTAGTTCCAGACCAGCCATCCTGCTCTCCTGTCGTCACCCCGGACTTGTTCCGGGGTCCAACTCTCCACGAGTGACACCATTTGCGGCACGTTGGATGCCGGAACAAGTCCGGCATGACGGCGGTGCCTACGGATAGCTCACCGTCATCGGCACCTCGGGGATCGGAATCCATTCCTTGTCGTCGCCGGGCACCTTGGCGAACTCGCCCGCCTTCCAGGCGCGCTTGGCCTCGTTGATCCGCTCGCGCGAGGAGGAGACGAAGTTCCACCACACATGGCGCGGCGTGGCGAACGCCTCGCCGCCGCACAGCATCACCCTTGCGCCCGTGTCCGACCGCAGCGTCGCGGCCACACCTGGCCGCAGAATGTAGAGCGTCATCGGCTCGAGCCGCAGCCCGTCGAGCGTCGCCTCGCCCGTGGCGAGATAGATGGCGCGCTCGTCCGCCTCGACGTCGATCGGGATAGCCCCGCCGCCCGCCAGCGCGATATCGGCATAGATCGTCTTGGCGTAAGTGGTGGTCGGCGCGCGATGGCCCCACAGGCTGCCCATCACCACGCGCGCCTTGACGCATGAGTCCTCGACCACCGGCAAATCGGCGCGCGCGACATGTTCGAACGCCGGCGCCATCTCCTCCTCGCCATCGGGCAGCGCGATCCAGGTCTGGATGCCCGACAGCTCGGGCCCGATCGCGCGCTCGGCGCTCGGCGAGCGTTCGGAATGAACGATGCCCGATCCCGCCGTCATCAGATTGACCGCGCCCGGCTCGATCGTCGCGAAGGTGCCGAGCGAATCGCGATGGTCGATCGCGCCGGCGAAGAGGTAAGTGACGGTGGCGAGATTGATATGCGGATGCGGCCGCACATCGATCCCTTGCCCGACCGAGAGGTGCGCGGGCCCCATCTGATCGAAGAACAGGAAGGGGCCGACCATCGTCCGCGGCTTGCTGGGCAGCGTGCGGTGGACCTTGAACCCGCCGAGATCATGGGTGGCGGGTTCGATCGTCTGGAGGACGAGATCGTCGTTGGTCATGCCGAATCGAGCTCCGGATAATGGCGGAAGATGCCGTCGGTGTTGAACGCGATCCGGCGGCCGGAGGCAAGGTAGCGGGCGATTCCCGGCAGCACGGCGACGCGATCGTGCAGCGCGACCAGCCCCGGCAGATCGGGCTCGAACGTCGCCATCCGCTTCGGAAACATGTAGCGCAGCCCTTCGATCACCTGGAACAGCGACGTGTCGATCGGCGACCAGCGCCCGCCTGCGATCCAGTCGCCGTCGTTGGCCTCGGTCGCGCGCTCGAAATAGCCGAGGAACTTGGGCATCCGCTGCTCGCGGAAGCTCTTGGCGTAGCGCGCTGCCTCCGCCTTCTGGTCCTCGTAATAATCACCGACCGCGACCGGGTGGTGGACGCCATGCACCTCGGCGACGAAGTCGGTGACGGTGAGCTGGAGCTGGATCGTCCAGAACAAGGTCGCCTCGTCCTTCGGCGCCAAACCGTGCGCGTCGGCCAGATACGTCAGGATATGCGCGACCTGCGCGATCGTCATGCTGCCGGTGTCGAGATAGGGCGGGGCGAACGGCGCATAGGGGCCCCGCGCCTTCATGTCGGCGATCAGCGCCTCGGCGCCGCGTTCGCGCGCGCAATCCTCGTAGGCGATCTCGGCCGCCTCCAGCGCGAGCCGGACGAATTCGCCGCGCCCCTGGATCGACGGCCAATACCACAATTTGTAGGTCATCTCAGTCTCCCGGCACCGACGCGCGGATGGCGAGCGCGTGGATTCGGGTCTCCAACAGATCGCCCAGCGCCTTGTTCACCAGCCGCTGCCGCTGGACTCGCGACAGGCCGGCGAAGGCGGGCGATTCGACGATCACCGTGAAGTGCGATTCACCCGAGCCATCGTCCCCCAGATGGCCGGCGTGATGATGGCTGTCGTTGATCACCTCGAGCCGCGTCGGCGCAAGGTGATGGGTCAGGCAAGCGGCGATCTGGTCGGCGACGGGGCCGGTGGAAGCGTCGGTCATGGCGCCTATATAGACCGCTTTATCCAAGTTTGGAGCAAGTGTCCGACGTGCGCGGCCCCCGCAAAGACCGACCCAATGCCCGTTTCCATGGCCGCGTGCCCGCAGCCGATCGCGCCTGCGAGCATCCCGGCTGCGCCAAGCCGGGCGAGTTTCGCGCGCCGCCGTTGGAGGGCGCGTCGAACGGCGATCGGCCGGGGCGCTATCGCTGGTTCTGCCTCGATCACGTCCGCGCGTTCAACGCCGGCTACAATTTCTTCGAAGGCATGACCGCGGAGGAGATCCACGACGCGCAGCGTCCGTTGGCGGGTTGGGAGCGCGAAACGCGCGCGTTCGCCGCCAATGGTGGCGCCGACCGGCCGCCGCGCTGGGCCGACTTCGCCGATCCGCTCGACGCGATCGGCGCGCGGTTCAAGGAACGTGTCGAGCGGTCGCGCCGCGACGGCAAGCCGCTGAGCGACGGCGACCGCCGCGCGCTCAAGGTGCTCGGGCTCGGTGCTGATGCCGACCGCGCTGCGCTGCGCAAGCGCTATGCTGAGCTGCTCCGACGCTACCATCCCGACCGCAACGGCGGCGACCGCAGCCACGAGCGCGTGCTCCAGGCAGTGGTCGAGGCGTACCAGCGGCTGCGCAAGGCGCCGGCGTTCGCGTGATTTCGCCGCGGAACCGAACCGGTTGACCAATGTCGCTCCCCTTCGGTAATTGTCAGACTAGAAAAAAGGGGAGAGATGCATGAGGATCGACGGGAAGGTGCGTCTGGAGCGGGTTGTCACCACGCTACACGGTTCGTCCCGAGTAGCCATCGAGCTTGTCGAGATGGCGTATCGAGGGACATTGGCATGTGTCTCGATACGGGTTTTCGACAAGCTCGGACCATACTCGACACGAACGGCGGGAGAGTGGACCCGATCACAGCCGGTCCAGAAGGGTAAGCCAATCAGGCAGCGCCTAAGCCGCTGGCTCGCCCCGCTGGCGCTGCTGCTCGGCGCCACGCAGCCGCTTCATGCTGCCACTGTCGCCCCGACACCGCCGATGGGATGGAACAGCTGGGACGCCTATGGCTTCACCATCGACGAGGCCGAGTTCAAGGCCAACACGCGCGTGCTCGCCGGCTGGAAGGGGCTCGGCTGGTCCTATGCGGTGATCGACGAGGGCTGGTACATGGCCGATCCGTTCGGCAAGGACCTCGCCGCGCGGCATTACCTGCTCGACAAATACGGCCGGCTGATGCCGGTCGTGGCGCGCTTCCCCTCGGCGGCCGACGGCCACGGCCTGCGCGCACTGGCGAACTGGGTCCACGCCCAGGGCCTCAAGTTCGGCATCCACATCATCCGCGGCATTCCCAAGGCGGCGGTCGAGGCGAACATGCCGATCGCCGGCTCGCGCTTTCACGCCGCCGATGCCGCCGACAAGGCAGCGACCTGCCCTTGGGACGACGGCAATTACGGCATCGCCGACAATGCGGCGGGGCAGGCCTATTACGATTCGCTGATCCGCCAATATGCCGATTGGGGCGTCGATTTCCTCAAGGTCGATTGCATCGCCGACCACCCCTACCGCCCCAGCGAAATCCGCCAGATCGGGCGGGCGATCGCCAAGAGCGGCCGGCCGATCGTGCTCAGCCTGTCACCGGGGCCGGCGCAGGTTGCGCACGCCGCGGAAATGGCGCGCTGGGCGCAGATGTGGCGGATCGCGAACGATCTGTGGGACGGTTGGACTCTGCCGTCTCTCGACCCCGCCACCTCCTTCCCCAACGGCGTCTTTTCGGCGTTCGACAATCTTGCCAAATGGAACCCCTATGTCACGCCGGGCCGCTGGCCCAATGCCGACATGCTGCCGTTCGGCCCGCTCGATCCGCACCCTGGCTGGGGCGACCCGCGCCCGTCGCGGCTGACACCGGCGGAGGTGCGCACCGCCTTCACGCTCTGGTCGATTGCCCGCTCGCCGCTGATCCTCGGCGGTCGGCTGACCGGCTATGACGCGGCGACCAAGGCGGTCGTCACCAACAAGGCCGTCATCGCGCTTGACCAGCAGGATCGCACCAGCCGCCCGATCACCGACCTGCCACCCTCGCTAACCGACGCGCGCGTGTGGGCGTCGAGCCCGCGCGGCCGTGCCGTGGATACAGTAGCAATCTTCAACGTCGGCGACCGGTCGCTAATGGTCGATGTGCCCTGGTCGGCGCTGGACGTCACCGGCAAGGCTGTGTCGGCTTGCGATCTCTGGCAGCACCGCGCGTTGCCGGCGTCACCGAAGGTCGAGACGAAGGTCGAGGCCCACGACGTCACGGTCTTACATCTGGGCCGCTGTGGCTGAAGCTTTGAAATACCATCCGGCGAAGGCGGGGCCAGTAGCGAGTGCTGGCCCCCTTGCCGGTGGTGGTCACCCAGCGACCGGCAGGCGGACCTTGCCGTCCTCGTCGCGCGCCAGCGGCTGGTAGGCGATGACCGTTTCGAGCAGCAGCGCACCATAAAGGTGCGGAAAAAGCGCGCCGCCGCGGGAAGGCTCCCACTTCACCAACTGCCCCTCGGCGGCGAGATCGACTGCGACGACCCATAGGGCCGACTGGCCAGCGAAATGCTTGTCGACCGTCTCGGTGAGCTGGTCGGCGGTCGAAAGGTGGATGAAGCCGTCGGCGCGATCGACCGCCGAGCCGGCGAAGGCGCCCGTTTCGAGCTCCTTCATCTCGGCGTCGGTCAGCACCTTATAGGCGGTCTGCGGAGTCATTCGCCGTCGTCCGGGCCGGCAGCCAAGTCCTCACCGGTATCGCCGTCCGGCGCGGGCTCACCGTGGATCGGGCCATCGCCGAGATTCGCCTCGGCGTCCTCCTCGCTTTCCTCGAGCAGTGCCGCTGAGACGACATGCTCGCCCTCGGCGACGTCGAACAGCCGCACCCCCGCCGAGCCGCGGCCGATCACCCGCAGGCTGTCGAGCGGCATGCGGATCAGCTTGGCCTGGTTGGTGACGAGCATCAGCTGGTCGCCCTGTGTCGCCGGGAAGCTGGCGACGACCGGGCCGTTGCGGCGGATATTGTCGATATTGGTGATGCCTTGGCCGCCGCGGCCGGTGCGGCGATATTCGTAGGCCGAGCTGAGCTTGCCGTAGCCGTTGGCGCAGACCGTCAGGATGAACTGCTCGCGCTCGGCCAGATCGGCGAAACGCTCGGCTGTCATCGCCGGCGAACCTTCCTTTTCGGCTTTCCAGGGGGCGAAGCGCAGATAATCCTCGCGTTCGTCCTGGTCGCGCATCCCGCCACGGTGGAGGATCGACAGCGAGATCACCTCGTCGCCTTCGCTGGCGAGGCGGATGCCGCGCACGCCGGTCGAGTTGCGGCTCTGGAAGGCGCGCACGTCGTCGCCGCGGAAGCGAATCGCCTTGCCGCGTCGGGTGGCGAGCAGCACGTCGTCATTGTCGCCGAGCAAGGCGACGCCGATCAGCCGGTCGTCCTCGTCTTCGCCCTCGAACTTCATCGCGATCTTGCCGTTCGAGGGCACGTTGGTGAAGGCGTCCATCGAATTGCGGCGTACCGAGCCCTTGGCGGTGGCGAACATGACGTGGAGCGCGCCCCATTCGTCCTCGTCCTCGGGGAGAGGCAGGACGGTCGAGATCGTCTCGCCCTCGGCCAGCGGGAGAAGGTTGACCAGCGGCCGCCCGCGCGTCTGCGGGCCGCCTTCGGGCAGGCGCCAGACCTTGAGTCGATAGACCCGCCCGAGCGTCGAAAAGAACAAGACCGGCGTGTGCGTCGAGGTGACGAACAGCTCTGTGACGACATCCTCTTCCTTGGTCGCCATGCCGGCGCGGCCCTTGCCGCCGCGGCGCTGCGCGCGGAAGGTGTCGAGCGGGGTGCGCTTGATGTACCCCTGCATGGTCACGGTGACGACCATGTCCTCGCGCTCGATCAGGTCTTCGTCCTCGATGCCGTCGGCGGCGGCGGTGATCTCGGACTTGCGCGGGGTGGCGAACTCGTCGCGGATCGCGGTCAGCTCGCCGCGCATCACTTCGTAGAGCCTGACACGGTTGGAGAGGATTTCGAGCAGTTCGGCGATCGATTCGGCGAGCTGCTTCAACTCGTCGCCGATCTCGTCGCGGCCCAGCGCGGTGAGGCGGTGGAGGCGCAGGTCGAGGATCGCGCGGACCTGGATTTCGGACAGGCGGTAGCTGTCGCCGGTGACCTCGGCCTCGACCGCTTCGACCAGGCGAATATATTGCGCGATCTCGGCAATCGGCCACTCGCGCGCGAGCAAGGCCGCGCGTGCTTCGGCGGGCGAGGCGGCCCCGCGAATGATCCGCACCACCTCGTCGAGGTTGGTGACGGCGATGACGAGGCCGAGCAAGATGTGTGCGCGCTCGCGGGCCTTGAGCAGCTCGAACTTGGCGCGGCGGGTGATGACCTCTTCCCGGAACTTGACGAAGGCCTCGATGATGTCGCGCAGATTGAGCGTCTCGGGCCGGCCGCCGCGGATCGCCAGCATGTTGGCCGGAAAGCTGCCCTGCGCCGGTGTGTGTCGCCAGAGCTGGTTGAGCACCACCTCGGGCGTCGCGTCGCGCTTGAGATCGATGACGATGCGCACGCCCAGACGGTTCGATTCGTCGCGGATGTCGCTGACGCCTTCGATGCGCTTGTCCTTGGCCGCCTCGGCGATCTTCTCGACCAGCGCGTTCTTGCCCTGCTGGTAGGGGATTTCGGTGAGCACGATGGAGCGGCGGTCGCCGCGGCCTTCCTCGATCTTGTGGCGCGAGCGGACGATGATCGAGCCGCGCCCGGTCTGATAGGCCGAGCGAGCGCCCGAGCGACCGAGGATCAGTGCGCCGGTCGGGAAATCGGGCGCGGGCACGATCTCCATCAGCTCGTCGATCGTGATCGCGCCGTTGTCGATGTACGCGAGGCAGGCGTCGATCACCTCGCCCAGGTTATGCGGCGGGATGTTGGTCGCCATGCCGACCGCGATGCCGCCGGCGCCGTTGACCAGAACGTTCGGGAAGCGCGCGGGCAGCACCTGCGGCTCGCTTTCGCTGCCGTCGTAGTTCGGCTGAAAGTCGACGGTGTCCTTGTCGATGTCCGCCAGCAGCGAGTTGGCTACCTTGGCCAGCCGCGCCTCGGTATAACGTTCCGCGGCGGGCGGATCGGGATCCATCGAGCCGAAATTGCCCTGGCCGTCGATCAGCGGCAGGCGCATCGACCAATCCTGGGTCAGACGCGCCAGCGCGTCGTAGATCGCCTGGTTGCCGTGCGGGTGATACTTACCCATCGTGTCGCCGACGATGCGCGCGCACTTGCGATAGGGCCGATTGTAGAAATAGCCGCTCTCATTGGCCGACCACAGGATGCGGCGGTGGACGGGCTTCAAACCGTCGCGCACATCGGGCAGCGCGCGCGCCACGATCACGCTCATCGCGTAATCGAGGTAGCTGGTCTTCATCTCCTCGACGAGGCTGACGGGGGTAATGTCCGATGGGTCGGCGAGGACGGTCTCGTCGGTCAAGTTTCCACGCTTTCGGGTATGTGTTTCGGTTG
>Ga0164242_10005037_pt1 | contig 14727 bp, 16 predicted proteins | sample OricomgcompostMG_FD_108783 | JGI IMG/M metagenome (GOLD analysis project Ga0164242, IMG submission 108783) | Miracle-Growth compost microbial communities from Emeryville, California, USA - Original compost - Miracle growth compost (MG) ... | reverse complement strand
GGCGCCGTGCAGCGTGCGATAGCGGCGGGCGACCGTGCGCTCCGGCAGGCCCAGCGTCGCGCCCAGGCGGGCGAAGCTGGCACGCGGCGCAAGCTGGAGCGACCGGATGATGCGAAGATCATCTCGATCAAGGTCGACATCGACACTGGCTGGAGCGACGGAATCCTGCAGATATGGTCGCGACACGGACATAAAACTACAGCGCATGCCGATGTGGCCGAAACGCAGTCGGGGTCACCGTGCACACTGATCGCATGGAACGTAAGTGGTGGACCCTGATCGTCGTCTGCGCGGCGACCTTCATGCTCCTTCTGGACGTCACGATCGTCGTCGTGGCCTTGCCCGACATCCAGCGCGCACTGAGCAGCAGCTTCAGCGAACTGCAATGGGTCACCGACGCGTACGCCCTCACGTTGGCTGCGCTGCTGCTGACGTCCGGTTCGTTGGCCGACCGGTTCGGACGCCGCCGCGTGTTCGTGCTCGGACTAGTGGTCTTCACGCTTGGTTCGGTGCTCTGCGCAGTGGCGCAGGACCCGGTCATGCTGATCATCTCCCGCGCGCTGCAGGGCATCGGTGGCGCGATGCTGTTCGCCACCTCGCTGGCCCTGCTGGCGATGAACTTCCACGGTAGGGAACGTGGAATCGCGTTCGGGGCATGGGGCGCGATCACCGGCATCTCGACCGCGCTCGGCCCGATCCTCGGCGGCCTGATCACCAGCGGCATCAGCTGGCGCGGCATCTTCTGGGTCAACCTGCCCGTCGGCATCGCCGCCGTCGTGATCGCCCTGCGCAAAGTGGAGGAGTCGAAGGCGCCACACGCGCACCGTCCCGACTGGGCCGGCTTCGTCACGCTCACCGGCGGACTGGTCGCGCTGGTCTACGGCCTGATCCGGGCCAGCGAGACGCACTGGGGCGACCACATCGTGCTGGCCTGTTTCGTGCTCGCCGTGGTGCTTCTCGCCGCATTCGTCGTCGTCGAGATGCGGGTCGCCTATCCCATGTTCGACCTGTCGCTGCTGCGCATCCCGACGTTCCTCGGCGGCTCCGTCGCGGCGTTCGCGATGAACGGTTCATTGTTCGCGATGCTGCTCTATCTCACGCTCTACCTGCAGAACGACCTGGGCTATTCCTCGCTCCAGACCGGTTTGCGCCTGCTGGTCATCTCCGGAACATCGATGGTGGTGGCCACGTTGGCCGGGCGCGCGTCGGCGCATGTGCCGGTGCGGCTGCTGATCGGACCGGGGCTGTTGCTCGTCGGAATCGGACTGTTCCTGATGAGCGGCCTGAACGCCGACAGTTCGTGGACGCACCTGGTCCCGGGCTTCGTCGTCGCCGCCATCGGATCCGGCATGGTCAATCCGCCGCTGGCGTCCACTGCGGTCGGCGTGGTGCACCACTTCCGCTCGGGCATGGCCTCGGGCGTGAACAACACCTTCCGGCAGGTCGGCATGGCGGTCGGCATCGCGGCGTACGGGTCGCTGTTCACCGCCCGCCTCGCGCGCGGGCTGGACAAGCATCTGGCTGGTACGCCGCAGGCGGGGCAGAGTTCCCGGCTCGCCGATGCCGTGCACCAGGGCACGGTGGCCCCGCTGCTGGCCAAGCAGCCCGAACTGGGCGGGGCGATTCACGCCAGCTTCGCGGGCGCGATCAACGACCTGTTCGTGAGCGGCGGGGTGCTGGCGGTGGTCGGCGGCGTGCTCGCGCTCGGGCTGATCCGCGGCAAGGACTTCGCCGCAGTCCACGAGCAGGCGCCCGCGGCAGAGCCCGAGGCGGTCCCGGCCTAGACCCGGCTACAGCGCCAGATCCACCACCACCGGGGCGTGATCGCTCGCGCCCTGTCCTTTGCGGGCCTCGCGGTCGACGTACGCGTCGGTGACCGCCTTGCTGAACCGGGCGTCGCCGTACACCAGGTCGATGCGCATCCCCCGGTTCTTCGGGAAGCAGAGCTGGCGGTAGTCCCAATACGTGAAGGGGACGTCGTACTTGAGTGCGCGCGGATAGATGTCGGCCAGCCCCTCCGCACGCAGGGCGGCCAGGGCCGCGCGCTCGGGCTCGGTGACGTGGGTGCTCTCGGTGAACTGACCGATGTCCCAGACATCCTCGTCCGTCGGCGCGATGTTGAAGTCGCCCAGCACCGCGAAGGGTCGGGACTGCTCCAGCTCGGCGTGTACGGTGCCGCGCAACGCCTCGAGCCAGGCGAGCTTGTATCGGTAGTGCGGGTGCTCGACGGTGCGGCCGTTCGGGACGTACAGCGACCAGATGCGTACGCCGCCGCAGGTCGCGCCGATCGCCCGCGGCTCGAGGCCCGAAGGCGTTGGGGATACATCCGGCAACGGGAGTGTGGCCGCCGGGGCAGTGTCCTGCGGCTGGAAGCCAGGCTCGTCGGTCAGGCCGCGGGTGACGTCCGCGATGCCGACCCGCGACAGGATGCCGACGCCGTTCCACCGGCCGGTGCCGTAGGCCGCGACCTCATAGCCCAACTCGGCGACCGCGTCGACGGGGAAGTCGTCGGTGGCGAGCTTCAGTTCCTGCAGGCAGAGGACGTCGGGCGCGGCGGCCTCGAGCCAGTCGAGCAGGCGAGGGAGCCGGGCCCCGATCGAGTTGATGTTCCAGGTCGCGATACGCGTTTTAAAGCACCAGCCTCGGTCGCATGGACGGATGCCTGCAGTTTAGCATCAACGCTGCTAAACTGCAGGCATGAGTGTCGCCATCACCGTACGGGACGTACCTGATGCTGTGAGGGATGAGCTGGCCGCGAGGGCGGCCCGGGCGGGGCAGTCCCTCCAGGAGTACGTGCGGGGCATTCTCGTGGAACGCTCGAGCAGACCTTCGGCTGAGGACTGGCTGGCCCAGGTGCGGAGCCGGGTGAAGGCCTCGGGCTCCGTGGCCTCCTCCGAATTGATCCTCGGCGCACGTGACGCGGACCGGAAGTGACTGGGCCGAAGGTCTTCGATGCCTCAGCGATGGTTGCGGTACTGCTCGACAGCGGGACGGACGGCGAGTGGGCTTCCGAGCAACTTGTCGAGACGAGCCTGAGCGCTCCGTCCCTCATGCCGTTCGAGGCGGCGAACATCATTCGCAGATCCGAACTGGCGCGTCTGATCAGCCGCGACGCTGCGGCACAGGCGCATGCCGATCTGCTCCGGCGGAGCATGGATCTGTGGGCGTACGAACCACTTGCGGAACGAGCATGGGAACTGCGCCGCAATCTGACGAGCTACGATGCCGCCTACGTGGCGTTGGCCGAGTTGATCGAGGCGCCGCTCGTCACGCTGGATCGCCGGATCAAGAAGGTTCGCGGCCTGCGCTGCGAGGTACGCGTGCCGCGCTGACCCAGATCTGATGCCCAGGCCGCGGGCCTTATGTCTCGCTCTGGTCGTTACGGCATCAGCCGCTCGAGCCGGCCGCGATACATACCCGCCGGCCTATTGGGCGCCGGTGAAGCCCAGCTGGCGCCAAGCCTCGTAGAGCACGATCGAGGCGCTGTTGGCCAGGTTCAGCGAGCGGCGTCCCGGGATCATCGGGATGCGCACACGGTCGGTGACGTGCGGATCGTTCAACACCGACTCGGGCAAGCCGGTCGGCTCGGTGCCGAACATCAGCACGTCGCCGTCGCGGTAGCCGATGTCGGCGTACCGGGTGGTGGCATGCGCCGTGTACGCGAACACGCGCGCCGGCAGCGCTAGGTCCCAGAGTGCATCGAGGTCGGGATGGACGGTGACCGCGGCCAGGTCGTGGTAGTCCAGGCCCGCCCGGCGCAGGTTGGCGTCGTCCATCGTGAAGCCGAGCGGCTCGATCAGGTGCAGGTGGGCGCCGGTGACGGCCGACAGGCGGATCGCGTTGCCGGTGTTCGGCGGGATGACGGGATTGACGAACACCAGATGCAGCACGCGGCGAGCGTACTAATTGCCCGCTCCCATGTGGTCGACTGGTGGCATGAGCAGCTTCACAGAGGAGAAGTACGTCGCGCTGACGACCTACAAGCGCAGCGGGGAGGCCGTCACGGCGCCGGTGTGGATCGTGCCGGTGAGTGACGGTCGCTACGGCTTCTGGACCTCGATGGGTTCGGGGAAGACCAAGCGGATCAAGAACAACCCGGCGGTGCGTCTGCAGCCGAGCAATGCCACCGGCAAGGTCAAGCCCGGGACGACGCCGGTGGACGGCAGTGCCGAACTCGTGCAGAGCGGGGCGCTGTTCGAGGAGGTGCATCGGTCGGTGCGCGCCAAGTACGGCTTCATGACGACGCTGAGCAAGGTCGTCGGCGGTGTGCAGTTGCGGCGCAAGGGGCTGCGCTACGCCGACACCGTGGTGTTGATCAGACTCTGATCAGGCACCGCGACCCGCCCCGACGCGACCCTTCCAGGCGCCGCCACGCCCGGTGCGATGCCGCCGAGCGGAGTCGACAGTCATTGCGGCGTACAGCGTCGCGATCACCGGCAGGCCCAGCGCCCGCGCGGGGGAGAGTCCGTAGAAGCGCAGCATCGGCACGTACGTGGCCGTCATTATCACCCAGGCAGTGCCCGCGAGCCCGGCCGCCGGCCACAGCGCCGTCGCGAGGGCGAGGAGCGTGACCAGCGGCGCGGCGAGGTAGGTCAGGGAGAGGCCGGCGACGGTGCCCAGCAGGAGTAGCGGGTTGCAGCGCAGTTGGGTGTATGCGCTGCGCGCGATCATCTGCCAGAGGTCGGCCAGACGCGGGTAAGGCCGCGCGCTGTCGATGGTCGGGGACAGCCCCAGCCAGATGCGTCCGTGGCCCTTCAGCAGACGAGCGAGGGAGACGTCGTCGATCAGGGCGTCCTGGATCATCACCAGGCCGCCGGCAGCGTGCAGGGCGTCTCGGCGCACGAGCATGCAGCCTCCGGCGGCGGCCGCCGTGCGCCCGGGCCCGTTGACGCGACCGAACGGATACAGCTGCGCGAAGAAGTAGACGAACGCCGGGACGAGCCATCGTTCCCACCGCGACTGCGCGCGCAACCGGACCATCTGCGAGGTCAGGACGAGGTCGTGCGCGGTGGCGGCACGCACGAGCGCGGTGAGGGCGTCCGGCGGGTAGGCGATGTCGGCGTCGGTGAACAGGAAGTAGTCCGGGCTGTCCGCGACCGCGACGCCACATGACATCGCGGCGACCTTGCCGACCCAGCCGGTCGGCGGCCCGTCGCCACGCACCACGACCGCACCCGCGGCGGAGGCCAGTCCTCCCGTGCCGTCGTCGCTGGCATCGTCGACCACGAGCACGCGAAAGCGACCCGGGTAGCGCTGGCCGACGACCGTCGGAACCGTGCTCGCCACGATCTCCGCCTCGTTGCGGGCCGGGATGATCGCGACGACCGACGGCCAGACGTCGGGGTCGGAACCTCGCGGCAGCCGGGCGCTCGTGTGCCAGAACCTCCCGTGCGCCAGCAGCAGATAGAGCCAGATCGCGAGGGTCAGCGCACCGAGCGCGGTCAGGACCACAAGCCGCATTCTGCCGGTCGCGTACGCTCGCGCGGTGAGCACCTTCGTGATCGCGGCCGTGGCGATCGTGGACGACCGGCACCGGATGCTCACGGTGCGCAAGCGCGGTACGTCCCGCTTCATGAATCCTGGCGGCAAGCTCGAGCCGGGGGAGTCAGGCTTGGACGCCGCGGTGCGCGAAATACACGAGGAACTCGGCCTTGCGCTGGATCCGCTCGAGCTGCACCCGCTCGGTGTCTGGACGGCACCCGCAGCGAACGAACCGGGCTGGTCCGTCGAGGCGGATGCCTTCTGGACGCGCCTGCCTGCGGGCGCGGAACCGGTGGTCCAGGCCGAGATCGAGGAGCTGCGCTGGGTGTCGCTCGACGAGATCACCGAGCTGATCAACCTGGCGCCGGACGGCGTACCGGGCGAGTTCGCTCCCTTGCTGCTGACGCATTTCGTCCCGGCGTTGCTCGCCCAGATGAGGTCCACATCGCCCATCCCGGTCGAGCGGCGCGCTTCGATGTCGCCATGAGCGAAGCCACACGCATCGTGTCTGCCGAACGCGTCATCCAAGCCCCGGCGGAGGTGATCTTCGAACTGATTGCCGACCCGGCGCGCCAGCCCGAATGGGACGGCAACAACAACCTGCGCGAGGCGGCGCCGGGGCAGCGCGTGCGCGCCGTGGGCGAGGTGTTCATCATGATCCTGACGAAGGATGGAGCCGCCCGCGAGAACCACATCGTCGAGTTCGAGGAGGGACGCCGCATCGCGTGGCGTCCCGCCGAGGTGGGCAGGCGCCAGCCGGGCCATCTGTGGCGCTGGGAACTCGAGCCGATCTCGGCGACGAGCACCCGGGTGGTCCACACCTACGACTGGACCCAGCTCACCGATTCGAACCGGATCAAGCGGGCGGAGCGGACGGGTCCGGAGAACCTGCGCGCTTCGATCGACCGACTGGCAGCGGTCGTCAGCTCGTCAGGATGACCAGCCGCTGCGTCGCGCGGGTCATTGCCACATAGCGGTCCACGGCACCCTCGATGCCGTCGCCGAACCGCTCGGGGTCGACGAGGACGACGAGGTCGAACTCCAGACCCTTGGCCAGTTCCGCGTCAAGAGAGTGCACACGCGGCGCCGGGGCGAACGAGGAATCACCTATAACGCAGGCGAGTCCTTCGTCATTGCGGTCCAGCCAAGCGGCGATGAGAGCGTCGCGTTCGTTGGTCGAAGCATGCTCGACCGGTACGCCGCTGCTGCGGATCGAGGTCGGCACGTTGGCATCGGGTAACACGACCCGGATGACCGGTTCGGCCTCGGACATGATCTCGACAGGCGTCCGGTAGTTGATCGTGAGTGACGTCAGGCGGACCTCGGTCAGGCCGACCTGCTCCAGACGCTGCTGCCAGGTCTGCGTGAATCCGTGCCGCGCCTGGGCGCGGTCACCGACGATGGTGAAGCTGCCCGATGGGCAGCGGCGCAGCAGCATTTGCCACTGCGTGTCGGTCAGCTCTTGCGCCTCATCGACGACGACGTGTGCAAAGGGTCCGGCCAGCCGGTCGGGCTCCGCGGCCGGCAGCGAAGTCTCATCGACGAGCGCGCTCTGCAGGTCCTGTCCGCGCAGCATGGACATCACCAGCAGCTCGGAGTCGTCGCTCGCGATCAGGTGGTCCACGACCCGCGCGCGTTCCTCGCGTTCGGCCGCGAGTGCCGACTCCCGCTGCCGCCGCTGACGGCTCGCCACGGGATCGCCGAGCCGGTGCCGTGCCGCGTCAAGCAGCGGAAGGTCAGCCTCGGTCCACGACCGCGCGTCGTCCCGCTGTAGCGCGTGGACCTCCTCGGCGCTGAGCCACGGCGCGCACCGGCGCAGGTATGCCGGCACGCTCCAGAGATCGGCGAGCAGGTCGGCCGGATCGATCAGCGGCCACGCGCGTGCCAGCGTCGTGGTCACAGCCTCATCGCGCAGCACCGACCGGCGCAGTGCCTGCGGCGACTCGTCCGGGTGGCGGTCGTTGAGGATCTCGTCCAGTTCCTCGATGATCTGCTCGCGGGCCTCGTTGTGCGGCGTACCGGCCTCCACCGCGCCGAACGCGTCGGCCCAGTCGTCGGCCGTGATCCAGAGCTCGCCCGAGTCGGTTTCGACCACCAGAGGCGCGGTCGGCGGGTCCTCGTAGAACCGGACGGCCGCGTCGATCGCCTCGCTCATCCGGGCGTCCGACTTCAGCCGGGTGAGCTGCGGGTCGCGCTCACGGCCGGTCGGGGCGGCCTCGGCCGTCAGGTCGCGCAACGTGCAGGTGCGTACGCCGTCCTCGCCCAGGCTCGGCAGCACGTCGGCGACGTAGTCCAGGTACGGCTGGTGGGGCCCGACGAACAGCACTCCGCCATGCCGGTGGTCGACACGCGGGTCGGCGTGGAGCAGGTACGCCGACCGGTGCAGCGCGACGACGGTCTTGCCAGTGCCCGGTCCACCGTCCACCACGAGCGCACCGCGCGAGTCGGCGCGGATGATCGCGTCCTGGTCGCTCTGGATGGTGCCGAGTACGTCGCGCATGCGCGGCGAGCGGCTGCTGCCGAGGCTCGCGAGGAACGCCGACTGGTCATCGAGCGCGGCGGTGTCCGTCAGTCCGGCAGGGGAGAGGATCTCATCCCAGTAGTCGGTGATCCTCCCGTCCGTCCAGCGGTAGCGCCGCCGGCTGCGCAGTCCCATCGTGTGGGCCTGCGTCGCGGCGAAGAACGGCGCGGCGGCCGGGGAGCGCCAGTCGACCAGCAGTTGGCGGCCGGCGCCGTCCCTCAGCCCGGCACGTCCGACGTACACGGCCTCGCCCTGCTCGTTGAGCATCCGGCCGAGGCACAGGTCGAGCCCGTAGCGGCGCAGCGCCCGCAGGCGGGCGGTGACGCGGTGTACCTCGAAGTCGCGCTCGACGGCGGTTGCGCCCTCGCCCAGCGGTGCGCGGCGCGCGCGGGCCAAGCGTTGCTCGAGCTCGTCCACGGCGTTGCCAAGGGCGGTGCGGATCGCCGCGAAGTGTTCCGTGTCGGCAGCGATGAGCGCCGGGTCGGCCTTTGCTGCGAGGCGGTCGGAGAGGGCGAAGGCGAGGGGCCAGGCGGTCATGACGGGGCATTCTGGGGGACCCTCGGGGTCTTGCCGCAAGACCCCCACTGCGCTATAGCTTGAAGGTGGCGGGGCATTCGCGACCGGTTCAGCTGGCGAGCGCCTGCAGGATCGCCAGGTTCGCGGTCGTGATGCCGTCGACGCCGAGCCGAAGCAACTGGTCCATACCCTGCTGGTCGTTGACCGTCCACGCGAGAACACGCAGCCCGCGGGTGTGGGCCCAGCGCACCAGGTCAGCGGAGACCAGACCGTGGAAGACGGAGATGCCGCCGATCGCCGCGGTCAGTGCGGTGTCTGCCTGCAGCTGCGCGACAGCCTCCGGGAAGGGCACGCTGAACAGCAAGATGACGCCCTGTGGCAGCCGGGGACGCAGGTACTTGATGGCGTCGGCGTCCCGCGTCGACACCATGACCTGGCCGTGCTCGGGTGCGTGATTCAGGAAGTCGACAAGGGAGTCGAGTAGGCCCCGGTCGTTGCGCTGCAGGTCCAGCTTGACGATCTTGGCTCCGGACGTGTAGCTCCAGGCGCTGGCCAGGGACGATCCGCGGAACACCCGTTCGGCCAGCCATCGCACACCGTGGGCCCGGCCGGCGACCAGCCTGCCGCGTGCCGTCGTCACGTCGATCTCGATCACGCCCGCGCCGTAGTCGAGCGCTGTGCCCGCCGTGCGCGGATTGTTGCCCGCGTTGTGGGCGATGCCCAACACGCCTCGGGTGGATGCCGACGCCGAGACCTTTGCGTAGAACTGCTCTGGTGGTGCCGCTCCGGTGTACACGCGTACCCACGGCCAGGCGATGAGTGTGGCAGCGACGAGCAGGACAGCGACCACGATGACGAGCGCACCACGCCGCCTCAATGCCACCACCTCATCGTCGTAGGCGTGACATGTGGCGTCCAGCCGACGCCGCCTGCGCCGCGAATCCCGCGCGCAAGCAGGCCCACAGGGACGTTCCGTTCCGCTCTTCGCCTGTAGTCGGCGCCTTGCGAAGGCGCTCACCGGGGGGGAGAAACCGGTACGTAATCTCCGACTTGACATAATGTGCATTATCGGCTAACGACTACCGGGAGTTGCATTAGATGCAAGAACTCCCTGTGTGACCGCCCGCCCAGCCCGCGGCGCGGGCATCGTGATACGCGGAACTTCCCGCGGGACCTGACAACGACTGTCAGCGCCGGCTCACCCGGCACCTGCCAGCGCCGGGGCCGGATCTGGAATTCGCTGTCGAGAGAACAGTCCCGCCGTTTGCGTCACATCTCACTCGCTTCGCGCTCGACGAGATATTTGATCCGCTCGAGCCCGGTTGCCATCCCGACTTCGAGCTCGTCGTCGTGCCCGGCTTGGCCACCCAGGAACACGCGGGTGAACCACAGCGCGAAGCGACCCTCGCCGCGTGGTGTACGCCTCGTCTGGACGACCAGCGTGCCTTCTCGAGAGGCGCTCAGCTCGTAGCGCCAGCAGGATCGGTTTGTCAGGACCGTCCAGCCGATGGCGGCGCCCGGCTCGTATTCGGTGACGCGCGAGAGCGTCACCCAGTGGACGCGGGCGCGGCGGTTCCAACCGAGCAAGAGTGTCCCGCCGCGAAGACGGCCGAGCGGCGTCACGCGGGTGCATTCCGGTGACCACTCGCCCGTACGTCCTATGTCGGCCACGACACGCCAGACCGCCGCGCGTGACGCTGCGATCTCGGTGGAAGCGCTGAGTGCTCGCGGTGATGCGTGTGACATGTGTCAGAGTGAACCACATGGTTCACTCTGTGTCAGCCGCCTCTTCGCGAGCGAGTGCACGGTCCAGCGCGGCGAGCGTCGGCCCCGGGTCGAAGGGTGAGGAAGCGGTACGCCGGGTGAGGATCAGTCCGCGCATCGTCGCGAGAATCAGTCCGGCAACCTCGTCCCTCCGGCGCTCGTCCCAGGTCTCCGGACACAAGGCTCGCAGCGCTGGTAGGTATTCATCGAGGGCGTTGTCCGTGAGTGAGCCGTATCGGGCCGGATCTGTCATGGCTAGTCCGACGGCTTGGTCGAGCGGGTCAGCTTCTGGGCCGACCAAGGCTGGCCAGAGCGCGCGAACTCGTTCTGCCAGGGTCTGTCGCCCGGAGGACGACACGTCTAGGCCGGCTCGTATGCGCCGGGCGCGTAGTTCGCTGACGACTGTCGCTAACAACTCCTCGGCGCTACCGAAGTGGTAAAGCAACACTTTGTGTGTGGTGCCACAGGCGCGAGCCGCTCCTCGTAGAGAGAACCCAGCAAGGCCGTGTGCGACCACGTCGTCGGTGACTCGGCCGAGCAGATCGTTGCGGCGGGCCTCGCCACGTGGCGAGCGAACTCGGTCCCGAGTCGGGACCTCACCCGTGCTGCCGACCCCAGGCTCTTCCACCCGGACACCGTAGCGATTGCCTGCTCGCCTCCCTTAATGCCAGACACCGCACTGACGAATGCCCAGGCGCCCGCCACGATCGGCACGGGAGTGAGATCGTCAGGTTCGTCAGAGTCCCCCTGCGGGAGGCCTGGGGCACTGATAGATATAGCCTCACATAACGTACGAAGGTTTGATCTCGGACCCGCCGAGGAATCTATTCCTCGGACTTTCGGGCCACGGCCATGGTCGGGGTCTTGTGATCATGGAAGGTTCGCCGATCAGGAGGCCCTGATGTTGCTCCTCTCCCACCGCACGATCCGGGGTGAGATCGCGTGCGCCCTGACGCTCAGCGCCGTCACCGCCGCGGTCCTGATCGGGCCACCCGCACAGGCCGAACCGTCCGGCACGAGCCTGTCGCAGCGTCCAGCCACGATCGCACCGGTTGCACAACCACTCGTCCATGCGTTCACGGTCAGGATCAGCGGCACACGGGCAATCGGTCACGTCCTCACTGCGACGGTGTCACCGAAGCCGGCGGCGGGCTCGACCGTCCACTACGCATGGCTGCGTCACGGCGCGGCATTGTCAGGCGGCGGCTCCGCGCGGCGCACGATCCTGCTGACCGACACCGGCGCGGCATTGGCCGTTCGGGTGACGGTGACAGAGCCGGGGCACGCGTCGCGCACCGTGACCGCGTCCGCCGGCAGCATTGCGCGGCCGGCGCTCAAGCGCGCGTCTGCGGCGTCGGTCAAGAAGGGACACCTGCCGTCGGGCACCCGGGTCTGGTACACCACCGGGGCCAAACAGCGGTGGATCCAGACCTCGATCCCCGGTCACGCGGCGACGATCTTCCTGTTGAAGGGCGCCCGCCTGCGGGCGTACCTGCACACCGGCGCCATCGCCACGCACGGCGTGCCGGTGTCGACGAAATGCGGCCTTCCTGGACGCGGGTGTCTGACCCACTACACGCACGGGACGATCTATACGGCGCCGCACGGCGTGGTCGGGACAACGACGGTCCAGGGCGCCCGCGGAGACATGATCGCGGTGGCCGCCTCGCAGATCGGCTACCACGAGCGGCTCGGCTATTACGCACTGCACAACACGAAGTACAACGAGTTCGTCCACAGCAGCCACGCGTGGTGCTCATTCGTCCAGTCCTGGGCGGCGTACTACTCCGGTCACAAGGAGGTGGCGCCGCCGTACCCGACCTTCACCCGCTTCCGCAAACACTTGACGACCACGGGCAAGAAGCTCAGCAAGCCGAAGGTCGGCGCGTTCGTGCTGCTCTCCGTCACCGAGACGTACAGCCACTGCGCGCTGATCTCGGCCGTGTCGAAGGACAAGCGCTCCTTCAAGATCATTGAAGGGAACTGGGGCGGGAAGGTCGGCACCCGGTGGCTGACCGTCGGCGGATACAACTCCCCGGAGCAGTTCTGGTATCCGAGCGGCTACTGAGCCCTCGGCTCAGGGCAGTTTGGGCCGGATCTCCACGGTCACCCGGCAGTTCGACGGACTCGGCCGGGACGAGGAAGTGCTCCGTCAGTTCGATCAGGTGTGGAACGGGGAACGGTAGCTCCATGAGGGCTCTTCCTGTTGCGCGTTCGCTTGAGACCGGACGGTACGGGCCAGCCCGTGCCGGGGGCGGGCTTTCCGGTCGCGACTTACCGGCTGACTTCATAGCCTCGCAACAGCGGATCGAAACGGACGTTCCGGACGCGCAGGGAGACCGAGGTGAGTGATGTGCTCGGCCGGCAGAACGACACCGAGGGTGCCGACACGATCTGGTCCGAGTTCGACGGCGCCGACGAGGACGACTTGGACGACCGTCGACCGGTCCGGCGGCACGCGCTGTGGGCCATGCTCGTCCTTTTCTTCGCCGCGGCGATCGCCGGCAGCCTGATGGTGCTGCTCGGCGGCGGACACCACCGGCAGGCAATCCTCGATGTCCCGTCCGGCTCGTCCCCACGCACCGCGACGCCGACCTCGGCGGCGAGCCCCACCGGCTCCTCGGCCAGCCACGCGCCGGCGGTCGTGACCGCCCGCACCAGCCTGCCGCCCTCCCCCGGCTCGCACGGCAACCCCTGCGCGGGCCGATCCTCCTGCGCGGTCGAGGGGGACGGCGGGGCCGTGGCCGCGGTGAACGCCTTCCGCGCCGACCGACACCTCTCCCCCCTGCGCAGCGTGGTGGTCACCTCGGCCGCGCAGCGGTGCGCCCGGGCCCACGGCAGCGGCGCCACCTGCGTACCGCACTTCGCCTACACCACGTTGTCGTGGCAGGACGGAGCGAAGGCGATCGACAAGGTCGACTCGTTCAATCCTGGTTGGCTGCTCGACCCGCACATCCAGCGGATCCAGATCGGCTGGTGGTACGCCGGTGGCAGCTACAACTTTGCGATCTTGAAGTCGCCCTGAGGTCACCGCCGCGAAGTCAATTCGCGCGGTGTCGGCCCGAGACATAAAGTCGGTGTCAGGAGAGCCGACTGTAGAGCGACAAATCGGACGGGTCGAGCGTGAGGGGTGGCGAGAGGGTGGCGGCACACGCGCACGCCGGCGGGGTGCGCAGTAGTCCCTTCGAGGGGTTCACCGATGTGGTGCTGGTCAGTTCCGGCCCCCGCGCGTCGGTCTACACGGCTGTCGAGCCACGCGCCGCCCGCCCGGTCGCGCTGAAGGTCCTCTCGGTCCAGGACGTCGGTCCCGCCAGCCTCGAGGCGTTCGAGCGCGAGGCCGCGGTTCTCGGGACGCTGAGTTCCCACCCGAACATCGTCACGCTGTACGAGGCGTACACGATCGCCGATGGACGCCCGGTACTGGTGCTCGAGCGCTGCGAGTCGTCGCTGGCCGAGCGCCTGCATCGTGACGGGTCGCTGCCGGTCGCGGAGGCGGTCTCGATCGGCGTCAAACTGGCCGGTGCCCTGGAGACCGCCCACGGCGGCGGCGTCCTGCACCGCAACGTCAGGCCCGAGAACATCCTGGTCACCGCCTTCGGGGAGCCGGCGCTAGCCGATTTCGGGATCGCGCTGCTGTCGACCGCCGACCAGCAGTCCGATCTCTACGACTTCCCCAGCGTCCACGTGGCGCCCGAACTGCTGCTCGGTGCCGAGGCCACGCCGGCGACCGATGTCTACGGGCTGGGCGCGACCCTGCATACGCTGATCACCGGCGCTCCCCCGCTGCCGCAGTACGACGGCGAGAACGTGGCTGCGAGCGTGCTGCGCGTATTGCGCGACGTTCCCCCGCCGGTCGCCGGGCCCGGCGTGCCGTACGAGCTCACCGACCTGCTGGCGTGGGCCCTGGCGAAGGACCCCGCCGCGCGGCCGCCGAGCATGGGCTGGCTGGCCGAGGAACTCGCCCGGATCGAGGGGCACGCGGGCTGGCCGCGTACCCAGCTGCATGTGCGCGAGCCGGGGGCGCCGATCAGGGTGCGGGGTGGCCTGCTGCGGCACCGGCCCCGGTTCCGCCCCACCAAGCGCAGCTAGCTGTCCGCTCAGGTCGGCGATGGCCCGACCAGGGCATCGATGAGTTCCTTGGCCGAGGCGCTGCGCTCGAGCAGATCCCCGACGTGGGCCTTGGTGCCCCGCAGCGGCTCGAGCATGGGCACCCGGACCAGCGACTCACGCCCGACATCGAAGATCACCGAGTCCCAGGACGCCGCGGCCACCGACCCGCCGTAGCGGCGCAGGCACTCGCCGCGGAAGTACGCTCGGGTGTCCTCCGGTGGGCGCTCGACAGCCGACTCCGCCGCACCAGCAGGCAGCAGCGTCCGGATCGCGCCGCGCGCCACCAACCGGTGATAGAGACCCTTCTCGGGGCGGACGTCCGAATACTGCAGGTC
>Ga0164242_10005036_pt1 | contig 14727 bp, 12 predicted proteins | sample OricomgcompostMG_FD_108783 | JGI IMG/M metagenome (GOLD analysis project Ga0164242, IMG submission 108783) | Miracle-Growth compost microbial communities from Emeryville, California, USA - Original compost - Miracle growth compost (MG) ... | reverse complement strand
TGGGCTGTCACACTATCTGACCTGAACTCCGCAGGACTCATGCTGCGCATCTTGTCCACTTCAAGTCCCGAGACTTGACCAGGCTCCATGCGCAGGGCAATTTCTGGCACACCTTCTTCCCTAGTGATCCTGCCACCCGCAAGAACTCCCTGGGCGGTGCCATCATCGCGCAAGATGCCAAGGAGACTTGGACGGTGCACGACTATCTGACCACCAAAGGATACGTGGTGAGCGACGAGAACGCCGAGGAAACGCCAAAAACGTTGTGGCGCGAGTCCTCAACGGCATGGGAGAGCCTTTCCCCGTCGAAATCGACAAGGTCATCGCTCAGTCGACCTTTACGCCCTCGATAGCAATTGCTAAGACCTGGGCCGGACCTCAGAAGCGTGTCTTCCTTGCAGGTGATGCTGCTCACCAGACGGTCCCCTCCGGTGGATACGGCATGAACATGGGTCTGGTTGATGCATGGGATCTCAGCTGGAGACTAGCCGAAAGCATTCGTGGCCGAGCCGGACCAAACCTGCTGGCTTCTTACGAGACCGAGAGGCGTCCCGTCGCTGAGCTCATGCAACACTGGGGCAAGATCCACGGGATGAAGCTGCTGAGTCTGCCTCGAGCTGTCACCCTAGACCCTGCAGTGATCAATGGAACAAACGAAGAGGGCCTGGAGCTTAGGGCTCGCATCGACGAGTACATTCAGAAGAATGATGACCATAACCAGTCCACGGGGGTGGAGATGGGTTACCGCTACGAGTCAAGCCTCTGTATTGAGGGGCCGCTGGACAAGTCGCTCCCACCGCCGGAGTTCAACAATCGCCAGTATACGCCCACCACTTACCCAGGTTATCGCGCCCCACACGTATACCTGAATGATGGAAGCTCCATATTCGATCACTACGGAACGGGATTCACACTGGTAGATTTTGCAAACACTACGGCTCCATCTCTATTTGAAGTCGCCGCGAAGAAGAACGGTCTGCCGCTCAAGGTGCTTCATCTTACTGAGGAAGAGAATGCACGCAAGGTCTGGGGTGCTGACGTAGTCTTGTTGCGCCCTGATGGTCACGTCTCATGGAGAGGTACAGGCTCTGTCAATGAGGCGGAGGTTTCACGGGTGCTTCTCCAAGCGAATGGACACGTCGTTGAGTGTGTTGAAGATACAAATGTACATGCTAAGAAAACCAACTCTCTGGCAGGGGAGGTTAACACAAAGTTGGAAGCTCTCAAGGTGGGAGGTTGAATATTGGGCACCTTACTTTAGGTTTTCACTTCATATAACTAGGTATAGGACTAACCTTATGTTTGGACATAAAGTGTATGCGTGCGTGAAGAGTGAGAAAATAAACATCATTTAGTCTATATTGTCTTGCGCCTCTTGTATCCATCAGTAGCACCATAAGAAATGGTATCAGCTGTGAATAAGTCGGAAAAGCGAGAAATGTGAGCCTCGTGCAACACCGCACTCATCAAAGCAGATTACTCAATTCATCAACCAGCGACCAAGTAGACGCCCAAACATGAAAAGCGCAAAATGGAGAAGACTGAAGAATATACCGAATTAAACGAACTATCAAATTGACCAGCCTAACCGAAAACCGAAAACCGAAACGCCGTTGACAATGAGTGGGATTTGCAAGTCTATCTGTTTTGCCATGGCACTTCAAACACATTGGGCGATTAACCCTTGGTGGTGATCTTCCAGCCGACTAGTCTAGCCCGTAGCCAAATGATGAAAATGAGCGACACGAAGTAGTTCACACCGCTAAACACGGAAGCAAAATCGTAGTCACCGTTCTTGGTCGCATCCGCAATAGCGCCTCCGATCGGGGGACTAGTCAAGCTGCCAATGCCAGCAATCGAAAAGATTGTCCCCATGCGCCAACCGACTTCATTCATGGGCGAGATGCTCATGATGAGGACAGGACCAAGGCCGATGCAGGCGCCCGACCCTATGCCAAAGAGGGCGGCGAAGACGACAGATGCGGCGTTGCCGCGGCCCGGTAACCACAGTCCAAGAACAATAATCATACTGAAAATGACCATGGCGATCATAATGTTGAACCGTCCGTACTTGTCAGCCAGCACATTGGGCACAGTTCGACCAATGAAGCTAGAATAGTGATGTTAGATTCACGCTCGTGAGAAAGACGCTCAGTCTAGGCTTGTAGGCATCTCACCTTGCTCCGTTCAAGATTGGAATGAGATTGAATGCGGCACTATTACCCATGCCGTAATGAATAGCGGCCGAGACAAAGTAATCAAATGGCACGAACATGCCCCCTAAATGACTTGGTCAGGCGCGTTGGTTAGGTGACGGGGTGGGAGAACTTACAGTACAAAAAGAAGCTCGAAAGACACATAAGGATATAGTTTAGCTCTCGCAACGGACGCACAAAGTTGGAGATTTTGAAGGGCTTCCTGCTATGCTCCAAATTGGACGAGATGGTGAGGTTGGTGATGACGAGCAGGAAAAGGATGAGAAAAGCGCAGGCACGAATGGCCCAGGGAAAGCCGATCTTGGGTATCAGGCGGGAGGCCATGAGCGGGAATACAACGCCTCCAAGCGAAGAGCCGGCGATGGTAAGCCCTCCTGCGATTGCGCGCTTCTTTTTGAAGAAGGTCATTGGCTGAAAGCATGTCAGTCTAGACTCTGATTTGTAGATGATCAGGAAGGATGTATCATCACATACCGCAGTCATGGCAGGAGTGAAGACAAACGATGCGCCAATTCCTGAGCAGACCGACTGGCTAAGGGCAAATTGGTAGTACTCCTTGGACAGGCTCGTCATCATGAGACCCAGGACGTGGAGTATCGTGCCGATGAAGATGGGTAGACGTGGGCCATAGCTGTCAAACATCCAGCCGGACAAAGGAGACATGAAGAGCATGAAGAAGACTACAAAATATCAGAATGTATGTCGTAGGATTGGGAAAAGTTACCGAAAGGAATACTCACACTCCATAGACGTGATCCAAGAGACGGTCGAGTTGCTGTACTGCTTGAGCTGGTTCTGTTCATACTCGGCTTGGAACAGCGCGATACAATTGACCCAGCCAAACGATACGAACATAGCACAAGAAGCCCCGAGAAGGCTCAGCCATGCCTTTGCGCCACCCTCGGGGGGCTCGACGCCGGCATCCGGCTTGGCCTCCCCATTTGGTGGCGATGGGAGGCCTTCATTCGACTCGAGACTGGGCGGAGCCTTTTCCAGGTTTGCATCCTGGACACTGGCGTTTGATTCATGAGCCATCTTGATGTGAAGGAGAGCAGTGATGCTTTGCTTTGGTCAGTAGCGAAGTTACGTTGCCGAGGAGTGGTCTCGCAGGGACCAAAGTTGAAGATGGACAAGACAGATCCTCCTATCAGATAGTTCGACAGACAGCAAGGGAGACTTATATATGAAAGCAATGGCAGTGTTTAGTGGGCTGCCACTTACACGCGTTAAATGAGGTTGGTACCTGTGTAATGCCGGGTCAACTTAGGCTATCAGCATACCGGACCCATCCGCGGATGACTCCGTGGACCGCCCCGCGGACCCCTCCGCGGACGGCTCCGTGGCAGCACCCATCTGTCGCGTTCCGCGTCGCACCTTTTTATTCTTATTCCCTGCTCATTCTGAATGCCGAATTTGTTTTCAATAGTCAATAGATACATTCACATCCTCAAAATGGCCGACGCATTTGAGTTCTACGGGAAAGCCCTACGGGCGATGCTCGGTCTCACCATCACTCGCACTGTACAACAGATCCAGGCCGTCGGCCATCGGTGGACGTACCACGAGACGCCGAATCCGAAGGCGATTGTCATTATCGGCGGCTCATATGCCGGGACCTGGCTCGCTCGCCGGCTGAGCGAGACGCTGCCCACGGGCTACAAAACCGTGTTGATCGAGCGCAACAGCCACTTCAACCATCTGTTCGCATTTCCGCGCTACAGCGTTGTTCAGGGAAGAGAATATCAGGCCTTCATTTCCTATGACAAAATTTCTACCTTTGGGCCCCCAGGAATCCTCCAACACATCCAGGCTTCTGCTGTCAGCATCACGCCTACCCAGGTGCAGCTCTCCTCCGGGGAGACCGTCGACTACGAGTACCTCGCCATCGCGACGGGCTCGTGGCAGCCTCCGCCATCAAAAGCGACCTCGACCGAGAAACTTGAAGCGTGTGCTGAGCTCCAAGGCTCGCAGCAGCGGATTCAAGATGCGAAGCGAATCGCTGTCATTGGAGGTGGTCCCGTGGGTGTGCAGATTGCCACAGACATTGCAGCTTATTTCCCCGAGAAGAACGTGACGTTGGTTCACTCTAGACCGCAATTGCTGCCCAACTTCGGACCAAAGCTGCACGAGAATGTCGTCGAGGCTTTGAAACGCCTCAATGTCAACATGGTCTTGGGCGAGAGGCCGCAGCTCGTCGAGAAAGGCACCTTGTCGTATTCAGATGGACGCAAGTCGCAGTACGATCTCGTGGTAAGTAGAAGAGTGCGCATCGGAGAAAGAAAGAAAGCAGGGTGGTGATTTACAGGATTGACGAGCTGACCCAACGCACAGATCCCTTGCACAGGACAGCGTCCCAACTCCGCGATCCTCGAGTCGCTCGCGCCGTCCGCCATCTGCCCCACGACCAAGCAGATTCTCATCCAGCCGACAATGCAAATCCGAGATTCAAACCCAAACACGCGGATGTTTGCCGTTGGAGACGTGGCCAAGACTGACGGCCCTCGCATGGCTCGGGCGGCTCGGGAACAGGCCGACGTGATTACTCACAACATACTGTCCATGATCAATCAGCAGAAGCCTTCCACATTATACAGTCCCCAGATCTACGAGGGAGTGATAAAATTGACGCTGGGCAAGGTAAGACAGGCCCTAGCCCTGGACCCAATTCGTGGCCCTGCTTCAAATCTGACGTGCTTGTGTGATTTCTAGGCAGACTATATCTACTATGGCAAGGATGAAAACGGCAAAGAGGTTTTCATCAATGGAACAGACAAGAGCGATGACCTCAAGATCGGCCATGCATGGGAAGGACTTAACACTGAATTACCCCACGGCCCTCCGACCACTCCTCCGAACGCGCCACTGTGGTCGAAATTGTCAACGACATCAGCATAGATGGTTTGCTTTTATAGTGGGATGGTAGTGGACTCCATATTCTCATCATGTCGGACATAGATTGGGGCAGCGATTGCTTATTCAATGAGAAGATAGTATGTACATCTTTCAGCATGTAGGCTGCATCTTGCTACAGGAGGGCAAGAACTCTTCCTATTTGCGTAAGGCGGCTGTTTTAATTCATATTTGCTCCTACATCGAAGAAGAATGTGTCCCAGTCCGTTTCGTTGAAAGTAGACCCCACTGTGAAGAAATCGTCCCAAAGCTCGTCTACGAACAATAATTCGTTCGGCGCATCCGCCCTCGTAACCTCCTCATTGATGGCAGCCACATTTTCCGTCTGTTGATATGGCGTGCGCGACGTCATGCTCTTCATGTTGCCGTGTTCGTTTTGGGGAGGTTCAGGCTTGCGAAGATCACTCGTGCCAAACGCTGGCTTAGTGGGGATTGCATGTGTCGCTATTCGTGTCTGGCTATCCGTAGATGGGACAGTTTCCCTTGCCACAGATGCCGTCACACCATCCGACTCATCTTCGCGCACCTGCTTCCTTAGTGTGTCGCGTAGACTCCGTACAGCGTTCTGGAAGGACCGAACCATGAGCTGACCGCTGGATACATCCTCAATTGCCGATCCGCCCGATGGGACAAGCTTGGCGTTTAGTTCTTCCTCCAGTGCCCGACAAGCACGCAAGACTTGCTGCTTGCGGTGCGGTGTCTGGTCCCTATCCGGATTGAAGCAGACATCCATAGCCAGAATGATGGCGGCGGTCAAGAAATGCTGCAGCACGTAAGTGAACGACCCAGTGCTATGATCGCTCATAGCTCGGTTTCGTATCTCAATCACAGTCTCTGCGGAGCGGAGACACTGATCACGCGAGTGTTCGTATCTGGAATTTCGGGAACCTCGTATCAAGAATGGTCGATGAAGTCGTGCCAACTGCGTATGAAGTACGAGGTTGATCAGATAACGCTGCCATTCCAAGTACGGCTTTTCTTTGAGGAGTGCTTGGTAAGATTCTGTGTCACTGATCGTGAGCTGGAAAAATAGGGGAAGTGAGTCGATATGCGCCTGGTACTTGTGATCGAGGCTCATGATGGTGTCATAAACCTCATCACAACTCTCCTGGCCCGGGGAGGCAAAGTATGAAGGAGGTAGGCGGTCGACAATCTCACGGACTAGTGTTGCTGATTCAATTCGCTGAAGAAAGTAACTCATGGAGGTCGGAACGCTGATGGGTGAGCTATAAGAATCTTCGGCGAGATGTGTTATCCCAGTGGGTATATCTGCGTCTTCGACGTTGCTGGGGCGAAGTGTCTCCATTTGTTTAGGATGGAGCATGTAGGTTCCCTCGTTATGACCGCCCACATATGAAAGGAGCCTTTAAGAGTCAGAAACAAACGGGGAATAGCAGAGATGACTACTTACCAGTCTGATGCAACCATGTGCCACCATATTCGTCTCTTTATCTCCAGAGCTACCATATCGGCGCCCTTTTCGCGACGGTCCTCACGGCTAGGTTGTGAGTCCAGACGATGTATGTTCATGGTTTTCGCCATTCGAATGCCAAACATGCTAAGAGTTCCAAAACTACCGCTAACGCCTTCAATTTGGGTACACAGATGCGCAAGACTTACAATTGTCTGCAGTGCTTCGAGCGAAGGAGGAACCGGTGGTTCAGTCGCCAGCGAGACAGCCCGCCGTGCCCAAAGCTCGGCGAGGGCAATTTGCGAATAGCCTTGCAGCGAACGTGATTCGAAATTGAACATTTCCTTCGAGACATATGCGCTCCCTGCAAAAATGCACAGGAAAAAAGAAAGCTGCGTAGGCGAAGGAGTGCGATTCGTCTCCAGATCATCATAGAGCAACCGTAGTAGATACCATGCGGTAGGATGATGTAGTATACGGTACGTTGCATCCACCGTCTGGGTGAAATGGTGAAGCAATGCAGCTGCATCTTTGTAGGTTGGGAAGTCTCGCAGAACGGTTGAGACTTCTGCTCTAGATGCTGAACCTGCCGGGCTCCCTCCCAACGTGTCCTGTACAGATCAGCAAAGAGTGACCAGACTGAGGGCCTACTGTATCCACACTTACTGCAGTCAAAAGCCTTTCGATCCATTGAGACGTTTTCTGCTGCTCTTCGTCATGACTGACCAAGCGCGACCCGACATTTTTCGCAGGTATAATTGGTTGACCACTAGAGCCGTTGTGCTTTGCGAATACCGCCCGCTCCAGGCGCTTCACCCTCTGCGCTAGATCAAGTTCTACGGCGCTGATGATATGCCGAATAAGTATAGTTCAAGAGAGAAGAGGGGGGCATGTAGCTTACTTTGCATTCGAGTGGCTGTCGCCCGGTCGGGCCAAGGAGGTAAGTGTCTGAGCTTCAGAGATGGACAATTCTCTTTTATCTATACACCGTGTCAAATCTATCCCAAGCTGAATCCATCTTAGACCTCAGTTGACCCACCTGCTTCATAGACGCATTCGTTGTTGCGCGAGTTACAGTTGAAGCAAGAAGGACGCCCGCGATCGCATTTTAGTTTTCTTGAGCGACAGAACCGACATGAAACCGGCTGCTGAGTGTATGCTCTGTCCACGGGCTCGACGGATGGAGCAGCCCGTTTCATTTCGACGCGATTTCACATTGAATGTGGTAGGCGCGATTTCACATTGAATGTGGTAGGGCAGGGAGAACGAAGTTGAATTAAGCACTGAGTGTCAGGGAGAGTGGCCCCCCGGTTTAGTGTGGCAGTTAGCCGAAATGTTGGGCACTGGAGCCACCTAGTGGCCCAAGCTTCCAGACCTGCCTGGTAGAGAGCTCATCTCTAGGCCTCTAAGGATATGGGATAGGAGTGTTGTCAAATCACGTCACATGACTCCATGTGACAAGTGGCCGAGGAAAAACACGTCCATTCATTCCCACGCGTCCAGTCGCCATCTCTTTGGAAAAGCGGAGAGAAAGAAACAAAAACATACTCCCAAAATCGAGACCCAGTGTCCTGCCCGGCAAAGTTCGAATGCCATTCCCGCCAGGGGCAACAACAGATGCGTGATGATTTGGTCTTGACACAAGCTAGCCTCAATGCACTCTTGTTGCGAAGTCGTACGGATTTGCGTGGCCACAGTTGAGTGTCACCGACTTTCAGCTTACACTATCTAATCGTCTCCAAAACAAAATGTGCTATATTGTCCCTCGTCACTTGGAGAAAGCTAATAAAACACCAGTTTTGTTGGATGGTCCAACGCGCATCACAGCCGTGTACTTGTTGGCATCCCGTGGCTCAATCTTTCGATAGACCTGTGCAAGACGCGCAAGCATATAGGCCGACTCCGTCATGACCATCATCTGCGCGGGGCAACGCCTCGGTCCGCCGCCAAAAGGCACAAAGTCCCAGTAGTGCTTCGCGTTTAGCCATCGTCCAGGTCTGAAGTCGTCGGCGTCGTCTCCGAAATACTGTGGATCACGCTGAGTCTTAGTATGACGGGCCCAAACTTCCCACGGCCCGACCTGGTCTCCAGAATAACACGGATACACAAACACAGACAACATGGACCGGGAATGGGCTATAGAGGACTCTCTTCTTCTGCCCTTCTTCGGCGCTCATATCCCATCGGTGTGTCCAGAGGGGGTATATATATCCCCGAATGAAACTCTAAAGAATGTGACCCTTGATGGCAAGACACAAATTGCGGTTCGTATCATGGCGCTTCCAGGTGCACTTATGAGGCGATGCCCGGCCAATCACGCCCGCGACAACTATCAGACAGGATCGCAAAGCCAGTGCAACTTGCGGAAACGCCGCTCGTCCCTTCTTTAGTCGGGTAAGCGGCTTCACCTCTGGCGTCGTTGGAACGACTGGAGGGTCACACCCGCACAATTTTGCCGTTTAAGGTTGGCTCTAGCAGCTTGGCGTCCCACCTCCATACGCCTCTGCTCCCCAATCCTGTGCGGCAGAGGTGCATCCAGAGCTGACTAGGCAGCTGGCCAAGACGGGGCTGGGGGGGAGGGGGGTTCATCAACCCTGTGGCACGGATTTTGCCTCGCCACAGCAAAACTCGGTGTATAGATTGGCTCCGGATTGCAGCCGGAAAGATCATCGTAAGCAGCTTATCCCGGTTGGGGAGCTGAGGTACAGCTGGAATCCTGGCTTTGGGTGTCTGAAGGATTGGGGTAGTGGGGATTCTGAGGGCTAGCCAAGGCGCTGAAAGATGGCCGTGCCAGGGCCTTCAAAGCTTACTCCAAACAAGACATATGCGGCCCGAGGAGCCCTTGGCCGTAGTGTATACTAGGCTGGTTTTGGTAAAGTAAACAACGAAGGTAATGGATGGCCCCCAGTGAGCTCTAGTGCGCTCCAGCAGGGATTTGCATGCACCAGTTACTTAATTCGAGTGGATCTTCCACGAATCCTGCAGAGAAGGGGAAGGTGGAAAGGAGGACTGGGGTTGCAAGAGTTGCAGAGGCTGCAGAGGTTGCATGCAGGGGGCGATCGACGATGGCCAGAGGCACAGCTTGAAGGACATGAAGAAGCTGAGAAGAGAGGAGCAGCAGCAGCAGCCAACAGGGACATTAGCCTACTTTGGTAAATTAGCAAAGCCCCACGGGAGTATCTCCCCATCGTCAAGCCCAGGTCTCCATGTGGTGTAAAAGTACTGCACCAAGTGGGAGGATGTTAGGCTCGCCCACTTCCCGCCCATCAAATGGGACCATAATGGGACCCTGCCAAGCGTAGCAGCTGGCGGGCGGCATGCAACTTCACTGCTACTACACCAGTCTGCAGGATCGACTAAATTAACACGCACCAATCAGCCTGACCATCCTGAGCACCACCCTCTCGAGCCTGTCGACCTTTGTTGCGTGAACGACTCTGCACAGCGTTCTGATCAGTCCATATACCAGCCCATCCCCATAGATCAACCTACAATAGCTATCCACGGCGCAGCTGCAGAAACAGAAGCAGCTATATTAAGGAGAAAGACGGTACTATATAGATGTCCCGGCGAAGGATCGCAAGCGAGACGCTATACCAAAAGAGGAAGTTCCACTTAACCCACGGCGGACTTCCCTCCAACAATTTTACACAAACAAATCCCAGTAAACCCTTTCTTCAGGGCCCGTCTTGAGAGAGTCGACCTCATGACTACCGAGCTGTTTTGTTTTGGCCCGCTACGGACCTGGATCATACCTTGTCTCGGCTCTCCTGCTGATTTGTGCCGTCCAAACGGACGCACGAGGGGATTAGCACGATGGGTGCTGTCATTTCGTCCTTCGCCAGCATGGTGCTCTGTGCCGTTCTACTCGTCGCGGGGTACGGTAGATACCGAGCCGCGCTGCCCAAGCCGCTTGTCAACATTCCATACAACCGGGATGCGGCCAGCAAGTTGTTTGGGGACATCCCTGAGATGATGGGCTACGTCATGCGTACAAAGCGCATCTTTGTGAGTTGCCCAACTTGCGTTTACCCACACACAGACATGCTGGGCCGCTGGAATCCGATAGTGCGGGCTAACGTCAGATGTTGTTCTTGCAATCAAGTGCTGGCTGACCTCGCTCACCGTCCGGCACCAAAGCCCCATCATCCAAGCCTTCATCAAGCCTATGTCGCTGCCGTGGGTGGTAGTGACGGACCCATTCGAGAGCCAGGACATTCTCCTACGACGCACCAAGGAGTTCGACCGTAGTGGCTTCTTTGGCGAGCTCATCGGTGGCATCCTGCCGGAGCAGCACATCCAGTTCCTCTCGAACGACGCCCGCTTCAAGAACAACCGCAACCTCATCAACCACCTGATGGCCCCCACCTTCATTACCCGGATCAGCGGCCCCGAGGTCCACAAGGCCACCTGCACCATGATCAAGGTGTGGCAACTCAAGTGCGACGTCGCAAAGGGCCGCCCCTTCATGGCCCACCGCGACATCACGTACCTGGCGCTTGACAGCATCTTCGCCGCCATGTTCGGCCTCCCGGAGGAGGAGAGCATCACCACCCAGCGCCTCGACGCAGTGTCGCGATGGGACCCGGAGCTTTCCGACCACGTCGACCACCCGGTGCCGTTCCCAGACGGCAAGGTCCCCGACGTTTTTGCCGCCGCGCTCACGCTAGGCAACTCCGTGACCGACACGCAGTTGTCGCCGGCTCCGCGGCTTACGTCGTGGGTACTGCGCAAGTTCCCGTTCATGCGCAAGGCCACGGCAATCAAGGACGCGTACATCCGCTCCAAGGTCGAGGAGTCGGTGCGGCTGATCGAGAGCGGCGGCGGCGGCGACGCCGATAACCCCCACACGGCGCTCCACTCGGTGCTGCTGCGCGAGCGCGACGTTGCTGCCAAAGAGGGCCGCGAGCCGGACTACCGCAAGCGGGCCATCGCTGACGAGTTCTTCGGCTTCATGCTGGCGGGCCACGATACGACGGCCACGACCGTCGCGTGGGGCGTCAAGCTCCTCGCTGACAACCCGGCCGCGCAGAATAGGCTGCGGCGAGACCTCATCGCCGCGCTGCCCGAGGCGGCGCGGGCGAAGCGCGCCCCCACGTACGCAGAGCTGGCGAAGGCGAATGCTCCTTACCTTGACGCGCTGATCGAGGAGGTGCTGAGACACGCTAACACCATTGCGTTCGTGGTGCGGCAGGCGCTGCAGGACACGACCGTGCTGGGGAGGCACATCCCCAAGGGGACGGACATGTTCCTCATGGCCAACGGGCCGGGATACCTCGAGCCGACGATGCGTGTGAAGGACGAGGCGCGCAGCCTCGGGGCGAGGAGGCAGGGCGGGCAAGCGAAGGCGCTGACGGGGTTGTGGGAAGATAGGGATATCGCGGCGTTCAAGCCCGAGCGGTGGTTGAAGGCGGATCCGGACACGGGGGTCGAGACGTTCGATCCCATGTCGGGCCCGTCGCTGGCGTTTGGACTTGGCCCGCGGGGTTGTTTTGGGAGAAAGCTTGCGCTGCAGGCGCTGAGGATTCAGTTTGTGTTGATGGTGTGGCACTTCAACCTGCTTAGGACGCCGGAGGAGTTGAGTGGGTATGGTGCTGTGCAGAGGTTTGCGAGGGAGCCGACGCACTGCTATGTCAGGTTGAGTAATGCCAACGTCTAGGTCGGGCAACGGATATCTACTGGGAGAAGCAGGCCGTTGGTTTCAATGTGGTACTTCACGGGCGATTGTCTATAGATGTCACCACTTCTAGGGAGTAGCCTTATATCACACCGTTTGCGACTTCTAGCACAGTATCTCTGCCTCCAATAACTTAGGAAATTGAAAGAAGTGGCGTGGCCCGATTATATCTTGTCCTAGAGTAAACGGCGACGGCGAACACATCTCAAAAGTAATGCAAACCATTGCATGTACGGACGAGAGACGCTCATGTAGCCGAAGGTGGCTTTTATGCCAGAAGTAATGAATTGCTTCCTCCCGCTATGTAAAGTAACGGCAAGCCTCGCAATAAATAGCGTCTTACAGTGGTCTTCGCGACCCAGTCCCCACACACTCAAAGTACCTTCGCGCCAGGTTCATCTTCCGCACCGTCGTCATCAAAGCCAAGGCCCTGGGACAGCCAAAGCTACCGACCAACATAAACCAACCACCTACCTTTGAGACGAGCTTTATGGGATGAGAAGGATTCATTCCCATGAACTCTTATATTGATAACGGGAAGCCGCAAGTGTAACTGTGGATGCCCGTCGAGACTAGATGTGATTAAGATGGGTAGACAACCCATCCTAGATTATGTTTGAGGCGCTGCCACGGACACCGATACCGCCGTGGTTAGTCGGCTAACCTGCTAGTTGACCCGCATATGTGGACCCCCGTGCCGAATTAGTCGGAGAAAGGGGAAGGAGCGTTGTATCTTACTACGCTTATTTTGGTTCGTGTTGAAGATTCTAGATACTTGATGCCTGGAGAGTGGAGAAACCCTCGAGTTTGTGGTGGGGGACTCGCCGAGGTGTATCTTTTTCCGGCACTAATGATTTGGGTAGCAAATGGTGCATAATACGTATCAGGCTAACTGTATCCGATACTCTGATTCTGCCTACGATGGTGCTAGCCGAGGGCCGTGATTAAATTTAGGGAAACCTGCCTTGGCCATAAATCACCGCAAGTTTTAGTATTATCACCTGCTGGCGACGCCCCAGGAAATCCAGCCTCCCTTTTCGCAATAGCATCGACGAACGCAGACTCTCTTACGCACTATGAGCAAAGTTGGAATTATCACGGGCGGTGCCTCGGGCATGGGTCTTAGCGTGGCTAAGCTCCTCGCATCGAAGGGCTGGGAGCTGCATCTCTTCGATATGAACGAGAAAGCTGGAAAGGCGGCTGTTGAGGAAATACCGAAGTCCACATTCCATAACGTCAATGTAACAGACTGGAACTCCTTGTCCAAAGCCTTTGATGAGGTTTTCAAAACATCCGGGAACACGCTGGACTTTGTCTTTGCCAACGCAGGCATAGTTGAGCGAGACAACTTTTACTCCAAGATTGCAACCCTACCGCCGCCAGAACCTAACCAACTCAGTATTGATATCAACCTCAAGAGCGTTGTTAACACAGTATTCTTGGCTCAGCATTATTTCCGCGCGAGCCCACACGGTGGGCGAGATAAGGCAGTGGTTATGACTTCAAGTTGTGGCGCGCTAGTGAGTTAATCTTCAAGGGAAGTTTGTGTGGGAGCGTGAGACTAACTCTCGCAGTATCCTTCCGAATTCTCACCAATGTATTCAGGGGCAAAGGCAGGTGTAGTGAACTTTATGCGATCCATTGCCTGGCCGTATCACCACTACGACGGCATCCGGTGTTACGCCATTTGCCCAGGAACCGTCGAGACGAACCTCCTCAATAAGGAGGATTGGACATCATGGCCCAGAGAGTACTTCACGCCTATTTCCAAGATTGTCAGTACGGTAGAGATGCTTGTTAATGGTGGCGATATGAAGGATTCGTGGGGGAAGGAGGTCAAGGACGGAGCCAACTTTGGCCTGACTGTGGAGGTCCACATGAACAATCATTACTTCAGAGAGCAGCCCGAGTACTGTGACGATGCCATGAAAAATCTCATGATTTCAACAGGCATGGAAAACCAGGCCAAGCGGCTTGAAAAGAAGGCATAGCAGAATGGAGTTTAGCGACGTATCTCATTCCGGAAATAGTGAGACAGGACAATACACTCCCCAAGTTTTGCCCACGTCCGGTTGCTCGGATACCCGACGATGCCCGTGTTTCCACAGTCTACTATTAGCCAGGCGCTAACACATTCCATAGCATATGTTTCTTATCGTGCCTGCTAGAGTAATTAAACCCGGGCATGCCTCGAGTCCTTAGAGGGGCTTCAGACTAGGTTGACGAAGTATAAACAGTTATGGTGGCAACCTTTCCCAGCTCCGTCGTACGAGTGACTCTGTTTATACTTACAACGTTGCAACGGTTGTCGAACCTCGTAATGGTATTACATTGGCGGGCGAGCACGCGGACTATATTGTGAGTTTTGTGATTCGATTGGAGGCGGTGAAAGAACGCCTTCCTTTGTACCGATGCTAGTCGTCGGGCAAAAATGGAATCAACTTGTCAAGATGCAGCTCTAGCTAACACCAACGGACAAGAAAGCCTCGCTCCAGCCATCGCCCATTGACAAC
>Ga0164242_10005035_pt1 | contig 14728 bp, 13 predicted proteins | sample OricomgcompostMG_FD_108783 | JGI IMG/M metagenome (GOLD analysis project Ga0164242, IMG submission 108783) | Miracle-Growth compost microbial communities from Emeryville, California, USA - Original compost - Miracle growth compost (MG) ... | reverse complement strand
GATGCCGGCCATGATCCGCCTCGGCGGCAAGATGTACGGCGCCGACGGCAAGCTCAAGGACACCAAGGCGGTCAACCCGGAGTCGACCTTCTCCCGGATGTACCAGGAGATCATCAACTTCTGTAAGACCCACGGCCAGTTCGATCCGACCACCATGGGCACCGTGCCCAACGTCGGTCTGATGGCGCAAAAGGCCGAGGAGTACGGCAGCCACGACAAGACCTTCGAGATCCCGGAGGACGGCGTCGCCAACATCGTGGACATCGACTCCGGCGAGGTGCTGATGACCACGGCCGTCGAGGAGGGCGACATCTGGCGCATGCCGATCGTCAAGGACGCGCCGATCCGGGACTGGGTCAAGCTGGCCGTCACGCGCGCCCGGCTGTCCGGTATGCCGGTGGTGTTCTGGCTGGACCAGGAGCGCCCGCACGAGAACGAGCTGCGCAAGAAGGTGGCGGCCTACCTGCCCGACCACTTCACCGAGGGCCTGGACATCCAGGTCATGTCGCAGGAACGCGCCATGCGCCACACCATCGAACGGGTGATGCGCGGCCAGGACACCATTGCCGCCACCGGCAACATCCTGCGTGACTACCTGACCGACCTGTTCCCGATCCTGGAGCTGGGTACCAGCGCCAAGATGCTCTCCATCGTGCCGCTGATGGCTGGTGGTGGGCTGTACGAGACCGGCGCCGGTGGCAGTGCGCCCAAGCATGTGCAACAGCTGGTCGAAGAGAACCACCTGCGCTGGGATTCGCTGGGTGAGTTCCTGGCCCTCGGTGCCAGCTTGGACGATCTGGGCAACAAGACCAACGACACCCGGGCTCTGGTGCTGGCCAAGACGTTGGATGCGGCAACCGGAAAGTTGTTGGAGGAGAACAAGTCTCCGTCACGGCGCACCGGCGAGCTGGACAACCGGGGCAGCCAGTTCTACCTGGCGATGTACTGGGCGCAGGCGCTGGCCGAGCAGACCGAGGATGCCGAGCTGGCCGCCAAATTCGCCCCGCTGGCCAAGTCGCTGGCCGCCAACGAGGCCAAGATTGTCGCCGAATTGGCTGCCGCGCAAGGGCATCCGGCCGACATTGGTGGCTACTACCAGCCCGATCCGGAGAAGACCGAAGCGGTGATGCGGCCCAGCGCCACCTTCAACGCCGCGCTGGCCCAGTTCTAGTTCGCTTCGTCGAGGCGACGGTTTCTCGTGTGATATCCCTGATTTCGCGCGAGAAACCGTAGCCTCGGCGTTGAGAGGTGTGTAAGTGATCGTCACCACCATCAACGTCAACGGCATCCGGGCCGCGGTCAAGGAACGTTCGACGGAGAACCTGGGCCTGCTGCCCTGGCTGGCCCAGACCCGCTCGGACGTGGTCTGCCTACAGGAGACCCGCGCCGACGATGCGCAACTGACGCAGGCGCTGGCCCCGGCGCTCGACGGTGGCTGGTACCTGGCCTCGGCCGGGCCGCACATGAAGGGCCGCAACGGGGTGGCGGTGCTGTCCCGCACGCCGTTCACAGCGACCCGGATCGGACTGTCCGCCGAATGCGAATTCGCTTCGCATGGACGTTATCTGGAGGTCGACACCGGTGACCTCACGGTGGCCTCGGTATATGTGCCCACCGGTGAGGCCGAGACCGACAAGCAGGTGGAGAAGGAACGCTTCATGGTGGCGCTGGCCGGCCGGATGGCCGAGCTGAGTCGCAAGCGCCGGGGCGTGGTGGTGTGCGGGGACTGGAACATCGCGGCCACCGAACTGGACATCAAGGCCTGGAAGAACAACGTCAAGAAGTCCGGGTTCCTGCCCAGCGAGCGGCAGTGGCTGGCCGAGCTGATGGCGTCGGGCTGGACCGACGTGGTCCGCGAACTGCACCCCGATATGCCCGGCCCGTACAGTTGGTGGTCATGGCGCGGCAAGGCCTTCGACAACGACGCCGGCTGGCGGATCGACTACCACCTGGCCAATGCCAAGCTGGCCCCGCGCGCAGCCCAGGCGCGGGTCGAACGAGCCGAGGCCTACGCCCTACGCTGGTCCGACCATGCGCCGGTGACGGTGCACTACGACTGATCGGCCTGTGGCCGCCACTGCGGGATCCGGCCCAGGTGCAGCAGCAGCCGATCGAAATCGTTTGCCGCCTCGCCGTTTTGGGCCGGAGCGAACGGGGCATTGGGCATGGTGCGGAATTCCCCGTCGGGCACGATCTCGGCGACCGGCAGTGCGGTCTCGATGACCGCGGCGGGTAGCCGATAGGGCTTGCCCAGGCTGGCCGCCACGTCCCAGCCGTGCACCACATAGTCGATGAAGTGAAAACCCACCGCCGCCTCGGCCGGGAAGTTCGGACCCAGATCGGGCAGGTTGAACGTGCCCGTGGCACCCGCGAACGCCTCCAGCACATCGTCGGCGGACTCGGCGTACGCACCGGCCGGATCGGCCAGCACGGCTTCGCGCACGGTGTCGATATTCCAGATCGCCGGGTCGCCACCGGTGCCGCGCGCCGCCGCCGCAAAGCCCCGGTGCTGCACCGTCATGTGCGCCAGCAACTCACCGAGATCCCACCCGGCACAAGGTGTTTCGCGGGAAAGATCGTCGGCTCCGACGGTGTTGACGATGTCGACGGAAGCGAGCACCGCGGTGCGGTGCAAGGCCAGCAGATCGGCCAGGGGTGAGCTCATGGCGACATCGTAGGTGACGCCGGCGTCAGTTCACCGGCCATCGGAAAATCCCGGGCCGGTCCTCGGTGGGCAGACCGGACGCAGAACCCGGATGACACCAGTGCGAAAATCGAAGCCATCATGAGCAACAGTGATCAGCGCGTCGTCTTCTCCGGAGCGCAACCGACCTCGGACTCCCTGCACCTGGGCAACGCGTTGGGCGCGGTGCAGAACTGGGCCCAGCTACAGGACGACTACGAAGCCTACTTCTGCGTGGTGGACCTGCACGCGATCACCGTCCCGCAGGACCCCGAGACGCTGCGCAAACGCACCCTGATCACCGCCGCGCAGTACCTGGCCCTGGGCATCGACCCGGCTCGCAGCACCGTCTTCGTGCAGAGCCACGTCGCCGCGCACAGCCAGTTGGGCTGGCTGTTGGGCTGCTTCACCGGTTTCGGGCAGGCCTCGCGGATGACACAGTTCAAGGACAAGTCGGCCAAGCAGGGCGCCGAGTCCACCACGGTGGGGCTGTTCACCTACCCGGTGCTGATGGCCGCCGACGTGCTGCTCTACGACACCGATCTGGTGCCCGTCGGCGAGGACCAGCGTCAGCACCTGGAGCTGGCCCGCGACCTGGCCCAGCGGATCAACGCCCGCTTCCCGGACACCTTCGTGGTGCCCGAGGCGATGATCCCCAAGGCCACCGCCAAGATCTACGACCTGGCCGACCCGAGCGCCAAGATGAGCAAGTCCGCGGCCACCGACGCCGGGCTGATCAAGCTGCTTGACGATCCGGCTAAGAGCGCCAAGAAGATTCGCTCGGCGGTCACCGACAGTGAGCGCGAGATCCGGTTCGACCCGGAGGCCAAACCGGGCATTTCCAATCTGCTGACCATTCAGTCCGCGGTGACCGGCACCGCCATCGAGGCGTTGGTGACCGGGTATGAGGGGCGGGGCTACGGCGACCTGAAGAAGGAAACCGCCGAGGCCGTCGTCGAGTACGTGACCCCGATCAAGTCCCGCGTCGACGAGCTGCTGGCCGACCCGGCCGAGCTGGAATCGGTGCTGGCCACCGGCGCCGCGCGTGCCGAGGAAGTGGCAAACCGGACCCTGGCGCGGGTCAACGACCGACTGGGTTTCCTGCCACGTCGTTCCTGACCCTTTGAGCGCGTCGACGGCGGGCCCTTTAGGATTCCGGCAAACGCCTACGGACGGTGAGGAAACAGTGGGGGAGCGCACCGAGTCGGACAAGCCGGGGATTCTCGATCGGCTACGGCAGAGGTTTCCGTGGTTCGACCGTGTCATGACGGCACAGGAACGCTACCAGGACTGCAATGGCGACTTCTACGCCGCCGGCATCACCTATTACACGGTGTTTGCACTGTTCCCGCTGCTCATGGTCGGATTCGCCGCGGGCGGTTTCGTGCTGGCCAGCCGGCCCGACCTGCTGCACAAGATCGAGGACCAGATCCGCGCCGCGGTGTCCGGGGACTTCGGTCATCAGCTGGTCTCGCTGATGGACTCGGCGATCTCCTCACGCACCTCTGTCGGTGTCATCGGTCTGCTGACCGCGGCGTGGGCGGGGCTGGGCTGGATGGCCAACCTGCGCAAGGCGCTGACCGAGATGTGGGAGCAGCAGAGCGAGGAAGACGGGTTCGTCCGCAAGAAGTTCTCCGATCTGGCGGCCCTACTGTCCACCTTCATCGCCCTGGCGGTGACCATCGCGCTGACAGTCCTCGGTGATCCGGACCTGATGACCACGGTCCTGCACAAATTGGGTGTGGGTCATCTGGCCGGGCTCGGCGCGCTGCTGGGCATCGCGTCGCTGGTGGTCTCGTTCCTGGTGGCCTGGATGTTGTTCACCTGGATCATCGCCCGGTTACCGCGCGAGTCGGTCAGCCTGCGCAGTTCGGCGGGCGCCGCGCTGATCGCCGCCGTCGGGTTCGAGATCTTCAAGCAGGTGGCGTCGATTTATCTGAAGTCGGTGATGCACGGCCCGGCCGGGGCGACCTTCGGCCCGGTGCTGGGTCTGATGGTGTTCGCGTTCATCACCGCACGGCTGCTGCTGTTCTCGACGGCCTGGGCGGCCACCTCCAAGGACAACCTGGTGGAGGCACTGGTCGATCCGCCCGGCCCAGCGCTGATCAAACCGCGAGCGCGCGGTAGCGAGGGGGTGGACACCAGCAGTGTGGCGGCGGCCGCCGCGGTGGGTCTACTTGGCGGACTGGGGCTTTCGAGGCTGCTGCGCCGTCGCTGACCCCGTGATTTCGGCGCGTTTTGTCTCGCTCAGCGATACGGAGCGCGCCGAAATCACAGATTAGCGGCGTAGTGGGTTGGTGGCGTTGTACTGCTCGGGCTTGCGCTGGGCGGCCCAGCGCTGCCAGCGTTCCCAGGACCGCACCGAAGCGCGCTGCCAGGCCCGGTCCACGGCGGGGCTGATCCGCCGGGCGATCTCCAGCACCGCGATGAACGGCGCTCGGGCCAGCAGCAGCCCCAGCCCCAGCCACGGTGCCGGCAGTCGGTAGTGCCGCCGGTTCCACGGCAGCATGAACAGCCGGGTATAGCCGGCCTGGATGTGCAGGTGCAGCCTGGCACGCAGGCGTTGCGGCCCGGTGTATTCCGGGCGGGGCTCGAAGGCCGGCACGAACGACTCGATGAGTTCGGTACCGGCCGCCCCCGAATCGTGTGAGCGGGTGGCATCGAACAGGTACAGCATCCGCACCCCGTCACCGACGGTTTCGGGGAACACCGTCGAGTCCACCCCGACGAGGTGCCCCAGATAGCGGTTGAAGTGCATGGCCGCCCGGATCTCCTGCGGCGAGGTCAGATAGCCCAGCGAATACAGGCCCAGCGCCGGACCGACGCTGCCGCCCAGCAGGGTCAACATCATCTCGGCCTGGCTGATCGGCAGACCCCAACGCGCACTGTCCCATTCGGGATGTTCGGCCACCCGCTGGCGGACGCTGACGTGCATGACCCGCACCTGCATGGAGATCCGCCGGCCCAGTGAACCGGGGGTCAGGACGGCGCCGGGGCGGCAAACCTCGATCCACCACTTGGTGGTTTCCAGATAGCGGTTGAGCGCCGATTCCCCGGCGTAGCCGCCGGACAGTGACAGCGGAACCGCAAGGGACGCTTCGGTGTAGGTGTCCAAGGTGCCGGCGTTGCCGATGGCGCCCAATGCGTAGCCCCAGCGTCGCCACACCGCGGCACCCTGCTCGATCAGCTCCGGGTCGACCCAGCCCGGAATGTCTTGGAATTCGGCGAACAGCGCGCGCATGGATTCCGGCGCGTCGGGCAGCTGCTCGATGCCGACCTGCAGAGCCCGGTTCAGCAGCGCCCGCGATTTCTCGGGACCCAATGTACCCAGGAAGGTTTCGGCGACGAAGCGTTCGGCCACCGGGTCGCCGGTGGTCAGCAGTCGGGTATAGCCGTCGATGATCTCAGGGCCGGGGAACAGGTCGAAGCCGGTGACGCGCTTGAGCGTATTGCGAATCCGGGCGTGCGCGCCGGTGTCGCGGGCTTCGGGCCACCTGAAGGCCGACGGAGCAGACACGATGCCTCCCTGATTCGATGTGCGCTGTCCACCGTATCGGTCGTCAGGTGTGCTGCCACACCCCGTCGGCCAGCACCGCACTGATCTGCAGATGACGGTCCAGCACCACCAGATCGGCGGCACCGCCGGACTCGATCGTCCCGGCGCCGGTCAATCCCAACGTGCGCGCCGGCGTGGTCGAGGTCATCGCGACCGCGTGCAGCAGCGCAGCATCGGATTGTGGTTCCAAACCCGTTGCCGCGGTGCGGAACAACGCGTCCATGGTGGCGGTGCTGCCGGCGATGGTGGACTGCCCGCACACCCGGGCCACCGATCCGGTGACCTCGACCTCCAACGGTCCCAACCGAAATGACCCGTCACCCAGACCGGCGGCGGCCATTGCGTCGGTGATCAGTGCGACCCGCCCGGCCCCGGCGGTCAGCGCCACCTGATGCACCAGCGCCGGGTGTACGTGCACCCCGTCGGCGATCAACTCGACGGTGACCCGCGGGTCCTCCAGCAGCGCCAGCGCCGGGCCCGGATCGCGGTGATGCAGCGGCCGCATGGCGTTGAAGACGTGGGTGCCGACGGTGGCGCCCATCTGCACGGCCCGCTTGGTCTGCTCGTAGCTGGCATCGGTATGGCCCACGGCCACAACGACTCCCGCATCGACGAGCCGTTCGATCGCGGCGTCGGCACCGGGCAGTTCGGGGGCGATGGTCACCATGGCGATGGTGCCGTCGGCGGCGGCCAGCAGGGCGTCGACCTCGGCGGGGTCCGGCTCGCGCAATTGGCCGGCATCGTGCGCACCGCACCGCGCCGAGCTCAGCCACGGGCCCTCCAGATGGATGCCGGCGATGACGCCGTCGCGAGTGGCATCGGCGAGCACCCGGACCTGCTCGAGCAGATCGGTCGGCGCTGCGGTGACCAGGCTGGCCAGTGTGCTGGTGGTGCCGTGGCCGCGGTGAAAGGCCGCCGTGTCGACAACATCGGAGTCATAGGAGAACCCGCCGCCGCCGTGCACGTGCATGTCGACAAAGCCCGGCACCACAACGCCATCGCGAAATTCGGCATCTGCCGGTCGCGGGGGAGCGCCGCCGCCGCAGGCCGTCACCCGATCGCCGGTGACCTCGACCCAGCCGGGCCGGTGCACCACGCCGTCGGCCACCACCGCGGCGGCGGTGATGACGGTCATGGTGCCTCGGTCAATTCCGGCCACCGGCCGTCGTGCTCCCAGAAATGTCGGATGTCCTCCAATTGGCGGCCCTTGGTCTCCGGGGCGAAGCGGTACACGAAGCCGAACGCCACCACCGCGAGCACCCCGAACACCGCGAAGGTATTGGCCCCGCCAAGGGAATTGAGCATGGTCAGGAAGAACGCGCCGACAATTGCATTGGCCACCAGATCGGAGGTCAGCATGGTGCTCGAGCCCAGTGACCGCAGCTGCGCGGGGAAACTCTCGCCGGCGTAGACCCACACCAGCGCGCCGAAGCCGAAGGTGAAGCCCACGGTGAACAGCAGCACGCCGAAGAAGCCCAGGGCGTTATTGGTCAACCCGCCGGCGAACACCGCGATCAACACGATATTGGCCACGATCATCATGGCGATGCCGCCCAACAGGATCGGCCGCCGGCCCAGCCGGTCCACCAGCAGCAGCGAGATCACCACCGCCACCAGCGCGGCCACCTGGACCAGCGCCGGCAGTACCAGCAGCGCGAAGTTGCCGTGATAGCCCATCGCCTCGAAAAGTCTTGGGCTGTAATACACCACCGCGTTGATACCGGTGATCTGGATGAAAAAGCCCAGTGCCACAACGAAAACGGTGGCGCGCAGATACGGCGGGCGGATCATGTCGCGAAACGATCCGCCGGTCTCGGCGCTCAGCGCGGCGCGGATCTCGGCCAATTCGGCCGACACCGTGGCATCGGTGGCCGCGGGGTCCACCAGTTGTAATGCGCGCCGGGCGTCGTCGTCGCGGCCCTGGAGCACATACCAGCGCGCGGTGTCGGGCATTTTGAGCAGCAGCACCCCGACCAGCACCGCGGGCACCGCGGCCAACCCCAGCATGGCGCGCCAATCATGGTTGTCGGCAAGCAGATACGCGCTCAGGTAGCCGATGATGATGCCGGCCACGGTGGCCACCTGATAGGCCACCAGCAGCCTGCCGCGGCGGGCCGCCGGGGCGGACTCGGCCACGAACACCGGCACCACCACGATCGAGACACCGATGGTCAGGCCCAGTAGTAGTCGGGCGATCAGCAGCATCGGCACCGTCACCGCGGCGGCGCTGAACAACGCGAACGCCGCATAGGTGAAGGCCACCAACACCATCGAGCGTTTGCGGCCGATGGCATTGGCCAGTGCCCCGGCCCCGATGGCGCCGACCAGCTGCCCGATCACCACCGCGGTGGTCACCAATTCCTGTTGGTGCGTGCTCAATCCGAAATCATCGGTGATGAACAACAGGGCCCCGGCGATGTTGGACAGGTCGTAGCCGTAGATGACGCCGATGCTGGCCGCGGTCACCGCGACCAGGGTGCCCAGGTGTGTGGATCGACCCACAGGTGTTCCTCCGCTCGATGGTGTAGACACTGGCTTACACCATCGAGCGCGGCGGGCGGGTGCTATCGGACGGAGTGTTCGGCCCGGCGGTTGACCGAGCGCGCGCCCATGATGAGCGAGAACACCACCAGGGTGCCGACCACGCCGACGCCGACGCGCACCGGCATGGCGTTGGCATCGGGGGTGGCCATGGCGGCGGCCTGGGTGGCTGCGGCACCGGCCGGGTCGGGCTTGGTGACGGTCAGCGACGGATCGGGCTCGATCAGCGTGCCGACCTTGGTGCCCGGTGGGGTGGCGAAGCCGTAGTCCAGCAGGTGCGCGGCCTGCTCCCACGGGGCATCGGGCACCCGGGTGCCGTGCAGCAGGATGGCCACCAGCCGGCGGCCGTCGTGATCGGCCGCACCGACGAAGGTCTGACCGGCGTCATCGGTGTAACCGGTCTTGCCGCCGAGGGCGCCCGGGTAGTTGTAGAGCAGCTTGTTGTCGTTCTCCAGGTCGTACGGCGGGTGATCGCTGGGCTCGCCGGGCTTGGCCGGGTGCCCCGGGAAGGTGTACTTCTGGGTGGCCACGATGCTGGCGAAAGTCGGGTTGCGCCAGGCGAATCGGTAGAACAGCCCGATGTCGTAGGCCGAGGTGCTCATGCCCGGGCCGTCCAGGCCGGACGGGGTGGCCGCCCGGGTGTCGCGCCCGCCGAGCTTGCCGGCCAGGTCGTTGATCTTCTGCAGCGCGGTGTCCATGCCGCCGACCTGCATGGCCAGCGCGTGCGCCGCGTCGTTGCCCGAGTGCATCAGCAGGCCGTGCAGCAGGTCGTTGACGGTGTAGCGGCCGCCGACATCCACGCCGACCCGGGTGCCTTCGGCGTTGGCGTCCTCGGCGGTGCCGAGGACGACCTTGTTCAGCGGCAGTTCGCGCAGCGACTGGGTGGCGATCAGCACCTTGATGATGCTGGCCGGGCGGAAGCGGCCGTGCGGGTCCTTGGCGGCGATGATGTCGCCGGAGTCCAGGTCGGCCAGCAGCCAGCCGTCCGCGGAGACATCACCGGGAATCGGCCCGGTGTCGGGTGCGGCGATCACCCCGCAGCCGGACATCAGGTCACCGCCGAGCGGAGTGGCCGGAACCGGCAGTGGGTCGGGCGGGTCGCCGGCCTTCGGGACCTCGGACTGGTCAATAGCTGGTGGGGTGTTCACCCGGTACGGGCAGCTGTCGGAATCGGCCGGGGCGGCCGGATCAGCGTGTGCCAGCGACGGCGCTGCAGCCAGAAAAAACGCTGCAGCCAGCGCGGCAGCGCGGTGGGCCGTGGTTCGGGTGGTCGCCATGGTGTGGCCAGACTAGGACAGCGGGGCCCGGATTCCCGGTTGCCGCGCTGTGACTGGTGGGGATGAAGTTGCTCAGGGGACCGGGCAGTGCGCCAGTGCGGGGTGCCCGATGGTGCTCATCCACAGCCGTCCCCGGTGCTCGACCAACCCGGTGACCTGACCGAACTGCGGGTGCGTCAGGCGCAGCCCGGCCACCGCCGACCCGTCGACCGGATCGAAGGCCACCGCCCACACCTCGTCGGGCATCCGCGGTTGCAGCGCATCCGGCAGCGCCCAGATGACCTTGCGCAGCGTCGGAGACCGCGAGGCCAGAAAATCCGCCGCGGTGTTGACCGGACAGACCAGCGCCACCCAGATCCGGCCGTCGCTGCCGGTGGAGATGTTGTCCGGCATGCCCGACAGGTTGACCGCCAGCGCGGTGACGGTGCCCGCCCGCGGCCCGGCGAGCCAATACTTGCTCAACCGGCGGCCCTGGGTTTCGGCGAACACCAGCCCGTCCGTCGTGGTGGTCACCCCGTTGGCGAAGTACAGACCGCCGACCAGGGTGCTGACCGTGCCGTCGGGGTTCAGCCGGTACAGGCCGCCGGTGCCGCGGGCCTCCAGGACCGCGGCCTTGAAATACTCGTAGTGGAACCGGCTGGTCGATTCGGTGAAATAGATTGTGCCATCGACGGTTTGAGTGACGTTCGAGCAGAACTTCAGGGGCCGCCCGGCGACATGGGTGACCAGCGATTCCAGCGCGCCGGTGTCGGGGTCCAGGGCCAACAGCCCGCGATGGCTGTCGCAGATCAGCAGCCTGCCGTCGCGCGCGACGTGCAGCCCCAGCGGCCGGCCACCGGTGTCGGCCACGACCGTGGTGGTCCCGTCCTCGTGAACCCGCACGATGCGGCCGTCGACCAGTCCGGTCCACAGATTGCCGTCGGCGTCGACCACCACATCCTCGGGCGCGTCGCCGGGCATCGGCACGATGGTCAGTTCGGCCGGACCGAAGTCGGGCAGGGGATCCACGGGCGGCGGCGTCCAGCGGACCGGGTCGACGGGCGGCTTGTTCGGCACCCGCCGACGGTAACCCGCGTCCGGCGGTTCGGTGGGCGCATTGTCGTAGGTTGGAAGGGTGAGCACCGCTCAGGACACCGACGAGTTCGAGCATCTGCGGCCGCATCTACTGTCGGTCGCCTACCGGCTGACCGGCGTCTATGCCGATGCCGAGGACATCGTCCAGGACGCTTGGCTGCGTTGGCATTCGGCGGAGGCCGCGCAGATCATCGAGCCGCGGGCCTGGCTGACGACGGTGGTCAGCCGGTTGGGTCTGGACCGGCTGCGTTCGGCCGCGCACCGGCGCGAGGCGTACTTCGGCCAGTGGCTACCCGAACCGGTGGTGACCGGATTCGATGACACCGACCCGCTGGCCGCGGTGGTGGCCGACGAGGATGCCCGGTTCGCGGCGATGGTGGTGCTCGAGAAGCTCACACCCGATCAGCGGGTGGCGTTCGTGCTGCACGACGGGTTCGCGGTGCCGTTCGGCGAGATCGCCGAGGCCCTCGGCGTGACCGAACCCACTGCGCGCCAATTGGCTTCGCGGGCCCGCCGCGCGGTGGCGGCCACTCCCGCCCCGTCGCGCGACCCCCAGCACGCCGAGATCGTCAGCAAGCTGATGGCTGCCATGGCCGGCGGCGATCTCAATGCCGTCGTCGAACTGCTGCACCCCGAGGTGACGTTCACCGGCGACGCCAACCGTCGTGCCCCGACCGCACCGCGCACCATCGTCGGCGCGGACAAGGTGGCCCGTTTCCTCTTTGGCCTGGCCAACCGCTATGGTCCGCAGTGGTTTTCGGCCAACCAACTGGCGTTGATCAATGGCGAGCTGGGCAGCTACACACCGGGGTACCCCGCCGGTGAGGACTACCCGGCGCTGTTGCCGCGGGTCACCGCGCTGACGGTGCGGGACGGAAAGGTCTGTGCGGTCTGGGATATCGCCAATCCGGACAAGTTCACCGCGTCACCGCTCAAGCGGCACTAGCGGGTCACCACACGTAGGGGATCAGGGCCTTGCGGTCGGTGGGGTAGTCGGGGAACTTCTGCTGGTACCAGCTGTGGGTGCCGATTGCCCGGGGCACCAGGTTGCCGGCGGTGATCAGCAGGATGGCCACCCCGGGCAGCGCCCAGGTCAGCACCGCGAAGCCGGTCCAGGCGATGATCTCGCCCAGATAGGCCGGGCTGGTGACGAACCGGAAGCAGCCGCCGAACGGGATCCGGTACTCCTGCTCAACAACGGCACCGCCCTTGTCCCGCAGGTTGCGCACGATCGATTCGGAGTTGACCAGCAGCGCGAACCCACACAGGTAGATCACCAGGCCCACCAGGAAGCGCGGGTCGGTCAGCCAGGCCGTGCTGTATTGCCCGAAGAAGTTGTGGCTGAACAATGTTCCGTTGAGGTAGCCGTGCATCGAGGTGACCAGCATGCCCATCACGATCACCGAGACGTTGAAGGTGCCGCGCTTGCCGGGCACCTGACGGATCGCCAGCGGGAAGAACCAGCCCCGGTTGGCGTAGTGCAGTGCCCAGATGCCGGCGAGCACCAGCGAGGTCGGCGCGAAGCGATCCGGACCGGTCAGGTAGCTGACGGCGAACACCACCGTCGCCGGGATCTCCATCAGCCACCACCCCAGCTTCGGGTTGAGGTTCAGTCCCAGCTTCGTCGTCGAGAACCGTCCATAGGAACTCTGCGCGAAGAGGCCGCCGACGATGACGAATGCGGCGAACGCAAACGCCGCGGCCAGCACCGAATCATAGAACGTGTTGCCGGTGTACCAGTGCATGGTGTTTCCTCGCTGACCGGGTGGTTTCGATGGCTTTGCGCCATCATTTCTGTAACGTGTTCTACCATCCGGTCGCGTGGTGGGGCCAGCGCGGTGCGCTCACTGCGCCCAGGGCACTCGGCACGCCTCACCCGAGCTGAAACCCTGTTCGGTGATGCCCAGCGCGGCGTACATCCGCGAGCGCATGTTCTCCACTCCGATCTGGTACGTCAGCTCGATGACGCCGTCGTCGCCGAACCGGCGCCGCAGGTCGGCGACCTGTTCGTCGGTGACGGTATGCGGGTCGGTGGTCATGGCGTTCGCGTAGTCGATGGCGGCGCGTTCGTCGTCGGAGAACAACGGCGAGCTCGCATAATCGGCGATGTGCTGGAGCCGCTCGGTATCCAGGCTCTCCAACCGCATCAGCATGGTGCCGAAGTCGACGCACCAGGAGCAGCCCACGGTGCGGGCGGTCCAGAACACCGCCAGATCGCGCACGGTCGCCGGCAGCTTCTTCGACCCGCTCTGCAGCAGGCCCTCGTGTGCGGCGTTGGCGATCAGCAGCCGCGGATGGTGCGCAGCCACGGCGAACGGCTCAGGCACCTCGCCGAACTGGCGCTTGGCGTAGCGATACATCAGCCGGGTCAGCAGGCCGGCCTGGTCGGGGGATACGGGTGCAATTCGTGGAGTCATACCCGTTGGACGAGGCGGTTGCGCAATGTGTGACGCCGAACGTGCAGAAGATCGTCAAAATTGCGCTCAATCTCGCCATCTTCTTCACGTTCGCGCGCCAACGGAACCACCGATGCCTCGGGTGCGTCCAATCAGCATGACGGCACAATGGCCCTTCCTGGCCTCCGAGGCCATGGCGGCGGGACTGATCGGTCGATATCAGCTGGACACCGGTTATCAGAAGGTTCATCGCGATGTTTACGTTCCGCGGGACGCCACCCTGTCACCGGTCGATCGCGCGATCGCGGCGTGGCTGTGGTCGCGGCGGCGGGGGGTAGTGGCAGGGCTGTCGGCCGCGGCGCTGCACGGCTCCCGGTGGATCGACGGCCATCTGCCGGCGGAGCTCAATCAGGCCAGCCGGCACAAGACCGCCGGCGTGCTGCTGCACAGCGATCAACTCGCCGACGACGAGATCTGCATCATCCGCGGTATCCGGGTGACCACACCCGCCCGAACGGCTTTTGATCTGGGCCGTCGGCACGGGCTGACTACGGCGGTCATCCGGGTCGATGCACTATTGCAGGCGTGTGATCTGAAACTTGTTGATGTGCAACCACTTGTCGATGCTCATCGGGGTGTCCGCGGGCTGGTGCAATTGCGGCGGGTACTCGATTTGGCCGACAACGGCGCCGAATCGCCGCAGGAAACCCGGACCCGGCTGCTGCTCACGGAGGCGGGCATCCGGCCTACTGACACCCAGATCGAGGTATTCGGCGACTACGGCGAATTGGTCGGCCGCATCGATATGGGTTGGCGGCAATGGAAGGTCGGTGTGCAGTACGACGGCATCCAGCACTGGACCGACCCGGGTCAGCGCACCCGGGACATCGACCAGGACGTCGAGTATCGGGACCTGGGCTGGCGCATGGTCCGGGTCGGCGCCAACTTGCTCAATTACCGTCCACGCACCGTTGTTGAGCGCGTTTGGGCCGCTTTGCAGGCCGCCGGCTGCCCAACGTGAAGAAGATCGCGAGAATTTGGTGAATTCTCGCGATCTTCTTCACGTTCGGCGGGAAAAGCGTCAGCGCGCGAACATCAAGGCGCGCTTGACCTCCTGGATCGCCTTGGTCACCTGGATGCCGCGCGGGCAGGCCTCGGTGCAGTTGAAGGTGGTGCGGCAGCGCCACACCCCGTCGACCTC
>Ga0164242_10005034_pt1 | contig 14728 bp, 15 predicted proteins | sample OricomgcompostMG_FD_108783 | JGI IMG/M metagenome (GOLD analysis project Ga0164242, IMG submission 108783) | Miracle-Growth compost microbial communities from Emeryville, California, USA - Original compost - Miracle growth compost (MG) ... | reverse complement strand
ATCGTCTTCACCGTCATCCGCCTGCTCGGCGGACGAGACGAAAGGGGCCGGGCATGAGCACCCCATTCGAATGCTCGCTTCGCTCCGCTTCGAACGGGGACCCCGCATGACCGCCGTACTCACCGAGAAGCCCACCCTCGCGCCGGCGCAGCGCACGGTCCGCAGCGGCGGCGACGTCGCGGTGGAGACCACGTCCCACGTGCTGCTGGTCGTCTGGTCGGTCATCGTCGTCGTGCCGTTCCTGTGGGTGGTGCTCTCGTCGTTCAAGACGACGAAGGAGATCCTGCACTCGCCCTTCTCGCTTCCCGCGCACTGGCAGTTCGACAACTACGCCCACGCGTGGAGCGACGCCGGGATCGGCCGGTTCTTCCTCAACACCGTCCTCGTCGTGGCCAGCGCGCTGGTCCTCGTCATGCTGCTCGGGGCGATGTGCGCCTACGTCCTCGCCCGCTTCCGGTTCCCGGGGCGCCGGCTGATCTACGTGATGATGCTGGGCGGGCTGACCTTCCCGGTCTTCCTCGTGATCGTGCCGCTGTTTTTCGTGCTGAAGGACGTCGGGCTGCTCAACACGCTCCCGGGGTTGACGCTGACCTACGTCGCCTACGCGCTGCCGTTCACCGTCTTCTTCCTCTACGCGTTCTTCAAGACGCTCCCCGACGACATCTACGAGGCCGCGGTCATCGACGGCGCGGGGGAGTGGCGCACGTTCTTCCAGATCATGCTGCCGATGGCCGGCCCCGGGATGGCGAGCGTCGCGATCTTCAACTTCCTGGGGTTGTGGAACCAGTTCCTGCTGCCGGTGGCGCTCAACACCGATCCGAACAACTACGTGCTCACCCAGGGCATGGCCCGCTTCGCGTCGGGGTCGGGCTACTCCATCGACTTCGGGTCGCTCTACGCCGCGATCGTCATGACCGTCGTCCCCGTGCTGGTCGTCTACCTGCTCTTCCAGCGCCGGCTCTCCGGGTCGCTCTCGACCGGCACGTTCCGCTAGTGCCACTACCCGGTCCCGCGGGCACGCGACCTGCCGGTCGTGCTCACCCTCAATGCTTCGCCCGGGCGCGCGCGTTCTCCCAGCCACAGCTCACCGGCTCCTCGTGAGCGCTGGCGTGGAGGCGTACGACCTCGACGCCGGAGGCGGTCTTCCAGCCGAGCACGCACTCGGTCTCCATCCGACCGGTCCAGTAGCCGGTGATACCGCCGGTCGACACGTACACGTCCTTGCCGTCGGCCCGGACCTGGAGGTCGGGCAGGCCGGTCAGGGCGCTCAGGCGCGCGGCCGCGTCGGCCGAGCGGAGCGCGGCCTTGATCCGCGCCTCGGCGTCGTCGGGTACGTCGACGGTCTTGGCGCGGGTGGTGTCGATGTCGCGCTTCGCCGGGCAGTCCACCTCGTCGGCGGGCGCGTCCCATCGCCGCTGTGACGTCCACTCGAAGCAGCGGGTCGCGCTGTAGGGCTGGGAGTCGTCGTGCCAGATCTTGGTCGCGCACTCCCAGTTGGTCTTGCACTCGGCGTGGGCGGTGATGGCCAGCACGATGCGACGTCCGTTCGGGCCGAGCTCCGGGTCGTTCTTCGCGACCATGATCTCGACGTCACCCCACTTCGCGCCTTCCTCGGCCTGGTCGTAGACGGTGGTGCCTGGGTAGGTCTCCATCGCGTTGAAGATCTTGACCGCGCGTATGCGGGTCTGCGCCACCGCCGGGGAGCCGTTGGCCCACCCGACGAACGCCGCGACCAGGCCCGCGATGCCGAGGAGCACCAGCCCCACGACGGTCAGGATCACACTCCCTGTTCGGCTCACGACAGCGAGTATCGGGCCGATCACCTGGTCGGCTCCTGAGTAGCGGTACTCGAATTCGGTTGCCTTCGCGCCGGCCTCCGGAAGAATGCGACCGGTGGATGCGCAGGACCCCCTCGACCGTGCCGCAGCGGCCTACGAGCAGGCCGTCTTCGGCGGCGACGGCACCGCGGTCGCGGACGGCGCGGCACATCTCGATCTCCTGGAAGCCGGTCTCGCGCTGGCTCGTGGCCGGCTGGCGCACGCTCGTTTCCTCGGCTCGAGCCGCACGGACACCTACGACCGCGGTCTGTTCGACCGGGCGGTCGACCTCTATCGAGCCCACGGCGACGTACGCGGCGAGGCCGAGGCCACGTTCTGGCTGGCGACGTATCACCAGGTCGTGCTCGGCGACCACGACACCGCCGAGCCCCTCCTGCGCCGCGCCGACGACTTGGCGACGAAGGCCGGCGACGATCTGACCCGGTCCTACGCGCTGCGGCATCTGTGTTTCGTTGCGCAGCATCACGACCAGCCATGAGGTCGTTGCCGTACGTTCGGCCGCGGGAGGCCCGGGAGCCACTTTCGGGGCTCGCGCTGAAGGTTAATGATCGCTAACCTCGCAGGCATGAGCTTCGACCTCTCCCGTGAGCACGAAGAGTTCCGCCACGTCGTGCGCGACTTCGCCGAGAGCGCGATCGCGCCGTACGCCGCCCAGTGGGACCGCGACCACCACTTCCCGGTCGAGGTCGTGCAGCAGATGGGCAAGCTGGGCCTCTTCGGGCTCACCGCGCCCGAGGAGTACGGCGGCGCCGGCGGCGACTTCACGTCGCTGTGCGTCGCCATCGAGGAGCTGGGCCGGGTGGACCAGTCCCTCGGCATCACGCTCGAGGCGGGCGTGGGGCTCGGCATCAACCCGATCCTCACCTACGGCACGCCGGAGCAGAAGGAGCGCTGGCTCCCCGACCTGGTCGCCGGCGAGCGGCTCGCCGGGTTCGGCCTGACCGAGCCCGGTGCCGGCTCCGACGCCGGGGCGACCCGGACCCGGGCCGAGCTCGTCGAGGACCAGTGGGTCGTCAACGGCGCCAAGCAGTTCATCACCAACTCCGGCTCCGACATCACCTCCCTGGTGACGGTGACCGCGCGGACCGGCATGCGGCCGGACGGCAGGCCGGAGATCAGCGCGATCATGATCCCGGCCGGCACCCCCGGTTTCACCGCCGAGCCGGCGTACGACAAGCTCGGCTGGCATGCCTCCGACACCCACCCTCTGAGCTTCGAGGACGTCCACGTCCCCGCCGACCATCTCCTCGGCGAGCGCGGCCGCGGCTACGCTCAGTTCCTCGCCACGCTCGACGACGGGCGGGTCGCGATCGCGGCCCTCGCCGTGGGCTGCGTCCAGGCCTGCCTCGACCTCTGCCTGGACTACGCCGGCCAGCGCCAGACCTTCGGCGGCCCGATCGGGCGCAAGCAGGGGGTCGCCTTCCAGATCGCCGACCTCGAGGTGATGCTCCAGGCGGGACGGCTGCTCACCTACAAGGCGGCGGCGATGAAGGACGCGGGTGCGCCCGTCAAGGAGTTCAAGCGGGCCGCGTCGGTCGCGAAGCTCTACACCTCCGAGGCCGCGGTGACCGCGACCCGGATCGCCACCCAGGTCTTCGGTGGCTACGGCTTCATGGAGGAGTACCCCGTCGCCCGCTTCTACCGGGACGCCAAGATCCTGGAGATCGGCGAGGGCACGTCCGAGGTCCAGCGGATGCTGATCGCGCGCGGCCTGGGACTGCCGGTCGAGTGACTGCCCGTTCGCGGGTCGGGTCTGCTGAGGTGACCCAGCCTCGCCCCTTAGGCTGAGCCCCATGTCACGGGGGTGGTGGCGGCTCGCCGGCGAGATCGCGCGGTTCATGGCCGTCGGTGCGATCTCGACGCTGGTCGCGATCGTGCTCTACAACTGGCTGGCCTACGAGCCCGCCGGGATCTGGTCACCCCTCCACCACCACGTGACCTGGTCCTACATCGTCTCGCACGGCGTCGGGATGCTCGTGTCCTACGAGCTCTCCCGGCGCTGGACGTTCAAGCAGCGGGCGGGGGCGAAGGCCGGCGAGGGCTTCCTGTCGTACGCCGTCATCAACATCGCCACGATGACGACGATCCCGCTCGGGTGCCTGTGGCTGAGCCGCCACGCGCTCTCCCTCACCAGCCCGCTCGCCGACAACATCTCGGGCAACGTCATCGGGCTGCTGCTCTCTCAGGTCGCGCGGTTCTACCTCTTCCGGCAGTTCGTGTTCCACCGCAGGATCCGCTACACCGAGGTCTACGAGGACCCCCGCGCGACGGCGCAGGCGGCCGCCGCGCTCGAGGAGATCGAGCAGGGGCGCGCGACCGCGGCCGAGCCGATCCGCCTGCACGTCTCGGAGGAGCTCCGCGACTGACGGCGCGTGTGAGCGGCGTCACCTCAGCGCCCGACGCTCGTTGGCCCTGACATGCGACGTCCCCTCCTCGCGATCCTGGCGGCGGTCGCCGCGGCGCTGGCGCTCGTCCCGGGAGCCGCGCCCGCCGCGACAGCGAAGCCGAAGCCCGGCAGCGCGGCGTACGAGATCGCTGATGTCGAGAACGTCGCGGCGGCGTACGGCCGGATCACCGGGCCGGGAGGGCAGTTGCGCAACCCGGCGTACCTCCCGGCGCTCGTCGGGACGGGCGCCGTCACCCAGATCTCTGACCTGCTGGAGCAGGCCGCGACGCCGAACCGGCTCGCGCTCACACCCGGCGAGGTCGTGCCCGGATGGAACGTCGGCAACCCGCTGCGCGCCGGCTGGAACGGCACCCGCGGCCTGATGACGAAGGTCGCCTTCACCAACAGGTACGGCGCGTTGTTGCGGGGCCATGTCTACCGCCCCCTCCCCGGGGCGCGTGACCCCTACACCCATCAGCGGTTGCGCGGCCCCTATCCCGGAGTGATCATCACGCCCGGGTCGGTGCAGGGCTCGGAGCGGATGTACGAGTGGCTGGCCGAGGACCTCGCCGAGCGCGGCTACGTCACCATGACCTTCGACGTGCAGGGCGAGGGCCGCAGCGAGACGCTGCCCCACGAAGGGCCGGTCGACGCGCTGCCGTTCTGCAACCCCTTCGCGCCGCCGCGCTCCGGCGAGATGGACGGCTGTCCCGGGGTGCCGTTCCAGCAGCTGTCCAACTTCGTCGTCGGCACCGAGGACGCGCTGGCGTTCTTCACCTCGACCCCCGCTCGGCACTACGGCAACCCGCACTCGGGTGACGTGCCGACGTCGGCGTACAACCCCTATTGGCGGCTCTTCGACCGCTCACCGGACCGGCGTACGGCGACCCCCGGGCGCACCACCCGCATCGCGATCGTCGGCCACTCGATGGGCGCCGCCGCGGTCTCCAAGGTCCAGGGCATCAGCAAGCGCGTCGAGGCCGTCGTCGCGCTCGACAAGCTGACCGGACCGGACTCGCCGCCGCCGCTCGACGGGACGGGCAACAAGCCGGTCGTGCCCGCGCTGGCGGTGCAGTCGGAGTACGGCTTCACCGTGACGCCGTGGCAGCTCAGCGGCGGCAGCAGCCTCAACCCGGAGCCGTCACCGCAGGGTCCGGACCCCGCGCGGGAGCGGCGCACCGGCTACGACGCGTGGCAGCGCGCGGGGAAGGACACGATGCTCGTGGTGCCGCGCGCGTCGACCCACCTGGACTACACCGACATCCCGCTCGTGCTGCCCGCCAGCCGCTACGGGCAGGACGTCGCGAGCGTCTACGTCCAGCGCTGGCTGGGTCGCTACCTCAAGCACGACGTGAGCGTGACCGGGCTGCTCGACACCACCCTGCGCTACCTCGAGCCGACCGGGCACGGCGTCTGGCGGCCGGTCACGCTGCACCGCGACAGCCAGCTCAGCAGGCGCTACTGCTCGGCGTACTCCCTCCACGCCGCGACCGGCTGGCGGCGCAACGCCGACGTCACGGGCGCGGGATGCGACTGAACGGGGTGACCGAGTCGGTTCAGCCGCCCAGGCGCCACAGCGCGGTCCAGGAGTGACCGAGCTCGGCGACCATCGTGCGCAGGAGCGGGAGGCTCAGCCCCACGACGTTGTGGTGGTCGCCCTCGATGCCGTCGACGAAGGCTCCGCCCAGGCCGTCGATCGTGAACGCTCCGGCGACGTGCAGCGGCTCGCCGGTCGCGACGTACGCCTCGATCTCGGCGTCGCTCACCTCGGCGAACCGGACCGTGGTGGCCGCCGTCGCCGAGACCGTCCGGCCGCTCGCGGTGTCGGTGAGGGAGTGGCCCGTCACCAGGACGCCGGCCCGGCCGCGCATCGCCTGCCACCGCCGGGTCGCCTCCTCGGAGGTGCCGGGCTTGCCGAGCGGGCGGCCGTCGAGCTCGAGCACGCTGTCGCAGCCCAGCACGAGCGCACCGGGCGGGACGTCGTCGCGCCCCGCGACCGCCGCGCACTTGAGCTCGGCGAGCCGGAGCGCCAGCTCATGCGGCGGCAGCCCGTCGAGCCGGTCCTCGTCGACCCCGCTCACGATCACCACCGGCTCGACGCCGGCCTCCCGCAGGGTCTTGAGGCGCGCGGGGGACTGGCTGGCCAGGACGAGGGTCGGCATGCGGCCAATCTAGGGCGTGTCTCCCAAGTCGGGAACGCCTGCTGCGCGGCGCCCGACTTAGGAGACACGCCCTGGGGGAGACCGGTCTCTAGACTGACCCCGCCAGCCGGAGTGGTGGAACAGGCAGACACGCGGGATTTAGGTTCCCGTGCCCCAGGGCGTGCGGGTTCGACTCCCGCCTCCGGCACACTCACGCACTGATTCGTCGCAGCGCGTCGAGTCGGCTGTTGCGGCGCGTTGCGGCGTCGGGCTCGATGCTCTTGAAGCCCTCCTCGATCAAGCGCCTGAGGAGTCGGGCCGGGTGGTCGCGATCCTCTGGCCACCTGCGTGCAGCCGCGCCGAGCGCCTCGGATATCTCAGGCGTCTCGGTCACGGCGTGACGCGGCCTTGTGGTCGGCATGCACCTAGTGTCACATCGCCGGTGAGGTGTCGCACCCGCGTTGAGCGTCACCCAGTCGACCTAGCGTTCGGCGCGCAAGCTCGACCACCCGGCCGCCGGCGTACCACGTGTAGCGCAGGTGCGGATGGACCACCGCTCCGGTCCGGGAGTCCCGGTGGAAGGTGCCGACGACGGCGGAGACCTTCCGGCCGCGACGCCCGTCGAAGAACCCAAGCACACTCTGGCCCGAACGGTGCGCGCGTGCTCGGCCGCGATCGCTATGCCAAGGTCATTGGATGAGGTTGGCAGCGCGGGCGTTGGATCGAAGCTGGTCGATGCGGACGTCTGGGCCCCATGGCTCCGATGCGACTGCGGCCTCTTCGACGAGCGTGCCGGCGGTTGGGTCGCGATCGAGTACTGCGAGTGCCGCCGCCACGCGAAGCTTCATGGGAAGACTCGAGGGCATCAGAAAGCCGCGAGGATCCTCCGGTTCCCGGTTTTGAAGCAGGTAGTCGAGGAGGGCACGCCTGGTGTCAAACTGTTCCATCCAGGTCGCGTACCAACTGATGTCTGCTCTCAGGCCGTCGATGATGGTTTCGAGCTGTTGGGGGGATACACGATCTGGCAGGTCGAACCACGGCATGACTGCGTCGTAGCCTTGCCACTTGGTCAGGTCCCCGAGCACGGCGTAGCTGACGGGGTCTTTGGCTGCTTGCTTCTCATAGTCGCCCCAGACCATCGGCACAGTCTCGGGACACAACACCCCCCACTTGACCTGGCGGGAACCCCAGTTGGCTTCGAGGTTGATCCCGTGGCTCAGTTCACCCGCTCCTCGACACCAGGTCGTAGTGCCAAGAGGCTCGAACCCGAGTGGCTCCAGTACTTCGGAGAAGGCGTGTTTCTTGATCCGCCGGAGCGCCGTGGCTCGGGTCAGGTCCTGCTCTGATGTCATCGGGCCTCACAGACTCACCTGAACAGAAAATCGGAAAATCATGCGCCGAAGGTCGGTGAGAGCTAGACCAGTAACGGCGCAGCCCGCCCGCGGGCTCGGTCGGGAGGCTCGGGGCGAACAAACGGTGACACGTGCCGACGCGCGAAGTCGCAGGCGTCCCGCTCAGCGGACCGGGCCGCTCCGGGGCGCGACGAACGTCGTCGTGACCAGGCCGGCGCCCGAGGCGGTGACCTTGAACCACACCCGCTTGCCCTTCCAGCCGCTCCTCAGTGTCAGCGTCCGTGCGTGCGCGCCGCCGACCACCCGGCCGCCGGCGTACCACGTGTAGCGCAGGTGCGGATGGACCACCGCTCCGGTCCGGGAGTCCCGGCGGAAGGTGCCGACGACGGCGGAGACCTTCCGGCCGCGGCGCAGGGCGCCGCCGACCCTGATGGCCCCGACCCGGGCGATCCTGTGGACCACGACGCGCCAGCGGATCGTGGTCCGCCCCGCCCGGAAGTTGGGAGTGACGCCACCGGTCGGCCGGGCGGTGATCGTGGCGGTGCCGGAGCCGGTCCGGGTCGGCGTGCCGGTGACGGCGCCGCCGGAGATGCGCAGACCGGCGGGCAGCCCCGAGGCGGCGTAGGCGACGCCGCTGGCGGGGGTTCGGCCGGTGACCCGGACGTCCCAGCGCACCGTCCGGCCCTTCGTCGCCGTGACCGCGCCGGGACTGCGCGGAGTGAGCGTCACCGGTGGTACGGCGGGGGTCGTCGTGGCCAGCCCGCCGAGGCCCAGCGGCACCCCGAGACCGGTCGGGCCGTCCCAGCCGGCCTTCGCGGTGCAGAGCAGCCTCCCCGCCGGGCAGGAGGTCGTGGCGCCGGAGCGCACGTCGCGGAACGAGGCGGGGCGGGCCAGGTAGTTGCCGTAGACCGAGTCGGCGTTGGTGTGGTTGCCCGCCATGGCGTACATCGCCGCGATCGCCGGCGCCGCGGCCGAGGTGCCGCCCACCGGCTGCCAGTGACCGTGGCTCCAGACGAGCACGCCGGTCGCCGGGTCGGCCAGCGCGGAGACGTCGCTCTGGGCGCGCCGGGAGCAGGCCTTGGCGAGGGCGGCGATCCTCTTCTGGGCGGCGGGCTGCGGCTCGTACGGCGAGCAGCCGGACCCGGCGCCGCTCCAAGCCGTCATGGCGAAGTCCCGGGCGTCGCCGTCGGTCGCCGTACGACGCACGGTGACGCCGCCGGCGGCGATGACGCCCTTGCCCGACGCCGGCCACGCCGTCCCGGCGGAGTAGCCGGAGTCGCCGGTGGAGGCGACGTAGGTGACGTTCGGCTCGCTGAGGTAGGCGGCGTCGTCCTGGCGCTCCTGCGGCGACTCGCTGCCGCCCCACGACATCGAGACGTAGTGAGCGCCGAGACGCGTCGCGGTCCTGATCGCCGGGCCGAGGTCGGAGATCCAGGAGGAGTCGGCGTCGACGAGCAGGAGGTGGCAGGTCGGGCAGACCGCGGAGACCATCTGGAGGTCGAGGGCGGTCTCGAGGTCCCACTCGCGGACCTCGGCCGGTAGCTTCGTGGTCTGGCCCGACTGGTTGACCTCCCGGAAGCAGCCGTTGGCACTCGTGCAGGCCGGCAGGTGGAAGTAGGAGCGGTAGTGGGCGAGGTCGGCGGCCGCCTGACGGTCGTGCCCGACGTCGATGACCGCGACGGTGGGGGTGCCGGTGAAGGCGGGCAGGTCGTACATCGTGCGGAGGTCGGCGGGCGTGTAGCTCCCGGAGACCGGGGTGGTGGTGCCGGCCGGGTCGCTGCCGCCGGTGTCGGCGGCGTGCGAGCGCATCCGCGCCGTGGCAGCGCGGGTCGCGGAGACCGGGCCCGAGTCCCGGGCGAGGCACGACATCCGGCCCGGCTGGAGGTGGCGGGGACACGCATCGGCCGCCGAGAGCGGAGCGACCGTCGTGCTCGACGAGACCGGCGAGCCTCCGGAGGTCGGCGCAGCAGCGGAGACCGGCGCCGACAGTCCCAGCAGGGTCACCAGCACCGTGAGGAGTACGACGACCGCGCCGTTTGCCCGCTGAGCCACACGGCGACGGTACGCACCCCAGGACCCCGGCACCCCAGAACGGCGCAGGATGGCCCGAACGGGCTACTCCGGCCGGGACCTGAGACCACGGACGGCGCGGCTCAGGCGTCCTCGAGCTGCAGGTCGCGGCGGAGCTTGGCAACGTGGCCGGTGGCCTTCACGTTGTACTGCGCGAGGAAGACCTTGCCGTTCTCGTCGACGACCACGGTGGAGCGGATGACGCCCTCGACGACCTTGCCGTAGAGCTTCTTCTCGCCGTACGCGCCGTACTCCTTCATGACCGTCTTGTCGGGATCGGAGAGCAGCGTGATGGTCAGCTGGTCGCGCTCGCGGAACTTGGCGAGCTTCTCGGGCTTGTCCGGCGAGATGCCGACGACGGCGTACCCCTGCGCCTTCAGCGAATCGAGCGAGTCGGTGAAGTCGCACGCCTGCTTCGTGCACCCCGGGGTCATGGCCGCGGGGTAGAAGTAGACGATGACCTTCTGGCCGAGGTAGTCGCTGAGGGCGACCTCCTTGCCGGTGTCGTCGGTCAGCGTGAACTCGGGGGCGGTGTCGCCGGGCGCCAGTCGGGTCATGGCGTCAACCTACCGCCCGGTTGCGTCGGCTAGTCTCTGCGCATGGCCAAGGCAGACCCGACGTCCGCGCTCGAGACCGAGATCGAGGAGGTCCGCGAGCGTCTGGCGGGCACGATCGACCAACTCCTCTACCGCTCGAGCCCCAAGACCATCGCGTCGCGGCAGGCGGCCGCCGTCAAGGCGGTCTACGTCGACCCGGCGACCGGTCAGCCCAACACGGCCAACATCCTCAAGACCGTCGGCGGCGTCGTCGGCACGATCGTGCTCATCGTCGCGCTGCGCCGGATCACGAAGTAGCCCGACGTAGCCCCTCGACGACCCGCCCAGCCCACTCACGAGCGACAGCAACGAGAACACCACCGGTGAGCGACAAGACCCCCATCAAGATGCTCCACGACCGAGTCCTGGTCGAGGTCGACACGGACGCCGGCGAGCGACGCTCCTCCGGCGGCATCGTCATCCCCGCGACCGCCGCGATGGGGGCCCGCCGGCTGGCCTGGTCCCGGGTGGTGGCCGTCGGGCCCCACGCGCGGGCGGTCCAGGTGGGCGACCGGGTGCTCTTCGACCCCGACGACAAGGCGGAGGTCGAGGTCGCCGGCGAGGTCTACGTGCTCATGCGGGAGCGTGACGTCCACGCCGTCGCCGCCGAGCGGGTCGGCGACGAGGCCACCGGGCTCTACCTCTGACCGATCCGCTCGCCCTGGGGCACCTGACCCGGCCTGACCCTGTCCAACCCGGTCTGACCTGCGAGGTTGCACGTTCGGTCCGCCCTGGAGTGGGTACCGCCGCGCCATGAGCCCCGACGTACTCGCGAAGCGCTCGGACCCAGAGCCCGATGAGGAGACCCCGCCGTCGAGCCCGCTCGAGCTGTCCCGGCGGTCCTGGTTCTACGTCGCCCGCAAGACCATCCGCGAGTTCGGCTCCGACCAGTGCACCGACCTGGCCGCCGCGCTCACCTACTACTCGGTCCTCGCGCTCTTCCCCGGTGCCATCGCGCTGATGTCGCTCATCGGCCTGGTCGGCCAGGGTCGGGAGTCCGTCGACACGGTCCTCGGGATCATGCGCGACGTCGGTGCGGGGTCGATCGCCGACACCCTCCAGCCGACGCTGCTCGAGCTGAGCAAGAGCACCGCCGCGGGCCTCGCGCTGATCCTCGGTCTCCTCGGCGCCGCCTGGTCGGCCTCGGGCTACGTCGGGGCGTTCGGCCGGGCCCTGAACCGCGTGTACGGCGTCCAGGAGGGCCGCCCGGTCTGGAAGCTCCGCCCGGCGATGCTCGGCCTCACGGCCGTCACCCTCCTGCTCGCGGCGGCGTCCCTGCTGGCCCTGGTCCTCACCGGCCCGGTGGCGAAGGCGGTCGGCGACGAGATCGGCCTCGGCTCGACGGCGCTGCTGGTCTGGGACATCGCGAAGTGGCCGGTGATCGCGTTCGTGGTCATGGCGATCGTCGCGCTGCTCTACTGGGGGACGCCCAACGTGCGCCCGCCGCGCTTCCGCTGGCTGAGCGTCGGCGCGTTCGTGGCCATCGTCGTATGGGCGCTCGCCTCCGCCGGCTTCGGCGCGTACGTCGCCAACTTCTCCTCCTACGACCGCACCTACGGCTCGCTCGCCGGGGTCATCGTCTTCCTGCTCTGGCTCTGGATCACCAACCTGGCGCTGCTCTTCGGCGCCGAACTCGACGCCGAGATCGAGCGCGGTCGCGAGCTGCAGTCGGGCATCGCCGCGGAGGAGACCGTGCAGCTCCCGCCGCGCGACACCCGCACGATCGAGAAGGCGGAGAAGAAGCGCCGCAAGGACATCGAGAAGGGCCGCCGGATCCGGGTCGAGGCGGCACGGCGGCTGCGCCACCCCGGTCATCACGGCCCGCACACGAAGGACCGGGACGCCGCCGCGGAGGAGTGATCCGCGGGGCTCAGCCCTTCCGAGCGGCCGGGCCGTGCGCCTTCGGGCGCGGCAGTGCGCCGTAGCGGTGGGCGACGACGACGATGTTGCTCTCATAGTCGTGCCCGTTCCAGCCGGTGCAGGTCACGAGGACGAGCCGTCCGTCGCCGTGGTCCTGCCCGAAGAGCTCCGTGGCCTGCCTGGCGAGCTCGGCCCGGGAAAGGACGTCGACGCTGTCCACCTGGTACTGGAACGTGCCCTTCCGCGTGGAGACGTCGACCTCCTGCGAGGGCTTCAGCCGGTCGAGGCGGTTCATGCTGCCGCCACCGGTGTGCACCGTGTGGCCGGTGATCACCGTCTGTCCCTCGTTCGCGCCCGGTTTGGCGCTGCCCCGCCACCAGCCGACCTCGGTGTAGTTGCGCGGCGGGTCGAGGGTCGAGCCCGTGAGCGCGATGGGGACGACCTTCGCCGTCGTGTGAGCCGCCGGCATCCGCAGGCTGACCGGCGCGCCGGGAGGTACGGCGGCGGCCCCGGAGCCATCGGGCCACACGAAGCCGACGACCACCAGCGCGACCGCGAAGACGGCGAGGGAGGTCCAGACGGCGCTCGCGGCCGCACCGAAGCGGCTGGCGCCGGCTGCGGTGGAGCCGGAGGAGCCGGAGGAGGCGGGGGAGGCGGCCATGACGGGTCGGACGGCTCAGCGCCGAGCGCGACGATAGGTCAGCAGGCCCGCGGCGCCGGCGGCGAGGGTGAGCAGCCCGAAGAGCGCGGCACGGCCCGGCGTCATCGGGCTCGACGCGTCGGACGCGTCCGCATAGCCGGCGGTGACGACCGTCGGGATGTGTTCGGGCGCTCGCGCCGGAGGCTTGCGGGTCTGCGGGGTGGTCGTCGCCTGCGCCGACACGGCGCGGTTGGGGCCGCAGGTCGAGGTGCCGATGCTGAGGTGGACGGCGTCGCCGTCGACGAACTGGCGCGCCACCGGGAGGACCGAGAGGTCGAGCGCGGTCACCGAGATCGAGCCGTTGCTGCGCACCTGCTTGTTGAGGGTGGCGTCGAGGAGGTTGTCCTCGAGCGGGGCGAGCTGGCTGCTGAGCGTGTCGAGGACGTTCTGCTCCAGCGCGGACCGCAGCTGGTCGAAGCCCATGCCGAGCTGCTGGAGCACGGGCTGGAGGACGGCACCGAGCCCGCCGGGCAGGTTGGCCAGGCCATCGGGGAGCGTCTCGGTGAGGTTGGCCTTCAGCGGTGTCGTGATCGCATCCACCACGCCGCTGAGGTCGGTCACCACGTGGGTGTTGGGCGCGGGGTCGACGGGCAGCTTGAGGAGGTCGACCCGCCCGACCCCCGGGATCTGGACCCAGGCGGCGACGTCGGCCAGGTCGCTGGTGCCGGTCAGCGTCCGCCCGTTGGCCGTGCAGCGGCTCTGGACCGCGCCGAGGTCGAGGTGAAGCCCCGGGTCGCCGAGCGTGTCGAGCACCTTCGTGAGTCCGTCGCTGACCGCGTTGGTGAGCTGGTTCTGGTAGGAGCCCAGCGCGTCCTGGATGCGGGTGTCGATCCCCTGGAAGAGGTCGGATTGGAGGACCCTGAGCTTGCTGAAGTCCAGGCTCCCGACGCCGAGGTTGAGGGTCTCGCCGCCGCTGAGGCAGTTGCCGTCGCCGGCCGAGACGAGCGTGGCGCCGTCGCCGGCGAGGCCGGCACAGGCGGCGGAGGTGCCGACCCGGTTGCGTACGGCCGTGGTCGCGTCCTGGGCGAGCGTCCCGGCGGAGAGGAAGCTCTGCCCGCCGAGGGCCGTGATGAGCGGCCGGTTGTTGCCGGAGGTGCTCTGCTTGCCGTAGCTGTCGATCATCGACGTGTAGGTGCCCGAGTCCGTCCCGCTCCCGGCGAGCGACACCGACACCGCCGTACCGCTTCCCTGGGCGAGGGGGGAGTAGTCAGGCGCTGCGGCGAACGCCGGCGCGGCGGTGACTGCCAACGCGGTCGCGGCGGCCAGCACGGCCGCACCTTTGGACATGGCTGAGCGGCGCACGGTGGCCTCCCTCCCCGGAGTCCTCCCCGGGCTCCACAAGTGACGGACATCACCTCAACGTCGGAGCGGGGGGAAGGTTACGGCCAGCGCCCGCGCGTACGCCGGCGGGACTCAGCCGTCGGTGCGGCGCTCCTCGATGCCGTACGCGTAGGTCGGCCGGAGGCGTACGACGAGCCGCCGGTCGCGCACCATGGCGGCGCGGTACTCGGCCCAGTCCGGGTGCTCGCCGCCGATGGCGCGATAGAGCGCGACGAGCTCGTCGACCGTCGCGTCGTCGGGGTCGGCGGCGACCGGGGTCAGCTCGACGTCGCACTCGAGGACGGCGTACGACCAGACCGTCGCACCGTTGAGGTGGAGCGCGGCCCACGGCGTACGCCTCAGGTTGTGGTACTTCGCCCGGGTCGCGGTGATCGAGACGCGCACGATCCCGTCGTCGCCGACGGCGTGGGACACGTTGGAGAGCTGCGGCCTCCCGTCCTTCTT
>Ga0164242_10005033_pt1 | contig 14728 bp, 16 predicted proteins | sample OricomgcompostMG_FD_108783 | JGI IMG/M metagenome (GOLD analysis project Ga0164242, IMG submission 108783) | Miracle-Growth compost microbial communities from Emeryville, California, USA - Original compost - Miracle growth compost (MG) ... | reverse complement strand
TGGTGTCTATGTCCACTAAATCGATAATCTGGAGGCTGCCGGACTTGCTCCTGAGATGAGACTGATATGTTCTTGCGCTTTGGCCACTCCCTCTCTGTGAACGAGGCTACAGTACACGTGAGGTGTGCTGTCTTCGTGAACCGCTTTCCAAATCCATCCCATCGTACGCTGCAGTGCGGAGGTCTTTGACTAGGCCGATCCTAGGTTGTGGATTACTATAGGGTTTCTTTGGGGGGTGCGGGCTTCCGTAGGAGGACGGATTCTCAAGTTAGTGGGAGTAGCACCAGCCGCTGATATAATGCAGATGTATCCCTGGCCTAAAGTTCTGCTCGCTTGGGCCGCAAACTGGGGTTTCTTCTTCTGGAAACTGAACAGTATCCGGCACGATCTACGTGGCTGCCCTCAGCCTGCAATATTCTACAATGATCCTCTCTTGTCTCCACTACGTAGTGTATAAGCTTAAAGGGAGCTTGGAAGGGTTCGGGGTCTCTGGATTTGCTCTTCGGGCTGGGGGTAGGAGGTTCAAGCTCGTCGGCAGCCTCAAGACTCGCGCTGCGCTGCGGAGAATTTCGGTCTAGCCGTTGCATACCTTGACTGGTGGCTGGCGTGTCGATTTCGGAAAAGGGATGGGATGCGAAGTGATGTTGTCTGTTGAGCTGATAGATAGACTTTTGATGTCGATGCTGCTTGCTTGGGGGTGCAGCGTCTGAATGTTGATGGTACTTGTTGCTGGGTGGGAAGTAGTAAACAAAGTTGTATGGTTATTGGGTAGGTGCGGGTCTGGTACAAAGGGTACCTGGCCAGTGTTGAATTAGGAATTGGCAATCCTCTTGTTAAATTTTTGGCAAGTGTGTATGGGATACGGTGCTCGTTGCAACGGCATAGGGGCTTCTATTGGTAAGTACGTCGGTGCAGGTTTTGTTGGTGGGCAGATATTGCTATTTGGGGCAAGTGCTGGCTCCTTATTGCCTTCGTGGATGGACGAATCACAGTGCCTCATTTTGGCGAATCGGGCAAGGCAAGGAAGTGGCAGCGCCAAGCGACTTGGAGGGGTTTCATTCCGTGGGCAAGCATATTGTGGAGATAAGAAAGAATTTGGCAACATGGCCGTGGGTTAGTCGCTGCGGAGCGGGTGCCTATACTCATCGCTATTTCCAGCGCCATATTAGGCATTCTTTGACATATGTGTGCACATTGCAGGTGCCACGTATTTATGCCTACATCTTTTTTACGACATTCTACTTATTCCTCGCGATCAGGGGCTTGTGCTGAGTCGCGTATGAAGGGCCTGACAGAGCTGGAGGGTGCTGGTATTGCCCAAAAATGGACCTAAGACGGGTTTTACGGTAATCACGATGTGCCCACACAATTCGTATGCTTGTTGTGATGGGATGTGAGAAAACTCATACCGCTGTGGTGGTCATACCACCTTTGTGCCTGCCTGGGACAATTTGACTGATAATTACGTGTATATCTTGTAGGTACATGGACCATCGTGCTCCTCGGAAACGGATGTGGGTCATGGGGTCTCGTGCATTTTCCTCATCGACAGCGCCTTCCTCTGCATCCTCTGCTCGGTCTTCTCCTCGGACCTCTGTCAACTGTCCAGGGGCCTATACACCTGGGAGATACGTTGCTCTAATGAATTTGGGGGCCTCTTGATCCCTGAAAGACGGCGTTAGCACCCAGGGTCAGTATGGTAGGGTTCGTTAGAGATGACGATGAGGAATACCATACCGATTTGGGTAAACCGCATCTGGTACTTAGTCGCCGAGACGTTTCCTCTACATGAGCAATTTCCTGATGGAGACTCATGGGGCAAATGCCGTTGCCGCGATTACCTTCACATTGCAACTCCGCCCATCGTGCTTGTAGTAATTACTGGCTTTGACGGCTGGTCACTACACTATTCAGCCTCTATTTGGCTACCTGGTGGGATGGGGTCGGCCGTAAAGATGGTAAGTAGTGAATCCAGGCGGGTTCCCACTACTTCATAAACTGGGCAACCGTCTTCTCTACAACTTTGTGGCACTATAAAATCTACTCGATACAATCATCTTGTAACTTGTAACTGTACTATCGCCACGTATTATGCGGATAGATAGCAACAAGCATGACAGTCTGTGAGTTTATGATGTTTAGCGGACTTCTCGGGCCTATTAAGGACGTATCCCAAAAAGGTGTCACAACGTGCATCATCATATGCTGTCTAATATACGCTAGTATTGCCACGGAACGTTGTTGTCCAACGTGTTGGGCTTTGTTTGAGTGGCAAAAGTCTAGCGAAAATTTAACTAGGTTGTCAGAAAAAATTCTGCTTACTGGCCCGATCCTCAGATGCTGTCCTTCCTGCCTGATGCGATGAGTATGGTAAGGGCTGGGAATGGAGCGACTTGCGGGATGTCTTCGCGACTATTGGTATAATCTGTGCGAAACTGGGCAGTTTGGTGTTGTTTGGTTGGTTGTATATATGCATATGTGCGGACGACGTACAAATTAGGCTGCTTGGGTTCTGGTTTCAAAATAGGAGTATCTCTGATCTCACATTGCGAAGCCCTTAGAACTTTTCCAGCATCTTTCTAGCAGGGGCCTGTTGGCTGCGGGGTTAAGGGTTAATAATATGAAGTCTAGCTGAACCACCTTGGGGGAGTTAATCACGCCCTGGTAAGTCCTGTCTGCACGCTATTCCTCTCCTAAGGTCACAGACCCGATGCATTGGCGCCTCGTTCTTGCATGCTAGGTTTCGCAAGCTGCAACGCAGCAGAGGAATAAGATGCTTTGAACCATAAACTAAATGATAAGAAAGTCACTAGAAAATTGTCCCCATTGTCCAGGGCCTCCTTACAAACTGACTACCCATGGTATCCTTTCTGGAGCAGCCCTAGTACTGTTAAGCTTCTGAACCTTCTCTATGTCCCACTAAGCGTTAGAGGCTTGGCTGAGGATCTTCTATTGTAGCAGATCCTGGTGAGCTTTCGTATAATCTGTGTTTGGTGTTATTTGAAAACCTGTAAGTTTTACCTTTAGAAAGTCTTAGCCTTGGCTGTCATATCCTTGATACCTAGCTAGGCGGGGAGAAGTTGGTATGTGGCGCTGGCTGCACATGACTGATGGAGATTCCTATGTACAAGATTAAGACATTGATAGATAGTTTCTTTATCAGACCCTACTCAATTTTACTCGGTATGAGTTATATTATTCCCCCCTGACTTTCGTGAGACCTTTTGCTACCTGCAGCAGGTTGGCAAACCCTCTGTATGCACGATGGCCTGCCTTGGGGATGTGGGAAATTTCCTAAACTGCTAGATCACTCTTGTGATGCTTCTTCGATTGTTAGTTGGGTGATTCCTGGATTTGAATCGGTGAGGTTATTGTCACAGATGTATCTGTGCTGGAGTCAAGTTCATTAAATGAATTAGTATCGCCATAACTAAGTAAGTTAGGAAGAACTGCGTCGTCTATTACAAGATGTGTTGCTATAAATATGGAAAAGGATAGCTGCCTGGGTAGAAGTGAACCGAGTATGATGAACTGTAATGTTATGTTATTACTACCTTCTTGCCTGGTATTGTTGGCCTGCTTGTGCGGCTCTTACACCATACTCGACACTGCCTGTGAGAAAACCACCATTCTAGAGTCCTATGCCATGGTATGGAAAAATGATTCTGTCTGTCCTGCGTTTTGGTCTCTAAGCTAACACTATCAACATTGGGACAGCCCTTCGAGGATAATGCAAAATGTAGATATGATTCTACTTTAAGATCGACCTTTATAAGTGGATTAAGCATATCGAGCCGTACTTGACCAACGCTGGCCTGTTGACCGTCTTCGTAGTTTAGGAGAAGTTCCATCACGGCTGGACCAAAATCAACAATATTGGCCTGACAGGGCGTCATCCCGACCATACTGTCGAGCGTAGCAGACGTGTAGAAATAGTTCTCGTCGTCGGGATGATGGCTTGGGCAAGCTGATTCGGGTCGCGGAAGCAAGGGCTGCTTGTCGATAGGAGAAGGGACTGGGGTCTCAAATGCAAGCTTATGGATGCCTAAGATGGAGGTGTTAAAGTATATGTGGCTGGGACTGTCCCCTACCAGGTGCACCAGCCTATAGAAGTAATAGCCATAATTGTCCATGGTTGGGTGTGGACCTATGATGTGGGGGTGGCCTTGATTCGTCTGTAGCTAAGTCCAACTCTGTTGAGACGTGGTTGCTGGTGGAGAGTTTAGGGCAACGGAAATGGAATGGAAACTACTAGACTTACGATTAGTGTGGCATGATAAGTGAATTCGGCCTCTTAGCGGCGCACCTAGATCTCTGCTATCCTTCATCTTTGTTAATCGGTAGGTATAACTATACTGCACTCTGTATCTTGGGCCTCATTTCTACGTTATAAAACGACCAGTTACGTTCTTCTAGCATGTGAGCATGTATGGTATACGGGCGACTGTTGCAGTAGACAGAGTAGGCTGTGGTTCCTGAGTCCTTGCATACAAATGAGGTCATCTTTATACAGCAAAGTGTGGTGAAGATCTGGTCTTATCAGAGGCGCTTTGCTGGAGGTAGTGGTACCTCAAATGCTTGCTTGTTCTTAGAACCAAACATCGTATCGAGAGGCTGGAGAGACCAGATCTTGGTACCCTGGAGGGACGACGTGGTTAATCAAAACTGTATCCCTAAATGGAGCCTGTTATGAAAATCCTTATGTCTGATCGAGCTTGAAATTGGGTGACACCAGGGATCTTGATTCGTTTCTACCAAAGATTAGGGCGGTATTTCACTACTGGTATCTCGGGGGAGGAGATAAAGAACAACTCCTGAAGACCTGAGTGGTCTTCGGCCATATATAGGCTATTAACCTCCTTGCCTAGGCTAGGGGCATGTATCAGGGAAGTAGGCTGATAGGTGGTTTTGTTCGTCAAGCCTGCAATATACTGAACGCCCTTGAGCTTGACCCGGCGAGCCCATAATTCATTCGAGATGTTGAACTCATGATCTGGCATGCTTAAATCTTCTTGCCAGAATGTTTTGGCAGTGGCAATAGTGTGCTTGCGGAGGGAGCAGTATTCGGCGATCAGCTGGCATATCTCTAGGGGAATAGCAAACGGCTGTAGGGTACAGAGGAGGGTGAGGGCAAGGTTGGACTGAAGCCATTGTCTGCGCTGCTCTACCTCGATTGCGAGTGGGTAGAAGTTGTATGACACGGCTTCGAGCTGTGCGCGATTTGGAGCAGATGTCTCGAGACTGATGCATTCTGCATGGTACCTAATTGCCAGGCCGACTGTGTCCTAGGATTCCTAGACATGGACATTGTATTGTACTCCTTCCTGCTTGTCTTGAGGGTTTTCGAAGAGGCCATACTCCTGCTTGTCTCGAAAGTTTCCGAAGGGTTATATGGGTATTCCTGCAGCTATTGACTGTCCTTGTTTACTATTTAAGCCATGCTCAGCAAAGCTGGGGTGGTCGTCGGAACTGATGCGTGGACCTGCCTGGAATAACTCGATCGCCTTTTAGGAGTTCAAAGCTGCAGAGGCTGCATCGGGCAGTCACGCTATGGAACAGCATTCTGGGTGGGTGTGCAGGGAAAGAGTTACCAAGAGAGGAGTGTAAAGGAGTGGTGTTATTCAACCGGCCGTTCAATCAAGTGACCAGCACCCTACCTCCTGCCCCCTGTGTTGGGTTGATCGATCACGTGTTTCTTATAGGGATATGTACAGGGCGTGATCTAGGTATTGCCTGGCGGTGGCTGGGGTACATGCAGGTCGGTCTGAGCTGAATAAGACTTGAAGTGGCTGTACCGTTAGTAGCTATTAACGGAGAGTTGGTTGCGGGCACGAAGGGAATCCATTAATTGGAAGATGGCAAGAAGGTCCTCAAAAGAGAGCCCCACTGGCCAAGAGTTTGGGAATCGCGTGGTTTTTCTATCGTCTCTATCTCTAATCTGTAAGGTAGCCAGCTACCTTAAGTTCTGTTGAGTGGGGATTGAGGGAAGGCTCCTTGCCCTGTCACGCTGACCCTGGCTTTACCTCGGGCGCGTTGGTCTGTACAGTCCTCCTTGCCAACACTAATTACTCTTTTGCTAAGCTTTTGCCGTTTCGGGTCGGGGTCGAGATTCGTGTAATGGAACAACTCTATCGGTATACGATGTATAATTAATGTATGCGCCAGTCACTGATTAGGAACTGCTTAGTCGAATCACCTGCTCCACCGGATGGTATATATTATTACACCTTAGTCTGCTGCTGAGGGGAAGTGGTTTTGTCTGCTACTACCTTGGCTAGACATCGAAGGAGTTTGAGTCTGACGTGTGGAAAACATACTGAGGATTTTCCACCTAATAGAGAGTGGCTATACCTGCAAGATCGATCATCTCACTGGTGAGGTATTGGTGATCGGTCAGTGATAATCTTCTAACGCCGATGCAAGAGCAAAGCAGAGACTATGGTGCGTATAAACAGTTGTATGATTAGGTAAAAGGGGTTAAGCATGCAATAGCGGGCGGGTGGCAGGACATTGATATATGACTAGGCGGCTAAGCCAAGAGGAAAACTACATAATAATGGCAGGAGGATTATTTATCGGAGACAATGACCCGTGTATCGCTCGTGTCAATTCCCTGGTGCTGTTGCACCTAGGATTGGATCTTTATGGAGATATTACTGCTGGCAGATATCCTTTTGATGATGGGACGTTTGCTGATTAGAGGGAATAGGAGGATAGGGGCACCTCTGATGAAATTGGAAATGTGGGTGAAACAACATTGTTGGCGCAGCAATAGGAAGGACCTGCGCAATGGCCCTAAGGATCTGCGCTCGCTCCTTGACACCCTTGTGGACGGAATCGCCTGCGTCGCGTAACGCTGCCGGTAAGGACCGTTTGCTAACCAGGAGATGAATAACTGCCACTCCCGACTCCATTGCCACTTCCGGTCCAAGATTCACTCCTCTGCTTACCGGGTGACGGCCTCGGATATGGTGCAGCGTTCTAACTCTAGTTAGAAGGTCCATTAGGCCGAGTGGTCTGTCGATGTGCGGTGGATGATGTCTCTGTCTGAGAATGTTACGGCGACATGGTCCTCATTGTTAGCATGCTTCAGTTGCGGAGGAGGTGTGATGCAGCAGGTAGATTCTGCTGTTCTAGCCTAGTGACAAAGGCGTTGAGAAAGGTAGTGCTAGCGTATAGGCCCTCAGAGTAAGAGAGTAGGTCTGGTAAAGGTGGATGAGAGTAGAAATGCGGACGATCTGGGAGACCTGGGGTAGAGCGCTGCTACAGCTGTTGCGAGAGTGGCTGTAGAGGTACGGTACATCATGGTAACACTTGCAGTTGATGTTGGGCGATACCGACAAAAGGCGTTTGGAGTGACGGACGCAGCCCACTAGGCGAAACTGTCATGATAAACGCCGTAACGTCCTGGTCGATCTTTGCGATCGAGGCCTTGGCAAGTCCAAGTATCATCCTCATGCCAATGACAAAGGCGAGGATGGGAAGAATAACGAGTATGGTTTTGGTATGGACCTGGACATAACTCGACGAGCAGAAGGTAGCTATACAAGGCAGGATAAAGGGCTAGAGTACTGGGATAATACGGAGCAGTTAGATAGCCACGTCTACCTGAGATTCGATTGCACCCGAGGATGAGTTCTGTATAGCGGACGGCGTTGGCAGCGAGCGATTTAAATGACGTGCCGAAGGGGGAGAGATCCAGCAGCAATATGTACCTCCCTAACAGACTCCCTCCCACCATTTTACGTCCGAGTGTGGGTGGAATTGGCGAACGAGACTCGCGGCTTTTGACGCGAGTTTTTTTTGTCGATTCGGAGAGCCGAACGCGGCAGAGGAGATGTTAAAGGCCTGCTGCAAACACCGCGACTTGTTAGTACCGTTACTGACCTGGAGTGAGTGGGTTAGGCACTCATGTCAGAATACCAAAAGCCTCGCCCGGCCTAGATACAGACCCGTGTTTTCGCTCTTTCCGCTCCCGGAATTTGGCCTTACGTTCGTAGCGTCGTAGTTCTATGACCAGTTCCTCAAGGTTTGGGTTGCTGCCAGCGTCGCAGTCGCCGCTTCCACGCCGATTTCCACTCAAAGGGTTGATGAATGTAGGCAAAACGGAAGAAAACGGAGGAAAAGTCCCAAAACCCAACACAGCAGAGAAGACACCGTTGGAAAGAAGAGGAGGAGAAAGAATCGTCAAGGGGAATTGCCCGCCACAGCAGGGTTTTCTTTTTTTTTCTTTCTTGTTGATGTGTGATGAGCAGGTGTTTCTAGGACTACAAAGGAAAACTGTACTTGTCAAAATGAGGTATACGGACAAGGAAATACCCATTAAATTCGGCTAGGCGTACTACTAAGATTATGTATTATGACTCTCGCGCCTCTATATAGAAGGCAAGAAGAAAATTACAAAGTTTGCCAGTTTACAACTCGTGCATAGGTTTCATCCGTACCTCGCGGCCTACTCTTGCTTGATTTGATTCTATAATTTATCATCTCGCGACCCAGCACGGTACCTAGCAGCAATAACGGTAAGCGTGGCTTCCTTGTCTGGTGGGTTGAGGATGCACGATGGAAACTCTTTTGGGTCACAAATGCTGCTACAACTTACCCGATCTACGTAGCTAGCGGTCTCTTTGTCCTGTAACCTAGGTCCCGCACATCTCTCACACAACTTCCGGGCCCTCGAGATAGTATCGTTATCTTCCCGCCTGTTAACTAGAACCTGCAAAACAGGACCATTCCTTGGATACTCCCTATTACGTTCTTCCCAGATACCGGGCTGGAATTCGAGAACTTTGTCACGGCCGGTGGCTCGGCCTAGAAAACCCCGTTATCCAATAGATTTGCTACGTCCATCAGTTGATGCTTGAGCTCAACCTAGGGGTGCCGGCGCAGAGATCCCGGAGGTTCTTAGCCTTGATGTAAATGCGCGGCCCTTGTACCCGGTACGCGATAGCCAGCGCATAGGCAGCCTGCTCTACGACGAGATGGTCGGCGCCGTGCTGGCGGTGTAGAACGGTCCTAGAGTGGGGCAGACGAGGAATGTGCAAGGGCAGGAAGGAGGGGGGGTTTCACAGGGCGGGTCACGAGCAGAGAAACGGCAGAGAGACGCAGCACAAGGACGCGGGGTGAGGGTTGCTCGGGATAGAGATGAAGAGCATCCAAACAATGCCGAGGCGCTGCTTCTTGAGGCCCTGTCGGCGGCGACCGGGATGCTGCCGGTCGACATTGCTAGAATATAATTACTATTTTAGCGTGGTGCTGCCGCGGCTAGAGCGTGCGAAGTAGAGCAAACGAGGCCAGGAATTTGCGGGGATATGCAGTACTATGCGTGCGTGGTGGAGAGAGGAGAGAGATCAAGAAGGTACCAAGGTTGTCCTTGGCCACGCCCACTCCCTTGGATGTGTGTCCCACGTTGCCGCTGGTTCTGCGATACGTCGTTATTTGTAAGCCACTTGCATTTTGGCACAGGTTTTGGCACAGGTACTAGGCAGGTGCAGGGTAGGTTTGGACTGGGGTGAAATACCTAATAGTAGGTAACAATTAGCTCATTCAATGGCACGACTCCGTCATTGAGCATCTCATCGTCCCATTTGACAGCACCATCCTGATTTATAATCAGTTTGCCGTTATTAATTTTATATATCAACATTACCCCTCTCTGTACCCTTTTTTTGGCGCAAAAAATCAAGCCGCACACAAGCTCTCTGATCAATTCTATACATCCGTAGGTCAAGTGCAATAGTAATATTAACTATGGCAGAGCATCTTTACATTGCTTCGACGCCCACAGAGGTTTCCTCCTCCAAGGGCTTGCACTTAATCACTCAGAACACGCCCAACGGGCAAGCGACGCAGATTCTGCTCGAGGAGCTCGCTGACGCCTACGGCACAACCTGGGACACGACACTGATTAACATTTCCACCAACGAGCAGAAGAAGGAGTGGTTCCTGCGCCTGAACCCCAACGGCCGCATTCCTGTCCTTGTTGATAACAGCAAGAACCCGCCCTTCCCGGTCTTCGAGACCTCGGCCCAGCTGCAGTACCTCGTCGATATCTATGACAAGGACCACAAGTTCGGCTTCACCGATAAGCTAGAGCAAAATCAGGCCTTACAGTGGCTGTTCTTTTGGCACGGCGGTGGGGCGCCATATCAGGGGCAGGTGAACCATTTCACGAGAGTGGCCCCTGAAAAGATTCCATGTACGTATTAATTGCTCCCTTTCACGTAGCACAGTCTCGAATCTAGATATCTCTAGCCCTCTCATTCTTCTTCTTTTGCTAACAGTCGCCAAGACGCAATCGCCCGTTTCCGTAACGAGACGTTGCGCGTCTTCGGCGTCCTTGAGATCCAGTTGTCCGGCATATACACCGGAGGTGAGCCGCGAGAGTACTTGGCCGGTCATGGCAAAGGCAAGTACAGCATCGCCGACATCAAGGCGTGGTCGTGGGTGAAGAATTGGGAGAGGTCTGGCTTCACGCCAGACGAGGTCAAGGAGTTCCCGAACTTGCTGGCGTGGATCGACAGGATTTCTAAGAGAGGTCCTGTCCAGAGAGGGGTTGGGCAGAAATATGTGCAATAATGAAATCTCGGGCCAAACTTAGTTGTGAAAGGGTATTTCTTAGCTTAGGGGCGTACCAGGTCAACCAGAAAAGCATAAAAATCTCACCGTGATGCTGAAGCCCCGGCTGAGGCAAAAATACCACTCGCAGTCTCTATTTCCAAGTTCGCACAAGTGCCAATTCAAGGTGCACTTTTGTGACTTTGTGGGGGACGGAGGTCTCTTCAGGCGCTTCGACCACTATTCTAATTGAGTATCCTGATGCTAACGGCCCACAGACCCTAGCCTAAGATTGACAGGCTAACCGGTCCTTGCCCTTGATGACCATCTCGACAGAGAGACATGAACATGTAAGGTCGGCGCTAACAGTATTATCTTACGCTATTAGACCGTTAAGATGATACATGGTCTCCCGTTGCCTGGCGACGAGGCCGTGGTGTTCATCCAAGGTTGTCTAGGTGGTCCTCAGAGGAGTCAGAGGTTATTTTTCAGTTCAAGGTTGGGACACAGGTGTCAAGACTTCGGACTAGATGTTAGAAATTGACTTCAATGCTTAGAATGCAATTGCTTAAAACAGGCCGCAGCTGCGTCAATCTTATAAAGTGCTAGGAGAATAGATCAGAAATTCATTCACGTTCGGTTATTTTCCCTTCCTTTTTACGAGCTAATTATTTACACCTTTGTCAAGGTTCTCGTGAAGCTTAATCCAGCCGAGCGAGCAGCAGAGATCGCCAAACATGACAATGCTACCACGATGTTAGCCTGGTAGTTGTGAGTTTGGGTTATCAAGCTGGTCCGTATTTAAATGCCTCGCTTGTCGCTTTATCTATGCATCTTCCATCTTTCCATCTAGGCGTAGTTCTTATATTCTGGCTCGCACCTCTGGCTCACGAATTTCCCTCAGGACATCCTCAGCGGCTCTTACAGCATCCAACGCCATTCCATACCCAGCTTGGAAACCAGTACCGCCGGCTCCGTAATTGTGGACAACAGCCCGCTTCTCGCCTGAGACGACAATCTCTTCCCTCTCCACCCTGGCACCGCCTTCCCGGGAAGGCCTCGCCCCCGCAAAAGCAGCCAATATTTCCAGGTTATCGCCCACACGCAGCTCCGGACTAAGATCCCGGGTGCGGTCGAGTATCGACGCGGTCTCGTCCGAATATGTGGCCGCGTCGCTAGAACCCGCATCAATTAGCCGGAGGAAAAGAAAGGAAATAAAGAGATCGAATGAAAAGAGTTACATAATATGGAAGAGCTTACTCGACACCCTTCTGCATGTACCCGCCCAGAACAACGTTCCCGTTCGACCCGGGGCGGGGGATGACGTAGGTCTCGCAGTCTTTGCCATGTCGCATCATATTGGACCGGACGTGGGGGGCTTTGACTAAGACCACCTGGCCGCGGGTCGGGTAGCATTTTGGGTCCTCGACACCTGGCAACGTTCTAGCGGCGTTGCCCACGCAGTTGAAGACGACTCTCGTGCTCGGGCTGCCGAATGCTGACCGGATGTCCGGAATCACCTGCCGCACGAACCGAACCCCGTACTGGTCCCTGAGTCGCCGATGAAGGTACTCGATGTGTTTGGGAGCGTTTACTGTCAAGGTGGTAAAGGACGCAGCGAACTTGACACCCTCGGGCAATTCCTCAGGAGACAGGACCCGGAACTACACATGCGGATAAATCCAGGATTAGAGCTGCCTTGACAGGAATTGGTGATACATCCTTACGTCTTCAAGGTACTTTGACATAGACTTGATCTTGTCGTGTGGCACGTCCTCATCCCAAAGCTCGGTGGATGGCGTCCATTCCACGAATGCTTCATCGGGTTTGCCCGAGGCAAGCTTACTAAGATGGGAGTAGCCGAGCTGATCCCACCGCAAAGCGTTGGCATCTGTCCCAGATATGGCAGAGAAATTGCATCCGGCCCTTGTTCAAAGTGAGATGCATGTCAGCAAGGGAAACAAGCGGGATCGCCTGGTCTAGTTTGGGAGTAGGAGGGGTTGCCTTGCATACCATGGTGATGTATAATTAGGCGAAGTATCGCCTGGGAGGTACTCGGCGACAACGGTTATCCACTTGCCATAGCCTTTCTCGGCGAGCACCATGGCAACGTCGAGGCCGACGATTCCGGCGCTGCGTGCTAAGGTCAGTCAATTATAGTGGCGGGGAGTCCATTTGTTGGGAGACTAACCCAACAATTACAATGCTGTCCCTCGCCTTAGCGGAAGCCATGGTGAATGATGGAGCAATGGGCATTCGGAGGGAAGATTGAAACAGTAAACGATCAAACTTCTTCTATTAATATCTTGTAATAACGCGTACCTGTGTGAATGAGTGTCTGGAATCACAATGTTAAAAATATGGAGCATGGCCCCTAGCCTTTTCCCATCAGCATCGCCACAGTTTTAGCGGCCCCAATTGCTCGAGTCAGCTCATAACCCACTCTTAGCATATCGCCCCCAAGCTATTCCCGGATTTCCCGAGGAGTTTCGCAACAGTGGGGCTTGGCTAGCAATAACACCATTTTAGGTAAAGGTAGAAATTTAGGTCGCACAAGCGCCGGAATCAGTTCCGAGTGGGCATTAGTGCCGAAGGGTTACGATAGGCTACACTACTATCCAGTAAGAGAGGAAAGTGGGACCCGAATAGAATCGCCCGACCATTGGAAGCCGTGAAGACTCTATGACTGCCAACGAATAACAGGGAAGTCCACAAAGACGTATCCGTCACCGAACTGACAGCCACGACGCCTGAGTGTATAATCTGCTAGAGTCGGTTTAAAGGATCAGATATAACCTCATCACGGTGAATCTCGTGATGCCTTGGGCGTTTGGGGTTACGAAGTACGGTACGGCCTCCGTACTGCATTGTCAAGACATGTTGCACAGGGTGATAAACCCAGAGTGCGACGATTACAAGGTTCAAAACTAGTCCACATGATTTATATGCAAGGCTACCCGGTACAATGCATACATACTCCATCCCTTCAAGGTCAACAATGCTCATCACCCGTCGCCCCCATATGTCTATTTCCAACATAAAACCCTCCATAAAACCAAGGACCAAAGCTCAAGCCTTAACCGCCCAGTACCGCTTAACACGCTCGTTTCATGCATCGTACTTGATCTGAAAGCTGTACGCGTCTTCGTAATGCATTGCCCAGTAGCCATCCCAGATGGTCTAGGTGATGGGACATTGCCCCCCCCCGACAGGCTTGTCGTCGAGATGGCTGATGGGCATAATACCACCAGCGGTAGTACACATGAATATTTCGTCAGCATGGTAGGCCACCTCGACGGGCACGAGCTGCACGCGGACTGGGATGTTGTTAGACCGGGCGGCATCAATGATGCTCTTGCGAGTTACGCCGTGCAGCACGCCGCGGTCGGGCGTGTACAGCACGCCATCCTTGACAAGAACCACGTTGAAGCCGGAACCCTCAGTCAAGTTGGTGTCTCCGTCCGTCAGGAACGGATAGGTGGCGCCCCGGTCGCTTGCCTCGAATAGACCGCGCATCAGGTCGCCCCACTGCAGGTTCTTGACGGTCGGGTCGATGGATCCTGGGGGAACGCGCCTCACCGTCCGCGCAACAATGGCCCGCCCACCAACAAGCTGGTCCTTTGGCTCCATGACCCACACGTACAGCTTGGCAAACATATACAGGCTGTTGTTGCAGAGCTCCTCGGGCTTGGAACCCCGGACGCCCTTGAGTCCGCGCGTCACGCTGATCTCGACAAAGGCGTCGCGGATTCCGCTCTGGACTACCATATCGACTAGTATCTTCTTGACTTCCTCACGTGGTAGCGGCAGCTTTAGTCGCAGCTTGTCGTAGCTGGCCTCTAGCCGTGTGATGTGGTCGTCTAGACGGAAGAAGCGCCCGTCCCAGACAGACGGCACGTCATAGGTAAGGTCGCTGTACATAAAGCCCTGGTCAAGTAGCGGGATCCTCACTTCGGCAAGCGGTACCACTTGGCCCTCTACCCGGGCGATACCCTTGGCAAAAGATTGGTGCTTGCCTCTAAGACTCCCTAACGCTGGACGTAGCCGGCAAAGACTGCTTCCATAGTGGCCATCTTGTAAAGTGATTGGTGTACACGTGAAAGTGATAGAGATTAAGTGTGTGTGTGTCTAGGGTAGGGGGAGGGGGGTGAAATGAGGATAAAGGGAGGGG
>Ga0164242_10005032_pt1 | contig 14729 bp, 12 predicted proteins | sample OricomgcompostMG_FD_108783 | JGI IMG/M metagenome (GOLD analysis project Ga0164242, IMG submission 108783) | Miracle-Growth compost microbial communities from Emeryville, California, USA - Original compost - Miracle growth compost (MG) ... | reverse complement strand
GGCATCGTCGCGGGTGGAGAGCTCGAGGTAGAAGTCGTCGAGGCCGAAGTCGCGCAGCACGCTCAGCATGAAGTTGAGCAGGTGCTTGACCTCGTCAGGGGCCTGCTCCTTGGTGACGTAGGAGTGGCTGTCGTCCTGGGCGAAGCCGCGCACCCGGGTGAGGCCGTGGATCACGCCCGACTTCTCGTAGCGGTAGACGGAGCCGAACTCGAAGAGTCGCACCGGCAGCTCGCGGTAGGAGCGGCCCCGCGACTTGTAGATCAGGTTGTGCATCGGGCAGTTCATCGCCTTGAGCTGGTAGTTCGCGCCCTCGAACTCCATCGGCGGGAACATGGTGTCGGCGTAGTAGGGCAGGTGGCCCGAGGTGTGGAACAACCCGTCCTTGGTGATGTGCGGGGTGCCGACGTAGGAGAAGCCCTCCTCGATGTGGCGGCGACGGACGTAGTCCTCCATCTCCCGCTTGATGATGCCGCCCTTGGGGTGGAACACCGGCAGGCCGGAGCCGATCTCGTCGGGGAAGCTGAACAGGTCCAGCTCCTTGCCGAGCTTGCGGTGGTCGCGGCGCTCGGCCTCCTCGATGCGGTGCAGGTGCGCCTCGAGCGCCTCCTTGGTCTCCCAGGCGGTGCCGTAGATGCGCTGGAGCTGCTTGTTCTTCTCGTCGCCTCGCCAGTAGGCGGCGGCGCTCCGCATCAGCTTGAACGCCGGGATCCGCTTGGTGGTCGGCAGGTGCGGGCCGCGGCAGAGGTCCTTCCAGGCGACCTCGCCGTTGCGGTTCAGGTTGTCGTAGATGGTCAGTTCGCCGCCACCGCCGACCTCGACGCTGGCGCCCTCGACAGCCTCCGTGGTCGATCCGGTCGAGGCACCCGAGCCCTTCAGCCCGATCAGCTCGAGCTTGTACGGCTCGTCGGCCAGCTCGGCGATGGCGTCGTGATCGCTCACGGGACGCCGGGAGAACCGCTGGTTCTCCTTGATGATCTTGCGCATCCGGGACTCGATCTTCTCCAGATCGGCCGGCACGAACGGGGTCTCGACGTCGAAGTCGTAGTAGAAGCCGTCCTGCACCGGCGGGCCGATGCCGAGCTTGGCCTGCGGGAAGATCTCCTGCACGGCCTGGGCCATCACGTGTGCGGTGGAATGGCGCAGGATGTCACGGCCGTCCTTGGAGGAGATCTCGACGCCCTCCACCTCGTCGCCGTCGGCCAGCTCGTAGGAGAGGTCCTTCAGCTGGCCGTCCACCCGCGCCGCGATGATCTCCGGCTCGTCCTTGAACAGCTCCCAGGCCTTCGTGCCCGTCGTGACCGCTCGCTCCTCACGCCCCTGCGCGGTGAGTACGACGATCTTCAGATCCGACACGATGCATCTCCTGGACTCGGTGTGGTGGGGCCGGCTCGCTCACCGGCAGCGCTCTGATGTTATCCGGATGCCTGGCCGCCCGCCCATGCCGCTACAGCGGCTGCAGTCCGGTCACCTTCCAGGTGCCGCCGATGCGGGCGGCGTCGACCTTGAGCTGGGCCGCCGAGACGCTCGGCTGCTTGTCCGCGGCGCGCTGGGAGGACTGGTCGAGGAAGACCAGCAGCGTGGCCGTCGAGGAGGTCAGCGTCTTCACCGCGGCACTCTGCACCTGGGCGCTGAGGACGAGCCGCTGGCCGGGGGCCTCCTTCTTCAAGGTGGTGAAGAGCGTGTCGTACTGACTGCGGGCGGCACCCGCGAGCAGGGCCGCGGCGGCCTGCTGGGTCGGTCCCGGGTTGCTGTAGTCGTAGCTGAGCACCTTGGTCAGCGTCTGGGAGACCTGGGTCTGCACCTGCGAGGTCAGGCCGGCGTCGGCCAGGGCGAGGTTCTGGGCGGAGGTGGTGTGCCGCAGCTGGTGGCCGCGCCACGCTCCGACCCCGCCGGCGGCGATCAGGAGGACCGCCACGACGATCACGGCGATGCGCTTCATGAGATGTCCACCGCCACCTGTTGCAGCTTCTCCACGAGCCAGCGGCCGTGCAGGAGCACCATGTCCGCGCTGAACCGGTTGCGTTTGACGGTGGCCGGCTGGTCCGGGTGCAGGTCGTCCTTGACCGTCACATCGACCGCGGCGACGACCGTCGCGGTGTCCTCGTCCAGCGAGAACACCGCCGCGTCGGTGACCTTCCCGGTGGAGATCTTCTCCTGGTCGGCCAACAGCTTCTGCTCGTCGGCGCTCACCCCGTCGATCTGATCGCGCAAGGTGCCGGTCGTGATGGCGCGCCACTTCGCCAGGCCGGTGTCGACGTGGCGGTAGTCGAGGCTGTTGAGGGCCTCGATGTGTGACGTCGCCGCTCGCAGCACGGCGTCGCGGCTGCGTGCCAGCGCGAGGTCGTCGTCGTGGGCGGCCCGCCACCAGGAGAACATGCCGACCGCGGCGATCAGCACGGCCAGGGCGAGCAGGGCGACCGGCCAGGCGCGACGTACGGCGGAGGTCGGGGCCGGCTGTTCCTCGGCCGGCGCCTCGACGGACTCCTCGGCCGCCGACTCCTCGGTCTCGTCCATCTCCTCATCCACATCCGCTGCTGTCACTGGCCGCCGCCCATCAGCTCACCGAGGTTGCTCGGCACGCTGATCCGGGCGCCGGCCTTGCTGTCCGAGCCGAGGCTGGCGGGACCGAGCACATCGGTGCCCGAGGACGGCGAGGCCGTGCACCCGGCACCGAGGTTGAGTGCGGGGTTGCCCGCGGTGTTGGTACCCGAACGCATGGTGGTGTCACCGTAGCCCTGCGTGCACGGCAGCGGGTCGAAGAAGGTGGGAATCAGACCCATGTTCATCCCCTGGGAGCCGTTCACCGCCCAGCCGATGCTGACCGCCTCCGGCGCCCGGACCAGGGTGTCCTTGAGCCCGTCGGCGTTGGTGCCGAAGATCTCCGAGGTGGTGATCAGGTTGCCCATCAGGGTGCCGAGCGGCTTGCCCACCTGGTCGAAGAGCTCCCCGATCTGCCGCGCGGCGGCGGGTGAGTCGTCGATCAGCTTGCGCAGGTTGCCGTTGGAGCTCTTCAGCGTCTTGGCGAACAGGTCGAGGTCGGTGCTGTAGCTGCGGATGTCCTCGGCGGCCTCGGCCTGGGTCTTCAGCACTGTCGACGAGTCATGGATCAGCGCCTGGCTGACCAGCCAGTTGTCGTCGGCCTGCTTCTCGAACTGGCTGGAGGTGCTGATCAGTCGCCGCAGGGTCCCGGACGCGCCTTGGGAGAGGTCGTAGCTCTCGTCGATCACGGTCTTGAGGTCATCGGTCGGCACCGAGCCGGTGAAGTCCGAGGCGTCCTGGAGAAGCCCGGACAGGTCGGGTGGCAGCGTCGCGGAGGCGGCCTCGATCCGGTCGCCGCCGCGCAGGTGGTCCTTGTCCGGCGCGGGACCGGCCAGCTCCAGGTACTGCTCGCCGATCGCGGACCGGTCGGCCACCGTCACGGTGGGGTTCGCCGGCATCGCGGGCGCGTCGGAGTCGATCTTCACCGTCGCCACCACGCCGTCGGGGGTCGGGCGCAGGTGCTCGACCCGGCCGACCGGCACGCCGCGATAGGTGACCTCGCCGTTCTCGAACAGCCCGCCGGCGTCCGGGAGTACGACGCTGATCTGGTAGCCGGAGCTGACCAGGGAGATGCCGGCGTACCGGGCGCCCAGGAACGCCGTGGCGACCAGGCCGACGACGACGAAGGCGATCAGTTTGACCTTCACGGTGGCGGTGAGCATCAGTTGCCACTCCCCTTCGAGGCCTGGCCGGTGACCTGGGGCCACGTGCAGCCCATGCCGGAGCAATCACTGGGTACGGTGCGGAAGTTGGTGGTTATGTAGGCGTTGAAGTAGTCGCCCTTGATCGCGTCGAGGACCGAGTCCGGGAACGGATAGGTCACCAGGATCTGCAGCGCGTCGGGCAGGTTCTTGCCGGCCTTGCCGAGCTGGGTCAGGATCGGGTCGAGGGTCTTCAGGTCGGCCACCATGTTCTTCTGCGACTTGTCGAGGGTGTCGACGGTGACGTCGGAGAGCTTGTCCAGCGACTTCAGCATCGCCACCAGTTGGGGCTCCTGCTGGGCCAGCACCTTCATGCCGGGGCTGAGCCCGTCCAGCGCGTTGGCGATCTCGTCGTCGTCGCCCTGGAGCGCGGTGGAGAGATGGTCGAGGCCGTCGAGGGCGCTGGTGATGGCGGACTTGCGCTGGTCGAGCGTGGAGACGAACCGGTTCATCTGGGTCAGGAAGTCACGGATCTCACCGGTCCGGCCGGTGCTGACCTTCTGCAGCTCCTCGGAGATCTCCTTGAACTGCCCGATGCCGCCGCCGTTGAGCACCAGCGACAGCGCTCCGAGGACCTGCTCCACGTCGACCGCCTCCGAGGTGGAGGCCAGCGGCAGGTGTGCGCCGTCCGGCAGCGGCTGGGCCGCCTGCACGGCCGAGGTGGTCGCGGCAGTGGTGGCAGTGGTGTCGGGCGCGGTGTCGGCCTGCACGCTGTCTTGATCGCTGCCCGGCGGGACGAGGGCGACGAACTTCTCTCCCAGCAGCGAGCTCTGCTCGACCCGGGCCGTGGTGCCGACGACGAGGTCGGCGTCACGGTTCACCTTGAGCGTCACCCGGGCGCTGTGGCCATCGGGCTCGAGCGCGATCGTGGTGACCCGGCCGACTGCCACGTCGTCCACCTTCACGCTCGACTCGGGCACGAGATCGAGGACGTCGGAGAAGTCCGCGGTCAGCGTCAGCGGATCCGAGCCGAGCTTGGCGCCGCCGGGGAGGTCGGCGTTGTAGACCCAGCCGCCCAGCGAGCAGCCGGACAGCCCGACCGTCAGGGCCACCGTTGCGGCGCCGGCGACAGCCAGCCTGCGGAGCGTCGGGATCCGGGCCATCACTTGGCACCTCCTGCCGCGGCATCCTTCGCCCACAGGGTGATCTCGTTGAGATCGCCGCGGCCCTCGATGGTGTTCGACTTGACGTCGTAGGCGTTGAGGAAGTCCTGCAGCGCCAGCGGCAGGGTCCGAACCGCCTCGACCAGCGACTTCTGCTCCTTCTTCAGCACCGCCGTCGGACCGGTCAGCTTCTGCACGCTGGTCTTGAGCTGCTGCCGGTTGTCCTTGATGAAGTCGTCGAGGTCTGCCAGCGCGTCACCGAGGTTCGCCACTGCCGCGGCCATGTCGTCCCGGTCGTCGGCGAGGTAGGAGGTCACCGTCGCGAACTGCCGGTTGATCCCGGCCACGCTGGTGTTGTGATCGGCGAGGGTCTTGTTGATCGCCTCCAGGTTGCCGATGGTGGCGAACAGGTCGTCGCCGGAGTCGGCGAGGGTGCCGGTCGCCTTCCCGAACTCGTCGATCATGGTGTTGATGTCCTTGCCGTTGCCCTGGAGGTTGGCCGCGGCGACCTTGAGCAGCCGGGAGAGCGCGCCGTTCTTGTTCGCGCCCTTGGGGCCGAGGTCCTTCGCGATCGAGTCGAGGCTGTTGTAGAGCTGGTCGATCTCGACCGGCGTGGCGGTGTGGGTGATGGTGGCACCGTCGCGCAGCTTCGCTCCCCCGGTGTACGGCGTGGTCAGCTGCACGTACCTGTCGCTCACCAGGGTCGGCGCGACGATGACCGCTCCGGTGTCGGCCGCGACCGACTGACCGTGGTCCAGATGCATGGTGACCCGCACCTTGTCGCCCTCCGGCTTCACGCCGGTGACCGACCCGACGGTGACGCCGAGGATCTGGACGTCGGAGCCCTTGTAGAGGCCGACGGTGGTGTTGAACAGCGCGCTGACGTCGGTGCCGCCGCCGCGCATCATCCGGAACCCGGAGAGACCGGCTGCCACCAGCAGCACGACCACGATGACGATGACCGTCACCCCGCGCTTCACGCCCCGGGCCGCCTTGGTCGTCCCAGTGGTACTCACTTCGCACCTCCCGGGTGACAGTTGCGGACCACGTCGTTGTCGAGCACCGGCGCGTCCTGGTCGGTGAAGAGGCCGCAGAGGTAGGCGTCGACGTACCGGCCGTTGCCCATCGCGGAGGTGAGCATCGTGTAGTAGGGGCCGAGCCTCTTGGCCGCGGCGTCGAGGTTGCTCTGGTTCTTCTGCAGGATCTCGGAGACCTTGTCGAGCTTCTGCAGCGCCGGGGTGAGGGCGGCCTGGTCGTCCTTGATCAGCCCCTTGACCTGGGTGCCGAGCGCGGCGGTGCCGGCGAGCATCTCCTTGACCGCGTCGCGCCGGGAGGCCAGCTCGGTCAGCAGCTGGTTGCCGTCGTCGACGATCTTGGCGAGGTCGTCATCGCGGTCGGCGATGGTCTTCGACACCGAGTTGGTCTTGTCGAACAGCTGGGCGAGCTGCGTGTCACGGGTGGAGATCGTCTTCGACAGCGCGGTCAGGCCGTTGACCATCGAGCGCACCGAGGCCGGCGTGTCCTTGAACGCGTCGGCGAGCACGTCGAGGCTCTTCTCCATCTTGCCGGTGTCGATCTGCCCGATGTCGGTGGACAGGTCGGACAGGGCGGCGTTGACGTCGTACGGCGTGGTGGTGTGGTCGACCGGGATCGCGCCGGCCAGCGGCCTGGTGCCGGCCGGGTCGAGCGCGAGGTACTTCTGGCCCAGCAGCGTCTTGACGTCGACAGCGGCAGTGGTCTGGTCGCCGAGATCGACGCCCTTGACCCGGAAGTCGACCTCGACCTTCGCGCCGTCGAGCTTGATGCCGGTCACCTTGCCGACCTTGACGCCCGCGACCCGCACCTCGTTGCCCTTCTTGAGGCCACCGGCCTCGGCGAAGTAGGCCTTGTGCAGGTCGCCGCTGCCGATGACCGGCAGGGACGAGGCCTCGAAGGTGACGTAGAAGCCCACGACCAGCAGGACCAGCGCGACGATCGCGATGATGACCTTGTTGCGCTCGGCGAAGGCGAGCGGGTAGTGCTTCGTGTGCCCCATCAGTGGCACCTCCCCGCGACCGGCTTGGCACCGAGATCGCCCATGTAGCCCTCGGGCAGCGGGATCTTGCCCTGGATCGAGCACAGGTAGAAGTTGAGCCAGCCGCCGTAGCTCGCGGTCCGTCCGATGGCATCCAGCTTGGTCGGCAGCGTCTGCAGGAAGCTGTTCAACGTGTCGCCGTTGTCCGCGAGGTTCTGCGACAGGGTGCCGAGCGACTTGATGTCGTGCTTCAGCGGCGTTCGGCCGTCGTGGAGCAGGTCGGCGACGCTGCTGGTCAGCTTGCCCAGGCCCTGGATGGTCGAGCCGATGGTGGTGCGGTCACCGGCTAGCCCGCTGACCAGCTGCTGGAGCGTGGTCAGGGTGGTGTCGAGCTGGGAGGAGTGCTGGTCGACCACGCCCATCACCTGGTTGAGGTTGGTGATCAGCTCACCGATGACCTGGTCGCGGTCGGCCAGGGTCGAGGTCAGGCTCGCCGTACTGGAGACCAGGTCGTCGACAGTCGGTCCCTCGCCTTGGAAGACGGAGATGATCTCGCCGCTCAGGGTGTTCACGTCCTTGGGGTCGAGGAACTGGAACAACGGCTGGAAGCCGTTGAACAGCAGCGTCAGGTCGAGGGCCGGCTTGGTCTGGCCGAGCGGGAACGTGTAGCCGGCCGGCAGCACCGGGCCGGTAGCGCTCGGCGGCTCCACGTCGACGTACCGCTGGCCGACGAGGTTGCGGAACTTGAGCACGGCGGTGGCGCCGCGCTGCATCGGGGCGGAGTCGGCGACGGTGAAGGTCACCAGCGCATCGGAGTTGTCCTTGAGGCTGATGTCGGTCACGGTGCCGACCTTCACGCCGGCCATCCGGACGTCGTCGCCCTTGTTGAGGCTGGTCGCGTCGGAGAAGACCGCGTGGTAGGTCCGCTGCGGGCCGGAGGTGCCGTTGCGGATCACGCTCGCCAGCACCAGGGTCGCCAGCACGGTGACAAGGGTGAAGACGATGCTCTTGGCCAGCGTCGTCTTGAGGGGCGCACTCACTTCAGGGTCACCTCCGCTCCGCGCAGGAGGGGTCCGACGAGCAGGCTCCCCCAGTCCGGGTACGCCGAGGGGCTGAGCCCGACCGTGGGCGCGACCAGCTCGGCGATCATCTGGTTCTCGGCCGGTGAGTTGACCTGGCCCAGCCCGGTGCTGGCGGTGCTGGACACCTGCTGCTCGAGGGCGTCGGACGGCGGCGCGGAGATGGTCGGGATGCCGCCCTTCGCGGAGCCGGCTCCCCCGTTCGCCGAGCCCGTCGAGGTGCCCTTCGAGTGGCCTGAGCCGCTCGAGCCGGCGGCGCCGGGGCCAGCGCTCCCCACACGGGCGCTGGACCCGGCACCTGTCCGGGAGGCCGGCGTGGAGTCGCCGGACGTCGGGTGGTTCGTCGTGCTGATCGGGTCAGCGGCCGTGTCGTTCGTCGTCGCGACCCGCGGCGCGGCCGTCGTACCTGTCTGACCCGTCTCGTAGGGGCAGCGCGGACCGCCGGTGGCGTGCGTCGGCACGTCCTTGCCGGCGACGTACTTGCCGCGGGAGGGCTCGACGTTGAGCACGACGTTGAAGCCCGGGTGATCGGTGCCCTTGCCGAGCGTCTTGTCCATCGCGGGAACGAAGTCGGCCGCTGCCTTGAGCAGGCACGGGAACTCGCCGGCGTAGGGCGCCACCGCGTTCAGCGCCTTGCGGCTCTGCTTCGACAGGATGGTGATGGTCTGGGAGTTCTTGTCCATGAAGCCCGTCGTGGTGTTGCCAGCCGAGGTGACGGTCGCGAAGGCGTCCTTGAGCTGGGTTTGCTGATCGGCGAGGGTGGCGGAGGTGGTGGTCATGGTGTTCAGCGCGTCGAGCAGGTCGGGGACGGCATCGGCGTACTGGTCGGCGACCTTGCCGAGGGCGGCGAAGTCCTCGGTCATCTGTGGCACCTCGGGGTTGATCTTGTGGAAGTAGGAGGCCCAGGACGCGAGGTCGTCCCCGATCGCGTTGCCCTCGCCGCGCAGCATGCTGGCCAGCTCGCCGAGGGTCGCGGAGAGCTTCTGCGGCTCGAGCGCCTGCAGCATCGGCAGCATGTGGTCGAACACGTCCTGGAGCTGGACCGCCTCGTCGGAGGCCTCCTGGGAGATGACCGCGCCGGAGTGCAGGCCGCCGGTCGCCGCGTCGGACGGGGCGACCAGGTCGACGTACCGCTCGCCGAAGAGGGTCTTGGGAAGCAGCAGCGCCGTGGTCGTCGCCGGCAGCTGCTTGATCACCGAGGGGTCGAGGGCGAGCTTGAGCCGGGCCCCCTGCTGGGTGGGGGTCACGCTGGAGACGGTGCCGACCGGGACGCCGTGATACTTCACGTCCGAGCCCTTCTGCAGCGCGTTGCCCATCGAGCTGGTGGTCAGCGTGATCGGGGTGTTGTGGGTGAAGGCCTTGTCGTAGACCAGCACCACGGCAGCCAGGAACGCCACGACCACCAGCAGGTAGCCCAGGCCGAGCCCGGCGTCGATGGCGCGCCGGGAGGAGATGCGGCTCATCCGGCGATCCTCACCGTCGTGGTCGAGCCCCACATCGCGAGCGAGAGCAGCAGGTCCAGTACGGCGACGGTGACGATCGTGCGTCGCACCGAGTGGCCGACCGCGATCCCGACGCCCGCGGGACCGCCGCTGGCGCGGTAGCCGATCCGGCAGTGGATCAGGATGGTGAGCACGGCGAAGATCAACACCTTGATGAAGGACAGGCCGATGTCGACCGGCGGCAGGAACAGGTGGAAGTAGTGGTCATAGGTGCCGGCCGACTGGCCACGCAGGTAGACCGTGACGAACCGCGAGCCGGCATAGGAGGTCAGCAGGCCGATGACGTAGAGCGGGATGATCGCGACGAAGCCGGCGATCACCCGGGTGGTCACCAGGTAGGGCACGGCCGGTACGCCGATGACCCGCAGCGCGTCGATCTCCTCGCTGATCCGCATCGAGCCGAGCTGGGCGGTGAAGCCCGCGCCGACGGTGGCCGAGAGCGCCAGCGCGGCGACCAGGGGCGCGATCTCGCGGGTGTTGAAGTAGGCGGAGATGAAGCCGTTGAGGGTGGCGGTGCCGATCTGGTCCAGTGCCGCATACCCCTGCATGCCCACGACCGTGCCGACGAAGAGGCACATGCCGACCATCACGCCGATGGTGCCGCCGATGACGGCGAGCGCGCCGGAGCCGAAGCTGACCTCGGAGAGCAGCGCCAGGATCTCCTTGCGGTAGTGCCGCAGGGCATACGGGATCGCGGCGAGGACGCGGCCGTAGAACCGCATGTCCTCCCCGGCCTGGACCAGTCCGTCGAGCGCGCGGTCCCACCAGGGCCGCTTGCTCGCCTTGGCCGGCGGCTTCGCCGGTCGAGTGGCCCGGGGCGCGGGAGGAGCCGCGGGCGTGTCGAGACCCTCGATGTGCTCACTCATCACGCCGCCTTTCCGGGCACGAGCTGCAGGTAGACCGTCGTGATCACGAAGTTGACGAAGAACAGCAGCAGGAAGGTGACGACCACCGACTGGTTGACCGCCTCGCCGACACCCTTCGGGCCCGGCTTGGTGTTGAGCCCGCGGTGGGCCGCGACCACGCCGGCGAGGAAGCCGAAGATGGCTGCCTTGACCTCGCCGACCACCAGGTCGGAGAGGCGCGCGAGCGCGGTGAAGCTGGCGAGGTAGGCGCCCGGCGTACCGCCTTGGATCATGACGTTGAAGACGTAGCCGCCGAGGACGCCGACGACCGAGACCAGGCCGTTGAGCAGGACCGCCGAGCCGGCACAGGCCCACACGCGCGGTACGACGAGGCGTTGCACCGGATCGACTCCGATCACCTTCATCGCGTCGATCTCCTCGCGGATCGTTCTCGCGCCGAGGTCGGCACAGATGGCCGCACCTCCGGCGCCCGCGATGACGAGCGTGGTGACGATCGGCGCGGCCTGTTGAACGACCGCCAGCACCGAGGCGGCGCCGGTGAACGACTGGGCCCCGACCTGCATGGTCAGGGTGCCGAGCTGGAGTGCGATCACCGCGCCGAACGGGATCGCGACGAGCATCGCCGGGATCCAGGAGACGCTGGTGACGAACCAGAACTGCTCGAGCAGCTCGCGCGCGGCGAACGGCCGCCGGAAGCTCGCCCGGACGGTGTCCAGGGCGAGCGCGAACATGTCGCCGACCTGGCTCAGGGCACGGCTGACGGGATCTCCTTTGCTGAAGAAGCCTCCTCGGTCATGCTCCTCGTCGTCGGCGACGTACAGAGGTGCCTGGCCGCCCTTGACCCGGGCGGCGTGACGCTGGCCGCCGGGCCGGGCCATGCCGCCGGCCGGGGCCAGCTGACGCGGCAGCACCTCGATCGCGCGGGCGCCGGCGCGCACCATGACGTTGCCCTCGGAGACGCCGAGATAGGTGGGCTCGCCGGGTCCGCTGAGGTCATCGACGAGGCTGTGGTCCACCTCCTCGCTCATCCCGATCGGGCCGATCGGGTCACCGCTCATGAACTGCGAGACGACCGGGTGGTCGGTGAGCAGGAACTCCTCGCGCGGCCCGAACATCACCAGCCGGCGGCGGTAGAGCATGCCGAGGTTGTCCGGCAGCGTGCGCGCGAGCTCGATGTTGTGGGTGACGACCAGCATGGTGGCGTCGGTCGCGGCGTTCACGTCCACCAGCAGCTGGGCGAGGTTGGCCGTCCGGACCGGGTCGAGACCGGAGTCGGGCTCGTCACACAGGATGATCTCCGGGTCGGTGACAAGCGAGCGGGCCAGACCGGCGCGCTTCTTCATGCCGCCGGACATCTCACCGGGAAGCTTGTGCTCCTGGCCGAGCAGCCCGACCATGTCGAGCTTGTCCGAGACGATCTGGCGGATCTCCTTCTCGGTCTTGTGCGTGTGCTGGCGCAGCGGGAAGGCGATGTTGTCGTAGACGTTCATCGAGCCGAACAGCGCACCGTCCTGGAAGAGCACGCCGAAGCGCTTGCGCAGCTCGAGCCGGTGCGACTCGCGCGCCTTGACCATGTCGACGCCGTTGATCAGGCACAGGCCCTCTTCGGGGCGGATCAGGCCCATCAGCGACTTGAGGAAGACCGACTTGCCCGTGCCGGAGGGGCCGAGCAGCGCGGTGATCTCCCCCGCCGGGAGCTCCAGGGTGACGTCGCTCCAGATGTTCTGCGACCCGAAGCTCTTGCTGAGCTCTCGAACCTCGACTGTGCCACCCATGCGTCCTCCGCTTTCGATCCAGGCGGGGACGTAGGGCGACCCCGCGAGCCAGACGCTAGGTGTGATCGAGCGCACGCGGGAGGGGAAGCCGCAAGTTCGGCGGGGATTGCGGCCTGGTTTGTCATGCCCGACACAAGATTCCGGGTTCTCCGGTGGATTCTGTGCCCGATCGGTCCCCTGGGGATGCGTCGCTGTGGTGAGTAGTGCCTACTTCTCGCATCCGACATCTCTAGGAGACCGCGACCGTGAACGCCCTCGACGCCTACGGCGCCCGACTGCTCGACTCCGTCCCCCTGGCGGCCGATCCGGTGGCTCAGGAGCTGGCCGTGGGCGCGATCGCGGCGTTCGTGGATGCAGCTGGCAGGGTCGAGACAGCGGTCGCGACGGTGGATCCGCTGCTGCGCCGGCTGGGCACCCACCACAGCAGGCTGGGCACCCGGCCCCAGGAGTTCGCGCTCGCCTTCGCGATCATCCATCAGGTGGCGCAGGACGGCCTGCCACTCGCGCTGCCCAGCGGCACCTCCCCGGGCCGAGGGGTGCGGCGCAGCGTCTCGGAGTACGTCGCTGCGCTCGCGGCCGGCGCCACCGCCGCGCTCGTCCGGGCCCATGCCCGGTCGGCAGCGGGCGGCTATGACCGCGAGGCGCTGCGCCGGGCGCTGTTCGGACCGCCGAGCGAGGAGTCCCGCGACCTGGTGGCGGTCGCGGACGAGCTCGACGGGCTGCCTCAGGTGCAGGTGCTGGTCGCGGCCGGAGGTCGGCCGGAGCTGGCCGGCCGCGCCGTACTCCCGGAGGTGATGCGGACCGTGCCGGGGGTGATCTGCGGACCGGACCGGGCCGCCCTCGCGGTGCGCTCGGGCACGGCGGCCAAGCGGCTGATCGCGCTGGCCCGTCGCCGGCGCCGCGCCGGGACCCAGATCGTGGTCGGCGAGCCGACCTCCTGGCGCGACGCACCGACCTCGCTGGCGCTCGCCCGGCGGGCGGCCGAGCTGCTGAGCGGTGGCAGGGTGCGGGACGACCGTGTCGTGGTCCCGTTCGCCGATCTGGCCAAGGCGCTGCACCTGGCGGCCGACGTGCACCTGCGGGAGTTGTTGATCCGCCACCACCTGGCGCCGCTGCTGGACCTGCCGCCGACCCGCCGGCTCACCCTCGGGACGACGCTGCTGCGCTGGCTCGAGCGCGGTCAGGGCGGTGTGCGCTTCGAGGAGATGCAGGAGCTGCGTCTGCTCTTCGGCGACCGCCTGGACCCCGCCGCCGACCTGGAGCCCCTCGCGGTCACACTGCGACTCGCGCTCCCCCGCTGGACCGGCGGCCGCTGAGCCGGCCACTGAGCCGGCCACTGAGCCGCGACCTCGGCGCCATCCGCTGCGCGCCGTCCGCCCTGTGCGAACGCTGGCCCCGCCTGCATCGGGAGGGAGGGAGCCAGCAGGGCCAGCGCTCAGGGGGAGGTGTTGCGCCGCCAGCATCACGCTCCACCGCACTCACGCCCAATAGAGTTGACCTCTTTGGGATGGCGTCAACTGGTGATTTGTCATCGCGATGACAAGAACCGGCGGCTGGCGCGGGGCACAGACTGCGGCCGAGGCGTATCGCCCGGGCCGCGGCTCCCCGGCAGCCGACTACCGCACGAACTCGGCGCGCAGCGACGCCTGTGGGCGCCACTCCGGTGTGCGGTCGGGTAACGCTGCTGCTCCCACGCCGAACCCGTGCGACACATCGGCGGGGCGGACACAATGAGAGGCGTGGACTTCATCGATCGGCGGTTCCTCGAGCCGGAGCCCGGCCTACCGTCCTCGGTAGCGCTGCTCGCCCTGGGCTTGGTGCCCAGCCTGTTGTGGACTGCGGTCGGTGTCCCGCTCACGATCTGGAACTTCACCGACCCCGGTCAGCGAGCGGCGAGCTCGCCGTTCAGCGCGGGCCTGCTGGTCGTCGTGGTTCTCGCAAACCTGGCCCCGTTCGTCCTGTCGGGCCTCGCGGTCGTACGTGCTCGCAAGCGCGACGAGCTTTCGTGGCCCCGTGCGCTGCGTGCTGCTGCTCCGTGGGCCGCCATCGCCTGCGCCATCTCGTTCATCGTCACGATGATGGGCACCGGCGGGATCGGCTGAGACCGCCAGCTATCGCAGGCTGGCGACCCCGCGGGCGTGAAGACGCGGGACTGGCAGCGAGGGTCCGGCTGAGGCGAGCCCGCCGGCCGGACACGTCAATTCCGCGCCACTAGGCTGGATCGCCAGCTGGCACGGGGCGCAAGCTGCGGCCGAGGCGTACCGCTCGAGCCGCGACTGCAATGCTCCATGGGAGACGCAAGACCGCCGGAACAACGAGCAAGAGCGTGATCATCGAAGGCACGAAGCTTTGGGCAGCCCAGATGAGGACAAGCGGCATTGCGACGCTCTTGAGTAGCTCTTTCGCCAGGGTGTCGGATTCCTCTTGCGCGATGAGCATCAGAACCGGGTTCGACCGCCCGAATGGTGTGTCTTCCAGTTCGTTGGCATACACCATCACCGTCACCGTCGGAACCGTTTCAACAATCCGAATCGCGAACAATGCGATCCCGACGGCGGCGGCGATCCGCCAGTCACTCAGCGGTCGCCATAAATCCGCGCGGTAGAGCCAGTCGAGAGCGTGCCGGTCGAACCGATACTCAGCTCGGTCC
>Ga0164242_10005030_pt1 | contig 14732 bp, 14 predicted proteins | sample OricomgcompostMG_FD_108783 | JGI IMG/M metagenome (GOLD analysis project Ga0164242, IMG submission 108783) | Miracle-Growth compost microbial communities from Emeryville, California, USA - Original compost - Miracle growth compost (MG) ... | reverse complement strand
GGGCGACCTGCAAGCGCTCGCCGACAACCACTCGATCTCGATCACGTGGCAGCCATCTCAGACTCACGGAACACCCGTCACCGACTACCACCTGATGGTCGATCCCGGCGACACCGATCAACTGCTCGACCCCGCATCGGTGTGCTCCGGGTCGGTCTGCAGCTACACGATCAACGGGCTGGACGCGGGCACTGACTACGACGTAATGCTCGCGGCCGACAGCATCGCCGGCCGAAGCGACTGGGCGGATACCGATCTTTCCAGTCCATCGAACGTGCCGGACGCCCCGTTCAACGTCACTGCCGGCGCGGGTGACAGCTCCGCAATCGTGTACTGGAGCACGCCGAACTCATACGGCAGCCCGATCTCGCACTACACGGTGGTGTCCGACCCGGGCAACGTCACCGTCACCACGACAAGTCGTCGCGTCACCGTCCCGGGGCTAACCAACGGGACGAGCTACACGTTCACCGTGACGGCAACCAACGATCTGGGAGACAGCGCGCCGTCGGCGCCATCAAATGCCGTAACTCCTGCGGTTTACCAAGGGTCTGCGGGCACTCGGGGTCCGTCCGACTAACGGTGTAACTGGTCATGTCGGTTAGAGGGTGTTGCTCGGGAACAGTCTGCCTTCGAAGGTGATCGCGAACGCGTTGAGGGCTGGCTTCCATCGGGTGATCCACCGCGCTCGTCCGCGCCCGGTCGGGTCGAGCGATCGCGTCACCAGGTACAGGCACTTCAGCGCCGCCTGCTCGGTCGGGAAGTGCCCGCGGGCCCGGACCGCTCGCCGGTAGCGGGCGTTGAGGGACTCGATCGCGTTCGTGCTGCAGATCACCCGTCGAATCTCGATGTCGTAGTCGAGGAACGGGATGAACTCCTCCCACGCGTTGCGCCACAACGTGGTGATCGCCGGGTACTTGCCGCCCCAGGTCTCGGTGAACTCCTCGAACCGGCTCGCCGCCGCCTCGGCATTCGGTGCCGTATAGATCGGCCGCAGATCCTTCGCGAGCCGCTCCCAGTCCGCCTTCGACGCATACCGGAAGGTGTTGCGGATCAGGTGCAAGATGCAGGTCTGGACGGTGGCGAAAGTCCAGGTCGTAGTGATCGACTCCGGCAGCCCTTTCAGCCCGTCACAGACCACCATGCACACGTCGGTCACACCGCGGTTCTTCAGGTCGGTGAGGACCGCGAGCCAGAACTTCGCACCTTCACCGCCGTCGCCAGCCCACAGCCCGAGGATGTCGCGTTCCCCGTTGACGGTGACACCCACGACGACGTAGATCGGCCGGTTGGTGACCTGCCCGTCCCGGATCTTCACCACGAGCGCGTCGATGAAGATCACCGGATACACGGCGTCGAGCGGCCGGGCGCACCACTCGGCCATCTCATCGATCACCAGGTCGGTGATCCGGCTGATCGTGTCCTTGCTGACCGAGGCGCCATAGACGTCAGAGAAGTGCGCACCGATCTCTCCGGTGGTCAGCCCGCGAGCGGTCAGCGACAGAACGATCTCATCGATGCGGTCCAGCCGCCGCTGCCGCTTCCGCACGATCCTCGGCTCGAACGTCCCCTCCCGGTCGCGTGGCACGTCGACCGGCACCGGGCCGAGCTCGGTGAGCACGGTCTTGGTCCGCTTGCCGTTGCGGGAGTTCTCCCCGTTGCGGCCGGCTGGGTCATGCTTGTCATAGCCGAGATGCTCAGCCATCTCGACCTCGAGCGCGGTGTTGATCACCTTGCTCGTCAACCCCGTCAGTAGCCCGCCCGGGCCGATCAGCTCGACCCCTTCAGCACGGGCCTGCTCGACCAGCTGATCGGCCAGCTCCTGTTGATCCGTTTGAGGCGTCATAGCCTCGATGTTGTCCGTCATCGACGGTCCTTCCCGCCAAGCTCACGCTCGGCGTGTCGGACCAGTTACACCGCTCGTCGGACAGTCCCAGTACCCGGCGTCGGGCGCCTGGCTCGTAAAGGCGGTCACGAACACCGGGGTCGCCAAATGCGTCGCGTGAGCCTTGGCACGATCGTGGCCTTCTCGGCGACCTGCCTGCTCTTGGCTGCGGCTCCCGCCTGGGCGGCGCACCGGCCGCCGGTCCACTGCGCACAACGAGACCAGCACGGCTTGTGCGTCGTCCGGGTCGGCGATCCCGGGCACGGCGGCGGGCGTAGTGGCGGCAGCGGATCCGGCGGGACCGGAGGCACTCAGCGGTGCTCCGACATCGATGGAAAGGTGATCCCGTGCGAGAGGCCGGGCCTCGGCGTGTGGGATGCCAGCCTGAATTGCTATCTCAACCTGGCTCAGCCGCAGCCGCCGAAGTCGAACCCAGTGTGGGCGGGCCACACGACAGGCGCGATCTACGGCTGCCTCACGTGGCCACCTCGAACGACCGGTAACGGGTGGGTGTGGTTCGCGAATCCACCGATGGGACCGGATCCCCGGGCCTTGGCACTGCAAGCAGAGAAAGCGCTCCGACTGCCGCAGCCGTCGGGCGATCGATCGCCGAGTCAGTCGCAGACCTACCACGGCTACCCCTACACGTACGTCAATCTGTGGACCTGGTTCTGGACGGACCCGGCGTCGTGGAAGACGCGAACCGCGACAGCCCGAGCAGGTGGCGTGTCCGCGACAGTCTCCGTGACACCGACGGCGCTGGTCTTCGATCCGGGTGACGGGTCGCCTTCGGTGACCTGTGCGGGCCCAGGCCGGGCATGGACGTCGGCGGACGGCGATGAGCAGCCATCGAACGGCGGCTGCGGCTACCGGTATCTGTCGGCGACGAGCCAGCCGCTGACGTCGACGCAATCGATCCGCTGGGCGGTGACGTGGCGAGCGAGCGACGGCGAGGCGGGGACGCTGCCGGATCTGACGACGTCGCGCTCAGGTCAGTTGATGGTGTTACAGGTCGAGTCGGTGGTGACGCGATGACGAGTCCCGGTTCACGAACGCTCCCGATGTCGCCTCCGGGCGCCAACGGTCACCGTGCAATGTCGGGGCTATCGACTCCGCTGCCCACATCTAACCGCTCTCGCGGCTATGTCGCGCTCGCCGCTGCACTGATCGTCGGGTTCGCGGTCCTGGGGTATTGGTTCTATGCGCAGGCGGGCAACAAGGTGTCGGTGCTCGTCGCCGCGCGGGAGATCCCGGCCGGCCACGTGATCACGGGCGCTGACGTGGTGAGCGAGCCGGTCGCCGGCGGGATCACTGCGGTCGCCGCCGATCATCTGTCCGAGGTGGTTGGACACACCGCCGCGGTCGAGATCCTGCCCCGGACCCCGGTGCAGCTCGCGATGATCTCGGCCGGAAATTCGCTACCGGCAGGCGACGTTCTGGTCGGGGTTGCGGAAGCGCCCGGGCAGATCCCGTCATCCGGGCTTGCCTCCGGTGACGTGGTCGACGTCTTGCAGTTGCCGTCGAAGACTGCGCCGGCCTCGTCGGTGTCCTCACCGCTTCTGGCGACCGCAGTCGTGTTCGATGTCCGGTCGAACCCAGCAGTCGAGGGTGGCACGCTGTTGACGCTCGAAGCGCCGAAGGCTGCGGCGTATGCGATCACCACGGCAAGTGACGCGGGCTTGGTCGCGTTGGTGCAACAGCCGGGGGCCGGCTCGTGATCGTCGCGGTCGCCTCCGACAAGGGTTCACCCGGGGCGAGCACCCTCTCGCTGCTGATGGGTGCCTGTTGGCCTGGGGATCGGGTGGTGGTGGAGCTCGATCCTTGCGGCGCCGATCTTCCGTACCGGGTCGCGGGGGCTGGCGGTCAGCCGCTGGCGGCCTCGCCGACGATCACGACGCTCGCGGTCGACAGCCGTCCAGGTGCTGCGGGCCAGCCGCTGCTTCGCTACGCGCAGGTTGCGGGCTGCGGCGTCCCGCTCGTTGTTGGGGAGACGTCGGCTGCCCGCTTCACGCGGATCGCGTCGCATCTTCCCGCCGTCGTCGGTGTTCTCGCCGCCGCACCCGAGACGGTGATCGTCGACCTCGGGCGCCTCTATCCGACGAGCCCCGTGCTGCCGTGTGCTCGATCCGCCGCCGTGACAGTGCTGCTATCCCAAGCTGACGTATCGAGCCTGGGCCACCTGCGGGAGCGAGTCGAGGATCTCGCCGCCGACCTCGGCGGTTCACATCGGCTCCGGACACCCCTCGCCGTTGTTGTCCGCGCCGACCGGCGCGACGCTCACGCGGCAGAGGCGCGCGTGAGCAAGTTACTGGCCTCTGTCGGTTCCCCCACGGTGGTCCTGGGCGTGGTCCCCGATGATGCGCCGGGAGTCGCTGCTTTGCACACCGGTGCAGTCAGTCGTCGGGTGAGTCGGTCGTCGCTGATCACCGCGGGCCGTGAGGTTGTCGCCCGATTGCGGGCGAGCTGGCCGGAACTCACCGAGGCAACCCCGCTGGCGAATGCCGCCGAGGCGCGGACCGTGACCGGCATCGCGGGAGTTCGGCAGTGACGACGCCGCTTTCGACGGCTGCGGAGCCGGGGATGGTTCGCCTGTTGCAGGCGCGGGTCGCCGAGATGCTCACGGTCGAACACCAGCAGCGTGAACGTCGGGGGGATTCGCGTCTTGGTGCGGAGGACGAACATCAGCTTGCGCTGGCGTTGATCGACCGCACGATCGCCGATCACCTCGAGCAGACTGTGCGCGACGGCGGTGAGCTACCTGCGGACCGAGGTTACGACCAGAGACTGGCCGCTGCCGTGCACGCCGCGATGTTCGGCGCTGGCGAGTTGCAAGAACTTCTTGATGACCAGTCCGTGGAGAACATCAACATCAATGGCTGCGACGAGGTCTGGATCACCTATGCCGGCGAGCCTTCCCCGGTGCGGCACCGTCCGATCGCGGCGACCGACGAGGACTTGATCGCGATCATCCAGAGTCAGGCAGCGCACGCCGGCATCAATCCGCGACCATGGACCCCGGCGACCCCAGAGTTGGATCTGCGGCTGGCCGACGGGTCGAGGCTGTCAGCGGTGATGGGCGCCGGTGAACGGCCCGCGATCTCGATTCGCCGGAACCGGTTCCCGCAGATGTTCCTCCCTACTCTCGTCGAGTTCGGCACGGTGAGCGAACACGCGGCGCAGTTCTTGCAGGCCGCCGTTCAGTCGCGGTGCAACCTGATGGTGGCAGGCGCGACCGACGCCGGGAAGACGACCCTGCTGCGTGCGCTGGTGAATGTGATCGACCCGGCCGAACGGCTGATCACTGTCGAACGAGCACTAGAGCTGGGCTTACGCCGTCATCCTGACCTGCATCCCAACGTCGTCGAGTGGGAGATGGTGCTTCCGGACGCCGAAGGCCGCGGGGGCATCAGCATGGCCGCACTGGTTCAACGGTCCCTGCGGGCGGACCCGTCGCGCGTGATCGTTGGCGAAGTGCTCGGACCCGAGATCGTCACCATGCTCAACGCGATGTCGCAAGGGAACGACGGGTCACTGTCCACCATCCACGCGCGCAGCAGCCTGGCGGTGCTCGATCGCATCGCGTCCTACGCGGCGCAGTCCGACGGGTTGGAGTTCGCCGTCACCCACTCGTTGCTCGCCGGCGCACTTGACTTTGTGGTGTTCATCGCCAAGAACCCGCTTGCTGGTGGGACGCGGTGTGTGACCGAAATCCGTGAGATCGCCGGGTTTGACGGCGAACGTGCGGTGACCAGCGAGGTGTTCACCCCCTCAACGATGGACGGACGGGCAACCCGTAGCGAGTACGCGCTGACTGCTGAGCACCGTGCCCGCCTCGAGTCGGCCGGTTACGCCGACACCAGCTGGTATCCGAGGGCGGCGGTCTGAATGCGCCCAACTCTCGGTGCTGTCGTGGCCGCGCTAATCGCGGCCGGCTTCGGCGGGGCTGTCGCGCTGCTCGTGTTCGCCCTGCGCGGTGACACCGAGTCCGGGCCGCGCCCGCCAAGCCGACTCGCCGTGTTCGTCGCGTCGCTACGGTCGCCGGCGACCAGCGGTCGATACGGGGCCGGGATCGTCGCTGGTCTGGTCACATTGTTGGTGACCCGTTGGCCGGTTGCCGCCGTCGGTATCGCGGCGTTGGTGGTGGCCTGGCCGCTGATGTTCGGCGGAGCCCGCGCCGAACGCGCACAGATCGACCGGCTCGAAGCACTGGTGATGTGGACCGAGGCGTTGCGTGACACCGTCACCGCGCGCGCCAGCCTCGAGCAGGCGATCCCCGCCACCGCAGCCCACGCCCCCACGCCGATCCGACCTGCGCTGGTCCGCCTAGTCGGAAGACTGTGCGCTCGTGTGCCGCTGGATTCGGCGCTCCTCGCGTTGTCCGCGGAGCTGGCCGATGCCAGCGCCGACAAAGTCATCGGTGCGCTTGTTCTCAACGCGCGGCAACGCGGCAGCGGTCTCGCGTCGGTGCTCGGCTCGTTGGCTCGCTCCGGCCGAGAGGAACTGGATCAGCGGCGAAGGATCACCGCCGGGCGATCGAGCATGCGACGCAGCGTGCAGCTCGTCGTCGTGATCACTGTCGCTTTCGCGGTACTGCTCGCCACGTTCTCTCGGAGCTATGTGGCGCCCTATTCCAGCCTCGGCGGGCAGGTCGCCCTCGGAGTGGTCATCGGCCTGTTCGCCGCGGCCTTCATCTGGCTGCGTCGACTCGCCGGCGGAGAACCCGCCACACCCTTCCTGTCCGCGACGAGCGACCCGGGTGCCGCAGCGGCGAACCTTCGAATCGTGCACGACCTGACGGGGCTCGTTCTGCCGCGAACTCCCGAAACAGCGCCGAGGGCAGGAGCCTCGCGATGACCGCGTTGCCGCTCATCGGCGCGGCGATCGGCGCCTCCGTGTTCGGACTGATCGTCCTGCTGCGTCCGCCGACCGTGGATCCGCTGGTGGCGCTCGCCAGGATCGACGCCGCGCACCGCCAGCCCCGAATTGAGATGGCCGACCACGGCAGCCGCGCCGGCGTCGAGGAGCGCATCGGCGGTTGGGTGGCCGACCAGCTCCACCGCCGGGGCGTGCGCTACACAACCTTGCGCCAGGACCTGACCCTGACCGGGCAGTCTTTCGACGCAACGATGGGCCGCAAGGCCGTCCTTGCCACCGTCGGGTTCCTGCTCGCGCTCGCGTTCCTTTCCGCGGGCGCGAGCCTCGGCCTCGCACTTCCGGCCGTTGGTTGGCTGGTGGCCGCCGCACTGTTGGCCGGCGTGTTCTTCCTTGTCCCTGACGTCGACGCGCGGACTGCGGCCCGTCGGCGACGCGCTGAGTTCACCCGCGCCCTCGGCGCCTACCTGGACTGGGTGTCGCTGCAGATGTCGGGCCGCGCCGCAGCCGAACAGGCCTTGCCCGACGCCGCGCGGATCGGTGAGGGCTGGCCCCTACAACTCATTCGCGCGACTGTCAGTCACGCCACGCGTGCTGGCGTCGACCCCTGGACCGCACTCGGTCAACTCGGCGAACGCATCGGTGTCGCCGACCTGGTTGAACTCGGCACCCTGATTCAGCTTGTGGCTCACGACGGCGCGCAAGTCCGCGACACCCTGGCGGCTCGCGCGGCCTCCATCCGTGCCGAAGAGCTCGCCGACGCCGAGGGCACCGCAGGCAAACGCGATCAGTCGATGCTCTTGGCGCAGATCCTGCTCGGCGTCGGCTTCGCCGTATTTGTGGGTTACCCCGCTGTCACGAACTTTCTCCGCATCTGACCTCACCCCTTCGCCCACCAAGGAGACCCGCGATGACCGAGATCCAACTCATCTACTACTGGACCCGCAGCCACTTCATGGCGCTGCAACAACGTCAACGGGAACTGGGTGGTGACCCGGAGCGAGGCGACGGCATCCTGATCTGGGTCGTCATGACCGCGCTTCTGGCGGCCGCTGCGATCGCGATCGTCGCGATCATCGTGAGCAAGGCGAAGAGCACCGCGAACAACACGCAAACTCAGTAGGCCCTGGTCCTCCATGCCTGCTGGGTGCCTGCGGGACCGTCTGCGTCGCGGTGACGCGGACGGCGGCTACTCGGTGCTCGAAGCCGCGATCGTCCTGCCGATTGTGTTCTTCCTCATCATGGTGATCGTCCAATGGGCGATCGTGTGGCACGCCCGCAACGTCGCCGAGGCTGCCGCTCAAGAGGGACTGCGCACCGCCGAGACCTATCAGGGCAGTGCTTCGGCGGGAAAGGCCGACACGGTCACCTACTTGACTCAGGTGGCTCCGCACAGCCTGCCGAACCCGCGCGTGACCGTTACCCGCACGGCTGACAACGCAACGGTGACCGTCTCCGCGCGGGTCGCGTCAGTCATTCCCTTCGGTCATTTCACTGTCACGGAACGCGCTACCGGTCCGGTCGAAACCTATGTGGCGGCGTCATGACCGCAGCCTGGATTTGTGACCGACCCGACCTCGTGGGGGAACGCGACCAGGGCGCGTTCGCCGCCCTCGAACTCGCGATCCTGCTGCCGTTCGTCATCGTGATGCTGTTGCTCGTTGTGGCCTTCGGCCGGGTCGAACGCGGCCGTGAACTCATCGACCAAGCCGCCGCCTCCGCTGCCCGCGCCGCCTCACTCGCTACCTCGCCGGGCGCAGCGCAGACCGCCGCCATCAGTGCCGCCACCCAGACCCTCGAGAACGGTGGAATGTCCTGCGCGGGCATGCAGGTCACCGTCGACACCAGCAGTTTCCATCCCGGCGGCGATGTCACCGCACATCTGACCTGCACGGCGAACCTCTCCGGACTGACCCTGTCCGGGGTTCCCGGCGACGTTCACCTCGCCTCGGCCGCCACCTCACCACTCGAGCCCTACCGTCAGCTCACCACCGGGACGACATCGTGATCCGCCACCTACGCCAACGTCTGGCGGAGGAGCACACTGACCGCGGGTCGATCGCCCTGTACTTCGCCATCACCACCCTCGCCGCTCTTGTCATGGCCGGGCTCGTCATCGACGGCGGCGCTGCGCTCGCCACCCGCGAACGTGCCGCCGACCTCGCCACCCAAGCCGCCCGCGCCGGCGCCACCGCCCTGACCCCCACGTCCCTACGCGACGCTCCCGCCGACCTTCAGGCCGACCCCACGGCAGCCACCCAGGCAGCAGACGCGATCCTCACAGACGGCGGAGCCACCGGAGCGGTCACCATCAACGGCGACACGGTGACCGTCACCGCCCGCCTGCCCCGGCACACCGTCATCCTCTCTGCGGTCGGGCTGACCAACATCTCCCAGACCGCCACCGCCAGCGCCACCGCTGTCGTCGGCACCGCCACCGAACCGGAAGGAGGCTGACAATGCCCACCTCCGCCCGGATGCGCGGCGCGCTGTCCGCGGTCCTGCTGCTCGCCGCGACGGTCGGGCTGCCTCTCGCACTGGCCACCACCGTCGGCAACCCGCTGCACTCCTGGCCATCGCTGCGTGCCGGTCAGCTCTCCGATACCGACATGATCGCGATCCTCGCCACGATCTTCTGGATCGCGTGGCTGTCCTTCGCCGTTCCGGCGTTTCTCGAAATCGTTATCGCGGTTCGCGCGCGGATCACCCGCCGCCCGCCTCGGCAGATCCGCATCCCGATGCTCGGCAGCCAACAGGACCTCGCCCGCAATCTGATCAGCGCCGTCCTCATCCTGCTGCCTGCCCAGACAGCGACCGGGGCGCCGGCAACTTCGCACCTCCACGCTTCGCCGACCATCCACGTCACCGAAACCGCGTGGAGTGCACCGTCAGCCGCACAGACGAACCATCACACGCCTCGTACTTCCACGCGCTCTCAGCACGAACGCACCTACGTCATCCCGGAGACCGGAGGTATGCGCAACTACTGGGCTCTCGCCGAGCACTATCTCGGTGACGGCGCGCGCTGGCGGGAAATCTGGGATCTCAACAAAGGCAGGACGCACGCGGACGGCACGGTCATGGACAGCCCCCGGCAGCTATACGCAGGCTGGACCATCCTCATCCCATCCACCGGTCACCACGCCGCGCCCCGGCACCACGAAAGCACGGACCCAGCTACTCCGCGGCATGTCACCGTCGAACCCGGCGACACTCTGTCCGGCATCGCCGCCGCCCACGGCATCACCGACTGGCAGCAGGTCTGGGAGGCCAACGCCGACCGCGAGGAACCGAACGGTCAGCACTTCACCGACCCCAACCTGATCGATCCCGGCTGGACGATTGCCTTACCCAGCACGCATCACGCCGACCCGCACCGACCGCGCAGCGACGCGGCCCCGAACGGTCGGCATCAAGGTGAACAACAAACCGCGGGCCCGACCAAGCCGCCAGCCGCTGGCCACACAAAGGTCCCTCGGTCAGGAGCGGGCTCACCAGCTCCTCCCGCCACATCTGGCCAGGCAGGGAGCCAGCCCTCAATCCCACCGACCACGACGCCCACCCCAACGAACAACACACCCCGCCCGACCGTCACGAACCCCTCCGGCGACGACGAACATCATCACTCTCCGGCGGTGCCGCTGGGAATAGGACTTGGTGCTGCGGCAGCTCTTGTCGTTCTCGACCGTGCCCGCCGAGTCGCGCAACGTCGGCGCCGGGTCGGACACCGGTTCGCGCCACCGCCACCAGCGTTAAGACGGGCAGAGGCCGACCTGCGCAACGACGCTGCGCAGACCCGCTCAACCGCGTCGGCGGTCGAACTCGCCCTGCACCTTGCTGCCTCCTCGCCAGTGACCATCCGCGCGGTGATCGCCCGCAACGACGGCGCAGTCGACCTTCGTCTCATCGAGGAAGACAGCACGCCAATTCCTCCCTTCATCCCTGTCACCGGAGGCTGGCGCCTATCCGCGGACGCGGCCCAGTACGGGTTCGCGGTCGACGACTGCGACGACCCCCACCCACTGTTCATCCCGATCGGCAGCACCTCGGACGGAGAGATCCTGCTCGACCTTGCCACCCAACCGATAACCATCACCGGACCCGATACCGACGTCCGCGCCTATCTCACTCACCTGGCGGCCGCGATAGCCGGCGCTCCCTGGGCAATGCGCGTCCAGGTTCACGTGCCTCCCTGGCTGGCAACCGCTGTCGGACCACTCGATCGCGTCTCCAGCGACGACGCCACCTGCCCGCGACCACCCGCAAGCGCATCGAACGCGACAGCCGTTAGTCAGGAAGAGCCGGGCTGGCGCACCGCCCCGATCTACCTCTACTGCGGCTGGTCCACCGACGACCACCTCGAACCGCTGCTCACCGCCACGACGAACCCGGCAAGCAATGTCCACGCGATCCTTCGGGCCGGTGAGAACGCTGCAAGTGGACAGACCTGGAAACTCGACGGCAACCAGCTGACGGTCCCCGGGATCATCGAAGCGATCACCGTCTTCCTTCCCAGGCCTCACGCGATCGCCACGGTCGACCTCGTCGCCCACGAGCGAAACGCGCCCGACCTCCCGGTCGGCCACCCCGAACTTCCCAACCGTGACGCGGATGCCCCGCCATCGCCGTCGCAGCCCTACGCCCTCGTCAGCGACCCACGTCCGGTCACGGCAACGCCGCACGTCCTCGACAACGAAGCGTCACCTCCACCCGACGAAGCCGAGACCGTCCTCGACAGTGATCAACCGCGAAGGCTGTTGCTGCTCGGTCCAGTGGAACTGACTGGCACCGGCAAGCTCCGCCGCGCGCAGGTCCTCAACGTCCTTACCTTCCTCGCGCTGCACCGCAGAGGAGTCAGCCGTGACCAGTTCATCGAGGCGATGTGGCCCAAGCAGACTCCGTCGGGCCAAACTGTTCGCAACAGGCTCGTCGACTCTCGCGCCCTGGTCGACGGCGCGATCACCGAAGGGCCACCGTGGCGCCTCGATGAGTCGATCACCACCGACTGGCAAGAGTTCACCGTGCTCGCTGCAGGCACCCCCGACCAACAACGCCAAGCTCTTCAACTCATTCGCGGTCGACCGTTCGATGGCCTCGACGACGCCCACTGGTTACATCTCGAAGGCTTCCGCAGTGAGGTCGAGGCCGCCATCGTCGACGTCGCTCTCACCGTCGCTGAACGTGACCTCGACAACGGCAACTATCCCGGTGCTCTTGCAGCCGCCCGCAAAGGGCTACTCGCCAGCCGCTATGAAGAGCGTGTGCATCGCGCTGGCATCCGCGCCGCGCTCGCGCAGGGACTCGACGGCATCGCGGATACGCTCGAGACGGAGATGCGGATCGCGCTGGACCTCGACATCGAACCCGATGACACGGTCCAGCCCGAAACCCTCGCCTTGGCTCGCGCCCGCCGTCAATCTAGATCCACCCAGCCGATCACCTGACACCAGTAGCGCCTCATCCAACGGCTGCAACCGACTCGCGCGATATGCCTGTTCCGCGACTAGACGAGCACTTCAACAAACGAGTCACCGGTTCGATAAATCAGTCCGACTTCGTAGACACTGAGAAGACTCACGGCCTGTTCACTAGGACGGCCCGGCAGTAGGACAGCGATGCGATCGTCGACGTCGCCCAATGAGCGGTAGTACATGGCTTGACCCATTCCATGCGCGACCATCACATCGTCGCGCTCGTTCGCCTTCGCCTCAATGATTAGACGGCGGTCTCTGTCGTATAGGTCCGCTTCGCGACCGTTGCTGAATAGATGCTTGCGAACGCCACGCCGTCCCAGCCAGTTCACGTAGGCGACAACAAGGTCCTGCTCTAGCTCGCGCTCAAGTTCCTCACGCTCATTCGCAGTGAGTGTCGGGTCGCCGAGAACGGCACCCACGTCCTTGAGCAACATCCAGTTCCTGCGCACCACTCGCAGCCGGTTGCCCTTGAGGTGCTTGTGCATCGCCCAGTAGACGTCGCAGTGACGGTACCGACCGCCGAGAGCCACGAAACATTCGTGGATAGTCCTGCTCGGCTTGCGTTCGGGGTTGGGCCAGCCGAGCGACCACACCGCCTCCGCCACTCCTTGGAGCGACTCCGGGAGAATTGGGACGGGATCTTCCGGACGACCTGGTCGGCGGAAGTGGTCAGTGTCATAGACGATTGTGTTCGTCCACTCGAGGTCGAGTTCGGCCGTGAGCAGAGCATCCTGCACCATCGCCCGCTCGGCTCCAACCTCGAGACTGAGACTTAGCCGGTCAGCAAGCCGTTTAGAGAGGGTTTCCCATTTAGGTAACTCGTCGATGGCCGCCTCAATGACCTTCGTCGCCACGCTGACGCGGGCTTCCTTGTCTTGGCTGTAGTCGACGGGTCCGTCAGCTGGATAGGGAACGGCCATCTCAGCCGGCCGCCGCGTTCTTCTGATACGGCGTGGGATCGGCAGAGGCAACCGAGTTTGCCGGGGGCACGCTTTCAGCGGCCGTGCAGGCGAATCCGCGTACGACGTAGTCGCCAACCCAGGTCAGCACGAGCGCCATCGTCTCAGATATCCGAGGTGCGCCGAAGCCCGTCGGCTAACGCCGACGAGCTGTGCCCGATGAGCGCCCGTGACTCGACTGGCACGATCCTGTCAGCGAAGCCGGAGCAGCCTGTGGCGCTCGGCGCCAGGACTGAATGCCGTACCCCCGACGATCTCTTTCGGCCGGGGTACACCTCGGGGTACATCCGGGGGTACACCGAGATCGCAATCTCCTCACGTCCGCCAGCGGCGCCGACGTGAGGAGACCACGATGCACCTACCCGCTGTCAGTGTTAACCCGAACAACAACCTGCCCGGTACTAGCCAGCTCACCTCGCTGATCGGCGGGATGATGACCTGGGTCCTGCTCGCCTGCGTTGCCGCCGTGCTCGCGGGTGCGGCGGCATGGGGGTTCGGCGCCCGGTTCGGCCACTACTCCTCCCAGCAGTCGGGCCGGATGATGGTGCTGGGCGGCGCGGTCGGCGCATTGGTCGCCGGCGCGGCGGTCGCCGTCGTGAACTTCGCGTTCCACATCGGCGGCACGGTCTCATGAGACCGCCGGCATTACTCGCCGCCCCGAACATCCATATCCCGAATCCGTTCAGTCACCTGAACCCGATACCCGCGATCCTGTCGGCGATCGGGCACGTGTTCACTTCGGGCGCTCAGTCGGTGGCGTCTTGGGCGTTCACTGAGATGACCCAGGCACTGGTCGCCACCACCCAGGTCGACCTGTCCGGCTGGTTCGTGGCGCCGTGGCGGGCGATGATCGCGGTCGCCGGTGTCCTCGCAGTCCCGATCCTGCTGGCCGGTGTCATCACCGAGAGCCTCGCCGGGCGGCCGGGAGTCGCTGTCCGCCGCGGGGTGTTGCTGCCACTGCTGGTCGGGCCGCTGCTGCTCGCGTCACGGGCAGCACTCGCGCTAGTACTCGCACTGGTCAACGCCTGCTGCGCGCTGGTGGTCAAAGTGGGAATCGGCGGCCCGTCGGGCTACGCCGCCGCGCTGTCCCACATGAGCGGATCACTGGGCATCAGCGGTCTCCCGAATGCCGTGCTCCCCGGAGCCAACGCCGCCGTCACCGTGCTCATCCTGCTGGTGACCGCGTTCCTGTGTTTCGTGATCTGGATCGAGCTCGCCTTGCGCGCGGCGATGGTCTACATGCTCGCCGCCTTCATCCCCCTCGCGCTGGCCGGGCTGTTCTGGTCGCACACCACACGCTGGACCCGCCGGCTGCTCGAGACCCTCGCCGCAGTGATCCTCGCCCAGCTCGTGATCACCGTTGTGATGGTCCTCGCCGCCGCATCTCTTGCCGGTCCGGGCGACGGGCTGGCGCAGGGAATTGACCGGACCGCGGTCGGGCTCGCATTGCTATTCCTCGGCACGCTCGGTCTGCCGATGGCCGTCCGACTGATCCCGCACGTGGTGGAGGCCGGCGTCGCCGCTGGAACCGGAGCCGCTGTC
>Ga0164242_10005029_pt1 | contig 14733 bp, 10 predicted proteins | sample OricomgcompostMG_FD_108783 | JGI IMG/M metagenome (GOLD analysis project Ga0164242, IMG submission 108783) | Miracle-Growth compost microbial communities from Emeryville, California, USA - Original compost - Miracle growth compost (MG) ... | reverse complement strand
CCGCGCGGCGGAGAGCTGAATTTATGGTTATGCCGAAGTATGGGACAAAAGCATTTTACACTTTCCTGGGGCAATGCGATATTTCAATCCGATCAATTAATGCAATATTTTAATCTGTTGCAACAGGAAGCACGGTGTAATGACGAGGAATCACCTGCCGTTATTAGTCACTTGCTTTCTCTCTTGTTATTAAATATGCAACGGGAAATCGGTCGGGAGAAATTCTTAAACCTCACGACTAAAGGAAATAGAACATCCCGTCAAACAGCATCAGTGAATCCAATTACACTGGCAAAAGAATATCTGGATAAAAATTTTGGAAGTGCGATCACCATCGAATCATTAGCCCGCGAAGTGGGAATTTCGCGTTCTCAATTAGCACGCCGTTTTCACGAGCACACCGGCAGCACGGTCGGCGAATATTTAACAGAACGGCGAATAGCGCACGCTTGCAGGTTTCTGTCCGAAACAGAATGGACTATTACATACATTGCCCGCTTTGTGGGATTTCGTTCCGTTACATATTTTCACCTGTTGTTCCAAAAACGCATCGGGTGCTCGCCGTTAGTCTTTCGGCAACAAAATCTGATGAATAGAGACGATAACAAATAGATGGAGACGATAAAGAGATGGCGTCCGCAAAATGCGGCTGTATAATAAATGACGCGTAAAAGTACTTTTGCCGCGTAACAAAAATTTAGAAATTAATTTTGGAGACCGTCATGAGTAACAAGAAACAGTCCGGGTTCACGTTGATTGAATTATTGGTTACAATAGCTATTATTTCAATTCTCGCTGCAATCCTGTTCCCGGTTTTTGCGCGGGCGCGGGAAAATGCGCGCCGCGCCAGCTGCATGAGCAATCTGAAGCAGATTGGGTTGGGAATTATGATGTATGTTCAGGATTATGATGAGCGCTATCCCAATTGGATCGAACTGGGAAATTCGTGTAATGCTACGGTGGATGCAGGAAAGCCGTGCCGTACGTTTTCCGTGAACTCTGGAACGGTCGATGGCGTTGCCTGGGGAAACGGATATAAAAAGACCTGGATGGATTTTATTTATCCGTATACTAAAAGTACGCAAGTGTTCATTTGTCCTTCCTCGGTTCATGACCAGAATCCCAGCTATGGTTATTCTTCAGGTATCAGCGGTGGCAAAGTTGGAGGCGCCTATAACGATGGAGGTCGTCAAAATAATATTCCCATTTCTCTGTCTCAGGTAACGCGCCCATCCGAAATCGTAATGGTCCTTGACGAAAATGGGCCTTACTCCATTTACGCGAGCCCACGCGATTTGCAAAGCATATTAGTCAGTAGCTCGCGCGACACAGTGATTCGACATCTGGAAGGCACTAACATCGCTTACGCGGATGGGCATGTGAAGTGGATGGGAGCTGCGAAGCTGGATGCACTGCTGCCGCTATCCACTTCAAAATGTTCGGCATCGGATATTGCCTCAGGGAATCCGGGAAATAAAGTCTATTGCAGCCGGGATTGGAATCCTGAAATGCCGTAAAAGTACTTTTTGTCATTACAACGTATGCACTAACCTTATAGATTACCAACGATGATTACAAAATTATTTTTTAAATATGCGGCACCTTGCCTTTTGCTTCTTTTCGTCATGTCGTGCGCTAAAAGTACTTTTGCCCAAACGGTTCTCACAGAAAAGGGAAGAGCATTGATGCCGATTATCATTAGTTCCAATGCCAATTCTCAGACACGTAAATTAGCCACCACGCTAAGCGAATACCTTCTAAAAATCAGCGGAGCATCTTTCACAATTAAAAGTGGCGATAGCACTCAGGGCATTGTTCTGGGAACAGCCGTCGAATTTCCGTCATTTGCCAATAAGTTCGACCTGACAAGTTCCGAAAAAAGAGAAGATTATCTAATACAAAGCCACGCAGGAGGAGTTTATTTAATAGGCGCTTCGGAATTGGCTCTCAATCACGCTATGTGGGATTTTTTGTATCATCTGGGATATCGCGATTTCTTTCCCAGTCCCGAGTGGGAAATTATTCCTCATGAACCCAATCTTGCAATTAACGTGAATGTATTCGAACATCCTTCCTTTCTGTTTCGCCGCATTTTTTGTGGCAGTGGAAGTTGGCCCGGAAATAGAGAACGTTGGCAGGAATGGAATCAGAAAAACCGCATGGAAGGCGGGATCGTGGTTAATACGGGGCATTCCTGGAATGAGATTTATAAAGAAGAAAAAACGGAATTTGATAAACACCCGGAATACTTCGCACTGGTTGATGGCAAACGTCAGGTAAATGCATCGCAAAAAAAGTTTTGTATTTCCAATGCTGGCTTACGCCAGTTGATCGTGCGATATGCGTTGGACTATTTTAAAAAGAACCCTCAGGAAAATAGTGTCTCCATCGAACCCAGCGATATGCATGGCTGGTGCCAATGTGATCAATGCAAAGCGATGGGCAACCCCAGCGACCAAATGGTGATTTTGGCCAATCAGGTTATTGACGCTGTGCGCGCCAAATATCCCGGCAAATACGTAGCATTTTATGCCTATTCCGATCACTCGCCGCCGCCTTCCGTCCGGTTGCATCCGGGCGTTATTGTCAGCGTAGCCTCGGCATTTATCCGTGGCGACTATACATACGATGAATTAGTGAAAGGTTGGAGCGACAAAGGGGCGGAGATAGGTGCGCGCGATTACATGAGCGTGCTTGCTTGGGATTATGATTTACCCAACCAATCTAAAGCTGGGCAAATTGATGGCATGGCAGCATCTTTAGATCATTTTTATCAGGAAGGTGCCCGTTTTTATATTGCCGAGGCCGGCGATAGTTGGGGGCCAAACGGTTTAGGATATTATCTCGCTTCCCGTATATTATGGAATGTAGATGAGTCGAATCATGTGGATCAGCTATTCGATGATTTTATCGAAAAAGCCTTTCCTGACGCGCAGCAACCGATGTGCCAATTCTATCAATTGCTCACCGGATTTAATTACACCGCCACACCTTCTTTTAACCAGCAATATATTGGGCAGCTTTATCGCCTGTTAAATGAAGCGTGGCAAACATCGAAAGATGAAAATGAGCGAGCGCGTCTGGGCGATCTGGTGCAATATTTACATCATTTGGAGTTGTATCATGCTCTCATCACAGAAAAGCGGCCAGCAGAACGTCAGCAGGATTACGAGGCAATAATGCGCCAGGCATATCAAATTCGTGCCTCTCAGATGATTCACGGAAGTTATTATTACCGCAAAGGTTTTGTCCCAAATGACATTGAAATTCCTGCGAATGTTGGTCTAAAAATCCCGGAAGACAAAGATCCCTGGAAAAGTTCAACACCTTATTCTGAGCAGGATATTGAACAAATTATTAAAAACGGCATCGTCAATAATCTCGCGAAGATTGAAAAATGGCAAGTGCAACTTAATGCACCTTTACCGCAATCATCTTCCGGGGAGCCGTTACAATTGCGCGGAAAACAAAAGATATTGTTATACGCGCTCAAGGACAGTAATGTACAAATAATCCCGGAAGTGGCAACCACTGATCCAACGTTTTTTCTGCCAACTACTTATATCATCACAGACATGGAAGGTAATGCGGTGAAGCATGGTTTTTTGCAGGAAAAACAAATCATTTCTTTTCCGGCAAAAGCACATCAATCCTATCTATTAGATGTCTCCGGCGGTATAAATCAATTTAAATTTATAAACGCCGCAGCGGCCTATCGCAGTGATATCTACCGTCCGACGCCGAGACCTGGTGGTGAATGGATATATCTCTACGGAAAACCCGCGACATTTTATGTATATATCCCTGCGGATATTAAAAAATGGGAGTTAGCGTTAACGACCCAAGCACCAGGCGAAACTGCCAAAATAACTACTTGGGATCCACAAGGAAAACAGGCCGGAACGATTGAAACTTCCACAGACAAAAACGTGAGCATGATGTTGAGCGGCGTTTCAGGATTTTGGAAAATAGAAGTGGAAAAAGCTGTAACTGGCGGCCTTTATAAAATCTTGATAACGCTTGATAAAAACCTTTCCCCTTGGATAATTTCAGATCCGGCGTATCCGTTGATAATTACTGCTCGGAAATAAATGTATTGTGATGAGAAGTTGAGAGGTTGTGTGTAAAAGTACTTCTGCCAAGATCAACCTGAGCACGTGGGAATCTAGAAAACGTAATAAGAGAAAAGTACTTTTGTCGTCAGTGCGATCGTTTTACAGAGTTTATAAAAATTCTTTTTTCTTCTTCGTAAAACATTAGTTTCTTTGACACAAAAATCGCAGTCCAAGCCTTTTCCGAAGCATCCAGATTCCTGATGATACGATCACGAACTGAACGCGACATTCGAATTGATGTACTCAGAGCGCTTGCACTGTTGACAATTTATATCGATCATGTGCCGGGAACCATATTCGAGCATTGGACCTATAGGAATTTCGGATTCTCCGATGCGGCGGAGGCTTTTGTGTTGATTTCCGGAATTGCTGTGGCACTGGCTTATGGATCGAAATTCCAACCGGGAGGGCGGCTGCTGGCATGTCTGAAGATGTGGCGGCGTGCAGGCGAACTTTATGCGTGGCATATTCTTGCGACGGTCGCGACGCTGGCCCTTTTTTCTGCCGGAGCGATTTTCGCGAAACGGCCCGATCTACTGACGCAAATTAACATTGAGCCGGTGATTCACAATACTCCCAAAGCATTGATTGGGATCGCGACGCTCGGCCATCAACTCGGTTACAACAATATTCTTCCGCTCTATTCGGCGTTGCTGCTGATGGCTCCTTTCTTCTTGTGGCTCACAGATTTCGGGCCTTGGCCGGTGTTGAGTTTCTCTGGTGCCCTTTGGCTGGCGGCGGGAATCTGGCAGATCGCGCCACCCAATTATCCGGAGGCCGGCTACTGGTTCCTCAATCCGCTTTCCTGGCAGTTTTTGTTTGTCATTGGCATGGTAGGAATGTTATATGTGCGCCGCCATGGCCCGATTCGGATCAATGGGTGGCTAATGGTTGCTGCCGCCGGTTATGCTATCATGGCGCTGGTCTGGATACATAGCCCGCTCTGGGGCCGCGTCAGTTGGCTCGGCTTGCCCGTTGTGCTCACGGGATTCGACAAAACGTTCCTGTCACTGCCGCGGCTCCTGCACATTCTATCGATTGCCTATCTCATCGCGGCGATTCCCGCCGTTTCGAATCTTGCGCGCCGGAAGGCAGATCATCCGCTGGCCATTTTGGGCAAACATTCGCTGCCGGTTTTCATCGCCGGCACACTTGCCGCGATGCTGGCGCAGGTGATGAAGATCGTGCATCCGGGCGGTTTTCTCTTTGATGTCATGCTGATGGCGGGCGGAATCATCGTGCAATTCGCGCTCGCCTACTATCTGGAATGGTTATCCAACATTGGTTTTTCAGGGAAAACCGGACGGAGCAAAGATGTAGGAAAACTTCTTTATTTAGAAGATTATACAAATCGCACTCCACGGGAAATCCTTACATTGGATTGAGAAAAGACTGCTAACGGGAATTCTCAGTGGCAAAAGTACTTTTGATACTGCGTGAGCGATTACCTCTGCGCCCTGCGCATCTGTATGTGGTTCATCCACCAATAGAATTTCCCCCTGGATAATTTCAGATCTGGCGCATCCGTTGATAATTACAGTTTCGAAATAAATGTATTGTGATGAGAAGTTGAGAGGTTGTGTGTAAAAGCACTTCTGCCAAGATCGACCTGACAAAAGTACTTTAGACGGAGTGCATTCCGAACTCGCCGCCGCTAAAATGCAAGACCTACTCTCGAGTAGGCAGAACCAGATGAATGGATCACTCTCTCCACACTGGCGATAGTTCCATTAAATGTCACTTTGTGGGAAGGTCGCTCAAGGTAAATTGACTATCCATGCGCTGCTGTCCTGGTAAAAATCTTCATATTTTGTGAGGATATCATTGGCGAGCTTTTCCGGCATTAGAATCTATATTCTCGCAAAGCTGCATCTTTGAATTTAATACTTGCCCGTCCGCTTCCAATTGCCCGCATAATTCCGCGTAAGGAACATCCTGTAATGCGCTATTATTTTCGATGGCAATAGCCGCAATTGTTGCCGCGCTTTGGCCTAAAATCATAAAAACCGGTTCCATCCGTATCGATCCAAAAGCGATGTGGCTGCTGGACAAACACACTGGCACCAGCAGATTTTCACATTCAATTTTCCGGGGACAAATTGCCCGCTGCGAAACAGGATAAGGAGAAACTTTTATTTCCACATCGCCTTCATTCCAAACTTTGCCATCGCAAACCAAACGCTGGCAATTATGCGAATCCATCATATAAGCAGCCAGGCCGATGGAATCTTCGGCGATAGCTCGTCCCATGCAATGATGTTCCGTCATCACATAATCAGACACCATGCGCCGCGCTTCACGGATATAAAGTTGATGCGGCCAGCCGCCGGTTTCGGTAAATTCATCGGCCGCTAAAGCCCATTGCCGTTGCTGCTCGCGCATCTTTTCCGGCACGGAGGCATCATGTGAACGAAACCACATTAGCCCTTTTTGATAAGTGACATGCGCCTGAAAAATTTCTTCGCGGCGCGCGTAATCAGCTTCGGGATAATCGAAATTGCGCCCGATAAAATCCGTGGAAAGCGCGCCACTATTATTCAAATCGCATTTATCGCCGCGAATCGAATCGTAATGTCCCATCAATCCATCCCAACCCGCTTTCAAATGACGCGCCAATAAAATGTATTCATGTTCATCATAATCGGTCGGTTTCTCAAAGGGAATTTGATTGCCAGAATTTTTGGAAAGGCACAAGCGAAAATTATATGCCTGCACGCGGTGATCGCTGGCTCCTTGAATATATGCATTTTTTTCAATCCCGGGCAAAAGCCCGCTGTCAGGATCGCCATCAATAATATACGGAGAAACGTGAGCATCAAATTGATGATACAGACTCATCTGCGCGCCGTTGAATGTTTCATTATAAGCGGCATTTCCCTCGCGTCCTACATGATAGGAAACGCCGGCCGCCGCCATTAAATCGCCTTCATAGGAACAATCGATAAACATTTTTGCATGCACTTGAAGCCCGCCTTCCAGCGTGATGGAACGCAAGCGTCCATTTTCTTTTTTCGCGCTTTGAAGAAATTGCCGGAAATGTACTGGCACACCAGCTTCTTCCAAATACGCAGTCAACATTTCCGCAGCCACATGAGGCTCAAATCGCCATTCTTCGGCCACGCCATAATACTGTCCGGCGCGCCGGTAAAAATCGCGCGATAATCCGCCGATTACATCAATAGATCCGGCATCCGTGCAACTCAGGCCACCGGACGTCATGCCGCCCAAGCGGCCGCTTTGTTCCAGCACCACAGCCCGCAACCCCATACGCGACGCCTGCACGGCGGTCATCACTCCAGCGGCGTTGCCGCTGTAAATACAGACATCGACTCCTATTTGTTGTGTCGTTTCTTTAATTAACGCAGGATTGTAATAACACAGTTTTTCTGAATTCATGTTTCTCGTTAAAAGTACTTTTATTCATCCAACATTTTTTGAACTAACAGCAATTGCTCATCCGCCAAATCGGGAACTTTCGCATCCTGCCAATTATAATCGCCCGTCCAACTACCTGTAATTGCGGCGACGGCATTATTTAATACGTTTTGCGCTTGGGTTTTCCACGATGCGTTATCAGCGGTTTTGATGCGATCCTTCAACATGGCGAGTTCTTCATAATCTTCAATGCCTTCACGGACGGCGTCCCAATGGACGCTATTGTAAACCGTATTTTTATCCAAAAACGCCGGTGCGAAACTGACGCCAGTCGCGACATATTCATTCCAGGAAGTGGGCGCGCCGCTGGTATCGCCGAAAGACCAGAAGCCTTCGCCCGTCGCACCGATGGCGAAAGCGTGCCACGGTTGATAGCGATAATACTGTTGCGGATTATAAAGCCGCACCGGGCCGGTGCATTGATAAAACCACAACGTTTTTCCTTGAGCTTGCAAATCGGAAAAGTACTTTTGCACCGGCGCGTCGCCGCTTTTAAAAACGGGAAGATTCGGGCACAATATATCAATTTTTGTAATGGCATCTTGCTCGGCGACTTGATCAGGCCGTTTCCAAAGCGGATCTTCAAACAACGTCAGCTCAGGCGCCGCGGCCTTAATGGCATTTGCATAAGCTACAATCACAGCAGCCTGTGCATCTGTGTGCGGTTCATCCACCAATAGAATTCCTAATTGTTTTGGCTGTAAATTTAATTCCGTCATGTGCGCCGAAAGTACTTTTGCCCAACTTCCCACACGCACCTTAAATTCCGGCGTATTAATTTTGGCTCCGGCAAAAGTGTCCTTCACCGTGAGGTACACAAAATAATGCCGCGCGCCGGGCCACATTTTCACCCAGGCGTCGAAATTGGAAAAATCAAGTTGGCCGGTAAAATTTCCCTGCGCATCAAAATCATCCGCGGCGGGAAGCGACAATGCGGCTCTGCCCGCCCAGGTCGAATCCACATAATGCGAGCGCATCATCGTCATTGCTGCCGTGCGGTTTTGTGGCGTAATGCCATAACCGCCGCTGCCGTTTGTGTAATCCCACATGCTCAGTGAAAAGCGTGGCGTGTCCATCGCAATATTCGAAATGTTTAATGACAACGGAACGCTGGTTTGTTGTCCCACGCCGTTCACCGTAAAGGTACTTTTGTACAAACCGGCAGGCACTTTAGAAGAGTCCACGGTGAACCACACTTTGCGCGTCATACCGGCAGGCACATCGATTTGATAAATGCCGTTTTTTGCATCAACCGGCAACAGCGCATCCGCCACCGGCGTGCCTTGTGCGGTATCTGTCCAAGCGACGGAATAGACTTGCAGCCAATTATCCTCCACATTTTGCGGCGCGTTTTTTAATTGCAAAGTGACATTTTGTGATGCGGCGCTGGCATTGGTCAACAATAAATCATCAGAACGAAATTGATTCCGCAACATTGAAAATTCCAATCGCGCTTTGCCGGAAGAATTGGGGTTCGCCAATAGCGGCAACCAGGAATAACGATGTTGATGCCAAACCGTCAGCGGCTTTTGTCCTTCGGCGGCAAGCAGTTCTCCGTATGTTGCCAAAATGTCCGCAATATCATCATTCAAACGGCGTTGCGCTTTAGAAGTGATCAACATCTGTTTGACAAAATCTCCCATATTGCTGATCATCCCCCCAGACGCCGGCTGGTCCAGCCAGGCATCTTCGCCCTTATACACTTCAATCTCATCCACGAATGTATAGGGAACGTCCGCTATGCCAAATGAAATATAACGTCCTTTGGTTTGCAAATCATGCGTGACATAGCGAAATGTCTTATAACCCTCAGTGGGCGGCTTTTTTGATAACGCAACTAAGTCACCCGCAAAATGCCAGATCTTATTATCATCGCTGGTGGCCACACAAATGACAGAAGGCCACATTACCCCGGAAACTCCCGCAGCGGTGCTATAAGAAACTCCGCTAATCGGCTGAACGGAACCCAAATCAATCGTTATTATCACCGGCAAAGCATTATTCCAACCAACCGTGCTTTTTTGTACCCAAAGAGGACCGGCATTTTCGTTCATACCATATTTTCCGTCCGTGAGCTGAATAGCGTCATCAGGATCGGCAGTTAATCCGTAATTTGCTCTTTTGTTAAATGTAACACTTTTTCCCAGCGCGATATTGACTGGTGGCTGCGCCAAAGAATTGGTTATTAATAATAGTCCGGCCGCACCGCTGATAATAGAGGTGAAAAGTACTTTTGTTGTTAGTTTCATCAGATGGATTTGTATGTAATAATTAATTTACTTGCACGTCAAAATAGGGAATACGATTGGTACGAGGAATTAGCCGCTGGGCTTGAATAAATTTGACATGACCATCAGCAAACAGGTAATTGCCACCGCCTTGAGACATGTCCACAGGTTGGCCTGATGAGTAGCCATAGAACGGCCCTACTTGTCCGCCATGCAAAACGGGAATAAACGAATCGGCGCTATATGCTTCGAGGATTCCCACTTCAGACGATTTTCCGTTACTCGACGGATCACCCGCAAAAATAACCTGAGACACGTTTTGCACGGAAGCGAGTTTGAGCGGACCTCCGCCAGGGCCATTTGGCGTGCCTTCGCCGGTCGGTAAATTACCGAATCCATGTCCAACATTGATTGTTAAGTTATATGTTGCGCCGCCATTGTTCATTGCATAACTAAACATTCTTCCATCGCTGCTGCTATAAACCGGCCCCGATGTTGGACAAACCCAAACTTGATAATTCTTGGCATAGGGCTGAAGAACATCGACCCACCGTTGGGCATAGCCATTCACTGAATATCCCATACTCTGTGCCGGATAAGTTTCATCATAATCTTGTACATACATCATCAACCCCAACCCAATCTGTTTCAGATTGCTCATACAACTGGCGCGGCGCCCATTTTCTCGCGCCCGGGCGAATACTGGAAATAGGATTGCGGCGAGAATACTTATAATTGCTAAGACCACAAGAAGTTCTATTAACGTAAATGCTCTGTGTCTGTTTTCATTTACCATGCGCACCTGCTCTCCTTTATAATTACCAAAGTACTTTTAGTATGCCATTTCAAATGATTTTTTAAACCGCGGGACACACTGTTAGGCGCTCATGGATTTCGGTTCTTCGCTCAAATATCTTCATTTCGTTGTGAAACCCGGTAATGAGAAGGCGACATTCCGTAAATATCTTTGAATATCTGCGAAAAATGATTGACATTGCGCAATCCGATGCGTTCGACGATAGTCCGCACCGGCAAATCGGTATGTCGAAGATAGTGACAGGCCGCTTCAAACCGGTGCGAATGGAGATATTCACGCGGCGAGGCGCCGATTTGTTGATAAAAAGCACGGCGGAATTGTGCCGGACTAAAACCCGCCTCACGCGCCAGAGTCGCAACAGTGCTGGACGGATCATCTGCGATGCGGCGCATCGTTTGCGCCAGCCATTCCGGCAACTCAGCGTGAATTGACCGGGTAAGAGAGTTAGATGTTAAATGCGGCCAACAAAACCCAAATAGCGCTTGTGTTAAGCCGTTCACAACCAGGCGATGATAGTCTTGCTCCATGCGAAATTCACGAATAATTTGCGTCATCCACGATTCCATCTGATGTCCTTCAGCATCATCAGGTTGCCATTGTGCAGGCAAAGGAATGTTTTTCAGCAAATTGAATTTATTGAAAACCGTAATAGACAAACGTAGCGAAATCCAAGATGTTGGTTTTGGAGTAAAGATATCACGCTTCAAGCTAACAGGAAGCAAACACATTTCACCGCTTTTTACTCTTCTTTTTTCGTCTGTTTGGAAAATAACATATCCTTGCTGAATGAACCACAGATGGAAGATGAATGGATTATCGTCATCAGTTGGCGGCTCGTGATGGAGTCTCTCGCCTGCCGGCCAACGATGTTCGTGCACGGCCAACACCTGAACATCAACCCCGCCAATATCGCCATTTTGGATTACTTTCATCTATACCTTTTTCACCTTAAAAGTACTTTTGCAAGAATCTTACTTTGAATCCACTTCGTACAACACACTCAAAATCAAAAATCCCGCCAGATCCACCGCGGGCGAAACCTGCACTAAAAGTACTTTTTCCTTCTCCGCCCAATCATTCATCACTTTCGACATGTAATTCAAGTTGTGCACTTCGCCAGTGCCGAATTTAAAAAGTTTCACTTTACGCATTTTATTGCTCCTTCATCTAAAAATTCCACTTCCGGCGCGGAATTAAATAATTCAATAGGATCATTGCTGCGATACGTCAATAAACGCCTGCCTGAATCCACCGACGCGCGCATTTGCAACGTGCGCTCATACGGCGGCTCTGGTTTCCACAAACTCACTTGATCTCGTTTTTGCAGGCCGCGTTTTGCCGCTTCACGAATCAATTCCCGCGCGTGCTGCGGAGCCACGTGAATCGCCGCGCTATTGAAAGTCACGTTAGTTCGCGCGTCCATTCCGGCGGCGCTGCCGCGTTTGACGCCGCGTTTTACCGTGGCCGTTTCGACTTCGGGAATTAAATCGCGCGCTTCTTCACACGCGGCTTCATCGCCTGATAGCATCACCAGCGGCACGCCGAAATGTGACCAGCAAAAAACCAACGCGCCGATTTCGCCAATCATGCGGCCATTAAGATGCGACTCTTCCACTTCAAAACTGCCGGTGTGACAAAGATGGCCGCCATCCGCATTCGACATCGCATGCTGCCCGACAATCATTGCTGCGTCAAAACTTTCATCCACTTCAAACGGATATTTCAATCCGGGCCGGCCGGTGAGAACGGTGGCGGCAGGATGGATCAATTCCAGATTCAAAGCGCCGTGCCCATGACCATCCACCACCATAATTTCCGTCGCACCCGCTTCCAGCGCGCCTTCAATGGCTGCGTTAGTTTCCAGCGTGGTGAGGCGTTTGGTAGTTTCATAATACATCGAGCCGGGCGAACCGTAATCAGCCCAGTTGACCACGCCCGCCACGCCTTCGCAATCTGTTAAAATGACAATTTTCATTAAGACACATCCTTTCGCGGAATTTCAAAAACTCGCTGAAAAGTAATGTTATCAGCTTCATTGAATTGAGGCAGTCTGTTTCGGCAGGATAGCTTCAAAAGTACTTTTCCCCGGGCCCTGCATAAAGTTATCCATGTCATGCACAACTACAGGGAAAAGTACTTTTATGCCCTCCTCCGGCATCCAAACCAGAAATTTTTCTCCTTTCATCTCGCTCAAATCCGCTGAAGAAAAACCGTGGCTGTGCTATACCTTAATTACGTATTTCCACCTTTAGGATTTCCTTCCATGTCGAATTGTCCCTGCGGATTTTGTCATTTACACGTTCATTCTGAATACTCGCTTTTGGATGGCGCCAACCGGATTGGCGACATAGCCAAAGTGGCGGCGGAGATGGAAATGCCGGCCATCGCACTGACGGATCACGGCGTGATGTATGGCGCTGTCGATCATTATCAGGCTTGCATAAAGCACAACGTGAAGCCCATTATCGGCTGCGAAGTTTACGTGGCGCCGCGCAGCCATAAGGATAAGGATTCACAAAAAGACAGCCAGAAAAACACCTCGCATCTGACGCTTTGGGCGAAGAATCAAACCGGCTATAAGAACCTCATGAAGCTGGTGACGCGGGCGCATCTCGACGGTTTTTATTATCGGCCGCGCGTGGATCATGAATTGTTGGCGCAATATTCCGAAGGCATCATCTGCGGTAGCGCCTGCCTCGGCGGCGAGATTCCGCGACTCATCACCAACGCCGATTTGACCGAGGCGCGCCAACGGGCAGAAAAATACCGCGAGATTTTCGGCAAGGAAAACTATTTCCTGGAATTGATGGATCACGATTTGCCGTCGCAATCGGAAGTCAACGAACGCATCATCGATATTCATCATCAAACCGGCATTCCCCTGATCGCCACCAACGACGCGCATTACACCCGTGCCACCGACGAGCAAATGCACAAAGTTTTGGTGTGCATCGGCACCAACAGCACCATCGATTCCGCGTCGCTGCATTACGGACCAAATTTCTATTTGAAATCACAGCAGGAAATGTATGACAAATTCAAGCATGTTCCCGAAGCGCTGGAAAATACGCTGCGCATCGCCGACATGGTGGATTTGAAGTTGGATTTGGACACCACGCATTTTCCTAATTTCGATGTTCCACCCGGCCACAATTTGGAAAGTTACCTACGAGAACTCTGTAAACAACGTTTTGATAAACGCTACCCAATCGGCCACGCGCGCCGCAATGAAGCTACAAAACGGATGAAATATGAATTGGAAATTATCATTCAAAAAGGCTATCCGGGCTATTTCCTGGTGGTGCAGGATTTTATCAACTGGAGCAAAGAACGCGGCATTTTGGTGGGTTGCAGAGGTTCGGCGGCGGGTTGTCTCGTTTCCTATGTGTTGGGAATTACTAACCTTGATCCCCTGCCCTATGGGTTGCTGTTCGAGCGTTTTCTAAATCCCGAGCGCGTTTCCACGCCTGATATCGACGTGGACTTTCCCGACAAGCGTCGCGACGAAGTGATGCAATACGTCAGCGGCAAATACGGCAAGGACAAAGTGGCGCAGATTATCACTTTCGGAACGCTGGCCGCGCGAGCCGCCGTGCGCGATACGGCGCGGACGATGGGCATCGACCTCAAAACCGCCGACACCGTCGCAAAGCTGATTCCCGCCGTTCCCGGCCATCCGGTTTCCATTCCCGACGCGCTGAAGCAGATCAAGGAATTAAAGGAATTATATACATCGGATTCCCGCGTAAAAGTACTTTTAGATACCGCGCAGCAAATCGAAGGTTTCACGCGCCACGCCTCGCGCCATGCCTGCGGCGTGGTGATCGGCCAGGAGTCGCTGGACGAGCTGGTGCCGCTGGAAGAAAAAGACGGCGACATCATCACGCAATATCACGCCAAAGCGGTGGAATCGGTCGGTCTTGTCAAGATGGACTTTTTGGGGTTGCAAAACAACACCGTCATCAACGACACGCTGGAACTGATCGAAGAACGCCACGGCGAAAAAATCGATTTAGAAAACATCGATCTCACCGATCAAAAAGTGTATGATATGCTGGGCCGCGGCGACGGCGTGGCGGTTTTTCAGATGGAAGGCAGCGGCATGCGCAATCTGCTGCGTGAATTGAAGCCACAAAAT